>Ga0105044_10012191_pt1 | contig 11688 bp, 10 predicted proteins | sample MAT01_FD_78092 | JGI IMG/M metagenome (GOLD analysis project Ga0105044, IMG submission 78092) | Freshwater microbial communities from Lake Fryxell liftoff mats and glacier meltwater in Antarctica - MAT-01 | ecosystem: Environmental > Aquatic > Freshwater > Ice > Liftoff microbial mat | place...
CCATTCCTATCAATTTTTTTGTATCTTTGCTACATGCAATTTTGAGGGCTTGTGCACTAAAAGCACATCAAAATTTTCAAATTATCCGCGCGTTAAAACGTCAAAATTTGTACAAAGTCGAGTCGTCGACTCACCTCATTATTTTTTAAAACTGACAGAAAGCACGCACACCATCGTAACTTGTCCAGATCGGTTTGCCAGCCAGTTTTTTACACCCCTCTTTCATAATCCGGTGCTGTTTATGCCCCATGCGATTGAAAAAGAAGTTCTGATCGATCCCCCTGAAGAGGAAAAAACCTATCCAGTAGTTATGCTGGCTTCATGCATTGATTACAAAGCCCGTAAGGAACAATGGCGCATTCGTTATAATCAATCAGTCTATCGGGCCCTCAAGGAAGCCTCCTCTATTGTGCTGGGAGATCAGATTACCCCTTTTGTGGAGGCCATGGCCACCACACTAGAAATGCATACTCGATTAGATAATGACCCTCTTCCTCCTGAAGTGAACTCGATTCGCTTATTAGATGAATTGGAAAAATACGTGCGAGGAAAAGACCGCGCGCTGCTTATTAAGGGGATTAAAGATGCCCCTGTACATGTTTTTGGGGCTAAAGAAGGCGATTCAGATTGGAATAAATGTCTTGAAGGGGCCCCTTCAAATGTAATCTTAAATCCTCAGATTTCATTTTTCGAAGCAAAAGAAGTCATGAAGCGAGCTAAAATCGTTTTAAATAGTTGTCCAAGTATCAAAAGCGGAGCTCACGAACGTATTTTCAATGGAATTGCCGCAGGCGCATTGGTCATCACCAGCGAAAACAACTACTTAAAAGAGTTTTTTAAAGATGGTGAAAGCATTATTTTTTATCAGCATGGACGCTGGGATGATGTCAACGACAAAGTGAATTACTACTTGGCTCACGAGTCAGAACGACAGGCGATCGTCGAAAAAGGCAGAGAAATCGTGCTGAAGCATCACACTTGGGATCACAGGGCCAAACAACTTTTAGAAAACCTTGGAAACTTGAAAAAAGATGAACTTTTTTTGCCAGCAATTAAGTTCAGTCAACTTGTCGCTGACAGGAAAAACAAACCTGAGTTATAGCCCCATCACCAAAGATTGCTTTCTACTGGCTCGTGTCCTTCAAAAAAAACACACTTGAATAACAAAAGCCTTTTCACACGAATGTCATAGGCATAGAACAGCTGAAAGGATCCAATAAATTCCACACGTTTAAAGAATGGGGAAAGTTGTTGGGTATAGGTCTCCACATGCGTCGAAAGCTCTGTGAAAGGGGCTTGGTCCACATAGGCAAAAAAACCTGTTTCCCCCAATCGTTCTGCCGACATGCCAGGCCAAAAGGAAAATTGATTTTTGCGTGTGCCTTCTAAATTAAAAAAGTAGGCTCTTTTTTGTTCTGGCCCATAAAAACTTAGCAAACTGCTCATCTGATACCGATCCCCAAACAGGAAATGGTTTTTGGGATCATAGCCTGCTTGTTCCAATGAAGGCTTCATCTGCTGCCAACCCACATTATGTCGAAATGGATTCCATTTATAGGGAATTTGCAACCGGCCGAATAGGTTCTCTGCTTGAATATAGGGGGTGCTCAATCCAAATAAGCTAATCAGTATCGAAAATGCAATGGAAACCTGCAAAGCCATTCTGCCCCATTTCACTTTTTCGCTTAGAAACCAGCTTAAGTAAACAATTAAAGTGGGATAGATAAACACACACCAATTGCCTTGTGTTTTCTTGAAGATAGCGTACGCACAAAATCCGACCAAGGTAATCAAGCTAAGAGAGGCACAAAACCAAAGAGGGTCCCTCACTCTTCCTTTAAAAAAAGCACCCAGTGCTAAAAGAAAACAGATGAATAAAAGGGGTGAAAGTAAAACAACCTGTGCTCCGATAAACTCAATGAGATTTCCTTGCCATAAGGCTTGTGTATCTGCCCCCTTCACTGTGGAGAATACGTGTTGAAAGGTGGCCCAGCGATGAGAAAAATTCCATATCACACTTGGCAGAAGACCCAAAAGTGAGATGCCGATGCCCACAAAAAGTCGTTTACTTCTGAGAAAGGGAAAATAAACAAATGCAATCAGCACCCATAACCAAAAAATGTAAATCGGCCACTTAAAAAGAGCTCCCAGAAGAATGCAAAGACCTATTAAAAGATAAGAAGGGGTTTTCTGACGATCAATGGCTTCCACAAAAATGATGCAGGCAGCAGTCCAAAAGAGCATCATCCCCCCATCCGTAATGGCAAGCAACGACCCCATCACCCCCAAAGGGGAAAAAGCCATAATCATACCAGCCCAAAAAGCTGTGTGAGGCAGTAAATCGCAAGCACGCGCCAAACGATAGACTAGGAGAGGAAGTAGCGCCCCTACAAATACAGCAAAAAAGCGAACGCCAAATTCAGTATTCCCCCACAATTTGGTGCCCAGCCAAATTTGCCAAGCGATGCCAGGAGGCTTACTATAGTATCCCCAATCTAAGGACTGGCTCCATGTCCAATATTGCGCCTCATCAGGACCAAGACCAATCCTTTCTGTCGAAATAACCCATAAAATAAAAAAGGCCTTTAAAGCCAAAAACACAAGCAATAAAGTAAAAAAAGGAAAATCTTTTTTCATTAAACATCCAAAATTATTTAAGGTGAGATCAGTATAGTCTAACTTTTTATTTGGATCCACTAATCAGATGATTAAATTTTTTTTAGATATTATGATTGTGCATAGGCTTAAAGCGTAAAAAAAGGCTTTTAGGAGTTCTGAAAGCCTTGTGGAATGAAAATTAAAAATAAATACTATAAGAAACATAGGAGAGATTAAGTCTACAAGCAGCTTGATAATTAAAATCATCATACCAGCTGATGACCAAAGTTTGATCTTTTAAAAATTCTAGAACTTTAAGAAAGCCTTCACGTGTATAAGCTTCAGGGCATCCTATGCTAACGCCTGGTTGCACAGTCGCATAGCGTCGCACCGAAATACACTGCTTGGTTTCGCTCTCTTGAATATTTTCTCGGAATTTTTTTATCAGATAATTCGCCAAAATTTGTTCGGTTAAAGTCAAACTAGTAAAATCTACAGCTTCCGGAACGTTTTCAGTCTCGCTAATGAACTTTTTTTCATCATAATAAGCTAGAGCCGTTTGCAAGGCTTGCAAAGCCTCTCTTTTTTCAGCCTGAATCAAATGAAATTTTTGCATAATTGTTTCTTGTTTGGGCTCTTGAATCCACTCCCATTCCTTTTCCATTTCATAAATTTCAAGAGCCTTCTCATGAAGAAAAGGGACTTGTTTCTCGTACTTCACTGCTAAAGATGTCAAAAAAGGAGGAATAGGAACTAAATTAGCTAAACGAAGTATGCCTTCAGGAAGTTGTTTCAAATCTAAATCGATGTTTTCGAAATCTGTCCCGCAAACTCCCTTACCATCAACACGCACTTCAGGTAGGTTGTGGTAACCAACATCCCAAAATCCTACTTTGTGGATCAAAATGTCAATTTGCTCGATCAGATTTTCAAAATTGCTTCTAAAAGAGTCTGTAGCACTGGATAACTGATAATGAGCGATTACTCGCGCCCAAAATTCTTGATGCGCTTCATAGCCTAAGGCCAGGGGTAATTTTTCTTCTACGTATATTGAAACCTGATCGACGTTGAATGAAGTTGATCGTGGAATTTGCACCCAGCAATGTTCAATCTGTTGAGTCACTTCCCGCGAGGCACAGGCGACTTTTTCTTGTTTATCTGCGTCCTCTGGAGCCATCAGCTTAAAAACAATCTTTGAATATTTTGTGTGCCCCCATACCGTATGATGTTTACCTTTTCCAACAATATAAAATTCTTCGCTAGGGCTATTCTTATTAAGTAAATGCTCAACAACTGTTTTATTGAAAATTTTCAGAAGTTCTTTTTTAGTTTCTTCCGAAATGGGTTGAGGTTTTTTATGATAAGTAGAAACCGGAAGTGCATCTTTTTGACTGAGATAGCCTACAAAGCGTTCAGCGACTTGTTTAGCTTGCACAGAGGGCCATTCGGATAACTCAATTGGGAGTGAGGATATTCCTTGAAGCATAATAATTAAACCTTTATTTTTTTATAAATTAAATAATTAAAAAACAGAATAATATTTAATATTAATAAAATCAATTAGTTTTACTCTTTAGCGTTTTTGTTTTTAAAGGCGAGGATTTAAAGGCGGATCGGGTTGCTGAATCCGTTGAATCAAGTTTTTTTGAATTGACACTATTTTTTTATTTGGTAAATTCCCGCCGCAATACCCGATACAATGAAATTGAAAATATGCATTATTTGATTCACATTTTTTTTCTTTTATTTTTTTCGTTTCAAGTATTTTCAGAAGAAATCCCTACTCTTTCCTATTCAGCTCCTGATCAAATTAGTGCTCTCATGCATGAGTCAAGCAAGATTGGGGGAATAATTAGTCCATTAAGCGGCCAACCGTAGCCTGAGACAGACTGATTTAATTGCGAAAGGAGCTCAAGATGTAAATCTTAGAAGAATTTTTATTCCTCAACATCGTGCTTGGCATGCAAATAAATTACGAAAGCTAAATTCAGGACTTAAAACACCTTTACAAGTGGAAAAGTCAGGTTGGGTTATTTTTCCTCATATCCATTTGGATTACTTAGCGATCATTAAAAAGAAACATCATAAAAATATAATCATAAAAAAGGAAGTGCGTGTTACACCAAGTGCTCAATATGATTTTCGAAATACAAAAATTGTCAAAAATAGTTCAGAGATTATTGTCTATACTTCGCAAGGCCTGATATATCATTATGCCAATAAATACGAAAATATTTTTGTGGATGAAAAAACACATTCATCCACACAAATAGCCCACTACTTACTCTCCAAAGAAATACTTCCTAAACGGGAAAATTCTGCGTTATCGATACAACACTGAAAGACAACTAGTCAGTATAACAAGCCTAGATCCCAAAGAAATTCACACCTGCGCTGCGATTAATATTGATAGCTCTTCTGATAAAGCATTTTCAAAATTCACGACCAATTCAGGAAAACCAGCTACCTACCAGCAACAACCCAAGAAAGATTTTTTTAGACAGATTGAAGGCAGGGTGTTTCAAAAATGACAGCAACAGTTTGTCTTTAGAACAAATTCAAATCATCTGCAGCCATGCGACGATGATTTTAATTAGCGCTTACGAGGGTGAAGGCTACATTTTATGGGAAAAAACATCTGAATTAGTAAAAAATTCTCACACTGATCTTAATGCATGCCTTAGCTCTCTTGTTGAGAAGGAAAATGCATCTCCAACCATCCGAAAAAGTACATCTCACATTGAAAAGCATTACTCCCCAAAGGGACCTCATTGGAATTATTCAAATCCAAGAGCTAGATATAAAGAAACACTGTTCGTAAGCCAGAAAAATGAAGAGGTTACCTCATGAAGAATTGAAAAGATGCTTAGTTAAAGTTTTTAAGCGCCGCTTTTATTTTAGAGATTAGCCCAGTCTCATGTATATCCAGCTTCATTTTACCAACAGAAGTACCTTTCTGGTTTGAATAAACTAGTTTTTCTTCCCAAGGAAAATAAACGATGTGAGAATTTTTTAGAGTGGGTCGTAATTCGATAGCTTGTTGTGTAATAGTTTGTTTGTCTACAGTTAGTTCTTTAGGGTACATGACTACAAGTAATAGTTTCTTTTCAGGAGGCAGCTTAGTCAAAAAATTATCACCTGAAGAACCAATAAGTTCATCAACTCGCGTTCCGGTGGGTAAAATTGCTATAAAAGGAGTGTTCTCTTTCATAAGAGACGCTTTAGCAAGCGAAGAAATCTGAATTCCTTTTTTTCCTGGTATAATCTGTGAAAGAACTCTTTCTGTTACTTCCGCCCACTCACCAGTCGCAACATTCTGGAATGCAGCATCTCCCGCATAATAATAAAACGGAATATCCTCTTTGTTTGAAGGATCTTGAACATTTTGCGTAGAAGTTGGGGGCTGGAGAGTGCTTGGACCTGGACCTGGACCTGGACCTGGATTAGGATTAGGATTAGGATTAGGATTAGGATTAGGATTTGGATTTGGATTTGGATTCAAACATTTTTGATAAACCGTGTTAATTTGCTGGAAAATTAAATTTTTCTTCTTAATCGTTTTCAGGTTAGGATTATCCCCATAATAGCGTAACCACTCCATGGCACTACTTCTTGTAAACCAATAGTTTGTTCCCTTATCGTCTCTATATTGCAGGACACTATGTCCTTGCATAAATAACAAAGCAAAGAAATTTTTTATGATTGCTTGCAATGGTTTGACTGTTCGAAGATTTTTTTGAAGTGGGGTTTTTTCGATACCTTTGAAATTTATTTCGTTCTTCGAAGTTCTGATTATTTCCACTTTCTTACCCTATTTAATTATTATATCTAAAATATTAGCATAAATATTATTAGAATTCAATATTAAAAACACTACTATGGTTTCTCCAGGGCTCTAACATGAGCTATCACTGAGTTAGCCAAGGATTCAAGCTGATAGCCTCCTTCTAATACGGATACAATTCTTCCATAGGCATATCTTTGAGCGATTTCTTTAGTGATTCTAGTCAGTTCCGCAAAATCAGCTTCGGTCAAGTTAAAATGACCTAATAAATCTGACAGATGTGCATCAAATCCAGCCGATATCATGACTAAATCGGGTGAAAAAGCTTCCATTGCTGGAATTAACTTTTCTCGAAATGCTTTTAAAACTTCTTCCCGAGCATTTTCACCGCCTACAATGGGACAATTCATAATAGTCCCTTTTCCTTTGACGCTGCCAGTATGTTCTGAAAATCCAGTACCTGGATAGTTGCCTTTTTCATGGGTACTAAAATAAAAAACAGATGGATCACTATCAAAAATATCCTCTGTTCCATCTCCGTGATGAACGTCCCAATCCACAATTAACACTTTTCGTATAAAAGGGTAAGTCTTCTGCGCATAACGCGCTCCAATGGCCACATTGTTGAATAAGCAAAACCCTTTTCCTGCTTCACGCTTTGCATGGTGCCCTGGGGGTCTGACTATACAAAAGGCGTTCTTAGCTTTTTTATCTAAGACGGTATCGACAGCTGTTAAAACGGCACCTACAGCTAGCAATGCCACTTCATAAGATTGGGGCGAAATATTGACATCTCCAGTGCTTAATTCAGTTAAGCCATCTTTTCTAGCATTACCCACTTCCTCCTTCACCAATTTTATATAGGCTTCAGTATGGCATAACAGGAGGTCTTCAGGAGTGGCTTTACGTGGGGTCATCGAATTTTTTGCTGTTTTTAAACCTGATGAAATTAAGGCTTGGTTAGCAGCTAAATAACGTTCTGGCCTTTCCACATGGTAATGGCCTGTCAAATGGGTCGCAAACGCCGGATCATCAATAATAATTGTAGGTAAAGTTTCGGATTTCATTTCTGATTCCTTTCTTTTTAATTAAAGTGAATGTTTTTTAATCTAAAATTCGTTAAAATTGAGCGTTAATTAATTCATTTAGTGTAGGTTGTGTTGTGTTAAGTTCATCCCCAGAGCTTTGGAAAACCATCATGCGTCAAAATTTTACGCAGTGGGAAAGATTAGCAGACTTTTTGGAATTAGATGCTTTAAACAGAGAGGGCATCTCCAAAACATCTAATTTCCCTCTTAATCTTCCACGTCGCTTAGCTGCTAAGATTGCTAAAAATACTCTAGATGATCCCATACTCAAGCAATTTTTACCAACTCTTGCTGAATTAAGTTCTCCCGTAGGATATACTTTAGATCCTGTACAAGATGCCCAATTTCGCAAAGCTCCCAAATTGCTGCATAAGTATCAGGGAAGAGCGCTATTAGTTTGTACAAGCGCATGCGCGATGCACTGCCGTTTCTGTTTTAGACAAAACTTTGATTATGAAACGCAAGCCAAGGGTTTCCAAAAAGAACTGGAACAGATTGCTGAAGATACGTCGTTGCATGAAATTATTTTAAGTGGCGGCGATCCGCTTTCACTTCCTAATCATACTTTGAAGTCTCTTCTAGATTCCATTAGCGAACTGAAACATATCCGTCGAGTACGTTTTCATACGCGTTTTCCCATCGGTATTCCTGAACGGATTGACGAAGAATTTACAGCCCTCTTTGAAAATCGCCCATTCCGCACTTGGTTCGTTTTACACATCAATCATCCCCAAGAGCTTGATCATGATGTCTTAACCCATTTAGATGCCTTACAACGCAAGGGTGTGATGTTGTTGAATCAATGGGTACTTTTGAAAGGTGTAAATGATTCTTCTGTAGTTCTAAAAGAACTGTGCGAGCTTTTAGTAAATAATGGAATTTTTCCTTACTATCTGCATCAGCTTGATCGTGTTCAGGGGGGTGCTCACTTCGAAGTTTCTGTTGAGCGGGGTAAAGAATTGATTGAAGAAATCACCAAAAGTCTTCCTGGCTATGCGGTTCCCAAATATGTCTGTGAAATTGCTGGGGAAGCGAACAAAACCCCACTTTTTTAAGGTAATTTTCGCCACTAAGAGTTATAAGCTTCGATAATTTCGGCTTTCAGCTGTGGAAACGGTTTTTCAGCTCCAAAGGTATATGCATAGACCTCTTGCCGCACTTTGCTATAGCGTTCAGCATCACTCGGCAGATTTTCTTCGATAATTTGATAAAGTTTAGAGAAGTCTTCCGGCATAATCTCAGTGCCACATCTAAACAAATAAAGTCCTCGATCAGTTTTAGAATCTCTTTTTTGCTTATTTAAGAAAAACATGGGCTTATTAAATGCCAAGAAATCATATCCTACAGAAGACATGTCTCCGAGATAGATATCTGAACAGGCTAATAGGGGATAGACTAGAGGGAAATCTTTTAAAAATATGATGTTATTTTTTCCCTGATGCTTGCCAACGATTTGATAATAATTAACCGTATCATCAAGTTCCAAGCGAGGATGCAGTTTGACGATCAAGTTGTATTTCTGTGGAAGTGCTTCTAGAATATGTTTGGAGTTCTCAAAAAATGTCGTAGACTCCTCTAAATCGAGCCAAGTGGGAGCGTACAATATTGTAGGTCTGGGCTCGCTAAACTGGCTAAGAATTTCTTCTTGCACAATTTTTTCATAAAATTTTTGATGCTTTTTGTAATAGGTGTAGCGGTAGTTGCCTGAAAGGACGTAAGCATTCAAATAATCGAAGCTCTGATAGTGTTTAAGCTGATCAAGCATATTCTCGCCATAGATCAAGGTAATATCTTCATTTGCACTTTTTTTAAGATAAAATCCTTTATCGGAAAACCCATGTGGGCAATGCACATTACGCAAACGCTTTTGGTACTTCATTTCCAAATGAAAATATTTTTCCCGGAAAGTTTTGCGATCCCATAGGTCTGACATAAAGAGCACATCATAGTTAGAAATGAGAAACTCCGGATCGAATGCATCATAATCCACTTTTTCAGCGTGCAGCCCTGGGTAATACTTTTGCCCGAGTTCATAATCTAATTCGTCTATAAAGAGTAAAGGAATGCCCATGATTGTGCAAATCGGTGCCAAATGATCCGTATAATGGATGTTGGCCTGAGGATTAACTCCCACGCCTTTTTTTTCTTCTGCCATTGAATTATTTCTATATAGTTAGGGAAGCGTTTTTTAAAGCTCTATGAACAAATTCAGCGCGTTTATGCGGGATTTCTTCCTGAGAAATTTTTTCCTCACCATATTGAAAAAGTAAGTGGGCCCTGCGGCAAGCAAAAAAGAGCTCGTTGAGCTTGTCGATAGTTATCCCTTGGAGCCATCCTAAATCGGTACCTAATTTTAATAGGCTGATGGCATTCAGTGCCTCGATAGCTTCGAGTTGATAAGAGTGAACTAAAACTCCAAATGCTCGACTCACTTTGTCTTTAACTTCGGGGTTATCATGCTGGTGCAGCTGTCCCCGTGCCGCACTTTCTTCCACCACTAACTTGGTAATAAAAGAACGCAATGAGGCGATAATATTTTCCTCGGTCATCCCCAATGTATACCGATTGCGAATAGCGAGCAGATCTCCAATCATTTCTTGGGGATTTCCTTGCAAGCTGGTAATCGAGAGCGTTTCGTTGCTCAAACGAGCCACGACCTCATCGATTTTGCCTGTTTGGATAAGAGCTGAGGGTTGCGCCAAGACAGTCACCGTCAAACCGGTCCCACATTGACTAGGATCAGCCGTTAAAAATCCAAAACTAGGAGAAAAAGCATAGGTCACAACTTTCCCTAAAGCACTTTCAAGTTTAGCTAAACGCCCCCACATCTGTTCCAACTCGCCTTGGCAATCGATCCAGGTAAATTGAATGTGATCTTTAATATTTAGACAGAGCAGAAATTCACCGCTAGATTCAACGAGAAAAGCTTCGCCTGTATGGGCTTGTTGAAAACCTTCTTCCGATAAAAAATGCTCCATGAGGAATTCTTTTTCCAATGGTCCCAATTCCTCAGATCTAATGAGGACAGGATCTCCAATAACTTCTGTTTTTAACAGATCATTGCTAACCAATGAAATAATTTGTTTTCGTTGGTCTTCAGAAAGTTTTGCTGGAAATTTAAATTTTTCAATATTGCGACTCAAAGTAGCAGTAGTTGCTAACCAAATGGTGTTGGTATTATTTGACCAAGGTTTCGTTTGCCGAATTAGAAATTCATTATTTTTTTTCATTAGGCTCCTCTCCATCCTTTGTCAATTCATTAATCTGATCTCTCAGTAAGGCCGCCTGTTCATAATCTTCACGTTGAAGAGTTTCAGTTAAAGCTTCGTTTAAAGCCAGTAAACGCAATGAGGAATTTATCAGTGAAGCCTCTTGTGGTGTCCGTCCTATATGCAGTGGGATAGATTTTTTATTAGCAGCTAATCTAGCTGGGATTTTATTTGAATTAAGCATATCTGCGACTAAAGCTTCACCAAAAACTTCGTAGCAAGTGCTGCAGCCTAACCTAGATCCAATGCGCACTGCGTCCAAAGTCGTACCGCAATTCCCGCAGGCTAGATTTGCGCCGCTTTCCCCTACACCAATTCCTTGCTTTTGCGTTTGAATCCCAAAAAGCCTTTTTTTGAGTTCTGGACAATCTGCACACATGCTGACGTGGCTAATATTCCCACCAATAATTTCCGTATAGCGCACTGCAATCGATTTTTTACACTCTGTGCATTCGAGGGGTCGTTCTGGTTCTTTGTCTGAAAAGAGGTGGTTCTTTTTTTCTGGCATGATGTCTTTCTCTTAATGTGTGGAGCGTATTTTCAACGTTATAATAACCTAAAACTAAGCGATTAGAATCCTAGGATCACCCATGAATTCAAAGCAAAAAAGTAGATCGCTTTAGTGATCACTTGTATAAGTTTTTTACCGAAAAACAGATTATCGGGAAAGGGCCATCCTTGTAGGTCTGGAATCAAGCTCACTATAAAAAATGAAAAGAATAAATGTAAAGGAGACAAAAAAGAAAAGCGAAAAAGGGGTGGTTTGATGCTTTATTTTTGTAGTTATTTAGATATTTAAAGTCAATTTAATATTAAAATCAATTAAACTCGACTTTGTACAAATTTTGACGTTTTAACGCGCGGATAATTTGAAAATTTTGATGTGCTTTTAGTGCACAAGCCCTCAAAATTGCATGTAGCAAAGATACAAAAAAATTGATAGGAATGG
>Ga0105044_10012192_pt1 | contig 11688 bp, 13 predicted proteins | sample MAT01_FD_78092 | JGI IMG/M metagenome (GOLD analysis project Ga0105044, IMG submission 78092) | Freshwater microbial communities from Lake Fryxell liftoff mats and glacier meltwater in Antarctica - MAT-01 | ecosystem: Environmental > Aquatic > Freshwater > Ice > Liftoff microbial mat | place...
CCAGATAGCTATACCTACAGGAGATTTTGCAGTGCTTGTGAAATTATTTAAATCAAAAATCGGCTTCCCACTTTCGAAGTTTACGAGACTGAGCCAGCCACTAAATGTAGGAGCGTAAATAGTCGGAGTAAAATCTTTTGATCCAGATTGGTTTATAGAATTTACAATTTTGGTTCTAGCTTCCCCTGAACTAATGCTTTGACCGACAACCTTGATTTTTTTGTCGCCGTCTTTGAGTTTTTGACCATTTAACGGGTTCACTCCGGTATTGAAAGTATCGTTAAAATTATTAATAGCCGACTGCATTATTGGGTCTAGTTCAGGAGCGTAAACTATGGAAATATCAATACTTTGCCTATTGTCTGAGACTGTTTTGCTTACTTCTTGAGAAAATGGTTTTGCAACCTGCCAGATTAGAATAGTAATTGAAGCTATCAAAAAAACTACAAAAACCACCAGGGAAAAATTTATTTTGGAACTCTGGGTTTGGGTTGGGTCAGACATATTTTACTTTAAAAGGGTAATATAATTCAGAAAAACCTAGGGCTTAAATCAAGTTAATTTATAGAATTAATTTTGATAAAATATCAAGTTTTTAAATAACACAAAAATATTTTTTTTCATACAATTCTAGTTAAAACCTATTTTAACTATCTTTAAAGTTCGTCAACTTCAGCAACCTTATTAGATCTTCTTTTTAAAATAATGATTAATTGTCGCAGGATTAATAACGCAACCAAAGCCACAACTATTATTTGTAAAGGTCTTTCCCAAGGTTTGAGATAGTCACTGATACTTTCCCAGTTTCTCCCAAGACTGTAACCAATTGAAGTTAAAATAGTTAGCCAAATTCCAGCTCCAAGCCCTGTTGCAAGTAGAAAAGGCGCAAGTTTAGTTTTTAAAACCCCTGCTGGAATTGAAATCAAAGATCTCATTAATGGGAGTAGCTGGCAGGCAAATACTATGAAATAGCCGTATTTGGCAAAAAGAGATTCGCTTTTTAGTAGGTCAGCTTTGGTGTAGCCGATGTATTTTCCATATTTCAAAATAAAATTCTCGCCGTATTTATTTCCGAGCCACCAAATTAAGGTTGAAGCTGTTAAATTCCCGAGAACTGACGAAAAAATTACCCCAAACCAAGTAAATTTTCCTTCGCTAATTAGAAACCCAGCAAAAGCCAGAAGTGGCTCGCTAGGAATTGGGGCGATGAAAGATTCTATGAAAGTTCCAATAAAAATTCCGAAATAGCCCAGGGTTTGAATTAAGTTTTTAATAAATTCTATTGCACTTGTTAAAGACATGATAAGTTAGGTTGATTAAGTTTTTCTAAAATTGTAAAGCATGATTTCTTGAATTAGTTTTTTTACAGAATGTTTTGGTAATTTCTTGAATTAAGCTTTGAAATCCACGGAGCTTATTTCTTTCCAAAAACCAGACTTAGGGAGAAAAAAAGTAAATTAACCACAACTATTGCCCCACCGGTTGCGATATTGAGGTAGAAAGAACTGTAGAGTCCAAGCCAAACTGAAAATAATGAAAAAATTACCCCCAGTATTAGTGTGTGGCGAAAACTAAGCTGGTACTGCAATGCTGTTAAAATAGGTAGAATCATCAAAGCACCTATCAAAAGCACCCCAACTACTTGAATTCCCACCGAAACTGTAATTGCAGCAAGTGTAATGAGAGCAAAATTCAGAAATTTAACTGGAAGGCCTTGAGCAGTGGCAAGTTCCTCATCAAAAGCTAGTAAGAAAAATTTGGAAAAAAATAGACCTGTGACAAAAATTACAATCAGAGCCACTCCAGCAGTGAGATATATGTCATTTAGGGTAATTGTATTAATACTCCCGAAAAGATAGCTAAACAGGCTACTATTAAAGCCCCTACTAAGACTCAAAATCACAGAGCTGATACCCAGACTTCCAGACAAAAAAAGGACTAGAGCAGATTCCCCGTAAATTTTCTTGCTTTCTCGAAGTTTTTCAATCCCAAAACCAGAAATTACAGAAGCAGTAATTGCCCAAATAATTGGATTTAGTTTAGTCAAAATTCCTACAGCAACCCCAATGAGAGAGACGTGAGCTAGGGTGTCAGCTAGGGCGGAAAAACGCCTAACTACTAGAAAAATTCCTATAATTGGAGCGATAACAGCAATGATAGTCCCAGCCAAAAAAGCTCTTTGTAAAAAACCGTATTGAAATATCTCAAACATGCTGGTGATTATGATGATTTATAAAATACGTTTGACTTCCGTAAAGTCTTTCCAGGTTAGCTGCGCTGAGAAATTCCTTAGTGTCGTGAAAACACTCCAGTTTTTTGTTTAAAAACAAAACCTTACTTACTTCTTTAGTAATTGATCCAATATCGTGGGAAACTAGTAAAATGCTAATTTTGTGTTCTTGGTTTAGGACTTTGATAAACTCATAAAAATCAGCCTGAGAACCTACATCAATGGCAACAGTTGGTTCATCTAAAATCAGCATTTCGGGTTGACTCACTAGACTTCTGGCAATAAAAACTTTTTGTCTCTCACCCCCTGAAAGCTGGCTAAGCTGCCTATTTTGAAGATTTGCAACCCCACTAATATTCAGTGCTTTTTGAATTAAGCTACTGGAATTTTTGTCTTTTTTAGTGAGGCCTGTGGCCACAATTTCTGACACAGTTGCTGGGAAATCCAGGTTACCATTGATTTTTTGGGGTAAATAACCAATTTTATATTTTTCTTTTGAATCATTGAGATTTTTTCCAAGTAGTCTAATTTCTCCTTTTGAAGGCCTTAAAATACCCAAAATTAATTTTAAAAGAGTAGTTTTCCCGCCCCCATTAGGTCCCAAAATTCCCAAATACTCCCCAGTTTCAACCTTAAAACTGATATTTTCAAGAATATTTTGCTGGTCATATTCAAAGCTCAGATTTTCAATCTCTAGGATTAAAGACATTTTTATTTACACTCCAGTGCTTCAGCAATTTTGGCAAGGTTTTCCCGCATAATTGAAATATAGTCTTTGCCACTTTTCATATCTTCATCGCTAAGACCTTCGATTGGATCTAGAACCAGGTTTTTGGCTCCAGTTTCTTTTGCAATTGTTTCTGATAACTTTGGAGAGACTAGAGTTGCAGTAAAAACTACTTTGATTCCATTTTCTTTCACTATTTTCACTATTTCAGCAATTTCCTGGCTTGAGGGCTCTTTGTCTGGAGTGATTCCATTTATAGGAACTGGCTCAAATCCATACTCATTACCTAAATAACTAAAAGCATTGTGGGAAGTGATGATTTTCTTTTGTTTGCATTCTTTGAGTTTTAGTCTAAATTCCGCATCAAGATCATCAAGTTTTTTGAAGAAACTACTATAGTTTTTAGTGTAAATGTCACTATTTTTAGGATCAATTTGAATTAGTTGTTTTTTGATCAGCTCGCTTTGTTTTTTTACAAAAGGCGGGTTTAGCCACAGGTGTGGATCAAATTCACCCTCTTCACCCTCAGGAGCTTTCAATAATTGAAAGTTTGCACTAATTTCAAGGGTTTTTACATTTTCTTTTTCCAGATCAGGCTGGATTTTTTTGGCCCAGGGATCTAGATCTGCTCCGTTAAATATAAACAGTTTAGCTTTCCCAATTTTTTGGATTTGTTGGCTGGTAGGTTCATAGTCGTGAGGTTCAGCTCCTGGGGGTACTATTGAAGTCACTTCAACTAGGTCTCCACCTATATTTTTAGTAAAGTTCTGTAGCGGATAAAAGCTAGTGTAAATACTAATTTTTTCAGGGTTTTTATTTTCTGCGATTTCTGAATTTTTTGGTTCAGTTTTATTTTTTTCAGAATCATTTCTTTGGTAGAAATAAATCCCAGTAGCCACAATTCCAGCTACAATTAAAATACTAAGAAGTGGTAAAAGAATATTTTTTTTAAACATAAAGCTAATTAAATTTTTGATTGACAATTCTTACATTTTCCAAAGAATTCTAAATGATGTTTTTCAACTTTGAAACCCATTTTGGTGTTTATTTCTGTCTCGATTTCCAATAAATCCTCGTGAATTGAATAACACTCAATTTTCGTGCATTTAATACAGATTAAATGGTGGTGGTGGCTATTTTTGGGTTTTATTTCGTAGCGTTTTTTACCTTCACTTAAATCAATTTCAATAATAATATTTTCTTTTTCCAGAATTTCTAATTGTCTATAAATCGAAGTTTTATTGAGATTTGAGTATCTAGATTGAGATTCAATTTCTTTGAATTTGATGCTGGCTTTTGTTAGAATTTCCAAGGCACTCTGGGGCTGAGCGGAAGTATTTAAAATCTCTAGAATCGCTATTCTTAATTTTGATTTTTTGTAACCCTTGGATTTTAGGTCAAGTTCTATTTCTGAAAAAGACATTAGTTAATAAACTCGCAACTTAGTTGCATTTTGTCAATATTAATTTATTTTATTGGGTTTCATTTTGTTGTTTAAAATTATTTAAATTTACTCAAAATTTTAACTCGATTTGAAATTTAGTTTGAAATCTAAACCGTAGTTTTTTCTAATTGTTCTAAAATATCATCTTTAGCTAGATTTTTTCCAATCAAAACTAATCTTGAAGTGTTATAATCAAAAACTGTTTTAGTTGTAGTAAATGGTTCCAAGGACTTTCTAGCTCCCACCATTTGAAACAAAAATAACCCGTGATCATCAGTAGTATCTAAATTCATTTCAGACATTTTTAATTTCAAAAAACCCTTTGCTCTGACTACATTTTCAGGGAAATTTACTTTAATCCAGTGATCTAGTTTCATCGGATCTAGAACTTTCTCAGTTACAAAAACCACCTCATCCACCTCATCGTGTTCGTGAGTATGTTCGCTCTCGTGATCTTCCTGGCTGGAGATTTTTTCATTATCCCATTTTCCAGTTTCCACAAGGACTCTAGTGTCAAATTCTTCTGAATTTTCAAGCACAGTTGCGTCTGGGTTAATTTGTTTAATGAATTTATTTAGCATTTCTAGATTTTCAGGAGTTTGCTCATTCGTTTTGTTTAATACCAACACATCAGCAAATTCAACCTGCTCTGTGGCAATTTGGTAAGTTTCTTTGGAAACTCGGTAGTTTAGAGCATCTATTAAACAGATTACTGAATCCATTTTTACTTTCCCGTTTAGATCATCCATAGCAAAAGTCTGAGCAATTGGTGCCGGTTCAGCCAGACCCGATGCTTCGATTAGAATATAGTCTACTTTTCCAGAATCTACCAGCTTTTCAACAGTTTCTAGCAGATCTTTTCTCACCACACAGCACATGCAGCCGTTACTCATTTCCACCATTTCCTGTCCAGAATTTTCTACCAGCTGGCCATCAATTCCAACTTCCCCAAATTCATTGATTATTAAACCAAATTTAATTTCAGGATTTTGCTTAATTATTTTGTTTACTAGGGTAGTTTTTCCGCTTCCCAGAAAGCCTGTTAGAATTGTAATTGGAATCATAGAATTATATTTAGAATATATGTAATAATTTTGTTTTTATGACTTTTTTGTCAAAGCTAAATAGTTTTGGAAAGCTGTTTTTTGTTTGACAAACCAAAAATTCTGGTGTCTGACTTAGTTAACGAATTTAGCTTGCTAATTTCTAATATAAATTTATGATTAGATTTGTAAACGTTAGTAAAAGATACTCTGATAAGCAACAACCTTCCCTAAATAATCTCAATTTATTTATTCAAAGCGGTGAATTTGTATCCCTTATTGGCCATTCTGGAGCTGGAAAATCTACATTTTTAAAGATGATGACAGGTGAGGAAAAACCTGATGACGGCGGGGAAGTTTGGATAGAAGATATCCGAGTAGACAAGATTAAACCAGAATATTTACCTTTTTTACGAAGGCGAATTGGTTATGTTTTTCAAGATTACAAATTGCTAAATAGCCGAACTGTTTTTGAAAACGTAAGCCTTGCCATGGAAGTTGCGGGTGCTAGTAAAGCAGAGATTAGCCGTGATGTGCCTAGGCTTTTAGATCTAGTAGGGTTGCCTGATAAAGCCAAAAACTACCCCAGGGAGCTCAGCGGAGGTGAGAAACAGCGTATTTCTATCGCTAGAGCCCTATCCCACAATCCAATTCTACTGATAGCTGACGAGCCTACTGGAAATCTAGACAAAGCCAACACTTACGATATTATCACCCTGCTTCTGAAAATCAATAATTCTGGAACTACGGTACTACTGGCAACTCACGACCAGGAAGTGGTCGACAAGCTCAAGAAACGTGTCATTACAATGCAAAAAGGCGAGATTATTCTAGACCAAGAAGTAGGTTTGTATTATATTTAAGCTTATGCTTTTCAGGCATGAAAATTCTAATACTGATTGATGGGCCTATGGGTAAATGTAAAAGCACTAATTCATAGATTTTATCCAAAGATTACGAGTTTAGCAATTTAGATGTAGATTTACTCAAAAGTTATTTCGAAGATTGGCCAGCAGGGTATTTCTCCAGAAGAAACAGCGAAAACAATATTACACTTTATTTCTTGAAAACTTAATTTATAATTCCGAAAGTATGTTGTTAGAATGATGAAATTAGTCTCAAATTTAATGACTGGACTAAAATTAAAAATATAATTCAAATTCTTGGGATGTCGATTATAAAATCAAGTGAAGATCTAGAAAAATTACGCCAGAGTTGTTTGATTTTGCGTAGCTGTCTGTACCATGTAGAAGATGCAGTTCAGCCAGGGGTTAGCGCTGGAAAGCTAAACACATTAGCCAAAGAATTTATCAAAGACCATGGTGGCCTACCGGCTTTTCAAGGATTATACGGCTATCCCTATACTTTAATCACAGAATTAAACGAAGAAGTAGTACATGGAATGTCACCAGATGATAAATTTATTCCAGATAATTGTGTAGTTAGTTTTGATTGTGGAGTGATCTATGAAGGTCTTTACAGCGATATGTGTGTGTTGATGACTGTAGGTGAGGTTTCGCCAGAGGCAAAGTTTCTAGTGGAAAAAACTAGAGAGGCGCTTTGGGCAGGTATTAACGAGGTAAAAGCTGGGAAAAGAGTTGGGGATATTGGATATGCGGTAAATAGTGTGATTAGTAAGGCTGGTCTGGGAAATGTGCTGGATCTTGGAGGGCACGGACTGGGCTATAAACCTCATGATGAGCCTCATATTAGTCACGCTGGTCAAAGGGGTAGGGGTCCTAGACTTTTTGAAAATCAGGTAATTGCCATAGAGCCTATGGTTACTCTTGGTAGTGGGGAAGTGGACTTTATACCTGTAAAAGGTAGTGGGGTAGATATAGTAGTAAGTCGAGAGAGAGTTCTTGCAGCTCATATTGAACATACTATTTTAGTTACCAAAACTGGGCGCGAAGTACTTACAGATATTCCTAGAGAAAAAATGTTGACTTAAATTATTTAAATTTCTATTTGCTTAAATTACTTACTCTCCCATAATTATTCGATATTGATAAAGATAAAAATTATTTTTTTAGAAAAGACTTATTTGACAATCTCTAGAAAAAAGGCGAGTACTAAGGCACTTTTTAAAATTAAAAAAGTCTTATGGAAAACATAGAAAATATCCTACCCAAAAAATCCTCATTTCGAAAAATGGATCGTGAATTAATCCTAAACATCTCAATGTTTTTGCTAGGTAAAGAGGAGCTTAGAAAACAATTCTGGAATGTGATTAGCGTGAATTATGATAGACGAGAACAGATCGTTAGTATTGGGATAAATACAACTGCAGGAAAGCTAGGTACTACTCTTACTAAACTTAGAAAAGTAGCAAAGGATTTATCTAATCATTTACACGAAGTTGGACAAACTTTTAAAAAGGCTAAAGTAGTATTTTTTGTAGACAAAGAGCAGGAAGAAATCGAGAGAATCTATAGTCTAATTGAAAAAGTTACAAGTTAGTTTAGGAATTTAGTTAAGTTTTTTGAGTTGTTTTAGATTTTTAGATACCAGAATAAAACATTTTTACGCCTATTGACTAATTTGTTAGGCTCGTCCTTATTTTCATAAATATCATTTTTATGAATCTTTTTCAGCAGCTATTTCATACTCTAGTATACCAGCCACAACTCAATCTAATTCAGCTATTTTTCAATATCACGGGCGACGTGGGTGTGGCTATTATTTTGCTTGCTCTCACAGTGAATCTGCTACTCTGGCCAGTATTTATCTCTTCTTATGTCAATAGTCAGAAAATCCGAATTCTCCAACCTAAGCTAAAGGAAATTCAAGAAAAATACAAGGGAAAACAGCAAGAACTTTTACAGCATACAATGGCTTTTAATAAAAAGCACAAAATTAGCAGTGGAAGCATATTTCTGGTTATTTTAGTTCAGTTATTTTTTGTTTCAGGTTTGTATTTTGTAATCAACGATGTGACTAAATCAACTTCTAATCCAGACGAAGCTGCTAGGCTTTTTAATGATTTATATACTTTTACTCGGAACTTACCCAAAACGAGTTTTAGTAATGTTGCTTTTGGTTTTATACCAATTAACGCCTCCACTAATGGTTTTATTTGGCTCCCAATTCTAAATGCAGTTTTCTCATTTTTGTATGGAATGTATAGTTTTCGCTGGGCTCCGCAAGCCAAGCTTCCAGTAGCTCCAAAACCTAAAAAAGATAAAGAAGGGGAAAAACCAGCCCTGGATCCTGAAGCGCTCCAGAAAAGTTTGGAATTTAATACGATTTATGTAATGCCCGTAGTTCTTTTTGTAGCTAATTATAGTTTTCCAGCAGGATTGAATCTATATTTCGCCACAGTTAGTATCCTGGCGCTAGTTAGGCAGGTCTATATCACCACTCGCTATGTAGGCCATACAGATAGGTTGATTGCTGAGATCGCAAGTTCCGATCCTGAGTCAGTTGATTCCAACCCTTCAAACAATTCTGAAATTCCAGCCGATCCAGCAGATTTGGCCAGCCAGCCAATAATAACTTTGATTGTAAAGGATAAAAAACCTAAAATCAAGAATAAAAAGAAAAAATAAATGCTCATATTATTTTTGGATCTGGAGACCAGTGGTTTGAATTCCTACACCGATCAGGTGATTGAAATTGCTGGAGTTATAATTGATTTGAACAAAAAAGACTTTAGCTACAAAATAGTTTCCCAGTTTGATGATTTGGTGAAACTTCGCCAGAAATTGGATGACAAAATTACTAGAATTACAGGACTTAGCGACTTGGAACTGGAAACAGCCAATCCCCAAAGCATTGTTCAAGAAAACTGGTATAACTGGCTTCTACCCTTCGAAAAAGACATAGTTGCTGTGGTTGGTCACTCTATCAATTTTGATCTAGGTTTTTTGAAAAATGAAAACTGGTGGCTTCCTGAAAACTATAAACTCATTGATACTTTGGACTTAGCCAAAATTATTTACCCATATTTTAGTGCCGTTAATTTGGAATTTTTGGTAGCTAAACTAGAATTGGAAGTCAAGGGTCTCTCAGATGAAAAAATGCTCCCACATAGAGCTACTTTTGACACTCTTTGCTGTGTAGAATTATTTCAAAAAGTTCTCCAGAACTTAGTGATGATAAACTATCCTCAGAGTTTTTATAGTTATTTCAAAAGGTATTTTTTACCCCTTAATCTCGATTTTTTTGACATCAAAGATATTCCTCAAAATCTAAAAACTAGATCTCCTAAAAAAACTAAAGAAATTCTAAAGATCGACTTTAGTGGTCAGCAAATTTCTCAAAACATCGTTTCAGAGCTAAATCAGCTAGGGAAACCAGAGTCTTTGGATGCTCTCGATTCGGTTATGGCAATTGAGCTACCGAATCACCTCAGTTTGGTTGTGGCTCAGTTTTATGTAATTAATTTTTTGCAAACTTTGAAAAATAAGTGGCATTACAAGTTCCACGCTCAGGGTAAAAATGGTTCAAAATTCCTGCAAGTACTTTTGGACGTGCTAAACCCAAGAATAAAAATTCAGAATTCTCAAGAAAATCAGGATGCAGTTTTGGGTCAATTCGAAAACATAATTACTCAGATTAGGTCTTTGAGTGAAATCCAGTACAATATCACTGGTTTGATAGAATATTTGGAAATTTATCGAGATATTTACAGCCTCATAAACCCGACAGACAAAGCCATTCTGGAAATTCAAAAAATTCTCAGCAGTTACGATTTTCTACTTTTTAACCTTCAATCTTTTTGGCAAAGTGGTGAGTATCAGTATGATCCAAATCGGTTTTTCCCTGAAGAAAAAATAATTCAAAACAAATTTATAGAATTCTGTGAGCTTTTGAAAAAGTTGAGAAATTCTAGATTCAATGAAGGAAGTTCCGTACTTGAGAACCTTAGTAAAAAAATTATAGAATCACTTGATTCTTTAGAACCTCTAGATACACGCAAAAGCTACACTTTTAGAATTTTTGGCTCTACCTTAACTATTAATATTGCAAAAGTTAATTTTGATTTAGAGAATTACCTCGCAGAATCCTGGAAAAATTTTGCTAAAGTAGAAGTCCAAACTTACCTGAACCCCGAGGATTTTGAATTGTTACTTAGCCTGGCAGGCCTAAAAAAATTATTTGAGGATAAAAAAATCACAATCTCGCATCTAGCTGATTTCCAGAACAAGGTAGAGCTCATTAACCGCTCTGTTTCAAAGGAAAGCAGTCCTGAATTAGTTCCTTTAGTTGATTTTTACAAAGAAAAACTGGCTCTAGCCAAATCTACTGAAAAACCAATTATTATACTTGGTGGTCAGAATTCTACCCTAAGAGATTCCCAGAGAGTTCTCACTGCAAACTTTGAGGTTAAAGATTATTTACTACTCGGAGAGAGCGGAAGCCTTACAAAGATTGGCTCAAAGCTAGTTCGAGACTATGTTGGGCTAGTAGTAATAAAAATAAATGATTTTAACTTTCTCCTGAAGCTATTGGATTTGCCGGAATTTGAAGAGATTTGGATAGTTAATCAACCATTTTTCTGGGTTCATAAATATTGGCAAAACCTTTCTAAACACTCTAGCGAGTCAGAATATTTTCTATTTAGCTTAAAGAGGATCTACGTTCAAGCTCAAGCGAATTACTTTGGGAATCAAGTAAAGAAGAAGATATTTTTCCTCAGGGCCTATATTCAATAGCTAAACTAGTATTTTTGAATTACAAACTTAAAGTAAGCTACTAGCAAAATACCACCCAGCAAACCACCTATAAACATCATTATATGGACACTAGGCGGAATAGATCTTAAGCTGAAATACAGAACTTCAAGAAAATTTGGTTTGTTTTTGTTTGTAGGCATAGAAATTAATTTTTGTTTGATGGGAGCTGCTTTTTGACAATTTCCAGGAAATTCATCTCAAGTTTGTCGATTTGATTTTGAGTTAGTTCAGGGGATAAGTTATACAAAAGCTCAAATTCTTTCAACCATTTTTTAAAAATCTCAAGGGTCTTGGATTTAGTTTGTTTTCCTACTTTTTTAATCGGTGTATTCATAAATAAATAATTATGGTTTGTAGTTCGTGTAAATGTGATGGAACCTAAAAAACTTTTTTTAACTTGTCAAGAATGAATATATTAATGTAACTATATACTATACTAACAGGTAAATACAATATTAGCACAACTTAAATATTATGGCAATACTTAGAAATATAAACGTCGCAAGAAAATACAAAGTAAACCCTGCTACAGTGGGTAATTGGATAGAGCAAGCCAAATCTGGACG
>Ga0105044_10012198_pt1 | contig 11684 bp, 10 predicted proteins | sample MAT01_FD_78092 | JGI IMG/M metagenome (GOLD analysis project Ga0105044, IMG submission 78092) | Freshwater microbial communities from Lake Fryxell liftoff mats and glacier meltwater in Antarctica - MAT-01 | ecosystem: Environmental > Aquatic > Freshwater > Ice > Liftoff microbial mat | place...
AGATCGGCTGTCAGATCAGTCGAAAGCGGCCGCAACCCCCGTGCCATCCGCTCGATTGTGCCATCATACTTCGCCAAGACCGGCAGGTCTGAAAGCGAGCAAAAGCCCTCCGGCGCCAGACCCCGTTGATCCTGCGGCCCACGCCCTGTATCAAAGCGTTCGACGATCAAAGCGGGCGACATGAACGCCCGACAGGCGGGGGGTTTGCCCAACAGCGTCTTGCCCGACTGTCTGCTTGAGATCGAGCTTGCCGGTGTTCATCGGCTCCGTGTCAGCGGGGCTTTTGGCGCGGAAGCGCTGGCCCGACTGATCCGTGGCCGGTCGGGATGATCCCGGTTCCGATGAACGCGCAGGTCTGGCTGGCGGCTGGTGTGACAGACATGCGCAAGGGGTTCGGGTCGCAATTGCCCACATTCGACGCGTCACACGCCTTCTCGCAACGATATGAAAATGTTCGGTTGGTTTTGAATCAGACTCCAGGGCCGCGTCTGCCTCTTGACTTCCCGTCTGTCGGTCGCCCGGTCAAGGTCAGCCCAAGGTCGATTTGTCTATGGCGGTGAACTCTGCGAATACGTCCCGCAAGCGCCGAAATCCACGGATCTGGCCCCGGGAATCCGACGCTGCAAACCCCATGACAAGGCCGGACTGCGGAGCCGTGCAAAAAAACTGCATCGACAGCGGCGACACATTCACGCCGCTGCGCAGCGCCGCCGCCGCAAAGGCACGGTCGTCGGTCGGGGAAAGAAACCGCGCCACCACCTGAATACCGGTGCCGGTCTGATCAAGTCTCATCCAGGTTCCAAGGTGATTGTCGAACTCGGCGGCAAAGACTTCTCGCCGCTGTGCATACAATCGGCGCGTTCGCCGAAGGTGCCGCGTCAGATGCCCTTCGTTCATGAAATCGGCCAGCGCGGCCTGCGTCACGAGCGGCGCAAACTGCCCCGTGGCCGCCAGGACCGCCTCGATGCGGTCGCCGACAGTCGCGGGCAAGACCATGAAGCCCAGCCGCATTGCTGGAAACAGGATCTTCGCGAAGGTTCCGACAAAGACTACGCGGTTTGCCACATTTAGCCCTTGCAGCGCCGGGACCGGCTGCCCCTGAAAGCGGTACTCGCTGTCGTAATCGTCCTCGATGATCCAGGCGTTCGCATCCTCGGCGATGCGCAGCAGGTTCCAACGCTGCTCCATCGGCATGGTGACACCGAGCGGATAGTGGCACGAGGGCGTCACGAAGATCACCCGCGGCGGCACGGGCGGTGGCTTCAGCAGCCAGCCCGAGCCATCGACCGTCAGCGGAGCCAGGATCGCTCCAGCCGACAGGAAGGCCGCTCGGGCTCCATGGTAGCCCGGCTCCTCCATCCAAACGGTGTCGCCCGGATCGAGGAGAATGCGGGCGAGCAGGTCGAAGGCCGACTGGGCGCCGTTGGTCACAACGATCTGGTCAGGGGTGCAATTCACGCCGCGCGATACCGCAAGATTGCGCGCGATGGCGTCGCGAAGCGGCGGATAGCCCAGCAGATGGTAGGTGCCAAACAGGTCTTGGCGCGCCAGCCTGGCGCGGCGTCCGAGCAGTTTGGACCAGGTGTTGAACGGAAAACTGTCAGGGTCCGGCATGCCAGGGTGAAAGGTCATCACGCCGGGCTGCCCGCCGTGATAGGTCTGGGCCTGCAGCAGGCGGCCACGGGCCGACAGGGAGTGACCGGCAACGGGTTGCGTAGCTTTTGCAATGTTGCCGTGCGCCGGAAAATCGACGACCAGCGGCGTGGCCCCCCTGCGCAACTGGAGATACCCTTCAAGCGCAAGCTGATCATAGGCGGCAATCACGCTGTTTCGCCCGACGCCGAGGTCGCGCGACAGTTCGCGTGTCGAGGGCAGCGCACCGCCGCTGGCAAGGGCACGCCGCTCGATCAGGCCGCGAAGCTGGCTGTAGATTTGGCGATGCAGATTGACACGACTGTCAGGATCGAGAGTGACGGACTCAATCGGAAATCGCGTGCCCATGACTGGTTCCTGAAAATCGTGACGATCTGGCTCTGATCGCGAGACCACTTTGCGTATAACGTCAAGTTTCGGCAACGCCAAAAAAGGAGGGCTGCCTTTGTATACCGTAGGCGAAGAAGAAGTCGAAGCGGTAGCCCGGGTCATCCGGAGCAAGGCGCTGTTTCGCTATGGCGTCGGCACGGAATGCGACCGCTTCGAGCAGCGATATGCAGCCCATCTCGGGGTAAAGCATTTCGCGCTGGCAGCCAGCGGCAGCAACGCGCTGGCCGCCGCAATGACGGCGGCAGGCCTTGGCCCCGGGGACGAGGTGCTGATTCCAGCCCATACCTACATGGCGAGCGCGACGTCGGTTCTGGCTTGCGGTGCGATCCCGGTGATTGTCGACGTGGACGAAAGCATAACGATCGATCCTGCGGCCATAGAGGCCGCTATCGGCCCCAGCACCCGTGCAGTGATCCCCGTCCACATGTGGGGTGCGGCTTGCAATATGGATGCGATCATGAGCATCGCCCAACGGCGCAACCTGATCGTCATTGAGGACTCCTGCCAGGGTGTCGGCGGCGGCTATGAAGGCCGAAAGTTCGGCTCCATCGGCCATATCGGGGCCTTTTCGTTCAATTTCTACAAGAACATGACCTGCGGCGAAGGCGGCGGCGTGGCCGTCAACGACGACCGGCTTGCCAAACGGGTGCGCGGTGCCATCGACCCCTGCCACTTCTACTGGAACGGCCGCGACGACGATGAGAAGCCTTTCGCCGGCAACGGCGCGCGTGCATCAGAATTTATGGGCGCAATGCTCAATGTGCAACTCGACCGCATCGACGGCATGATAGGGGCGATGCGGGCGGAAAAGCGAAAGATCCTTGCCGGGACCGCAGCTTTTGGCAACCTCGGACTCCGGCCCTCGCCGATGAACAGCGCCGACCACGACTGCGCCACTCATGTGATGTACATCCTGCCCTCTGCCGTCGCGGCGCGCCGCTTCGTAGAGGTATTCCCGAGCGTGATCGCTGGAAAGACCGGGCGGCACACCTACACCGAATGGGATCAGGTGCTGATCGGCGCCGGTGCTGCCCACCCCGCGATGAACCCCTACCTGATGGCGGCCAACGCCAAGTGCCGCCTGACATACACCAAGGACCAGTGTGCGCGCTCGATCGAGATCCTCGACCGCACCGTTATGGTGCCGACGAACCCTGACCACGGCGATGCGCAGATCGACGACATGATCCACAACATCGGTGTTGCAAGCCGTGTGGCGCTTGCCGGCCTGTCCCCCGAGAATGCGGACCTGCGCAATCTGCTTCCCATCGACGTGCAGAAGTTCGACTCGATCAGCCCCGACCGGGCCGAAGCCCGGGGTGGCCACCTCAACCAGCCGGAGAACTGACGCAATGACGGAACCGGACGGGGAGCGATAGGTGGCAGATCGGTTGCGAATCGGCGTGATCGGCGCGGGGGGTGTTGCCCAGATTGAGCATATCCCCAATCTGCTCCGGCTGCCCGGCCTTTTCGACCTGCGCGGGGTCGCAGATCCCTCGGCGATGGTGCGCGGCTCAGTCGCGGAACGCCACGGTCTGGCGGTTTTTCCCGATGCCGATGCGCTCTTGGCCGAGCCGCTCGATGCCGTGGTCGTCGCCTCGCCCGATGCTCTGCATCTTGAACATGTCGCAGCGGCGCTTGAGGCCGGTCTGCATGTATTCTGCGAAAAGCCGCTGACCTACGCTGCGGCCGACATCGCCCTGCTGGCCGCGGCGCGCGACACGGCGGGCAAGGTGCTTCAGACGGGCTACATGAAGCGGTTCGATCCCAGCTATGAGGCGCTTCTGGCGATGCTGCCATCGCAGCGCGGCGCGCTTCGCCAGATCTCGGTCGAGGTGACCGATCCCGATGCGGGCCCGTTCGTGAAGCATCACGACTGGCGGGCGGGGAATGATCTTCCGGCGGATGCGGGCATCCGGCTGCGGCGCCTGCAGGCGGAACAGGTTGGACGTGCGGTGCCCGCCGTCCTTGACGACATCGGCGTTTTTGGCTTCTGCGCTGCCTATGCGTCTTCCATCGTCCATGATGTGAACGCCGTGCATGGCATTCTTGACGCCTTGGGAATTGGCGACGGCCAGATCGTTGGCGCCGCTTTCTTTGCCGGCGGTCTGGGCGGTCAGGGCGCGGTGTCGCTTTTGGACGGCTCAGCACTTTGGACCATGTCCCACCTGACGGTGCCAGACCTGCCGCATTACAGCGAACGCATCACCTTGACCTTCGAAGGCTCCTCGATCGAACTGGAGTTTCCCTCGCCTTGGCTGAACCATGCGCCGACGCGCCTGACGGAACGCCGCGGGCGCGATGGCGCGCTCGAAACGCGTGATATCCGCACCAGTTACGCCGAGGCCTTCGTCGAGGAACTGAAGGGCTTCCACCGCGCCGTGACGGCGGGCGAAGCGGTGCGCAACACGGCCGAGGCGGCGGGACGCGACATGAAACTTCTGTCCGGCCTTGCAGCATGGCACGCCAATCATTCCCGACGGCACAAGGGAGAGGCCGCATGAGCGTGCGCATCGGGATCAATCCGATCACCTGGACCAACGATGACGAGCCGGACCTTGGCGGCGACACACCCCTGGAAGTTTGCCTGACCGAAGCGAAACAGGCGGGCTACGCCGGGATAGAGCTTGGGGGCAAGTTTCCCCGCCAGTCCGCCGTGCTGCGCCCGATCATGGAGCGCCACGGGCTTGCCGTCATTTCCGGCTGGTACGACGGCCGCTGCGCCGAGGGGGATGTGGACGCCGAAATGGTGGCGATCGGGCCGCACCTTCAGCTTCTGAAGGACATGGGCTGCACGCATGTCGTCTACGCCGACGCTTCGTACGGGAGGCACGGGGCAATCCGGCGGCCGATCTCGGAACGCCCGTCCCTGCTGGCGGGCGATTGGGCGGACTACGGCCGCAAGCTGACGGTGCTGGCAGAACGGATGGCCGACTTCGGTGTAGGGATGGCGTTCCACCACCACATGGGAACGATCGTCGAGACTGACGCAGAGGTCGGCCTTCTGATGCGGCATACCGGAGAAGCCGTCGGCCTTCTCTATGACACGGGGCATTCGGCCATGTCCGGCGGCGATCCATTGGCGATGCTGAAGGCGAATCTCGACCGCGTTGTGCATGTCCACTGCAAGGACACGCGCCAGGGGATAGTGGCCAAGGCGCGGGCCGAAGACATGAGCTTCATGGGTGCCGTCTTGGAAGGCATCTTCACGGTGCCCGGCGACGGCAGCATCGATTACCTCGCCATCCTGAAGGTCCTGTACGATTCAGGTTATGCCGGATGGCTGGTGGTTGAAGCGGAACAGGACCCGAAGAAGGCCCAACCGCTGACCTATGCGACGATGGGGTTCCGGAACCTCGTACGCATTGCGAAAGAGGCGGGGTTCACGGTCACGAGTTGAAGCACATTCGGGCGAAACCGTTCTGAAGTTCAGGCACAGACCCGCGAAATCGGGCCTCAATATCCAGGGAGATAAGCAAAATGTTCGAACGTCTTAGATTTGTACCCGCCGCCATCGCGGCGCTCGGCGTATTGGCCGGGGCCGCCGGGGCAGAAGGCCTGAAGGCCGCCGCCGACGTGAAGATCGCCGTGGTCGTCCACGGCAACTCGTCGGATGCCTACTGGTCTGTGGTGAAACGTGGGGTGGACGATGCCGCCCGCGACACCGGCGCGCAGGTTCAATACATCGCGCCGCAGGTGTTCGACAGCGTCGAACAGGCCCGCCTGATCATGGCGGCCGTAGCGACCGCACCCGACGGTATCGTGATCTCGATCCCTGACAAGGATGCGCTGTCGACAGCCGTCAAAGCTGCAGTCGATGCCGGCATTACCGTGATCAACATCGACTCGGGCGAACCTCAGGGTGCCGAGTTGGGTGTTCCGCTCTATGTGGGGACGACATCGGAATATGAAGCCGGCATCAAGGCTGGCGAACGTCTTGGTGCGGCGGGTATCCTCTTGGTCGCCTGCATCAACCACGAGGTCGGAAACATCAGTCTCGATCAGCGTTGTCAGGGGATCAATGACGGTCTCGCCAAGGCGGGTGGGGCCTCCGAAGTGGTTGCTGTGTCACAAGACCCTGCCGACGTGACCCGCCGGGTCGAGGCCTTTCTTGCCTCGCATGCCGACATTCAGGCGGTCTTTGCGACCGGCACGGCGTCTGCCAACCCGTTGATCAAATACTTCGATGAACAGGACTTGTGGTCGAAGTACAAGCTCTACACCTACGACCTTGGCCCCGAGATCCTTCAGTCGGTCGCCGATGGCAAGATGGGCTTCGGGATCGACGGCCAGCAATACTTGATGGGCTATCTTCCTGTCACACTGCTGGTCCAGAACGCGACCCATGGACTGATGGTGCAGAACAACATCTATACCGGCCCACTGTTTGTCGATACGCCCGAAAAAGCGCAGGCGGTGAAGCAGCTGTCGAAAGAAGGGACGCGCTGACAGTGCGACCCCGCGCGGCCCTGGTGCCGCTTTTCCACTTGGACCCAGGGCCGCGCTTTGCGATGAGGTGTGATGGATGACAGACGAAACTTCCGGCCCGCCGGAACCATCACGTGCCCCGGCGGTCGCGCGCAAATCGTTGATGGCAGGGGATGAGCGCGTTGCGCAGACCAGTCGCTTCACGCGCCTGATGCGCCGGCCCGAGGCGGGCGTCCTCGTCGGCCTGGTCGCCACTTTCGTCATATTTGCGCTGCTGCCGGGGGCGGAGTCACTTTACTCGCTCCAGGGCGCGATGACGTTCCTGACGTTGTCGGCGGAGCTTGGTATCCTGGCTGCGGCCGTGGCGCTGCTGATCATCGCCGGGGAGTTCGATCTGTCCATCGGTTCGATGATCGGCTTCGCCGGCATCGTGATAGGTCTCCTCGTCACGCGACTTGGCTGGCCGCTCTGGGCCGCGGTCGGGTCGGCCTTCGCCGTCGCGGTTCTGGTCGGCTATCTGAACGGTCTTATCACCGTGAAGACGCGGGTGCCGTCTTTCATTGTCACGCTCGCGTCGTTGTTCATCTTGCGGGGCCTCTCCATCGGTATCACTCGTGCCGTGACGGGGCGCACGCAGATCCCCTACATTCTCGACAACCCGCCCGATCCATGGACGGCGGCGCTGTTCAACGGCCATGTATTCACCGGCCTGTTTCAGTGGATGGGCCGCCAAGGCTGGATCGGGGTAAAGGGTGACGGGATGCCTTTCGTGGCCGGTATCCCGATGTCCATCGTCTGGTGGATCGTGGTAACTTCGCTGGCGGGCTGGGTCCTGACGCAGACGAAGTTCGGCAACTGGATCTATGCCGCAGGCGGTGACCCGGTGGTGGCGCGCAATGTGGGCGTGCCGGTGGCGCGTGTGAAGATCATCTTGTTCATCGTGACCGCCGTCGCTGCAACATTGTTGGCCACAATCCAGGTGATGGAAGCTGGCAGTGCCGACACCGTTCGCGGCACCCAGAAGGAGTTCGAGGCGATCATCGCCGCCGTCATCGGGGGCGTGCTTCTGACCGGTGGCTACGGCACTGTCCTGGGCGCGGCCTTCGGTGCGCTGATATTCGGGCTCGTGCAGATGGGCATCTTCTTCACCGGGATCGACACCGACTGGTTCAAAGTATTCCTCGGCATCGTCATTCTGGTCGCCGTATTGGTCAACAATTTCGCCCGCGCCCGAGCGCTGGGCGAGAGGTCCGGATCATGACCGCTCCCGCAATCGAACTGTGCCGGGTGTCCAAGCGCTTCGGGTCTGTCATCGCGCTGAACGAAGTGTCGATCGCCGTGAACCCCGGCGAGGTGCATTGCCTGCTGGGCGACAACGGCGCGGGCAAATCGACACTGATCAAGATTCTGTCCGGCGTATACCGACCGAGCGAAGGGGAAATCCTGATCGAAAGCCGCGCGGTTGATTTCCGCTCCCCCCGCGACGCCGCCGAGGCCGGAGTGGCAACTGTGTTCCAGGACCTCGGGCTGATCCCGCTGATGTCCATTTCACGGAATTTTTTCCTCGGGCGTGAGCCGGTGAAGGGCGTCTTTCCGTTCCGCCGCTTCGACAAGGATCATGCCAACGCTGTCGCCAAGCAGGCACTGATCGACGTCGGCATTCAGGTCCGCGATCCGACCCAGGCAGTTGGAACCCTTTCGGGGGGCGAGCGGCAGTCGGTCGCCATCGCGCGGGCCATTCATTTCGGGGCGAAGGTGTTGATCCTGGACGAGCCGACGTCGGCGCTCGGCGTGCATCAGGCGGCGATGGTCCTGAAGTTCGTGATCGAGGCGCGGCTGAGGGGGCTCGCCGTCATCCTGATCACGCACAACATCAACCATGCCTATCCGGTAGCCGACGTATTCACGCTGCTGAACCGCGGCACGTCGAAGGGCACGTTCCGCAAGTCCGACATCAGCCGCGACGAGGTGGTCCGGATCATGTCCGGCGGTGAGGATATGGCGGTCGTCGAACGCGAGATCGCAGATCTGCTGGCCCGGGTCAGATGACACGCCGCGTCGTCATCCATGTCGATGACTTGGGGATGAGCCACGGCGCGAACCGGGCCTTCGTCGAATTGTCGGCCCTGGAGACGGTGACCTCGGGGTCAGTCATGGTGCCCTGCCCCTGGTTTCCCGAGCTCGCCGCAATGGCCCGGGCGGATACGAGCCTTGATGTAGGTGTCCACCTTACGCTGACCAGCGAGGTGGCAGGCTACCGCTGGCGCCCGTTGACCCGACCGTCGGCCTCGGCGGGGCTCACCGATGCGCTCGGGTTCTTTCATCCCGATATTCCGACACTCCGTGTCCAAGCGCATCCGGATGCAGTCGAAGCAGAATTGCGCGCACAGATCGAAATGGCGATTGAGGCGGGGATTGACGTCACCCACCTGGACGATCACATGGGGGCGGTTCTCGCGCCTGAATTCGTCTCCGTCTATGTCCGCGTCGCCGCTGACTACCGCTTTCCGCTTCTGATGTGCCCGACACTCGCCACTTACGGCGGGCCGCACAACATGATCGGCATCACCGAGGAAGCGTTCGCCCCTGGAGTTGCGGCGGCCCGGGCAGCGGGGTTTGCAATCTTCGACCGGATCGTCGAGACCGAGTGGTCCGTTGCCGACGATCCGGCAAAGCGGTGTCGCGCCATGTTCGAGGGCCTTCTGCCCGGTCTGTCCTTCCTCGCCATTCATCCCACGGTGCCCGGCGAGATCGAAGCGATCGACCCCGCCTTTCACACTGTCCGCAGCAATGAATATGCCGTACTTCGGTCGTCGGACCATCGTGAATGGATAGCCGCGCAGGGCTTTTCGCTTTCGGGCATGCGGTCCTTCCGCGAGGATTTTCGGGCCCGCACGACGTTGAGGATGTGAATGGGTGGACTCAGACGAACGCGAACCAGTCTCTGTTTCCCAAACCTGTCTGAGTGTCAGTCGGCGAAAAGTGTGCGCCACTTGGCGAGGGAGTGAATCATCTTAACGCCGCCATGCAAAGTCACATGAGAGTCAGAGGAAATGGCCGTTGGTACAACAGGCGCTTTGCAAGGCTGGCTCCGGTTGGTGCCGGGGCTGGTTTCAACCGGGCAAGCCTGGTTCCGAAATGTCCGGGGCCTGACGCGATGCCATCAAGCCAAAATTGATGAAAAGAATGATGTACCCAACCTTTCCGCGTCCGTTCGGGCCAGCGAAAGCCGCATAGCCGACACCATCCGGGCGCAGTCGCATCGGCCTGTTTTCACAAGCGAAATCGCTGATCTGCGCTCTGGTTGTCGGCCTGGCAATGGGTGCGGGTCATCCGGCATCATGAGAGGGTCTGACCCTGACCGGCAATGGCCTGAAACACACCCGCAGCGCCTGTTCGGTTGATGAAACAGTCATCCGGATCAAGGCCGATATTGAAACAAGGGGCATCAGGTTCTTTGACGTGATCGACCAGGGCGCGCTTGGCGTCGACGCAGGTATTGCCCTGCCGGCGTCCAGGCTGGTGATTTTCGGGAACCCTCCGCTCTGCCTTCTGTTCCTGACCGCCGAGCCGGACAGCGGCATGGACTGGTCGGTCCGCGCCTCGCGCGGGTGGCCAAGCAGATGGGGGCGCATGCAGCGCGCGTGATCCTTGCCGATGCAAAGGGCCGCCCCGCGCCCAAGCCGTATCGCTACCGGAGCTGGGCAATATGGCGACCATCGGCCGCCACAAGGCCATCGCCGATTTCGGAATTTTCCGGCTGTCGGGCTTTCCGGCCTGAGCGCTGTGGTCACTGGTCCATGTGGCGCTGCTGGATGGCACGATGAGCCGGGCATCGGTCGCCATCAGCTGGGTCCGGTCCTATCTGACATGGGAGCGCGGCGCCCGCGTCATCCTGCCCGCTGCAAAACCCGCAATGCCCGGAAAGGTCACTGAATGAACCGTAGCTTCATGGGTGCGCTGCGCGGCGACCGGCCGCGTGACGTCGTCCGGCGTTCGACCATCATTGCTGTGATCAGCTTTCTGAGCCTGATCGACCTGTTCGGGGCGCAAGCGCTGTTGTCGCAGATCATCAAAGCCTACGGGACCGACGCGGGCACTGCCGGTATCGCCGTCAACGCCGCGACCTTTGGCATGGCGCTGTCAGCCCTGCTGGTGGCCTGGTTCGCCGACCGGATCGACCGCAAGCGCGGCATCTGGATCTGCCTGCTTCTGCTGGGAATTCCAACCGCGCTGCTATACTTCACTGACCACATCGCGGCTTTCATGGCCCTGCGGGTCATACAGGGTTTGCTGATGGCCGCAGCCTTCACGCCTACCCTGACCTATCTGTCGGAACACTGCCCGGTCATGGCGCTCGGCGGTGCTCTGGCGGCCTTCATCACCGGGAACGTGGCCTCCAACCTGTTCGGCCGGCTCACGGCCGTCACCGTGGCAGGCGCGGCAGGTCTGCACGGCACCTTCATCTTTTTTGCGGTTCTCAATGTGATCTGTGCCGGTCTCGCCTATGTGGTGATCGGGCCGCGCGACGATCACCCGCCGATGCGTCGTGGCTCGCCGCTGGATGCCTGGCTGCGCCACCTTGCGTTGCCGGGTCTGCGTGCGGCCTTTGCCATCGGCTTTCTCATCCTGTTCGTGTTTGTCGGTGTCTTTACCAATGTGAACCTTTATCTGGTGGACGGGCTGGGCGTGCCGCCGATGTCACTCGGCCTTGTATACCTGGTCTTTGCCCCGGCAATCGTGACCACTCCGCTGGCCGCCAGCGTGGTGCGCAAGCGGGGACCGCGTCCAACGCTGATCCGGTCTCTCGCTGCGGCGCTGTGCGGGCTTCTGTTGACGCTGGCTGGCGTCCTTCCGGTGGTTCTTCTGGGGTTGTCCATAATCGGGGCCGCAACCTTCTTTGCACAGGCCGCCGCCACCGGATACGTGTCGCGCGCGGTGGCCCGCGATCAGGCCCAGGCGAACGGGCTTTATCTTTCCAGCTACCATCTGGGCGGACTGATCGGGGCGGTGGTACTTGGGCAGGTGAACATGGCGCTGGGCTGGCAGGGAACCGCCGCCGTGATCGGGCTGGCGATGATCGTGGCGATTGCTTCCACTTCCCGACTCGAAACGCCACGGGCCCTGAAGAATGCCGTTTGGGCCTCACCGCGCACGAGTTCGAGCGGATTGGGCTTTCGCTGGCTGTGCCCACTCCCCAAGGGCGCGTGACC
>Ga0105044_10012201_pt1 | contig 11683 bp, 7 predicted proteins | sample MAT01_FD_78092 | JGI IMG/M metagenome (GOLD analysis project Ga0105044, IMG submission 78092) | Freshwater microbial communities from Lake Fryxell liftoff mats and glacier meltwater in Antarctica - MAT-01 | ecosystem: Environmental > Aquatic > Freshwater > Ice > Liftoff microbial mat | place...
AAGACGCTAAGGTATTACCTTTTCACTCACTACTAAATTTTTGAGCCTATCATAGCAACCCCTTAGGGCAATGGTAGAAATATAGGGCATTGCTTAACAAGGACAGCCAACGCCCCCACCTTCCCCAGTCATGCCGTAGAGGTCATAGGCAATTACGCTTGACGTACGCTCGATAGGAGTTTTGGGTTGATTAGCCTTTAGAGCGTTAGAAATAGGTTTAGAAGATGTTGCCACATAAAGAAGACTGGTATAGGATCTTGGGTATCTTTTTACACGGAAAGTCACGACGTGGAATTCAATGAATCTCGTTCACAACCCGTTTCAGCTCAGCTTGCTAATGGCGCGCTAATTAAAATCGAGGTCATACAAACCGGTAGAGAAGATGTCGCATTTGACGTTAGACCCTTCCAAGAAGTCACTAATGCCATAGAAGGAATTGTAGATGCGATCGCCGCAACGCTCTATAAAGTTAGCCCAACTAAAGGCATCGATGTGGCTATAGACTCGGGCGAGTTAACTGCCATGATTGTCAAAGGCTCAAGCAAGGCGAACTTAGAAATCGGGCTGGAATGGGAGCGCAGCAAAAATGGCGAAGATTGAGAGCAATGCGACTTTAGACGAGCTATTAGAGCAATCTACAGTTAAGCTCAATATTCCAGGTAAAGCGGGTTGGGGAACCGGTTTCTTCGTCGCTCCAGGCAAGATTTTGACCTGCGCTCACGTGGTCAAAGATGCAGGGGGGCAACCAGTTCAGGTGAATTGGGCGAATCAACCCGTAACACTCGAAGCAACTGTGACTGGAGTTTTTTCAGATCCCTACGATCTGGCGCTGTTAGAACTCAAACAGCCTATTTCAGGACATCCTTGTGTTTATTTAGATAATACGCCAAAGACAGATCGCGCAATTCAATCGGGAGACGAACTCTACACCTACGGATATCCCGATGATTTCTCGAATGGTGCCCCCGTAACGGGATTGTGCGAAGGGGTAACTGGGGATCAACCGCCAGTGATTAAATTTAAGGCAGGTCAAGTGCGTCCTGGCTTAAGCGGCTCACCTTTGTTAAACCGACGAACACAGAAGGTCTGCGGGATTGTCAAATTTACGCGCGATCGTAGTGATGATCTTGGTGGAGGCGCAATTCCAGTATCTGCAATATTTTCCAAGTTCAACGAATTGGTTGAACAACAAACTAAATTTCATAAGAAAGACCTACGATGGGAAAATCTATTACCGTTAGCGCGTTGTCGTCCTCGCACAGTTGCGTTTACAAGTTTAGTCATCACGGCACTCATTGGGCTACTTCGCTTGTCTGGGGCTTTGCAGGGCCTTGAGTTAAAAACTTATGATCATCTTTTGAGAAACCGTCCGGGTACAGATCTTGACGACCGAATCAAAATCATTGCGATCAACGACGAAGATATTCTCAACCAGGAAGAGAGTGGAGAAGAAATCGTTGGTGCAACATCGATTTCAAATCGCCTCTTAACAGATCTATTGGTGACACTCAAGTCCTATCAGCCTCGTGTCATCGGTTTAGATTTGTATCGAGAGGAGGCTCTTTCGCCCGATCAACATCAACCCTTACTAGATTTTTACGCGACGCAACCAAACCTTATTACACTGTGCAAAGTCAGTACGAAAGAAAAGGGTGTTGACGGCATCAAAGCCCCTCCAAGAGTGCCCTCTGACCAAGTGGGGTTTAGTGATCTGAGTGTGGATACTGATAATATACTGCGGCGCAATACGCTGGCATTCTCTCCAGATTCAAGCTCTCCATGTCAGGCAAGAACCTCGTTTGGACTCAACATTGCAAGCCATTACTTAAAGCAAAAGAACGGCAATTTTCGAATGGATGAATTGATAACGCAGGACTACTGTACTTCGCTGACATTTTACGATGGCGATAAAATGCTGTTCAAACAGCCCTTCTTAATTCCATCAGATGGGGGCTATCAGGGCTATCAAGACTTGTCAAACGGATGTCAGGTTCTCATAGACTATCGCAAGTTTTCGAATATCAATAAAGCCTCTTACTCATTAATCGATATCTTAGAGAACAAGGTGGCTACTAATGACTTCAAAGATCGGATTATCCTAATTGGTGTCGTATCCACCAAGAAATATGTGGATTATATTCAAACTCCTTTTGGAATTGGAGATGACCAACAAATGGCAGGGATCTTTGTGCAGGCTCAAATGATTAGTCAACTGTTGCGCGCTGCGAGCGGTGAACGTGCTTTTATTGCGGTGTTGCCACTTTGGGGAGAGGCACTAACTATTTGGGTTTGGGCCTTGATCGGAGGTGTGCTTGCATGGCAAGTAAACTCAATTCAACGGTTGATCCTCTTTTTAAGCGTCGCTGTAATCATGATTTATATAATATGCGTAACGTTGATTCAAGTTCAATTTAACCTCTGGCTGCCGTTGATTCCCCTGGTGCTTGCACTTCTGCTCACAGCAGGGATTATGACATGGCTAACCTTTCAAATTAAAACAGGCTCTAACATTCGTCTTCTTCGCTCTGCTCATCTAAAGCCATAAGCTGTCGCATGCGTTGTTTCTTGAAAAGAGTGGTACTGATTTTTGCGGTGACTATTGTTGCCTTAGCCAGCATGTCTATAGGTCCATCTGTCGAACGGGCGATCGCTGCGCCAACCTTATACATCGCGCAATCTAATGGCGGCTTTGTAGAAAATTTGGTTACTCGGGTACAGGCGCTGTTTGTTCGGCGGGCGTCAGCGAGCCCTCCGGCGGGGCGGAGAAAAGGGGGGGCGGGGCGAGGGCGTCGTTGCCCAAGTACCCCCTATTCAATCGCGGCGTTAGTGCCTTCCTGGTCAACGAGTGCCGCAGCTTTGCCCAACGAAATTTCTCGAATTGTTGCGCCGGAATTGATTTACGGAACAACTATCTTAGCTAATCCAACGTTTCTGGTCTATATGCCCTATACGGCAGAGTCGGCTCGCTCGGCTAAGTTAATGGTGTTAGATGAAGCCGGACATCAAGTCATTCCCGAACCGATTAAGATTGAGCTACCCAAAACGCCGGGAATTATGAGTGTTCAATTTCCTGAGGTTTTGGGGGTTGGCAAACTTTACAACTGGTATTTCTCTGTGGTGTGTGATGAGCAAAAACCCTCTCGTAATCCTGGGGTTCGAGGCTGGATTCAGCGTGTTGAGATAAGCCAAGGGTTGCGCAACGCGTTAGGGCAAACTGCTGAAACAGCGACCTTTGAGATTTATGCCCGTTATGGCATCTGGTTTGAAAGCGTAAGTGCTCTCGCCAACGCGTATCGACTTGATCAAAGCAATGAAACTATTGAGAGAACCTGGACTGAACTTTTGAATGGGTTAGGGTTGGCGGCACCTGAAGAAATGCCACTTGCGGACGAACCGCTGGTCAGTAACTAGAGCCAGTTACCCACTAACACGTAAGTCGCCCAATATCGAGGGTGCTGATATTGGGGATTGCTGAGCAATTCCTTTTGAGTCGCTTGCAATGCTTTTGCCTTCGACAGTGTTGGTTTTCCTAAGTATTGATAAAACTGTCTTGTAAACTCAACGCCGGACGTATCGTCAAGCGTCCACAGAGAGGCAATAGTGCTGCGAGCACCGGCTCGAACGGCGGCCCCAGCAATGCCTAATGTTGCGAGCGTATCCCCTGCAGCAGTTTCACAGGCGTTGAGGATCAATAACTCAATCACATCTGCTCGAAGTTGACTGCGAATTTGAAAAAGCTCACCTAACGCATTTACTTCTATTACGCCGTTTGACGTGAGCAAAAATGTGTTAGTTGGATCAGAACTAAATTGTCCATGCGTTGCCAGATGCACCACGGGAAATGCTGCCCCATTAATTTTTCTGTTGAATGAGGCTTGAGTAAACTGGTCATCGCTGAGAGGAGTAACTGGAATCCCCGATTGAGCGATCGCCTCTAGCTCATATTTGATGTTTGGCAGTTGGGCAAAATTGGCACTGAGATCCTGATCGTTAACTGTAACTTGGGGTGGATCCGTTAAACCGACCGCTAAAACGTTGATCTGATCGCGTGGCAACGGTTTAGGATCAAGCACATCCAAGCCTGGTGCGATCGCCACAGCATAGCGCTCAACCAGATATTGGTTTCCATCAAACAACACAGCCATGGGAATACCACGCAAGGTACTGTCTAACGCAAACACTAGGGTATCAATGTGTTTTTCGAGGAGGGTATTTTCGACAGGTTTAATGATCCATTCATAGATCTGCTGTCCACGTGCTTTTACAGCATCAAAGGTGTATTCTTCTTCCAAGTCGATCTGAAGTTGTGCGATCGTTGCTGTTACCTGCTGAAGTGGAACTTCGCTGCGATAATGACGCAAATCTTTTTCATCGGGCAGCTTAACAATCAATTCCAGCCGATCGGGCAAAAGAATCGGGTAAAACACTGCTGTTGTTTGAGCCAGTTGTTCCACAATGTCATCAGTTTTTTCTGGGGTTGCCTCAGCGCAGGGTTCCTGCAGAAAGTTCTCCAGTTGAGCAACTTGCAGTGAAGTAATGACTTCGCGCGATCGCTTTAATTTCTCTTGGCTAGGCTTTGTATCCTTTAGCAGTAGGCTCAGGAGTTCGCGATAAATGGGCTCCTCAGCATTTCCGCGAAAGGCAAGTTGATAGGAAAAATTGCTTTTGACAACATCAGCCCGTAATGTTTGAAGGGTTGCAACGGCCAATTCATAGGCTGAAATTGCATCCTCTGGTTGCTGCTGTGCTGTTTTTAAACGCCCTAATTGCCATTGCCAACGGTAAACAATATCAGGTTGGCTAATAGATTGTGCACGCTGTAAAGCTTTCTGAGTAAAGTCTTCAGCGATCGCCCATTGCCCCGTGAGTTCATACGCTCGCCCTAATTCTCCCAAGGCGTAGGATTCAGATTGAGTATCTTCGGCTCGGCGTGCCAAGTCATAGGCCGTTTGTAAAACCTGAATGGCCTCATTCACGGCGGTCTGCCGCTGCGCTTTGAGGTCAAATAAACATTGTGCAAAGGTGATTCGGGCATAAACCCCGTTACGTCCGGGAGGTAGACCATTGAGCTGTGAGGCAATTTCATCGGCCACCCGTTCGGCTTCATTCCAGCGTTGCAGGTTGAGCAGCAGCTTTAGGGCATTAAGCTGAGCTTGTGTTTGTGTTGCGCTGTGAGCGGCCGCCTGTTGATATAACAGCAAAGCTCCATCAGCATCGCCTTGGCGTTGGGTCACATTTCCCAAACTGATCTGAGTCGATGCAATGTCATCAGGCAATTGAAGCTGCTGGGCGATCGCAAGACTGTGCTGCAAAACTGCGTTGGCCCGTTCAAACCGTCCCGCAACCTGGAGGGCTTCTCCTAAAACGCGAAGGGCAATAGCAGTTGCTCTCGTGTTGGGTAGCGCTTGCAGAGCAGGGTAAAAGTTCTCTTGCGCCTCAGCAGAATCGCGAGGTAAGTCTAACGTTTCTTCAAGTAGTGCGATCGCCCGCCGATATCGTCCTAGATTTTGTAGCGATTGAGCTTGACTAGCACGATTGAGAATGACCTTGTCTTGCTCATGAAGCTGCTGATAGTAGCCAATGGCTTGCTGCCAACTGTCAAACGCTTGCACAGCATGACCTTGGGTTAGCCATAGTGAGCCTTGAATTTCAAGCGTCTGTGCAAGGACAGAAACGTGATTTATCTCATCTTGAGGTTGTGTTGTCAACAAAAGAGCAATGCTTCTTGAAACAGCTTGATTCGCTTCATCCCATCCCCCAAGGTGTTGATAGGTAAGTGCAAGATTGCCTAAAGCAACTGCTTGTCTGACAACATTGCCCTGGTTTTGGTAGGCTGCTACAGCTTGTTCAAGAAAGTAGGCCGCTTCACGAAATTGCCCTGCGTCAAATAGAGTGCGCCCCCGTCGTTCTAACTGTTGAGCTTGTGCCAATGAGGAGGGCACGGTTTGAGCTGTCGGGTCTGCAGTTGGTAGACCTGCAAGCACGGACGGCGTTCCGATAAAAAGGATGATTGACAGCAATACCAATAGGAGGTGATTTATCCATCCGTTGATGGACTTTGGAAAACTTCGGAATCGCTTGGGCTGTTTCATCTGGGTTCATGCTGGGTTGCGGCACAGCTCGATAATGGAATGTTGGGCGACCACAGTATTGATTCTGGAGCCTGAGTGATTAAAAGCACCTCACCATTGGCATCGACCATCCATCCCTGTGCTTCGATGGGTGTTGGCTCCACCACAGAAATCGATTCTTCTGGAACAGGTACTGTAGAAGGTGAGTTTCCTTGAGACGGTAGCTCAATCCAGTTTGATGGAGGAATTTCTCTACTCATTAACGCATCAGGGCTCAGCGTCAGCCCTCCACGTCCAGTAATGACAAACTCACCGAGTCTGCGCTCAGGGTTAATATCCCCTGTGGCGCAACCTTGAGCGACGAGTCTTGAAGCGTCAATAATATCAGTAGGCAACTCAACAACGCCCTGACTTGGATCAATATCAGGCGTGACAAAAATAATTTGCCCGTTTAGTTGAGGATTAAGTTGAGAGATGGCAGTAATGTCGTTACTTGATAAACGAGCAGGATCAAGCCCCTCTGGTGTGGTTTCTCCCAGCTTTATTTCTAGCTCTTCACGACTTAGAGCCGTTAATCCAAAAATACGCTGAGAAGTAATCTCTACACGCCCTCCTCTACCTGAAAAAGCATTGGCTGAAATGTCATTATTTTCAAACGGAGTAGCAACAATAAAATCTGCATTGATATTAATATCACCACCATCCCCACCGCCAAACTCAGATCCGGCGGCAGATCCGGCAGTGGTTGTAATGGTGCTATTATCTCTCAAAATCAAAAGCTCTGCACCGCGTAACGTAATTCTTGCCAAACGCCCAAATTTGGTTTCGGCATTCAAGTTGCCGCGATCCAAAAAAACGACAGGTGCGGCAATGGTTAACTCACCGGCACCAGGGGTGGTGCGTTGTGTGCTGCTGCTACCCACTCCCAAAAAACCATCATCTACAACTCGTAGCTCTGGGCTGAAAAGGGTGATGCTGCCACCTCGGCCACTGGCATCTTCATACACTGCAGAGAATCGTTGGCTCCCCCCAGCCGTTGAATATAGCCCTGAAGGGACGAAGCGATCGCCCGAGCGGGCTGCGCCGCTAATTTCCACCCGTTCTGCTGCATGAACCGTAATATCGCCTGCATCACCAGAACTATACGTATTCGTTCCCAACCCAGCACCATCCCGAATGATTAATCGTTGAGTGTTTAGCTGTACAGAGCCTCCATCCCCCGAACTCGGATGAGTTGTATAGCGGTTTCGTTCAACCTGCGCAAACAAACCACTTCCATAGGTAAAGCCATTGGAGTCAAAAAAGGGCTCTCCGCTTTCTCTTAAACGAACTCCAACTAACTCAATCGTGTCAGCCCGAACAAACACATTCCCGGCATCGGAGGCTCCAAACGTAGATGTATTAATCTGTGCACCATCGCGAACCACAAGCTGAGGGGTTTCAATGATGAGTTCGCCCGCACTGGCTCGACGATGCGCAGTTTCAGTGGCAGTGGAATAAAGTTGAGTCGAGGCAGAAATTCGCTCGGAATCATCCACTCCGTCTGACAACGGGGCTCCAGTCAGCACCACTGCGTCAGAGGCATGGATCAAAACATTGCCACCATTTCCTCTAGATGCTGTTGCAGTTCCAATCCCTGCATCTTCTTGCATCCTGAGCGTGCCGACACGAACTCGAATCTCTCCGCTGTTGCCTTGTCCCGATGTATTAGAGACGATTTGGCTTCTATCTAGGAGTCTCAACCGAGGGGCTATTACAGATACATCGCCAGCATTTTCATCACTAGAGGTTCTAGTCCCTAACAAGCTACGGCTCAGCACAACTGATTGAGCCGCATCTAAGCGTACTGGTGCTCCAGATTGAAGATCTGATTCAGCGACGACCCGAGAGTCATCAAGCATGGCAATTTGCTCACCCCGAAGGGCGATCGCACTGCCATCAAGCCCACCAATTCCTGCTCCGCCAGTCAGCCGAATGGTGCCAAAGTTTTGTGTGTCGGCATAGCCCACTCTCCACCCTGTTTGAGTGGGAAATAAGTCAATTCGCTCAAAGCCAGCTATGCTACCTACCTCAATGCGACCTGCGGTAGCAACGGCCACACCACCCTGAAATACAACATCGCCTCCTAAGAAAGCTAGGGTATGTCCCCTAGGAACCTGTAAGCCGCCATTAATCGGAGTGCCATTCGAGCTGAACTCTACATTGACTTGTGATTGATTGCGAATCTCACCGGGCTCTTGGCCAAACTGAACCCCAATCGGAGCGCTAATCGTTAGTAATGAGGAGGTTTTAATGGGGTCGGCACTAAATTGAGTACCATCAGCAAAAAGAACGCGATCGCCCGTCGTCGCTAAAAACGAACCTCCAACGTTTAATGAAGCATTTGAGCCGAAAATAATCCCATGAGGATTGAGCAAAAAGAAGTTGGCAGTGCTAATTGAACCATCTGGCTGTCTAATCTCAAGCGCTCCGTTTATTGTTGACGGGCTACTCCCTGTTACTCTGGTGAAAATATCAGTAACTCGTGGATTAATACCTTGGAAAGACGCAACCCCATTCGTAGGCACAGAAAATTCTGAAAAGCTATGAAACAAATGGCGACCGATGTCTGTTCCGCCAGTAATTATAAAAGTATTATCAGTAGATGTGACAACTGATGGCCTAGATAATGTTTGATCCGATATTACTTGCTGAGCTTGAATAGGAGAAGTAGATAAACCCACTAGCCCAGCTAGCAAAAGACTTTTTAATGGATTCAAATAGACCATCAGGCATCTCTGACAAGAAAGGATAAAATTTTTTGAATCGGCGAATTATAGATTTTTATTAAATCGTGAACTCAGCGCCGCTACATTGAAAGTATGTCAAACATGAATAAATCAAACTTCATTTAGGGCGACGTTAAGGCTCCGAGTGGAGCCTGGGTTTAACGAATCTTTTTCTAATAACTACTAAAATTCAAATTCTGCTCTATCAGAACTGAATAGGAGTGGAGGAAATTCGCTAAGTTGATTTAGAGAAGGCTTATTTTCCAGACGAGCAAAGACAGTAGATTGCACTAAAGAAAGGCCAAAGGACAAATTTCCAATGTTTTCATCATACCAAAACTGTTCAAAACCACTTGAGCCCAAAAAACCATCGCCGGTATTAAAGTTTTGATAGATTCGGATGAGATCACTACCAGGTTGAAAGTCCTTTATTGTGTCAATACCACTATCAGGGAAATCAAATGCAAACGTATCGAGCCCATTACCACCAACTAGAGTATCTTGCCCGCTATTTCCAACAAGCAAATCATTTCCATTCCCTGCATTGATAGAATCATTACCCTCTTCTCCATTTAGAATATTGTTTGAACTATTACCAATTAGACTATTTGCCTCACTACTTCCTTCACCATCGATTGCTCCCCCTCCCTCAGCCAAGATTAAAATTTCAACGTATTGAGTACTTCCAAAATCATTTGAATCAGACATCCGATAACTGACATGGGTTTCTATGGTGTCTGTGCCACCACCTTGAAGTTCATAGACATCATCGCCAGAGTCGCGAACAACATAGTAATCGTCCCCAGTGCCTCCTCTTAAAGTATTGTTAGAATCATCATCAGTAAATCCGCCATCTAATCGATCATTACCTGCACCGCCATTGAGATAGTCATCTCCATTGCCACCGCTGAGCGCATCGTCGCCATTTCCGCCGATGATATAATCGTCACCGTTGTTTCCATTAATGATGTCGTTATAGCTACTGCCGTAGATCCATTCGGATTTGTCGGAACCTGAAAACGGAGTGCCATCGAAAAGAGCGATCGTAATATCAGTAGATTTTAAGTTGTCATTTGAAAACGCAGCATCAGGTAGACGAAGGCTTCCAGTTGAAGAGCTTCCCTTGCCATTATTGCTGACAAATAAGGTAATGCTGTAATCTACGATCTCTGAAGATCCATTCGTCCGCAATTCAATCTTCTCTACCTCAACCTTCGATAAACTTCTAGGACCATTCAGTGAAAAGCTAATGAAAGGAAAAACGCTGCTGTCACTGCTATCACTACTGCCGTCCCTATCTAAGATTTGAGATAAGATTTCGCCATTTACCAGTTGTGACAAACGAAATGTTTGAGCATTGCTCCCTTGAAACGAAAAGCCTCCTGAATATTGAGCCTCTTCTCCAGGCAAAACAAAGCCTTCAGGGATTTGATTGGCTCCGGGAGAGATGACTTGCCAGGAAATATTTTCTTGCTCAGGTTTGGCGGCCATCCTCAGTGTATAGTTCCCAAAACTTTTGCGATTTTTTGCTGCAATCTGCACATAGTACGTTCCCGGTCCCAAGGCTTCGTTAAATATTTGGTTTTTTCTAACGCGTTTAAACTGCCTGATAACCTGCCCTAAGCCATCTAAGAAGGTGATATCCGCTTTCCCTCCAAGCTTAGATGCACGAAGATCTAATGTACTGGTTTTCGTTAAATCAAATCGAATAAAATCAACCTTATCTCGTTTGCCGATAGAATTCCTTAAAACTTTTGGTTTTACAGTAAGGTTGATTAATTTTGCGGCCGCAAGTGTATTAGCTAAATCCTTGGCCATGATCTTCTATTGGTTAGAGGGCTAAATAGATAATTAAATAATACATTGATTGGGCACTGGTTCCGCTGAGTGAGGAGATATAAAGCCTTGACATTGCTATATTACAGGGATTCAGTAGTCTACCAGCCCTGCACCTCAATTAGATCTCATGATAGATTTATTCTCTCAGAACTGTCCTTGCTGTGACAGCGCCAAAGTCGATGTTCGTACCCGCTACACGACTCAAAATAATGGTACTCACCCAATCTACCATTGTCAGAGTTTCGATATTTATTTTAGTGATACCTTCGCTACTCCGATGGCTGGGTTGAGAACACCATTGAGTCGGATCGTCTGCTCTTTCATTAAGCTGCTGCGACAACGCTGGCAGCCTTTACATCAGGACTCAATACTTTAACGCCACTTGGAAGTGTGAACGCGCTTCCAAGTGGCTAAGTCCCCTAAACTGTTACCGCAGTCCGGAGGCCTTGGTGAATGATACCTTGGTCATCCTGCTTTGCACTACACACAAACTGGGATGAACTCAAGGTATTGAGTTCTGGTTTCCTGAACCCACACATCCTAGGAGACCAGTCTCATGGCTCAATTCACCGACTCGGGCGCAGATGTGCCCCTAGTTTCTGGTGCGACACGTCCTCAGCGCAAACCCGTCCGCCACCTACTGTTTGGCTCGTTGGCCGCTGTGCAGCTCAACATCAAAACCTTGCACAAAAAGGGCTACGCCGAACCCAACGACTGGAGCAAACCGATTCCCACGGGGCGAGTGGGCGAAGTGATGGCGATTTTGGTGAAGCACCTGTGGGTCGATTAATCGACGAGGTGCTGTAGGGGCGAAGCATTGGCATCAACAAACCGGAACCATAGCCAAAATCTCGATGCCAATGCTTCGCCCCTACGCGGGTAGGCGATCGCCTGATGAAAAACGTTCTTAGAACAATTGTATTAATACCCAAAAGTTAGATACGATTTTACCCAGACCCTCCATTCAAAATTCAAAACTTAAAACTCAAAACTCCCCCATGCTCG
>Ga0105044_10012206_pt1 | contig 11680 bp, 10 predicted proteins | sample MAT01_FD_78092 | JGI IMG/M metagenome (GOLD analysis project Ga0105044, IMG submission 78092) | Freshwater microbial communities from Lake Fryxell liftoff mats and glacier meltwater in Antarctica - MAT-01 | ecosystem: Environmental > Aquatic > Freshwater > Ice > Liftoff microbial mat | place...
GGCGATTTCGACACCCAGCCGTTCAAGGAATTGGAAGCAAACCTCAACGGTCAAGGGAAACAATCCGGTATCCGCGCCCGCGAGATACATCAAGATATCATGAAGCAAGTCGATGTCGTCTTCTGGCAGAAGCTCACAATCGATAAAAGTGCGCTCGGCCCAATCCACAATCTCAGCCAGCGTTATGTCATGGTTTAGAAAATCTAAAATTTTGTCGGAAACGACTTGGCGAGTGATGATATTCATGCAATTGTCCCTACAAAATAGTTTGATGACCTGTGTCGTGAGGATATTTCTGGTGATGTTCAATCAATTCACCAACGTCATCGTAAATTTCTTGGATAACTTGTATTGTAACCTCGTTTTCGTCAACGATTTTGATTACTCGCTGAAAACCACTGATGAATCCTCTACGGTCAGACCAATAACGACGACCTCCGCCCGATAATTCTTCCCAATATTTGTACTCACGTTCGTTCTGTCTACGGGTTGCCATCGGGTTATCCTTTATACGCAAGCGGCGGGTTGACACATGCCAACCCGCCTCTTTATTCACCCAGCGCGTTTTTTAACTTATTCGCTGGTGCTTGCGCCGTTCATGCCTTCCAGCAGTTGGGGCAGATACCACACGTCTATCGGATCGACGGCCTCGCCCTCAGCGGCCAATGCCGTGCCGTCCTGAAGGTTCAGCGGGCCTTGCCACAGATAGATGGTGTTGATATTGGCTTCGTCGGTGGCGTAAGCGACCACTTCAGCCGTGAATTCGTCTAACAGCACCAGTTGTTCTTCGGTCAAGCCTTCGCCCAACGCAAAGCCTGTGACAGTCACGGCGGGATCGCTGATCGATTCCCACGTCGGGGCAACCCAGTCCCACAATTGTTCCCACTCACCGGCCTGAACCTGTGAAACCAAGTCGAGGTAGGGCAGACCCCAGTTATAGAACGGCACGCCGAGGCAAGCCGCCGGGGCTTGGGTGCAGCCTGAAATCGAGTTATAGGGGACGGCGAACACTTTTTCGCCTTCGGCTTGACGCGCTGCCGCCACCGTGACCATCTCGGCGGTGTCCAGCCCACTCAGCACGATGTCGAAACCGTTGTCAAAGAAACGGTTGGTCTCTTCGGTGACATCCAACGTCACGCCGGGGATGGCGAACCAGAAACCGATCCAAGTGACCGAGAATTCGAGGTCGCTACCGCCCTTATATTTGTCCCAGCAATATTTCGCGCCGAGGAAGGCCGACGCGGCGACGCGGCGGGTTTCAGCGTTAATCAGCGGCCCGACATAACCGATTTTGCCGGTTTCGCTCGCCAGCGCCGCCGCACAGCCCGAAATCAGGCGCGGCCACTCGCCCATTGCCATGACATTGCCGAGGTTGGCGGGGGCTTCACCGGTCAACACATCATCGCCCGACACGTTGATGAACACGATATCCGGGTACTGCGGCGCAAGCGCGGCGGTATCTTCTTCAAAAGCGTCGGAGGTGGTGAAAATCACCTGTGCGCCTTCTTCAACGAACAGCGCGACCACATCGGCCAGCGTGGTCTCCGGGGTGTCGGCGGCGTTCAGCTTCTCGAACACCAGCATCTTAGCGCCCGGCAAGTTTTCCTCAACGTACAAGCCGCCTTCATAGTGGGCTTGGCTCCAGCCACGGTCATCCTTTGGCCCGACCAGTACCATGCCGAACACAAACTCATCTTGTGCCATCACGGGGGCAATCGCCACCAACAGCAACGCCAGCGCCACGGCCAACAATACGCTCGTTTTACGAATCATCGTCAATCTACTCCCTCTACTGTTTCTGATAGAAACACCGTTAGCTATTGTAGCTAAAATTTGACGGACAAACACACAGGCTTTAAGCGTCTTGGTTTGTTAAAAAGTGCTAAAATCAGGGTCTATATCCTTCCCAGATTGGCTTAGACCTCATTATGGTACTCCTGACGCCCGCCCCAGATGTGATGATTCGCAGCTTTACGCTGGATGATTTGAATGACCTGTGCGACTTGGTGAAAGCAAATCGCGCCTTTTTGCGCGAATGGTTGCCGTGGGCAGACCGGATTCAAGACCCCCGCGACGAAGCGCCCTATATCGAAATGGCAATCGACAAAGAATCACGCGGAGAGGGGTTTGAAGGCGGGATTTATGTGCGCGGGGCGTTGGCCGGGTCGATTGGGCTGCACTACATCAGCGCGGACACGCGCTCAACCGAAATCGGCTATTGGTTGGCGGAGGGCTATACCGGCAGTGGCCTGATGACCGCTTGCACGCGCATCGCCCTGAATTATTGTTTCAAGGAGTACAAGCTGAATCGGGTTGAAATCCGCGCAGCCGGGGCGAACCTCAAAAGTCGCGCCATCCCAGAACGCCTCGGATTCAAGTTAGAGGGACTATTGCGCCAATTCCACACCGTTCACGGCAAACTACACGACCTCGCCATTTATGGGATGTTGGCGAACGAGTGGAAAGGCTAAGGCGCGGGCGGTTTAATCACCCGCCCGGCCTCGACTTGCCAAACCTTCACTTTATCGAGGAAATCCGGCGGGAACGCGCCCAATTCCGCCGTCGTGATGAAGGTCTGCCCGCCGGATTGCACGCGCTCCAACAGATAAGCCCGGCGCTTGGCGTCCAGTTCGGCGGCCACATCGTCTAATAGTAAAATCGGCTGCTCGCCCGTGCGATTTCGCATCCATTCGCGCTCGGCTAATTTGAGTCCGAGGACGGCGGTGCGCGCTTGACCTCGGCTACCATACACGCCCGCGTCGCGCTCGTTAATCAAGATGCGGAGTTCGTCGCGATGCGGCCCAGACAAGGTCACGCCGCGCCGAATCGCCTCCTCACGCTCCTTGAGCAATTGGGCGGCGAACTGCGGGGCAATTTGATCGGCACTCATCTCGCGGTGCAGGTCAAAACCTAGGATTTCGAACGAACGCTGGCCGTTTCCGGCTGGCGTCGGGGTGAAACTGGGCTGATAGCGCAACGTCAACGTCTCGGCGCGCCCGGTCAGGTCATAATGCACGCGCTGCGCTTCAACCTCTAGCTCGCGCAGAAAAGTCTGGCGTCCGGCAATCACCCGCGCCCCGGCGGATACCAACTGCTCGTCCCAATAATCCAGTTCTTTGGTTTGACCATGACCGTCAGAGATTCGGCGCAATAAAGCGTTACGCTGCGGCAGCGTGCGCTCGTATTGATCCAGCGCATCGACGTATTCCGGCACGACTTGCGACAGGGTGATGTCCATAAAACGGCGGCGGTCAGAGGGCGCGCCCTCAATCAAGGTCAGGTCACGGGGTAGAAATAGCACCACTGTGACCAAGCCCGCCGCCAGCCCAACCCGCCGATCCGCGCCATTGACCTTAATCACCTTGCGAAAACGCCCGACGCCATCCGGCGTGCGTTCAATCATCAGCGTAACTTCCAACCGATCAAACCCGCCGCGCCCGTGTTTGATTTCTGCCGCAATCCGCGCAAACGGTAGCGGTTCTTCTTCGGTTGACCAATTCAAGAGTTGCCGGTCTTGGCTGACGAACGCGCTATGCGAGGTGGCGAGGTAGTACAAGGCCTCCAAGAAATTGGTTTTGCCTTGCGCGTTTTCGCCGTGCAAGAGGACCGCCCCGTTGGGCAGGGCGGTTTCGAGACGGGCGTAATTGCGGAAGTTGGTCAGCGAGAGGGCTGCAACATACAACGAGGTTATCCTTGGGGCGTAGGAGAGGGCGTCCGCGTCGCCATCGGCACAGGGGTGAGGGTCTTCGTAGCCGTGGCCGTCGCGGTCACAGTCGGCGTGAGAGTGGGTGTCGGCGTGAGGGTGGGTGATGGGCTGGGCGTCACGCTTGGCGTGGCCGTCGGCAGCACGATAATCGGCGGCGGCTGATTGGTGGGTGAGGGAGCTGCCCCGGTGGGTGACTGCACGACAATCACGCGCAAATCGTTCAGGTTAAATTGGTCGGACGGGCAGGCGAAATCGGTCACTCGCCCCCATGCCTCCGTGCCATCGGTCAGGCGCACCAACAGATAAGCACCGTCAGAACTACGCCCGGTGATAACCCGTGAGACGCCCTGATTCAAAACTTCGCGGACGGTGGCGACCTCGCTAGGAGAAGCCAACAGCGAGATCTCGGCGCGATTAACGGTACACTGCGGGTCGGCCAATGTCACGTCCAGCGTGCGCTCAAATTGCATCCCACGCTCATCGCTCACCAACAGGCGGACGGTGAAATTGGTCTGCGGCAGCGCGCTAAAGCTATAAGTCCCCGATTCATCAGCCGACAGAATTTCAGCCGACTGTCCTACCCCGTCAAGCCCGCGCAAGCGCACGCCATCGGCGAACCCCTGACCGACCCATGCGATGGTCAAGGCTTGTACGACATTCCGATAGACAATCCCCGGCGTCACGGTTAAACCGTCGATCACGGCGGCGCGATAAAATCGAATCGAACGTTCGGTTTGTGATTGTTGGTCGTCGTTGTAAGCCGTGAGCGTGAAGGTGATGACATCCGACAAATTATCGGTAGCCATTTGATAGACGCCGCCCGCGACCTCGGTCAGGTCTTCCGGCGCGGCGCTTCCGACTTGTAAGGTCAGCCGTTGGGCGTCTTGCACCGTCCATTGGACTTGTAGTGGCACGCCACGCGCCAGCTCAGTTTCGCCTTGCCCGACGCTGAAGGCCGTAATGACCGGCGTAATCGAGCGCAAATTAAACAGGCCGACGCTGCCGAACACAATTAACAATAACGCCACCAGCACGCCTACCATGAGCGCTGGACTCGCCCATCCCGGCAGAGGCGGCTTATCGACCACCGTGCCAACCACAGCAGCCGTGAAATTCGGGAGTTCGTCAGAGGTCACGACCACCTCGAACGGCATATCGCGCACGACTCCGAACAGACGACGGTCTTTGGGCGCAACCGTGCCAGCCACGCTCAAGCGCTGCCCCGGCGCCAACTGCGCGCTGGTTTGTGCGAGGCGGACATCCAACGCTTGCGTCCGGTCAAAGGCTTTGAGCTGAATCGGCACGGTGGCACTGCCGTGATTGTGCAGGTGCAGCCGGAAGCCCGACTTCCCGGTCAATCGGCGACTGCTCATGGCGATGCCGAATCCCGCGAATGGCAGCACTTTCACGACCAGCGGCGTGCGAATAAACACATCCGGCGAGCGGTCAGGGCGAACCGTGACGATCACTGGGTAATCCCCCGGCGTGCTGGCGCTATGACGGTTGGGGCGGATGTTCATCAGCACAAGACCCGACTCGCCGGGTTCGACGGCCAGCGCGGGGCGGTTGACGCGCAGCCAATCCGAGGGCAAGCCACTGACTTCGATGAAATATTTTTCGGCGTCACGCCCAGTATTGGTCACGCTCAATTCAAGGCTGATGTATGCGCCCGGCGTCACGCTGATTTGCGGAAGCTGAAGCTCAACCCGGAACGACTGTGATTCAGTTTGGATGCGTTGGGTATCATCAAGACGCATTCTCAACGGCAGAGTCGGGGCGTCATCCACCCCGCGAAAAACCAGTCGTAGCGGCCCTAACTGGATTTCATCCCCGTTACTGAGGGCGGCCATCTCACCCAATGGTACGGCGCGCCCATCGACGAATGTCTCTAACTCGTGCGCCGTCGAGAGCATCTTCACGGTTTCGCCGTTCGGAGTCAGGAGCAAGTGATTGGCATCCACGCCGTCCATGTCCAACACTAAATCATTCCCAGCGGCGCGCCCTACTGTCACCTGTGCATCGCGCAAGGTGAAGGTTTCAAGGTGACCGTCAGGCCAGAATATGTCTAACCGTCCGTAAGCTCTCTTCAACGCGGGACTCCTCGCGTGGGGTGGTCATGTCTACCAATAAGGGGGATTCTAAACCGGAACGCCGAAAATGACCAACTCAACTCAGCGACGTCAAACCGTTGATACCTTGCACCAACAGCGAAACACTCAAAATCGCCATCATCAACACCGAAAAAAGGCTCAAAACCCGAATGATGCGCGGGTCAAGGCCGCGGGCGCGGTCAAAAATAACCATGAACACCAGCATCAATCCCAAGAATGTCCCGTAGAAGCACAGCAAGAACAAGCCTCCCGCGCCAATCGATTCGGCGAACGCTTGACGCAACAGCGGGCCGGTGATTGTCCCCCAGAAGATATAGGGGGCGGGGTTCAAGAAGTTCATCGCCATCCCACGCATCAACACCTTGCGCGAGACAGGCTGGCTGACTTTCCCGTCGAGTTGGGTGGGGTTTTTCAACTCAACAAAGGTGCGATAAGCGATGAAAAAGATCGCGAATGCGCCGATGATGTTCAAAATCGGCCCAAAGGCGGGCGGCAACTGACTGAGCAATCCGACCATCAGCAAGATGATGGGGATATCGGTCATCAGGGGCGACAGCGCGATAAATATGCCCGTGCGCCAACCATAAGTTAACGTGACATTCATGAGCAACGTGTGCAGCGGGCCGATACCCGTCCCGGCGGCCAATCCAAAACTCATGGCTTGTGAAAAAATCATCGCTAGGGGCGTCCAAACGTGTGATTGATGAGAGTGACAAAGTAGACCGTTAAATCGGCTAAACTACAAGCCAATCAGAGTCCTATTTTAGCACACGGCGGGTTCACATCGCGCCTAATCTGAAATCAACACCTCATGTTATCGTTATGAAACGAATACAGGCTCCCCCAATCAGCCCACATCAGGGATATTTTGTGATTTATTCCCTAAAAACCTCGTTGCGCGTTATACAGACCGATATATACTTGACGGTGTGGATGTGATTGATGATTTAACTAGGGGAAACCTCACCTATGAAACGCCTTGTGTTGTGTTTAATACTCGTTTTCGCGCTGGCCTCTACGGTACAGGCACAGCCCACCCTCCCCGGCGCGCTGGGCGAGGCCAGCGGTCAACTCGCTTTCGCCGGGATCGAGGCTGACAAATTCTCCGCCGAACCGCTGGAGGCAGGTCTGACCAAAATTTACCTCGTCACGCTGCCTGACCCAACGGCCATTGTGTTGTATGAGGGTGAATTACTCGCCGATGCCCTGAGCGTCAACTGTTTGGGCTGGTCAGAAGACGGTCAAAGCTTGTTCATTAGCGCCTTTACCGGTGAGACTGAAAAGCTGATTTCGCTAGACATCGCCACCGGCGAAGCCACCGAAGGTGAGGAATTCTCGTGCGATTTCATATTCTCACCGTCCACGGATGGCGCCAAGCAGTCATTTTATGAGTTAGACAGCGCCACGAATCGCAGCCGCGTGATTGTGGCTGACGCGGACGGCGCTAATAAGACCCCGATTTTCGAAGATGCCTCTGCTGTCGCAAGCCGCCCCACATGGTCGCCCGACAGTCGTTTTATCGCCTTCACCGCCGCCCTCCGCAGTGGAGACGTGCTGACTGGTCAGGAAATCGCGTTGGTTGAACCCGGCATAACCGGCGGTTTCTTGGACGAATCCGACACATTGACTGCCTATGCTCCGGCGTGGCGTCCGGTTGTAGCCGAAGTGGTTGCCACGACGGAAGCGCCCGCCGCCACCGATATCCCCACCGAAATACCGGCCACTGCGACGACGGAAGCGCCCGCCGCCACCGATAGCCCCACCGAAATACCGGCTACTGCGACAGAAGAAATCGCCCCGACAGAAGAATTAATCTCGGCGACCCAAACCCCCGCCGCATCTGCCGACCCGCTGGTCACGCTCCCGCGTGAGGTTATCGCCCGTAGCGGCCCCAACCCGTTATATGCCGAGGTCGCTAAGGTCACGCCGAATGTCCCATTGAAGGTGCTTGGGCTGAGTGAAGATTTGTCATGGCTACTGCTCGAACTGCCGGACGGTCAACAGGCGTGGATCGCTTACCTGCCCATCCTGACCATCACCGGCGACTTGGGTCTCGCGCCGACCATCTCTGATGTGCCAACCATCACACCGCCACCGACGGAAACACCGATTCCGCCCACCGCCACTGCGACGAACACGCCGACCCATACATTAGTTCCGACAGAGACGCCGACCCCTACGCCGACTTCAACCGATACCCAGACGCCGACCGCGACTCCAACCGATACCCCGACAGCCACGCCGACTGATATCGCCACGGCGACCCTAACGCCCAGCAGCACGCCTACGGCGACCCCGACTTCAATCCCGTCACCGACGCCGGAGCCGCTGTTAATCGCCATCGTCGCCGCGCCGTCTAATATCCGCACCGCGCCGCGCATCAATGCCGGAGTCGCGCTGCAACTTCAGGAAGAAACCTCGCTCAAAGTCATCCAGATCGTCGATGATGCGGCGGGTGGCACGCTGAAATGGTACGAGGTTGAGCTGCCGGATGCACTAGGACAAACCGGCTTTGTCCGCCAAGACCGCGTAACGCCGGTATTGGAAGTTGAGCCGGGCGTCCAAGTGACGCTCACGCCCAGCCTGACCCCGACCTTTGACCCCAACGCGGTGCAAGCGCGCTGCGCGACCAGCTTCAAGATCGGGGAATTCCGCCGTGTGGTCTACAATCCGGGCGTGATCTCGGTTTATCTGCGCGCACAACCCCGTGGAAGTAGCGCGGGCGTGCTATTCCTGAATGATACTACCGGCCTTGATCTTATCGGCGGCCCTCGCAGCGATGGACGCCAGTGCTGGTATCAGGCCAACGTGCGCGGGACTGGCTCTAATGGCTGGGTTGAAGAAGGCTCGATTCGTTAACCTACTAGCGATTCATGAGTCGCCGTTAAGACACACCCCGATTTAAGACTCAAAGACGCGCCGGAAATATTCCCGGCGCGTCTTTGTTTACTCAACTGAAGGCGGGACAGCGCAAGATTCGTAAGGTAGGGCTGATGGGCGTCCTGTCCAAGAGTCTTGTGTATTCCGCCAGAGGCTGAAGCCTCCGCCCGTTCTGCCTTGTCCCTTGCACCCTATCCGTCGTCTTGCCAGAATTGGTTGAACAAGCGCCATTCGTCCTCAGTCGTCGTCCACTCGGCGTAGATGGCGACTCCGCTGATAGCGATGGCGGCTTTACCGGCGCGCAACTTGCCGCGCTGCACGCCTTCTACCGCTGAAGGGATATTCTCGGCGCTGCTGAGGTGGATGTCGCCTTGATCGTCATAGGTCGGGATGCCGATTAGGATTTTCGCGCCGCTTTCCAATTCTGCGATGGCTTCGGCGTAACTCTGGGTTTGATAAGCCACCCATTCGACGTATTCCGACGGCGCGGTGAGGCTGGAATTATAGGCCATCACCATGATTTCATCGGTCAGCAAAGCGACGCGCTGTTTGAAGTCGCGACTGTATTCCGCGATAGCGTTGGTTTCAGCAGCGCGCTGATTGCGCGGCACGGTCAGGTCTGAGGGCGCGATGTCGGCAAACATCGTGACCGACAAGCCCCCTTCCTCGCCAATCGACTGACGGACGGCTTGCAATAGTGCGATAAATTCCGCCGAGTCGCGCTCCGGCATTGGCTCGACATTCAACATCACGCCATCAAAGCCGAAGTCATTAACCACCCGCCCAGCCATGGCCGCGATTTCGGCGCGCACGGCGGGGTCTGCGATTCGATACGGCTCACCGGGGGCTACATCAAGGTCATTGGGGATGCCCAACCAACCGATTAGCGTGCCTTCAGGGTAAGCGAGGCGATATTGCCCGACGAACGCGGCTACATCAGCTTGTACCTCGTCAAAAATATTGGTTCCGACTCGTCGCCCCGACCAAATGTTATCGCCCTTGAGATAGCCCACATAAGCATAAGCGATGCCGATACGATTTTGCTTGAGGCGCGTGACCAAGCCATCGACTTCTTCACGCGGGCGCGGGGTATACGACCATTCGCTACCGACCCAGACCGCGTTGGCATACGAGACCGGCGCGTCATTTTTGAAGAGGCCTAGGGCTATGACGACGCCGACAAAAATAGCGACGGCAATCACGACATACAGCCATCGCCCTATCCGGGTAAAATTAATTTTGGGCAGTGAGAACCGCGACGATTCGCCCTGTAACGAGACTTGCGACGGGCGTTTTGAGACGGTTAGCGGGCGGGCGCTGGCGACGGACTCGCCAATCATGGACGGGCGGTCACGTAAGCGGCGGCGCTCATGAGGGTCTGGAGTCATCAGCGGCGCGAAGGCCTCGATATCCGGCGGGCGGGCGGGCGCGTCAGTGGGGATGAGCGGCGTCTCTGACGGAGAGGATTCCGCGCCGCCTTTGCGCTTTTCGAGGCGTTGACGGGCGCGACCTGACCGTCGTTCCCCCGCTGCGGAGGGTGTAGGGCTGGGCGCGGGATGATCAATTGACTTCAAGAAGGCGTCGATGTCGAAGCCGTCGGTTTTCTGAGCCGGTTCGCCGGTCTGAGGGGTGTCCGGCGTCGGCAGGTCGCTCCAATCGTCCACGTCAAATTTCTCCATCTGAGAGTCCTGTATTGGGAGGGCGGCAGTCTGTCGTCAAACGATGAAGACTGACGACGGCTAACTTGAAACGAGTTTTAATAACGGCGGCCCTAAGATGAGCAGCCCAATCAAGACCGAGGTGACGGCGCTTAACAAGACCGCAGCGGCAGCCACATCTTTGGCGACTTTCGCCATCGGGTGGAAGTCTGGCGAGGCCAAATTGACCACCGCTTCAACCGCCGCGTTGATGAATTCAGCCATCCAAACCATCGAAATGGTCAGGATCAGGACGGCCATCTCGGTAAAACTGACCTGTAGCGCCAGCGCTAGACCAAATACAATCGCGCTGGCGACGGCTTGCAAGCGGGTATTTTTCTGCCAGCGCAGCATATACAGCCAACCGGCCAGCGCATATCCCAGACTCACCCAGCGGTTGCGGCTTATTTTATAGCTGTACTGCTCCGGGTCAATGCGGGCGGTACTGGTCAGGCGTTCCCACAATGTCCCCGGCTTGGGCGGGTTAGTATTCCCCATCGTGGCGCGCTTCCTCTAGGGCTGGCACAAGACTGAGCGATATTCCCAATCTCAAGAGCGCGGTATCTTGAGCCGACCACATCTCAGCGCGGGTTTCGGGCGTATTGTGGTCATAGCCCAACAGGTGCAGCGTCCCATGCACGACCAACAGCATAAAACTGTCCGAGGGCGGATGATGCTCGCGCTCGGCCTGCGACAACGCATAGGGGTAAGCGATGATGAGGTCGCCCAAATAGGGCGCTTCGTCGCCGAGTTGATCGGCCAATTCTGGCGGCAGCGGGTCTGCCGGAAACGACAGCACATCCGTCGGCGAGTCAATGCCCCTGAAATCGCGGTTGAGTTCGGCCACCCCAGCATTGTCGGTGATGACGATGCTGATGGCGCTGGCCGGATTTTCGCCCTCTTGCGCCAAAACGGTCAACGCCGCCCGGATGAGCGTCTGCGGGTCAACCGGATAACCCGCCTCGTTTTGCACATCAATCCCATGCGCGGGTGCGGTCATCGTCATAATCCTCATCGTCATCAGGGGGAGTATTCGTATCTGGCAGGCCGAGGGCGCGGTCACTGCCGCCCGTGATACTGGGGGGCAACCATGCCATTTCATCGGTGGTCAGGTAATTGGCGTCGCTCACTCGTTCGACGCGGAGGGCGACCATAGATTGGGTCATCCGCGCCCGTGCGATGGCTTCATCGTAGTTAATACGCGGGTGAACGCTGGCCTGAATCAGGCTGACGAAAATATCTTCAATCTGCACTAGGTCGCCCAAGGTCAGACCGCTTTCGCTCAA
>Ga0105044_10012211_pt1 | contig 11678 bp, 7 predicted proteins | sample MAT01_FD_78092 | JGI IMG/M metagenome (GOLD analysis project Ga0105044, IMG submission 78092) | Freshwater microbial communities from Lake Fryxell liftoff mats and glacier meltwater in Antarctica - MAT-01 | ecosystem: Environmental > Aquatic > Freshwater > Ice > Liftoff microbial mat | place...
ACTACCGCCTTTGATCAGTCCTAAACTGCGCAAGTGGTCAATTTCATGAGCTAGCCCAAAGGTGCGTGCCGGAGCGATCGCCACTGCAAAGCTTTCTTGCTCTGGTCGCCAAGTGTGCCACTGTTGACCAATGGCGGCTAATTCAAAGTCAATGCCATAGGAAAACCGCAGTTGAGGAGCCGGTAATGCCGCTACAAAGGCATCTCTATAATGCACCCATATCGGCTCAGTGAGTGAGTAAACCGAGCGATCGCCTGGTTGCAGCACAACCCCTGATTGGGCGATGGCGATCGCCCAATCTTTTGCTGAACCATCTAACAACGGCACTTCCGCCCCATCGATTTCAATCCGGGCATTGTCCACCCCCATACCGCTCAGGGCTGCCAGTAGATGTTCCACTGTGCGGACTGAAGCAGAACCCTGTGCCAGTTCAGTTGAGAGCCGAGTCTGATGCAATTGGACAATGTGGGCAGGAATAATAGGCGATTCGGGCAGATCGGTTCGGACAAAATAGCGTCCCTGACCGACTTCAGCAGGGAGAACCCGAACTTGGGCTATGGAGCCAGAATGTAGCCCCACGCCCGACCGTTCAAAGCCCAGCGCCAGGGTCTGCTGCTGCATGGAGTGAACCGAGGTCAGAGACTGGCGCTCATCGTCACAACGCATCATTAGAACCGCTCCCCTAAACCAAAGGAGAAGCGGTTACTGCCATCGTCGGCAATACCGTAGAAGACGCGGATTTGTCCAAGGGGCGAGTTAACTTGTAACCCTGCGCCATAGCCGAAGCCGCTACCGGGTTTGCCACGTTCGCCCGCCGGATTGCCTGGAACGCTATCGCCACTACCCAAGTCGCTGGCAGCATCGACAAAAAGAATACCGCTGACGATGGAAATAATGGGGAAGCGATATTCGGCAGAAATTTGAGCGAAGCTACGCCCACTGCCAATTTCCCCCCCATCGTAAGCCCGCACCGACCCATCGCCACCCAGCGCAAAGGCTTCGTAGGGCGGCAAATCTCCTAGAATGGTGCCTGCTTGAACGCTGAGAGCAATCGTTTCGGCGCAATCAGCCGGGGTTCGGTCTGCCTTCTGACAGCCCGTAGTAAATCGAGTCAAGCGGGTAGGAATGAAGTAGTTGTAGCTGGCTCGAAGACGATTAAATAAGATGCCGTCTAGGGGGAGCGATTGTTCAGTGCTGAAGCGGAGCAGAGAGCCGCTAGTCGTGCTGTTGAGATCATTTCGGCGATCTTGAGATGCCGAAAACTGTAAGGTAGCAAGGTAATCAACCCCGTCGCTAGTAAAGGTTAAGTCTCTGCCTGTTGAACCACTAACGGCCTTTCCATCTTCGTCGATGAAGCGCCGATCGCTGTCTACGCGATCGCCATCGCCATCCTGAATCGTCACCCGCTGCACCTGTGCCCCCAACGAAGCTCGCCAGCCATTGTCTAGGGGACGCGCAAAGGTGACACCGCCACCTAACCGGAAAATTCTGGGGCGAGTGGCATCATCGAAGGAAGTTAGTTCCTCAGAATCAGTCGATTGCAGCTGAATTTCGTCAGGGCCACCATCAAAGATCTGGGAAACCGACTGTCGCCCAAAGGCATTGACGGTGTACGAGGTTCGGTAAGGGTCGCCACCAATCCAGGGATCGGTAAAACTGAGATCAAAGAGCAGGGCACGCTCGCCCACCTGCACTTGAGCACCGACGCTTTGGTTGTTGCCGCCCAAATTCGATTCTTGGAGGTTAACGGCACCAAAAAGCCCAGAAGAAGAGCTTAAACCGGCGCTTGCCCCAATGCTGCCGGTTCGTCGTTCAGTGACATTGACCACCACCTCTACCTTGCGCGGGTCGGTTTGGCTAGGATTAAGCGACAGGCTCAAATCTTCAAAAATACCGAGGGCAAACGCCCGTTGCAGGTCGGTTTGAATGCGATCGCGGTTAAAAACATCTCCCGGCTTCGATTCAAACTCGCGGGTAATAATAAAGTCACGGGTTCTGCCTCGAATAGGCTCGCCATCAACGTCTGTGGCGTCGCCATCTCGGTTCAAGAACCGAAGCTGAATATTCTCAATTTCCCCTTCTGCAACCGTCAGCGTCACGCGACCATTGGGCGCAACCTGGGGTGCATCTATCACTTGCGCCAACACATAGCCATTGTCTTGGTACAGCTTGTTGAGTTCTGCAACCCCTGCTTGGAACTCGTTGAGGTTGATGATTCTGCCATACTGCGAGCCAAAAATGCCATCGATCGCCTCTTGCGTTGGCACTACTTCGCCCTTGTAGGTAATCGTTTCAACCTTGCTGCCCTCTAAGCGCACGCTGCGCAGAGAGGGATTAGGCTCCACGGTAAAAGTAATGCGCACACCCAGAGACGTATCTTCAGGAGCAACTCGAACGTTGGTGAAGAAGCCAGTGGCGAAGATGGCATTAATGTCTTCTTGAAGCTGCGATCGCGTGGTCGTTCGTCCTGCCACCGTGCGAATTGCCTGATAAACCGTGTTCTGCAAGTCGCCTTCAGCGCCCTCAACCGCTACCTCAGCCACTAAAACCCGAGGCTCAGGGGCAGCAGGTTGGGTGACAGCAGGCGTAGCGGGCGCTGCATCTGGGGACAATGGAGCTGCTGGAACTGGGGTTTCTGGAGGCACCGGAGCGCCTGGAGCCGACGGAGTGCCCGGAGTTGTCGGAGCCACTGGAGTCGCCGGAGCCACCGGAGCCACCGGAGTCGCCGGAGTTCCTGGAGTTACAGGCTGCTGAACACCGTCAAGAGGAGGAGCCGTAGGAGCGACGGGCTGCGTCGGTGGTTCGGTAGGAAAGGATAATGGAGGAGCCGGAACAGGAGCCTGATCGCTTTCTGTGGAAGGATTAAGCTGCGTCTGTTGAGTTGGAACCGCTTGAGCGATATCTTGGCGATCGCTATTCGGTTCTAGTTCAAGCGAAGCGAAGGTGACAAACCGATTAGCCTCGGGTCGAACAGACTCAGACTGAATAAATTCGGGGGTCATGTTTGCCCCTCTAATCGGCAACGGCGACCCGCTTCGGTCTTCGCCCAGTTCCAGAGTTGTTGTATTAGGACTTGCAGCCCGATCGCTAGTCGCCTGTTGGGCGGGGGTAGACGGCTGAGCCTGGACAGGTCTAGCACAGCCAAACGCTGCGGAAGCAGTCAACACTGCCAGCAAAACGGGAGAACAACGCATATTAATTGGATTATTTGACACTTCCACATACCTAGAACTTTCAGACATCTAGAGCTTATCGCGGGTTCCCGATGCTACACAAAGGTTACCAGTGCAATTGAGGTTTGCATTTAAGATTGTTGATCCCATAAGCAAACTGGGCTATTCTACCCCATTGATTGTCCCTACGGCTGAACAGGTTGTGCCAGTACTCGTTCTAGCACCTGTCGATAGGCATCCTCTACTGCACCCAAATCTCGCCGGAACCGATCTTTGTCCATGACTCGACGATCGGGGTCAGTTTCTGCCTGATTCCACAATCTACAGGTGTCTGGACTAATTTCGTCCGCCAGCAGTAGCGTTCCATCTGCGGTTGGCCCAAACTCCAGCTTAAAGTCCACTAGCGTAATGCCACAGTTGCCAAAGAAATCCGTAAGGATACGGTTAATTTGGAGTGCCATTGTTTGCAGGTGGCTCACCTGTGCCGGAGTGGCAAGTGCCATTAAAAAGAGGCGATCGCTCGTCAGCAAAGGATCACCCAAGGCATCATTTTTGTAATAAAACTCTACCAAGGGCTGAGGCAGTACAGTTCCTAACTCAATCCCAGTTTGTTGACAGAGACTACCTGCGGCAATGTTCCTGACTACCACTTCTAAGGGCACAATTTGCACCGACTTAACCCGCATTTCGTTGGCAGAGGGGCGATCGATGTAGTGGGTTGGCACCCCTTGCGCTTTTAGCATTTGAAACAAGTGAGTGGAAATGGCACAGTTCATTTCGCCTTTACCCACGATGCTGCCTCGCTTCTGGGCATTAAACGCCGTGGCATCGTCTTTAAAGTAGGTCAGCAGAATATTTGGATCATCGGTGGTGTAAAGAATTTTGGCTTTGCCTTCGTAAAGTTTTTGACCCGCAGGCTGTGCAGACATAGGGAGTTACAGGGAAAGGGCTTAACCATTTTAGCTGGGAGGTTTACCCGATCGCGCGATTCAAACGACTAATTTGCGATCGCTCCAGCGATCGATTCAAGTATCGAATAATACATTGGGTCAAATAATACATTGGGAATTATTTCTATATTGATAGAACTATCTAGCGCGTCCAGAGTTGTGCTTAGATTATGTTTAGGTTAAAAATGAGTTAACAAAATCTTTTCGATACTAGTAATCTGGTTAAGGAAAAATACTATGGACAAAGACGAGTTTCTCAATCCACGTAGCCGCTACTACGGTCAGGTTAAGCCCGAAAACCTAGTGTTCAATGCAAATCTACAAGATTGATATACTCACCAGGCTGAAGCCACAGTGATTCTTGACAGTTCATCACGCACTGCTGGCAAGCCAGTCTTACAAGCGCTCCCTGTCCATTTAGAGTCGTGCCCATACCCGGTGCTGACTTTTTCTATATTCTTGGCTGCGTTCTCATCTCTATCGTGCGTTGAGCCGCAACCCAAACAAGTTACCGTTCTCACTTTTAGATCGAGCTTGCCCCACTTGAAGCCGCAGTCAGAGCAAACTTGGCTGGTTGGTTCCCAACGATTGATAACTGTCAGAGTCCTATTGTATTTAGACGCTTTTCCTTCTAGCAGAGTTCTAAAGGCTCTCCATCCTTGCAAGCTAATCGCTCTAGACAATTTGCGATTCTTACCCATTCCTGACACGTTCAAATTTTCCAAAGCGATAGATTGGTTCTCTCTAACGATTTTGGTTGATAGCTTGTGCAGAAAATCTAACCGCAAATTAGCTATTTCAGCATGAGCATGAGCTAACTGGAGACGAGTCTTAGCCCTACGATTAGAGCCTTTAACCTGTCTTGCCATCCTACGATTCAAGCGTTTAACCTTACGGATTAGCTTGCGGTAGTCAGGACTCACAGCCTTTTCACCATTGCTCATAAATGCAAAAGTCTTAATCCCTAAATCAATCCCTATACTTTGGTTCTCAGCAATAAGGCTAACGGGTTCAACTTCTACAACGAAGCTTAGAAAGTAGCGGTTAACACAGTCTTTAATTACAGTTACAGAGCTAGGGACTGAAGGCAGTTCTCTAGACCAAATTGGGCTTATGTTGCCTATTTTTACTAGGGATACAGAATCACCATTGATCTTAAACCCATTGGTTGTAAACCTTGCTGACTGTGCATTTTCCTTCTTTTTGAAGTTAGGCTTACCTACCTTTTTGCCCTTACGCTTTCCCTTCAGAGAATCAAAATAGTTCTTGTAAGCTACTCCTAGATCTCCTATGGATTGTTGCAATGGCGTATTACACACATCTGCTAACCATGCCCTTTCGTCCGTTCGTTTAGCCTGAGTGATCACAATCTTTTGTAGATCGTAGACACTAGGCAGCTTTTCAGAGTCCTTGCAGAGCCGTAAGGCATCATTGTAGGCAACCCGCACACAACCAAACAACTGAGCTAAACTCTGTTGTTGTTGGTCTGTCGGGTAGAATCTATATTGATACCGAGCTTTCATGGCTGTGTGCTATATTGGTCTGTATTCAGAATAACACGGTCTGCATTGAAATGGTTGCTTACAGAAAAGAACGACACAGCGTTACAGACCTCAAGATACATTTGGTCTGTGTCACAAAGTATAGACGGACTATATTCACCTTGGAAGGCTTGAACCTGATTGAAGAATCCTTTAAGACTGTTGCTCAGTCGATGGACTTCAAGATACTGGAGTTCAACGGGGAGATCGATCATATCCATACGCTAATTGAGTACCCACCCAAGCTATCTGTCTCTCAAATAGTGAACGCACTAAAAGGAGTCTCTAGTAGGCGGTACGGTCAAGCTGGATTAAAAAAGCCTTACGATAAAGACGCGCTATGGAGTCCTAGTTATTTTGCTTTATCTGTGGGAGGTGCCCCACTAGAGGTGCTAAAAGCGTATACTGCTAATCAAGAAAAGCTGTCGTGAACGACGGGGCTAACCCCATTTTTTCGGTTTTCCAATCGTGTCACGATCATTTGCGGACTTGAAACCAACGGCAAAATGACTCCTCAGGACTCTTATAAAGAGATAAAAGCGCTTTGGAAGCAGCTTAAGCACAGCAAGAAAAAGTTAGGAATTGGGCTGAGTCAACAGTAATCGAGAGGCGCTACGCCCAACCTGCATCACCCCAGCGAAATTTGTTCTAAGAGGATGTCTGAAAAGTCGTAGATGTGACATCCGAGAGTCAGGGCGCGGCATTCAGACGACCATTTTTCAGTGTGTCCAAGAACTTTTTGACCGAATGCCACGCCCCTACAGATAATTGGCGATACTTTTCAGACATCCTCTAAGGCTGTGGATACTGAAGCCCCACAGAGAACTTCCGGTGCTGCCCTGAGTTCTCCGTGGTACTTTGGAGGGAAATAAACTTGGTGGCTTCAAGAACCAAGCCCTTTACCCATTGAGCCTATGTTATTCAAGCCTTTGGATGTTCAAAAAAGTACCGAATTTTTGAATAAGAGTCGGGCGATCGCCTTCATGGGCTGCCTTTGCTGGAGCCTGGGAGCAACCCTGCTGAGTCATTTTATTGTAGGGTTATTGTTTTAAGGCGATTGTTCCATGCACAAAATTCCTGTCACTGTCATCACTGGCTTTCTAGGAGCAGGCAAAACCACCTTAATTCGTCACCTCCTGCAAAACAATGAAGGCAGACGCATTGCGGTTTTGGTCAACGAGTTTGGCGAAATCGGCATCGACGGGGAGCTACTCCGCGACTGCCAAGTGTGCCCTGATGAAGACGAAGGCATGGAGGCACAGACACCCAAAAATGACGGGCTGACTAACATTATCGAACTGACCAACGGCTGCCTCTGCTGCACCGTTCAAGAAGAATTCTTGCCCACGATGCAAGAACTGCTGAAGCGGCGGGATCAACTGGACTGCATATTAATTGAAACATCAGGCTTAGCCTTACCAAAGCCCTTGGTGCAAGCCTTCCGCTGGTCTGAGATTCGCACTGGGGCAACGGTCGATAGCGTGATTACGGTGGTGGATTGCGAAGCCCTAGCAAAGGGGCAGGTCGTGGGCGACTTAGAAGCCCTCAACGCCCAGCGGCAAGCAGATGCCAGCCTCGAACACGAAACGCCCATTGAAGAATTATTTGAGGATCAGCTTGCCTGTGCAGACCTGGTGCTACTGACAAAAGTCGATCGCGTCGATGCCCAGGGTCAAGCCCAGGTACAGCAGTGGTTGAAGCAAGAGTTATCCGAGAGCGTGAAGGTGGTGTCTTGTAATCAAGGACAGATTTCTTCTGATCTATTGCTCGGTTTTAATGCAGCCGTTGAAGATGATTTAGAGAATCGTCCTAGTCATCATGACACCGAAGAGGAACATGAGCATGATGACGATATTAACTCGGTGCAATTCATTGTTGATGAATCGTTTGAACCCACGGTATTGATCGATCGCTTACAGACACTAGTGAAACAGCAAGAGATTTATCGGGTGAAAGGATTTGTAGACGTGCCAGACAAGGCAATGCGACTGGTGCTACAAGGGGTGGGCGATCGCTTTGACTACTTCTACGATCGCCCCTGGAAGCCTACTGAACTTCGGCAAACAAGGCTCGTGTTAATTGGGCGATCGCTTGACCAAGAACAGGTAAAAGCTAGCCTCCAATCATCGTAAGACCTCAACAACTCGCTATATTTTTTACCCCGCAGTTTGGATCTCCAACCTCCAAACTGCGGGGTAAACAAACTTTATTAGCTGTTTTATTAGCTCTAAAGACCGAAAAATAAAGACCAGATTTACCACTTCCCAACGATGAAGCTTGCGCCCCTGTAAGCACGAAGATGCTAAGTAATCCTCCGACGAAAGGAAGAGATTTCCGAGTCAACTGTGATACATTGAGAAAACATAAAGCCGTACTTCCTACCTCAGAATGAAGATCTTTGGTATCAAGTTGACTCAAGAAGTATAAAGCTTTGGTAAAATTTTATCTAAATCGGTTACGGAAAAGCTTTCGTTTTCGTAAGTTTGCTTTCAAGAATTGAACAGGTTTGTAATCAGAGATCGCGTCTTTCTTAATAATGCTCTCCAAGACTGGTGAGTCATTGAAGTTATATCGAGCACATAATAATAAATAAGGAGAATTATATGCGGATTGCTCAAATTGCGCCTCTGTGGGAAAGGGTTCCTCCTCCTGCATACGGCGGGACTGAGTTAGTCGTAAGTTTATTAACTGACGAATTAGTGCGGCGGGGTCATGATGTTACGCTATTTGCTACAGGAAATTCTATTACACAAGCGAAACTAGACGCTGGCTCTGATTTGCCTCTAAGGTTGAAAGGAGTAACTGTACTGGAATATCCAGTTTACGAATCGGTGCGGCTGACGCCATTGTTTGAGCGCGCTGACGAGTTCGATATTATTCATTCACACGTAGACGTTAGTGCTTTGCCTTATAGCAATTTTATTAAAACGCCTATGGTTCACACCATTCACGGCGTTATTCCAAAGGTAACAGAGCAACTGTTCCGTCTTCATCATGATCAGCATTACGTTAGTATTTCTGATTCACAGCGACGTCGTGATTTAGGCTTGAATTACGTCGATACGGTGTATAACGGCATTGACCCTAGCACCTATGAGTTTCACGCTGAAGCGGCTGATCCTCCATACTTGGTTTTCTTTGGGCGGATGTCGCCCGAGAAAGGGCCGCAACTGGCGATCGAAATCGCAAAGCGGTCAGGCTGGCATTTAAAAATGGCAGGGAAGATTGACCCGACCGATCGCGAGTTTTACGAGCTTGAAGTAGAGCCGTTGATTGATGGCGAACAAATTGTGTATTTGGGTGAGGCAAATCACGTTCAAAAGAGCGAAATTATGGGAAATGCGGTTGCGACCCTTTGCCCTTTGACTTGGGAAGAGCCGTTTGGCTTAGTGATGACCGAATCGATGGTTTGCGGGACTCCCGTGATTGCGATCGCCCGTGGTGCAGCCCCTGAACTGATCCTGGATGGCAAAACGGGCTTCCTCTGCAAAGATGTTGAAGCGTGTGTAGAAGCGGTCAGCAAAATTCACAGCATCGATCGCCGCACCTGCCACGATCATGTGGTCAATAACTTTAGCAACGCCCGCATGGTCGATGGCTACGAAGCGGTATATCGACAGCTCATGGAAGCTCGATTTGCCACAAACGGTCATCTCAAGCCCGCAGCAGCGTTTTCTAACTAGAATCTAAAGAGAGGCTGAGCGCAATAAACTCTCAGCCTTCTTTTTTGGCAGAATATTCGCAGAATAATTTAGAAAACAACAGATAGAAAGAACATCATTGTTGAATGTCATGATTTCAGAACATACCTATTGATTCTTATAGCTTCTAGTTGCATCGGTTGATGCAAAACCTGAAAATACTGTGAAAAACAATGCAGTTATCTTGGTTTTCATCCCCTTCTCTTGTTCATAATGGATGGCTAGGCAGTAGAAAGCGAGCCGCCTAATGTGATAAGGCATGGAGTTTGGAATTATGGCTGAGATTTTAGAGCTAGATGGCAGAACGTTTGTCCCCGCCGAGCAACTTGCGATACCGGAGTGGTCTTGCGTGTCAACAAAACGGTTGCAACCCACCTTAACGCTGAAAGATGATGATTTATTTATTATCACCGACACCCTGGGCAACATCTCTGGCAGTGCAAGCGAAGATGAGAATACGAGTTTGGGGTTATTTTGCCGAGATACGCGGTTTTTAAGCCGACTAGAACTGCAAATTGAGGGGCGATCGCCTATTTTACTGAGCAGCACCGCCCAAAAAGGATTTGCTCTATCGGTGCTTTGCGCTAACCCCTATATAGAGGGGCGTCTCCCGGCGGAAGTCGTCGGGATTCAACGAGACCTAGTGCTGAATGGCGCGTTATTTGAAGAGTTTACAATCACCAACTACAGTCGCGTACCCATTCAGTTTGAGCTGAGCCTCAGCTTTGATGCCGACTTCGCCGACCTTTTCCAAATTCGCGGCTTCACGCGCGAGCATCAAGGACGACTGTTGCGCCAAGTAGTAGATACAGCCGAAGCCATGCAGGATTTTACGGCGCTGGCATTAGACACCGGAGAACTCACCCTGGCATACCAGGGATTAGACGGGGCGGTAGTCGAGTCGCGGATTCAGTTCTCGAACTTGCAGCCAGATGGGTTTAAGGGCTATACCGCCATTTGGAAGCTAGAGCTGGAATCGCACGAAACGAAGCAAATGGGCTATCGTTTACAGCCCATGACTAGCAATCGTCCGGCCTCGGTCGTCAGTCCACCGATGACCTTGCGACAAGCGATCGCCGCTGAATCGATGGAAGAGGGCGACTGGCGCTCATCTGCCACCAAAATTCGTTCCGACAATCGTGCCTTTAACCAGGTCATTGAGCGGGCAGAGCAAGACGTTTACTTACTGCGCCAAAGCTTTGGCAAAGGCAAAGTTCTGGCAGCGGGTATTCCGTGGTTCTCGACCCTGTTTGGGCGCGACTCTATCATTGCTGCCGCTCAAACCCTCATCCTTGATCCCGAAATTGCGCGGCAAACCCTCTACACGCTGGCGCATTACCAGGGCAAGGTTGAAGATGATTGGCGCGAGGAACAACCCGGCAAGATTCTTCATGAGCTGCGTTTAGGCGAAATGGCAAGATGTGGCGAAGTTCCCCACACGCCCTACTACGGCACGGTAGATGCAACGCCCCTGTGGCTTCTGCTTTACGCCGACTACTATGCTTGGACGCACGACGAGGAAACCCTGGAGCAGCTCTGGGACAGCGCTCTTGCCGCTATGGATTGGATCGATCGCAACTGCCGCCAAACGGGTTATTTAGCCTATTATCTCGTCTCTAAGCGAGGGCTGCGAAACCAGGGCTGGAAAGATTCGGAAGACTGCATTGTTTACCGCAACGGCGAATTGGCAGAGGGAGCCATTTCCCTTTGCGAGGTGCAAGCCTATGTGTACGCCGCCAAAATGAAGCTGAGTGAAGTCGCTCGGATGAAGAAGCGGCTGGACTTGTCCGATCGCTGGCAGGAAGAAGCCCGGAGTTTGCAAAATCGGTTTAACCGCGACTTTTGGGTAGAAGATCAGGGCTATTGTGCGATCGCCCTTGATGGCGAAGGCAAACCCGTCGATGGCATCACTTCCAATCCCGGTCACTGTCTCGGCTTAGGCATCCTCTACCCCGACAAGGCTAAGAGCATTGCAGAACGCCTGCAAGCCCCTGATATGTTCAATGGCTGGGGCATTCGTACCCTCAGCAGCCTATCGCCAGCCTATAACCCGATGGGCTATCACATTGGCTCAGTATGGCCTCACGACAACGGCATGATTGCGGCAGGATTGCGATCGCTCGGTCGAGTCGATCAGGCACTAGAGGTTGCCCAAGGCGTGATCGACATGACGCTTCAACAGCCCTATCAACGTCCGCCAGAGCTGTTTTGCGGCTACGATCGCACCGCCGACAACAGCCCCGTCCGCTATCCGGTCGCCTGTTCGCCCCAAGCCTGGGCATCGGGAACCATTTTTCAATTTCTGCAAATCAT
>Ga0105044_10012212_pt1 | contig 11678 bp, 13 predicted proteins | sample MAT01_FD_78092 | JGI IMG/M metagenome (GOLD analysis project Ga0105044, IMG submission 78092) | Freshwater microbial communities from Lake Fryxell liftoff mats and glacier meltwater in Antarctica - MAT-01 | ecosystem: Environmental > Aquatic > Freshwater > Ice > Liftoff microbial mat | place...
AATTCAGGCGTTAGACGTACTTGGAGCTTACGGCATAATGATTTCAAAAATTCTGTTTTGCCTGGCGAGCTTTGTTATTGTGGCCATGGGGCTGGCGCACTTTGTGTACACGTTCCACGGGAACAAACTTCAACCAGTTGATGCTAATACCATCCAGCAGATGAAGAGCGGGCGTCTTCGTATTACCAATGAAACAAGTGTATGGAAAGCGTGGATTGGATTTAATGCAAGCCACAGCATGGGTGCAATACTCTTCGGCGCCTTATTCTCCTATCTCTCGTTAAAACATTTCACTGTGGTGCGAGAAAGCTATTTCCTTCAGCTTGTGGGCGTTATTTTCCTTGGAGGGTTCGTCCTGCTGGCAAGGAAGTACTGGTTTAGTGTTCCATATAGGGGAAGTTTGCTGGCTTTTGTGCTATTTAGTGCTGGTGTTTTGGGTGTGCACGTCTAAGCACCAAAGGAGTTCCCCCGGCGCTGCCGGGGTGGCAGTAGCAGTTTGACATTTGCTGGAGTCCATCGCGGAGACTCCCATCGTGAGCCGCCAAGCACACGAGAGGAGCAACCGCAGATGGACAAGTGCCAGAGTTTAAATCACACCCAGTGGGAGTGCCTTTGCCACGTGGTTTTTATACCGAAGCGTCACCGCCACACGTTGTACGTTGAATTGCGCAAGTATCCCGGGGGCGTGTTCAAGGAACTGGCGCGGCAGAAGGAGAGCACGGTCGAGGAGGGGCACTTGATGAAGGATCACGTGCACATGCTGTTGCGGATACCGCCGAAGTTTGCGGTGTCGCAAGTGGTGGGCTACATAAAGGGCAAGAGCGCCATCCACCTCGCGCGGGTGTACGGAGAACGGAAGCGCAACTTCGTCGGTCAGCATTTTTGGGCGAGCGGCTACTTCGTCTCGACAGTGGGAGCGGACGAAGCGGTGGTTCGGGCCTCCCGAGTTCGACACTTAAACGACCCACATGATTGATTCATAACGCTTCTAGAAAGCGTTTTTGCCACTACATTCCGGCGATGGCTCGCCTACAGGCGGCTTGGATCGGGCAGGGGTAGGTCCAGTTGGTCGAAGATATGGCGGGTGTCGTCGTCGTGGCGGGTAAGGCCGCTGACGGTCTGGCCGGCGGCGGTCAGGCGGTGCAGCTGCACGCGCTTGAGTTTGCGTAGCGCGGCGCTGGGGCTTTGGTCGGTCAGCTTGGGCCGCATCACTCGGTGCAGCAGCAGGGCGAGAAAGCAGATCAGGCCATGCGCCCGGATGCGCTCCGGCAGGCGGTGATGCAATGGCGCCAGCGCGATGTCCTGCTTCAGCACGCGAAAGCCACGTTCCAGACGCAATCGTGGAAGACGCAATCGTGGACACCCATCACATGCAAACGCAATCGTGGACACCCATTACATGCAAACACAAGGAAAGGCGCGGATACCCACACCCCATGTGTGCGGTGCGTGGACGAACGAGTGGGCACGAGTAACGCTCCACACCTTATCGGTTGACGGATTCGATCCGTTCGACTGCTGCGACCGCATCAACGATCAGCATTTCCTGGTAGCAGCCAAGGTCGAGCAGATCATGATCGCCGGAGACGATCAGTTCAGCCCGCGCGGCGAGTGCGGTGGCGATGACTTGGTCGTCGTCGGGGTCCCGCGAAATCGGTGCGGTCAGCATGACTGGCGTCACGAAGCCGACCAGCGCGAGGTACCGATCAAGCAGCTCAGCCGGTGTGCGGCCGATCTCGGTGAAGCGCCGCGCCAGCTTGGCGCGGCCAAGCACGTCCTCCAGTTCGGCAATCAAGGGCGCGCTGGTAAGCAGCACGATGCGTTGATCGCGGGCTGCGGCAAGGATCGCGCGCGGCGGTCCGCCCCACAGCAGCGCCGACACGATGACATTGGTGTCAGCGACGATTCGCATGCAGCCCGATGCGGCGCTCGGCGCGTGCGGCCTCGATCTCGGCTTGGATTTCCTCGGGAGTCAGCGCGGGCTCGACCGCGGCGAGCTGATCCATCATGCCGAACAACTCATCGACCTTCTGCGTGCGCGCCTTGTCCTCGCGTGCCTTCAGAAAATCCACGAAGTCGGCGACCTCGGCCAAGCGCTGCGGCGGCAGCGTCTTCAGTTTCTGGAACAGGTCTTCAGCCAGAGCCATGGAATTCCTCAGCCTTTTGTGCGCATCGTTGGGGGCCCCATGATGGCGGACGATTGCCCTCCATCACGATAGCAGCAACACCTGTTTGGCAGGTCGAGACCCGCCTCAGCGCGGAGCATGCGCAATCGTGGATGCGCAATCGTGGACACCGATGCGCAATCGTGGACACCCATCCCATGCAAACATGAGAAGAAGACGTAGATGCGGCGATAAATGCGGTGATGGATGCGGTGATGGACACCCAAAACCAGCCGACACCCAACACCCGCCTTCGCATAGCCGCCAAACTTGACGCGACACGGGGTTCCCGACTATCAGCAGAAGGCGGTCCGACGCGGCGGCTTCTTCTTGGTGAGCGGGTGTCTACGTTCGTTCATCCACGTTCGTTCAAACACTGATCTCATCCCGTTGAAGCCATGACCTCACACCTGCCGACCCTGTCCGACATCGAAGCCGCCGCCCAGGTGGTCTACCGCGAGTTCGCTGCCACACCGCAATACCGCTGGGCCACGCTGAGCGAGCGCCTTGGTACCGATTGCTGGGTCAAGCACGAGAACCACACGCCGGTGGGCGCGTTCAAAATTCGCGGAGGGTTGACCTATTTTGATCGGCTGAAGCAGCTTGGTCAGCTGCCCCCAGATGTCATAGCGGCCACGCGCGGCAACCACGGCCAGAGCGTGGCGTGGGCCGCGCGTGCGCATGGTCTGGCTTGCAGCATCGTCGTGCCCCACGGCAACTCGGTGGAAAAAAACGCCGCGATGCGCGCGCTGGGCGCGACCTTGATCGAGCACGGCGACGATTTCCAAGCCAGCCGCGAACACGCGGTGCGCCTGGCCACTGAGCGCGGTGCCCACATGGTGCCGAGCTACCACGACGATCTGCTGCGCGGCGTGGCCACGTATTGGTGGGAATTCTTCAAAGCCGTGCCACAGCTCGATGTGGTCTATGTGCCAATCGGTCAGGGCTCGGGCGCGTGTTCGGCGATTGCCGCCAAACTCGCGCTGGGGCACTCGGTGAGGATCGTCGGCGTCGTCAGCGCCCACGCCACCACCTTCGCCGACTCACTCGCCGCGGGGCGGGTGGTAGAGGCACCTGTGACCACAAAGCTGGCCGACGGCATGGCATGCCGCGTGGCCGACGCGATGGCGCTGGCTGTGCTGCAATCGCACTTGGACCATATGGTGAAAGTCACCGACGACGAGGTGGCCCAAGCAATGCGCGCGATCTTTGCCGACACCCACAACGTCGCCGAAGGCGCCGGCGCCGCCAGCTTCGCGGCGGCTTGGCAAGAGCGCGATCAGATCAAAGGCCAGGTAGTCGGCACGACTCTTTGCGGCGGCAACGTGGACAGTGACGTGTTGGCTGAGGTGCTGCAAAACTGTCTCAGAGTCGAGTTGCGCTGACCTTAAATCAAATCCCCGCTGCAGCTCGGACCTAGCCGGCCACGCGATGCAGAACTGCTCTCGCTTTCAGCCACGTTCTGTTTCGCCGGAACCGCGGAAATGCTTGAAAGTTGGCTTAAGTGAGTGCCATTCCTTCCCGGCGCCTTTTCCGATCAGGCCGCCAACTCGATCTTCGCCGGTTTGCCGAGTCGCGCGGCGAACTGAACCAGCATATCCAAGCTGAACTTCTCTACCTTGCCGCGCGTCAGGTCGGAGATGCGTCCTTGGCTGACACCCAGCAACTCAGCTGCCTTCACCTGAGTCATCTTGCGAGCTTTGATCTGCTTTTCGAGCTGAGCCATCAGGTCGGCACGCAAAGCCAGCACTTGGGCCTCGGCCTCATCGAAGCCCAAGTCTGTAAATACGTTGCCGCTGGATGCGGTCATCTTTTTCCCCTTGGCAGGCATACGCACCGGACACCTCGTTGTCATGGGATAAGTTTGCAGCGCGCCTTACCCTTGGCAAGGTCATGGGGCGCAGTGCGTTGGGTCTTCTTCTGGAACGCATGCAATACGTAAACGTCGGTGGCACTCTCGACTACGTGGAAGACTCGGAACGTACCCTCCTTTGATCGAGTACGAACTTCGCGCACACCTGCGCCCACATCCGGCATAGGCTTTCAATCGCGCGGATCGACTCCCTGTTGCACCAAGCGCAGATCAGTACCCGCCTCGGTTCGGGCGCTGACCGGAAAGCCTCTGAGATCCTCGAGGGAAGTGCCGATCCAGTGCAACTCCTTCATGCCACAAATATACATGTAGACGCATACTATGCAAGTAAATGGGTATCCACTTCACGCTGAACCGGTGTTGTTGGACGTGTTGCAGGGACGAAGGCCCTGAGGTGAAATCAAATCCCTGCGGCGGGGGGCTTCGCGGGTCACGCGGTGCAGACCTGCTCTCGCTTTCAGCCACTTTCTGCTACGCGGGAATCGCGGAAGTGCTTCAAAGTGGGCTCAGGCCAGCGCGATTCGTCCCCGGCACCTTTTCCCTGATTCCGTGCGACACAGAAGTGAACCTGACTCGAATGGCACTAACTTAGGCGCAAGCGCCAAACAATCGTCATTTTGGCGAAGGCCGGAATCCAGCACTTCCGGCCATTAGCAAAGCTTCAACAGCACTGGATCCCGGCTTTCGCCGGGATGACGAGCCTTAAGAAAGTGCCGTTCGTGTCAGCGACAATTCGGGATAATTTCCGTTACGTCACGCGAAAACTTCCCCCGACACCATTTCCCTCTGCTCGAGAAGGCACTCCAACCCCGTGCCCGATCCTTCCTGATTCCGATTACCGCTTACGGACGAACGTGGACACCCATGAACAAGGCGCGACATAACGCTCTGGACAATCAGCAGAAAGCGGTGCGGCTTGCAGGATTATTTCTAGATCGTGTGGGCGTCTACGATCGCTGCCGGGTATCCACGCTCACGTCCACGATCACGGCGCCTGCCGGTGAGCTTATGACGCGTTGTCAGCCAGTCGAAGCATCACCGCGAATGGCTGCACCGAACAGTTTCCGCGCTAGCTATGCCTGACGGGAATGCAGGAAACCAGACCCTTCCACTGCCTTTGCAGCCCAAGTGCCATCGCGCAGATCAGTGCGTTCTCGCTGGCCGCAATTCCCCATTCGCGGCGGCGTTGTCGCTATTCTTGCCCTAATTCTCGAAAAGGCTACCGCAATGATCTCAAGACCCATCCATGGTTTTCTTGCTTCGCTGGCGCTGGCGGCGCTGTGCAGTGGCTGCTCGTCGCCTAATGACGGGGCCGCTGAAACCGCCTCGGGTGCGCCTGCTGTGAACGTCGGCGCAGCAACGGCTCCGGCAGCGGAGAGCAGCTTTGGTGACGTCGCGTTTCAGACGTTCGAATCGAAGGGCTTTCGCATCGTGTTTCTCAATGACCGTAAAGTCCGCAAAACGTGGGCGAATATGGGAGGCGCCGCGGTGGATGGCGAATTTACGCAAACTGGCAAGCAGATCGCGGCGACTTGGGATCCCCAAGCAACCCATCACGGCAGCACGAGCGAACGTTTTGTGCAAACCGGCCCGTGCGCGCTGGCTCGCTATGAACGAGTGGACCGCGACGGCGTACTACATGACGACCAGCCGCAAATCTATCAGCGTAGCGAACCTCGCTGTGACGCCGTGCGCATTGTGCAGTAGCAAATCACATAGAGCGCCTTGGCACTTATCAGGTTGAGTCTGCCGCCCAGCTTCAAGAATCGGCGGAAATATGGACCGCGTCGGCGGATTCGCAGCGCGGCTTACCTAAGTCCGACAGGCTGCCGAAGCAGATCTGTCACACGTCTAGCGCGCCGGCGGCCTGTACCGGCGCAACATTCAACCCATGGCGTTCAAATGGCATTCAAGGTTCGCTAAATCCTCAAGGCACTGGCCGACGCCGACGCGCGATATGTCGTCGTCGACGGTCTCGCTGTGCTGCTGCACGGACACCTGCGAGCCACGCGAGACCTCGATCTGATCGTGGGCCTCGAGCCCGCGAACTGCCGGCGTTCGCTGGATGCCTTGAGTGGGGTCGGGCTTCGACCACGCCTGCCCATCGAACTCGACGACTTCGCAGACCCCGCAAAGCGTCACGACTGGCACGACAATCGCAACAGGCTGGTCCTGCAGTTATGGGATCCGTCTAACGAGGCGCGCGCCGTCGAGGTTTTCGTCACCGAGCCCATCGCGTTCGAAGAGTTGGAAGCCGAAGCGGTGCAGAAGGACCTCGACGGCATCCCGGTCCGAATCGCGTCAATTCGGCACCTGATCCAGATGAAGCGATCCGCCAAGCGCAGGCGTCATCTTGACGACATCGAGGCCTTGAACCAGGTTGCCGTTGAAACCGGTGTACCGACGGAGTAGGCCCACGTCCGATCCTTTGCGTTGCACCTTCAGCGATGCCAAGCGGAACCATTTGCTGGAGGGAATCCGAATGAGCACACACGCCAAGATCAATTTCTTTGAGGAAATGGTCTCCATCGTGATCGCTGTCGGAGCGCGAGACCGATTTGCCGGACGGTCGGTCGGCAAATCGGCACCACCGGGCCCGGCTTCGAACATTAAAGGTTCGCATGTCGAGCCCGGCTCGGGTAGCCGAGCATGATCAAGCTGGTTTCCACAAAGACCAAGGGCGAACGCGCCGAGAGCTACAAAGCTAGACCGCTTCGGCCGGACCGCTCGGCCGACCCCTTGGGCCCAACCAGGAGTTGGCGCGGATAGCCTATCGAGCGCGCGCAAGGCGGAATGGGGTTCTGGCTGTGCGGCTTGTAGGATGCTGGATGCTGGATGCTTCTTGGATCGTGTGGGTGTCCACGATCGCGGTCCATGATCACGGAGCTTGGTGTGGGTGTCCACGATCTCGTCCACGATCTCGGGTGCACCACAAGCGGTTTGTATGCCGGCAGAATCTGGACCTTCCAGTCGACGATGCGGATGTGCTCGTCCTCCGGAACACCACCCAACGCCTTGAGGAAGTGTAGATGAGCGTAAGCGAGCGCAATCAACCGGCCGATGGGCCGATCAACACGAACATGTTGAGATCTTCGGTGGCCTGCGCCTCGATATAAAACGACGCCTGAAAGCAGGCGTATTCTCGCCTCGACCTCCTAAGTAAAACAGGCTGGTAGATCGCTGCGGCACACGGCTGGCTTAGACTGCTGCGGTCACGGCGGTGGAGCTGGGCTATACCCATGTTGCGTGTATCCCATGTTGAGTGAGCCCATGTTGAGTGAGCCCATGTTGAGTGAGCCCCTGTTGAGTGAGCCCCTGCGGCCGGAGCCGACGTCGCGTGAACCCACGTGGCCCGAACCCATGTCGCGCGTACTCAAGCCACGTCACTTGGGATACGCGCTGCCTCTGCTGGTCTGGATGCTGCTGGCAGGTGCGCTGATCGCGGCAGCCGGATGGCACGTGTATCGGGTGAGGTCGGCCGAACGGGTCGATTCGGCAAGCGTACTGTTGCAATCCGAGGCGCGCCATGCGGCTGAGCGGGTGCAGGTGTGGCTCGACAATCGCATCGACGATGGCGTATCGCTGGCGCGCTCGCCGGCCGTGCGTGCCGTGCTGCAGCCCGCAGGCCCGCGAGCGGACCAAGCGGATTATTCGGCGCTGAACCATGAGCTGGAGGCGAATGCCGATGGTGGCCTCGAGCGCGTCGCCGTCTGGGCCGTCGTGCAGTCGCCGCAGGGTAGCGTCGTGGCGGCGAGCCAACCAAAGTTGATCGGCCGGGAGATCGCAGAGGCAAAGGGCAGCGCGCAGCAGCCGACAATCCAGCCCGCACAGATTTCGGAGGTCTTTCAGGGCCCGGCCTTCAGCATTGTCACGCCTATCCCTGCCAAGGCTGGCTCTGCGTCTCGCTCAGGCGCGGTCATAGGTTGGGTCGGGCTCCCCGCGCTATCCCGTTTGTGGGCTGCGCAGGCCGCCGGCGATGGCGATGGCGATGGCGCAGCATCCAGCTATATCAGCGACGCTGGCGGTCGTTACCTGACGCGACCGGCGGGGGTAGCCAGCATCGTTCTCTTGCAGGATCGCGCGAGCGGAGCGGCGGTTGCACAATGCCTGAGCGGCAGTAGCGGCGTGATCGCGGAGGCCGATGAACGCGGGGTGGCTTCGCTGGTCGCCTATCGTTGGCTGGAGCAACCGAGCTGGTGCGTGCTGACACGAGTCGATCAGTCGGCGCTGACTGCGGCAAGCGCCGCCTTGTCCCGATCCCTGCTCCAAGCGGGCGCGGCGACTTGGCTGCTGGTGTCGCTGGTCGCATGGTTGCTGCTGCGCTGGACCCAGCCGCGCAAGGCGGCGAAAACCGCGCGCGGGTCCGCTGAGGATTCATCGCCAAAGCCTGCGCCGCCGCGAGCTCCCGCCAGCAGCCGAGCGACCAAGCCCTCCGCCGCCGCAGATGCGCAGGCCAATCAATCGCGCAACGATTTCTTGACCAGCGTGAGTCACGAAATTCGCACGCCAATGAACGGCGTGCTGGGGCCGTTGGCCTTGCTCTTGCGCTCACCACTCAACGAGCAACAGCAGGAGCTGGCAGAACTCGCGCACGTTAGCGCCGATGCGCTGCTACGCAGCATTCGCGACGTGATTGATGGCGCAAAGTTGGACGCCGGCGAGCTGCAACTGGCGGAAGAGCCGTTCAACCCACGGCAGCTCATCGAACAGGCCGCCGAAGCGCTGGTTGCGCAAGCGGCGCTTCGGCAAACGGAAGTCGAACTCGCTCACTCCTCCGAACTGCCGCCTCGGGTAACCGGCGATCCGCTGCGCTTCCGCCAATTGCTGGACCATTTGTTCGACAACGCTCTGCGCTGCTGTGCGTCGGGCCGTCTCAAGATCGACCTGCGCGCCTTTCCCGGCTGGCCCGGCTACGAGGTGATCTATCTGCGCATCAGTGACGGCGACATGCAGCAGGCGCGCATGCAGGCCTTGGCTGAGCAGTTGATCGAGACCGACCTCTCGAAATCGCTACGCTCGGGTGGCAGTGGGCTTGCGCTGGCGATCTGCCAAGCGCTGACCAAAAAAATGGGCGGCCGCATCGGGGGTGACAACAAGCCCGACGGCGAGTCAGCGTTATGGGTGGAGATCCCCTTGCGAGTGAAGGACATCGCCGATAGCGATGGCGAACACCCGGCCGGCGGCGCTGGCCTAAGGGTCTTGCCCGCCGGTCCCGGCGTGTTTGCACTGCTGGTCGAAGACAACAGCACCAACCAGCACGTGGGTGCGTTGATGCTGCGCAGTCTGGGTTGCGTCGTCGAGGTCTGCGGTAACGGCCAGCAAGCCATCGAGCGCATCGAAAGCGGTGAGTTCGACATCGTCTTTATGGACTGTGACATGCCGGTCATGGATGGTCTCACCGCGACCCGGGCCATCCGCCAGCGCCAAGACGGCAAGCGCGAGCTGCCTATCGTCGCGGTAACGGCGCAAGCAATGCCCGGCGACCGCGAGCGCTGCCTCGCCGCCGGGATGAATGATTACCTCAGCAAACCTGTGCTCGATACCGACTTCGCCGCTGCACTGCGGCGCTGGTTGCCGACCCGGATTGCCGAGGTGCACAAGGCCGCGCTGGCGATCAAGCCCGCCGAAGCGGACGCTTTGGCGGATGGCGCAGGTTCGCCAGCGCTCGACCCGGTGACGGTGAATCGACTGCGCGCCCTTGCTACGGTCACCGACCCTGGTCTGCTCGAGCAGATTTTCGACGCTTTCCGGCATGACAGCCGCGAACTCATCGAGACCATGGGCCTCGCCATCGAGGAGCAGGACTGCGACGCCCTGCGTGCGGCTGCGCACATGCTTAAAGGAGCGAGCGGAACCATTGGCGCGCGTGGTATGGTCGGGCTCTGCGAGCAACTTCACCAACAGGGTGAGGAAGACACTTGGGAAACGTCTGGGATACTGATAGCGCGGTTGCGGGCCGAGTTCATGCTCGTCCTCGAAGCCTTGAATCGGGCGCAGGAAGCTCCGCTGACCCTGTGCAACTAGTCGGAGCGGATCCGAGTCGCGCAGGCGGTCACAGCCCTGCACATCGTCTGACAGGAAGCGCGACCGCATGAAGATTCTGATTGCTGAAGACGACACCACCAGTCGCTTGACGCTGGCGGCCACGTTGCGCAAGTTTGGGCATGAGGTCACTGCGGTGTCGACCGGCCAAGCGGCACTGCAAGCCTGGGAGCGCGACGTCTATCCGATGCTGATCTCCGATTGGATGATGCCGGAGCTGAACGGGTTGGAATTGTGTCGCGCGATACGTAATGGCAACCGCCAGCACTATACCTATGTGATTATCCTGACCGCGCTCTCGGGCAAAAATAACCAGCTCGACGGCATGGATTCTGGTGCAGATGACTTCATCAGCAAGCCGTTCGATGAAGACCTGTTACTTACTCGCCTGCGGGTGGCCGAACGCATCCTCGAATTGCACGAAGCCCTGCGTACCGAGGCCACCCGTGATCGGCTCACCGCGCTGCTCAATCGCGGTGCGATTCTCGACTTCCTGCAACAGGTGCTTGAGCGCCGCGCGCGCGAAGGCGGCGATGTTGGCGTGATCCTGATCGACCTCGATCATTTCAAGCTGGTCAACGATCAGCACGGCCACCTCACAGGCGACGTGGTGCTGCGCGAAGCCGCGCGCCGCATGCAGAGCGCGCTGCGTCCGTATGACCGCATCGGCCGCTACGGCGGCGAAGAGTTCATCATCGTCAGTCCGCAGACCGATGGCAGCAACAGCGCGATGATCGCCGAGCGAGTTCGCAGTCAACTTTCGGCGTCGACGCTGAGCACCCCGAGCGGAGAGCTCGCCGTCACGGCCAGCTTTGGGGTGGCGCATGCCGCCCAATTCGCCAATCCCACGCCCGAGCAGCTGATCGCGCATGCCGACGATGCCCTATACGAGGCCAAGCGCGGCGGCCGCAATCAGGTGCGACTGAACGCTGAACGAAGCGTGTGAGCGCGACAGCTGACACCGGCAAAGTTGAGACCCGAGCCGCCTAGGCGAGCGCAGCGCTGCCAGCAAACGCAGGCCAACTGCCTGGGACGAACGTGGATGGGACGAACGCAGACACCCATGACATGCGTGTGCGATGCGTGGACGGTCGAGCGGGGTACCCGATCTCATCGATTGGTGCGCGGGCGGCAGGGCTGACAACCTCGGAAAGCGCACGCATTGGCGGCCGGAAGCCTTCTTGTCACGCAAAAACCGACGTGCTTCTACTTGAGTCGCTCATCGTGAGCGCAACCGGAGGTAGGCCATGCAATGGTCAGGATTGATTTTGTTCGGTTTGAGTGCAGCGCTGTTGATTACAACGCCGGGAGAGGCCTCGGCCGGACTGGTCATGCCTGCCCCGAATTTGACCGCACTGACTCTGCTCAGTAGCGACAGAACTGTTGATGATGACGTTGGTGATGACGTTGATGACTCCGCCGATGATGAAGAACGGAGCGCAGAGAACACAGGGGGTGAAGAGCCCGATACGAGCGACGAGACCGAAGAGAGCCAAGAGTGCTAAGAGAGCTGAGAGAGCCAAGAGTGCTAAGAGAGCTAAGAGGCGGAGTCAGCCACTGTGAGCTGTCGCCCGAAAGTGCGTTGAGTTGTATTGAAT
>Ga0105044_10012213_pt1 | contig 11677 bp, 11 predicted proteins | sample MAT01_FD_78092 | JGI IMG/M metagenome (GOLD analysis project Ga0105044, IMG submission 78092) | Freshwater microbial communities from Lake Fryxell liftoff mats and glacier meltwater in Antarctica - MAT-01 | ecosystem: Environmental > Aquatic > Freshwater > Ice > Liftoff microbial mat | place...
CGACTGGCCAGCGGCGCGGAGCGTGGCGTCGTCGATCCAGCCGTTCACCCAGGCGATCTCTTCGAGGCAGGCGATCTGGTTGTTGGTGCGGTGTTGGAGGACACGGACGAACTCCGACGCTTCGACCATCGAATCGAACGTGCCGGTGTCGAGCCACGCGAACCCGCGGTTGAGTTGTTCCACGTTCAGTTCGCCGCGTTCGAGGTAGTAGTCGATCACCGAGGTGATCTCGAGCTCGCCTCGCGCCGACGGCTTGACCGCCTCCGCTGCTCCGACCACGCGCCCGTCGAAGTAGTACAGCCCGGTGACCGCCCAGTTGCTCGTAGGACGCTCGGGCTTCTCCTCGATCTTGGTGGGGCGGCCGTCGGCGTCGAGGTCGACGATGCCGTATCGCTGCGGATCCTTCACGTGGTAGCCGAACACGGTGGCACCCGATGGACGGGCGGCTGCGGTGGCTACGAGGTTCGAGAGGCCGGCGCCGTAGAACAGGTTGTCGCCGAGCACGAGCGAGGCGCCTTGCCCGTCGAGGAAGTCGGCTCCGATCAGGAACGCCTGCGCGAGGCCGTCGGGCGAGTCCTGTGTGGCGTACGCGAGTTGCATTCCCCATTGCGACCCGTCGCCGAGCAGCCGCTCGAAGCCCGCCCGGTCCTCCGGTGTGGTGATGATCAACACCTCGCGGATCCCTGCGAGCATGTGGACCGACAGCGGGTAGTAGATCATCGGCTTGTCGTAGACCGGCAGCAGTTGTTTCGACGTGCCACGGGTGACCGGGTGGAGACGCGAGCCAGTGCCGCCCGCGAGGATGATGCCCTTCATGACTGCTGAGACTACGCGCACGAGCGAATTCTCGGGGCGTCGCCGCCGCGATGTCGTTGTGGCGGCGCTTCGATGGCGGCGACCTCAGATGTGCCGAGGTGGTGGTATCGGAGTTCTGCTGAACGATCGGCTGCGTCGTGTGGTTTGGCCTCGAATGGGGCTCTGTGCGGATCGCGTTGCGTCTGCCGCAACCAGATCCGCACAGGCTGCGGTCTCCGACTCAGTCACCATGACAGCGGCGAGCCGCTCGATTTCATGAGGATCTCGGTGCTGCGGCAGTCGTCGTGAGATCAGCATCGCAGTCTCCGGATGGAGCGTGCGGCGTTGGAGAAGCAGTCGGGTCGGACTCGCCGCAACGAACAGTCCGTGCTGGAGCGGCTGGCGACAGGTCGCCGTCACGCCGACTCCGACATCGGCCGGCCGGCTGTGGGTCTGTCGTCGACGCCGTCCTTCGGCACCAGGACGAGCGCAACGGGCGGCCGCTCGGCCCCCTTCTGGTCACGACGCAGGCACTCCGGAGTCGATCCGGGTGCAACGCTCGTCCACCGATGTGATCCGAGGACAACTGAACCTCGACTGCGTCTCGGTTGCATCGCCTGATGACGTCGTCGGCCTTACGCCAAAGCTTGTCGAGACCGTCAAAAGGCTGATCTTTCTGCGGCCGCCGGTCGTCACGCTGACGCGGCAGCAACTCGACGAGGTACAGGCCTTCCTCGACGCTGGAACCAGACCGACGTAGGAGGCCATCTTCGGCGTGGTGCAACTGTGCTCAGCTGGCACCTTGCGCAAGACGGGCAACGGGAAGAAGGTCTTGGATGCGTTCAACGGGGGCAAGGTGATGGCGAACCTTCGCCAGCTCGGTGACTTCTTGCACGCGAACTCGACGGTTGTGCGGAACCTGACCGAACAGAGAGTTGGTTGGGATCTCCTGAGTACGCACCCCATGATCGACGATTTCGGCGGCGCTGCGGTGATCGACAACAAGATCCATCTCGATGGCGATGTCATGATGGATGGCATTGCCGACCACTTCATCCGCACGGCGGTTACGAGACGGGCCATGCGACTTTTCAACGGAGGTTGATCGACGTGTCGCGGTTCTCCGACGACGCCAATACAGCCAAGGCCGGCCCACAGGATGGAGCGCTTTTCGACGCGCACGGCAGGAATTTCCACGCCGCGTGGAAGGCGCTGCGTGAAAACAAGCAGTACTTCTTCTTCATCACCAACCTCGGCTACAAGGCGGAAGGCAGGGGTGACGGGCGCGCTGCGTACCTGGCCAAGAGCTTCAGTGAGTTCTGCGCGGAGTCCTTCATGCACTTTGTGGTCGAGCGGAACGGCTTGCTTGAGCACGTGCAGAGCCTCGCCGACGAGCCCACCACGCCTCGCGAAGTCAACGCTGCGTGGAGCGACGCCATCGCCGTGTTGCGACATTCGAGGATCGGATCCTCGGAGCACTGCAGTAGCAGGATCGAATCGGCTCCACCCGAGTGTCTGGCAGGGGATGAGCGCCCGCGGGCGGGTGGTGTCGTAGGTGGCGGCGTCGGCGAGGTGGCGTCGACCGTGCGCGGTTCGGTCGGTCCGAGGTACTCAAGGCGTTGGCTCTGCCGGAAGATGTCATGTCATGTTCATCACCCCCAGATCCGCACGGCGAAGCCCAGTGGCCGGCGCTGGAGGGAGTCGGTTGGTCGTCGCGGCCGGGGCTGCGACGGTTGCGCTGTTGTTGTTGGCGGGCTGTGCGGTCGAAGAAGAGGGCGCCGCAGCGGGTGAAGGGGTGGTTGCAGGGATGGTTGCCGCAGCTCCGATCGAAGCCCCAGCGGAGCAACTGGCAGGATGCGTCGAACTGGGAAAGTTCTTCGCGCTCATCGGTGACCCGGTGTGGTCGCAACGCTGGCGGAAGCCGGCCGGGATGATGTTGCCCTCCGAGCGACGTGCGTGACACTTGCGCAGGCGACACCAGGCTGGCTCGAAGCCACGCACAGCGAGTGGCTCGATGTGCAGCAGCAGTTGACGGTTCCGCCGGCAGCGCCGGTTCCGCCGGCACTCGCTGAAGCCGCGCCGGGCTGTGATCCGAACTACAGCGGCTGCGTTCCGATTGCGTCGGACGTCGACTGCATCGGCGGCGACGGCGACGGCCCCGAGTACGTCGGGCAGGTACAAGTGGCCGGTACCGACCACTACGGCCTCGACGCCGACAACACCGGGCTCACCTGCGACTGATCGCCAGCGAACAGCGCTGCTGCGTCGAGTCGTTCTCGGGGCTGGCGTCAGTCCGTTGGGTTGCTCGGTCGGCAAGAGCGGTCGTCAATCGGTGGACGTTGTCCGTATGGCGTTGATGAACGGTCGTTCTGGTGTTGCCCGTCGCGCCGTTCCACGCCGGACTCCGCCCTGTGCGAGTTGTGAAGACCGGCGGGTCAATGAACAACCAAGCGCTCAGGCTGGAGCGGACGACGACCGGCGGCGATGCGTGGCGATCGTCGTGATACCTCCGCCGACGAGCAGCAGTAGGCCGATCTGCAGGAACAGTTGCGTACTGTTGGTCCCGGTGCTTGGGAGTGGTCCCGCCTGCGTCGGGTTCCCGCTCCGCTGAGCCGGGCTCCCGCTGCCGTTCCCGCTCCGCTGAGCCGGGCTCCCATTGCCCTGCTCGCTCCCGCCGCCGTTCGGCGGAGCCGAGCCCGATTCGCCACAATTGGGGTTGTCATCGGGGTACGTCACGAGAACGGACGTAGAGAGACCCACGCCGAATTCGACCGTGATTCCCTTTCGCCAGATCGTGCTCGCGGCTGAGGCGGTCTCGACCCATGTGCCGTTCTCGAGCACCCACCCGGGCCACGTGATCACTTCGCCGCTCGAGTCGAACGTGGTACCCGGATACGGGAACGAACCCTTCAGCGGTGCTGGAAATGGGTCGCCGATCTGATTGTTGTTTACATCGTAGAGCTTGATGGTGACTGGATCACCGGGGTCGATATCGATGCCGACCGGTACGACGAGGTAGGAGACCGTCGGCTCATAGGGAACGACACACGATGTCGCCGTGGCTTCCGCCGTCAGGGACTCGCCCGGCGGGTAGTTGTCCTGGCTCTGTTGTGCGTGCGCCAGGCCAGGCGTGAAGCCCAAGGTGGCGATGCCGAGCGCAACTGCGATCTGCCTGATCATCGGTGGATCCCTTCATGTGTCCGCTTGGATGACGTTACCAGGTGGCCTGGATCGTCGCCGCTCGGCGAATAGTTGGCGAGGAGGGTGAGCCCCTCGATGCTTCGAGGACTGACGTCGAAATCAGTACACGTCTGGTGACAATCGCCGAGACCGAGTGGGACGACGGCGACATGGTCGATCATGGGGTTGAACCGACGATTGGCCGTTTCTCCTTCGCTCAGCAACACCTCGTGCATCTTCTCGCCGGGACGGAGCCCGGTGAACACGATCTCGACGTCCTTTCCGGACTGTTCGATGAGCTGTTTGGCGACGTCGAGCACCTTGACGGGTCTGCCCATGTCGAGCACCAGGACCTCGGCCGACCGTCCGATCGCAGCGGCCTGCATTGTCAGCCGGACAGCCTCACGGACCGCCATGAAATACCGGGTGACGTCGGGATGGGTCACGGTGACCGGGCCATCCTCGGCGATCTGCTGCTCGAATGTTTCGAGTGCCGAGCCGCGGCTCCCGATGACGTTGCCGAATCGCACCGACACGAAGGGCCGACCGGTTCGGAGTGCCGCATCGGCGGTCAGTCTCTCGGCGATGCGCTTGGTGTACCCCAACACGTTGGCCGGGCTCGCCGCCTTGTCGGTACTGATGTTGACGAGTCGCTCGACGCCGTTTCGTTCGGCCGCCTCGAGGACGTTCGCTGTGCCCTCGACGTTGGTCTTCCAACCTTCGCTCGGCGCGCCTTCGAGCGCTGGTACATGCTTGAGTGCCGCAGCGTGGAACACGAGCTCCGGGTCGTGTCGCGAAAACACGTCGCACAGTCGTTCGAGATCACGGATGTCACCGAGCACCGGGACGCAGCGATCTCGGAGCGTCGCCGGAAGCGATGCCAGGAGGTGATGGAGCAGCGAGTCGTCGTGATCGAGCGCAACGACCTTGGTCGGTTCCAGGGCCACCAGCTGGCGGACCAGCTCCGAGCCGATCGAGCCCCCTGCTCCGGTGACCAGAACCGTCTTGCAGCCCACCAAGGCACGGACTGCTGTCGAGTCGATCTCGACGATCTTGCGATCGAGCACGTCTTCGTCGGTGTAGCGCGTGAACTCCCGCGCGCTGCCTCGACCCACCAGCCGTTGTACGGGCGGCATGACAAGGGTGTCGAGTCCTGCGGACCTCACCTTTAGATGGAGCTGGTGGAGTTCCGGGCCGGTGGCTGAGGGCATGGCGAGTAACACTTCGGTCGCCCCGTGGCGCTTAGCGACCATCCCGAGATCTTCGGAGGTGCCTTCGACGCGGACTCGACCGACCCGTCGCTGGCGCTTGTGCGGATCGTCGTCGATGAACGCGACCGGTCGGTACGGTCCGGCGTCGAGCGCCGTCATTGCGGTGACCGCCCGGTAACCCCCCTCGCCGGCACCGAAAACGATCAGCGGCGTGCGATCGCCGTTGGCCTTGGCGATCAGGTTCTGGGCCCGCAAGCGCCGCAGGTAGCGGTGCCCGAACATCCCGCAGACACCGACCGAGGTGGCCAGGATGAGCACCTGCCCCGTGCGGCCTTCGTTCCAAACGATCTGCTCGGTGAGGATCAAGGTGGCGCCCACGAGGCCGGCCGTGATGGCCACCGCTCCCGCCTCATCGAAGCTGAACCGGCGGAACCGACCTCGGTACAACCCGGTTGCAAAGCCGAACCCCAAGACTGCCACGAGGGCGAGAACGATGAGCGCAGTCGTCGAGTACTCGAACGGATTCCGCTCGTAGAAGCTGGTCGCAGCGTGGATCGCTATCACCCATGCGACCAGATCACCCAGGATCACCCAGGCGATTCGCGGGTCGGCCTTCGCTGGTCGGCCCACACCGTCCTTCCAAGTTGTCATCGTCGTGTCGGTCATTGCCGCCTCGCAGGTGTGCACCACAGGCTGTGGCGGACAGGTGATGAACCTATCCCTGGCGACCGGCGCGAAGCCAGAGATTTCTGGCGTTCTTGCGGCTTTCTTGCCGGCTTCTTGACAAAGGATGAGCGGAGCGCGGTCCCGTGACCGCAGGGCGTCGTATCCTGGCGGCTACCGTGGCATTCATGTCAAGGTTGCCCACCGGCGAAGTCCTGCTGTACGGCGCTGGTGGACACGCACTGGTGTGTCTCGAGGTGTTGCGCCAGGACCCCTCGATCGAGGTCGTTTTCGCGATCACCGACACCGGATCGGGGAGGTCGGACTTGGGACTCGAGGTGCGAGCGGCGTCCGCTGTCCTGCAAAAGCTCACTCAGAGTGATCAATCTGCCACGTTTTGCGTCGCGATAGGAGCGAACGCTGCCCGTCAACGCATCGTCAAGAATCTCACGGAAAGTGGGCACCTGCTCACCCTTGCGGTCAGCCGCTCGGCGACGGTGTCGCCGAGTGCGCAACTGGGCGACGGAGTTCAGATCCTCCCTGGGGCGGTCGTGATGGCAGCGGTTCGCCTCGGCGATGGGGTGATCGTGAACACGAACGCATCGGTCGACCACGACGGCGTTATCGGCGACTACGTCCACATCGCTCCCGGCGTGGCCATTGCGGGCGACGTCACGATCGGCGCACGAACGCTGGTCGGCATCGGCGCACGCGTGCTCCCTGGGGTGAGGATCGGTTCCGATGCAGTGATCGGCGGCGGTGCAGTCGTTGTCGAAGATGTCGTCGACGGCGTCACCGTCGCGGGCAACCCAGCGCGCCCCCTGCGAAGAGACCCACGATGAGGGTCGCCGACAGCCTGCGGCGCTTCGTCGACGTCGTGGTGGCGTGCGTTGGGCTCGTCGTCTTGGCACCCCTGATCGTGGGCCTCGGCATCGCCGTGCAGGTGAGTGTCGGCGGTCCGGTGCTGTATCGCCAGGGGCGTCTCGGCGGCGGTGGCCATCCGTTCGAGTTGCTCAAGTTCCGTTCGATGCGCCACCCCGAGCCGGGCCGTGAGCATCCGATGTACGACGCAGAGCGCATCACGGCGCTCGGTCGATGGTTGCGGGCGACGAGTCTCGACGAACTGCCGTCGCTGTGGAATCTCCTCCGAGGTGACGTCGCTCTGGTCGGGCCCCGACCGCTGCCCGTGCACTACTGGGACCGATTCCGCAACGACGAGTACGAGCGATTCACCGTTCGGCCGGGAATCACCGGTCGCGCACAGATCGAGGGTCGGAACCTGTTGTCGTGGAACGAGCGGCTGGCCGTCGACGTCGACTACGTCCGCACTCGGAGCCTCGTTGGTGATGTTCGCATCCTGTTCGACACCGTGCCGGCCGTGCTCGGTGGGTCGGGCGTCGACGCCGACGAAGGCGTCACGATGACCGAGCTGCCGGCGGACCGGCCATGACCCCTCGACATCGCTCCAGTCGGTGCCCCGGTGCGATCACCCGAGGAGTTCGTACGCCGCGACGGTTCGATCGATAACCCGTCGCTGATCGAACTCGGTGGCAGCGCGCCGTCGCGCCTGGGCGCCGAAGTGCGCTCGCCGCTCGGCGTCGGCGGCGAGCGACTCGACCGCCGTCGCAAGCGCCGCCGGGTCGCGCACTGGCGTGAGCACGCCCGTCTCGCCGTCGGCGACGACCTGGCGATTGCCGCGGATGTCGGTGGCGACGATCGGAAGACCCATCGCCGCTGCTTCCATGGCGGCGCGCGGGAGGCCTTCGCGCCAGCTGGCGGAGAGGAAGAGGTCGGACGCGGCATAGCACTCGGCCATGTCGTCGCGGCTGCCGAGCAGCACGCACCCGTCGGCGGCCGCCCGCTGCAGCAGGTCCTGTCCGATCGCATCGGCCTTGTCGGGATCGGACGGCCCGATGATGACGAACTTGATCCTCGAGTCGGTGGCCGCGACCGAGTGTGCTGCCTCGAGGATTTCGACGATTCCCTTCTCCCTGACCAGCCGGCCCACCACGCAACACGCGAGGTCGTGCTCGCCGACGCCCCATGAGCTTCGCAGCGAGCGGACGGTCTCGGCGGGGACCGAGTCGGGATCGAACCGCTCGAGGTCGACGCCGTTGCCCAGGAGTCGCACCTTGCGTTCCGGGACTCGCAGCGTCTGCACGAGTGTGTCGACGTCTTCGGGATTCTGCACGAGTTCGACGTCGCCGAACGCCGAGGCCAGCCGTTCCACGGCGTACACCGGCCATCGGCGCTGCCACCGGTCGTCGGGCTGTGCATACAGCCCGTGTTGGGTGTTGACGATCAGCGGTACCCGGGCGATCCGGCCGGCGATCCTTCCGAGGACGCCGGGCTTCGGGTTGTGCGTGTGCAAGATGTCGGGCCGCACCGATCGCAGCAGCCGGACCAGCTGGACGAACGCCCTGACGTCCTGGATCGGATCGGTCGAGCGGGTGAACCCGGGCACCGGCACGTGCTGGACGCCCATCGCCTCGAGCGCAGCAACGTGGGGGCCGGGTGCCGACATCCCGATCACCTCGTACCCGGCGTTGGTGAACGCCCGGAGCTGCGGTCCGAGCAACCAGTCGAGGCTCATGTCGGTCGTGGTCAAGTGGACCACACGGGGCCGATCGCCTGTGCGCTTGCGGCGGATCACTGGCGGGCCCCACGCGCCCGCGCCCGCACGACGAGGGAGCGGAGTTCACCCTCCAGGCGCAGCCCACCTGTGGCCTTCGCTGCGAAGTACTCGTCTCCGTCGCTGCGTTGGATCGGTGTGCGCCAAAGCCGGTGCAGGTCGGTGTGGCCTCGCCGGTTCACCCGGCTCCCGGCGAGCGCAGCGGTGCGGAAGCGCCGACGCACCGCGATCTCCGCGTGAGGCGAGCCGGGAATCGCCTTCGGGTAGGCGAAGTGAATCGGTGTCGCGCCGATGTGCGTCGTGATGAGTTCGCACGACCGATCGAGATCCTCGTCGAGGTCCGACGCTGCCAGCCGGTCGAGCAGCCAGTGCGAATGCGTGTGGGAGCCGATCGTGACCAGCCCCGTGGTCATTGCGTCTCGAAGTGCTGCCCATGAGGTGGGTGGCGCACCCCACGGAAAGTCGTCACCGCCGTCGATGAAGCTGGTCGCCGCGTACAAGGTGGCAGGTAGGCCCTGTCGGGACAGTGCCGGCACGACGACATCGGTGAAGTCGCTCGTCCCGTCGTCGAAGGTGAGCACCACTGACCGGGAGTCGCCCGCTGGGGCCGTGTTCGTTGTATCGGCGCCGCTTGCTGCCCAGCCATCGATCTGCCCGGCGGTCAGCTGTGCCACTGCGTCGTCGAGTGTGACCACTGTGTGGTGCTCGGCGAGATACTCGAGCTGCCGTTCGAAGACGTCGGGGTCGAGGTCGACGGCTCCGCCGGTATCGCCGCCGACGCGGTGGTAGATGAGAATCGTCACGCCGGCAGGTGGTCGGATCACCCGGTCGGTGGCGTGGCTGAGTTGTTTGATGAGTCGGTTCGGGTCGATCATGGGTGTCCCTTGTCAGGCCAACATTTTCGCCAGTCGAGTGGTGAGATCATCGATCTGGTCGACGCATGCTCGCCACACCGCCGGCGACTGACCGGTGGGATCTGCGATCTCGTCGATGTCGGCGTCGAGGTAGTCCAACTGGTGAGGGCGGTTGATCGCCATCGCGTCGAGCCACGCCGGGAATCCGACCTCGGCGGCATGCGGGGCGTCCTCGCAGCGTTGGACGAGTTCGGGGAGTGTCATCGTCTTGTCGAAGGCGCCGTGCCATCGGCCTGCGATCTCGACGACGTGCATCCGTTCCGCCGTCAAGATCAGGTCGGCGAGAGCGACATCGTCGCCTGTGATTCGTTGGCTGCGATGGTGCCGGACGTCGACGCCACGGCTCGCGAGGAACCGGGTTGTCCCGCTCGTCGCCGGAAGGCCCGGTTCGCCGAAGCCGACCGCTCGGACGCCTCCATCGGCGCCTGCCTCGTCCAGGTGATGGGTGAGGAGCGCTCCGATCAGCACCGAGCGCGTGCGGTTGTGGGTGCACACGCTCAATACTCGCACCGGGGCCATGTGTGGAGTGTCGCCGGGTTCGCCCCGCACTGCAAACCATGTCGAGCTGGCACACTGTTGTCATGAGCGCGGGTGAGCCTTGGCGGGTACTGCTGTCGCCTCCCGAGGTGGGCGATGACGAACGGTCGCTGTTGCTCGGTGCGTTCGACTCGAACTGGGTGGCCCCGGCCGGCCCTGACATCGACGCATTCGAATCCGAACTGGCGGACCTGACTGGTGCTCCGGCCGTGGCGGCGCTCTCGAGCGGTACCGCAGCGCTGCACCTGGCGCTGATGGCGGTCGGTGTCGCACGCGACGACGACGTACTCGTCAGCTCGCTGACGTTCGGTGCGAGCGCCTTCGCGATTACGTACCTGGGTGCGCGACCCTGCTTCGTCGACTGCGAACCCGAGACGTGGCATCTCGATCCCGACCTTCTCGACGAGGAACTCACACGGCGTGGCCGAGAGGGCCGCCGACCGGCAGCGGTGGTCTCGGTCGACCTCTACGGTTCGGTCGCCGACGGCGAGCGCATCGCTGCGATCTGTGCAGTCCACGAGGTCCCATTGGTGCAGGACGCAGCCGAGTCGATCGGTGCCACCCGCGGCGGGGTGCATCCAGGGCGCCAGGGGCAGGTGGCGATCCTGTCGTTCAACGGCAACAAGATGGTGACCACCGGGGGCGGTGGGGCGATCCTGAGCGACGATGTCGACATCGTGTCGCGGGCTCGCTACCTCAGCACGCAGGCGCGCCAGGTGGTGCCGTGGTACGAACACCAGGACATCGGGTTCAACTACCGGATGGGCAACCTCAACGCCGCCGTCGGCCGAGGCCAGTTGCGTACCCTGCCGGCTCGAATTGCGGGCCGCCGTTCGGTGAGGGAGACCTACGAGAATCGGCTGGGCGGCGTCGACGGCATCCAGTTCCAGCAGGTGCCCGACGACTGCGAGCCCAACCATTGGCTGACGACGATCACCTTCGACCCCGAAAAGTTCCCTGCGGATCCCGCCACGGTGCTCGCCGCGCTCCGCGACGCTCGGATCGAAGCTCGGCACGCGTTCAAGCCGATGCACCTCCAACCGGTGTTCGCCGATCATCCCGTCGTCGGCGGTGCCGTCGCTGAGGCGCACTTCGGGCGAGGGCTGAGCCTGCCGTCGGGGTCACGGATGAGCCCCGAGATCGTCGAGGAGATCTGCGACCGGATCATCGCGCTCGCCGATGCCCGAACATCACGACGGGCCTGAACGGACGTGGTCATCAGCGTGCGTCAGCCTGCCACCAGGCGCTCACGCCGGAGGCGCTGAGCACGCTGCGCCGTTCGAGCGTGCCGTCGAAGGTGAAGATCTCGTCGCCGCCGGTGGTCTCGGCGACGATGTAGAGCGTGTCGGTGTTGGGGAGCGCCTGGGGTCGGTAGGCGAGGGAGTATTCGCCAGGCCCGACGTTGCCGCTCAACTGGATCTCGAACACCACCGTTTCGCCGGATGAGATGTCGAACAGCTGGCGGTACACGCGATAGCCGAGCTCCGGTGTCGTGAACGTGGTGCGCGGCGTGCCGTCGAGTTGCGCATCGACCACGTCGAGCTCGGTGTACACGTCGAGCAACATCCGGTTGGTGCCGATCGGGGCATCGACGATGTTGCCGATGACGTAGGTCTCGTACCCGCGAGTCGGGGCGTCGTTGGTGAGGGTGAGTGTGAGTGTGGCGGTGACCTCACCGGTTTGCGGGTCGACGACCGGCCGGTAGTCGATCGTTCGTTCGAGGAAGTTCTCGATCTTGTTACCGC
>Ga0105044_10012216_pt1 | contig 11675 bp, 7 predicted proteins | sample MAT01_FD_78092 | JGI IMG/M metagenome (GOLD analysis project Ga0105044, IMG submission 78092) | Freshwater microbial communities from Lake Fryxell liftoff mats and glacier meltwater in Antarctica - MAT-01 | ecosystem: Environmental > Aquatic > Freshwater > Ice > Liftoff microbial mat | place...
TACCAAGTGGAAGTGAGCAACTACGAAATAAGTATCATGCAATTGGATATCAATGGCGGAATTTCCAAGGAAAATTCCAGTCAATCCACCTGAGATAAAGAAGGATACCAATCCAATTGAAAATAGCATGCCAGGAGTAAAGATCAAGTTACCTCTCCATAATGTAGTAAGGTAATTGAACACTTTGACCGCTGAAGGTATTGCGATAATTAATGTAAGGAACATGAAAATTGATCCCAAGAAAGGATTCATCCCAGATACAAACATGTGGTGGGCCCATACTATAAAAGACAGAATGGTAATTCCCAACATGGAAATAATCATGGCCTTGTATCCAAAAATCGGTTTCCGGGAATTTACAGAAATGACTTCTGAAGTAATTCCAAGCGCCGGCAACAATACAATGTAAACTTCAGGGTGGCCTAGGAACCAAAATAAATGTTGGTAAAGAACCGGGCTACCACCTGTGTTCGGCAAAGCCTCTCCTCCGATATAGATGTCAGATAAATAGAAACTGGTCCCAAAACTCCTGTCAAAGACCAAGAGCAATGCTGCTGAAAACAAAACCGGGAATGAAAGCAAACCAATAACAGCTGTCAAAAAGAAAGCCCATATGGTCAATGGAAGTCTTGAAAAAGACATTCCTTTTGTTCTCAAGTTGATTACCGTGGTGATGTAATTGATACCTCCCAACAACGACGAAGCAATAAATAAAGTCATGGCTATCAACCATAATGTCATTCCCAAACCAGAACCAGGCATGGCTTGTTCAAGTGCAGATAGCGGCGGATATACAACCCAACCTCCCGAGGCAGGACCGGTTTCGATAAACAACGAAATAAACATGATCACCCCTGATGAAAAGAAAAACCAATAGGATAACATATTCATAAATCCAGAAGCCATATCTCGGGCACCAATTTGCAATGGAATAAGGAAATTAGAAAAAGTTCCACTCAGACCTGCAGTCAATACAAAGAACACCATAATTGTGCCGTGCATGGTGACCAAGGCCAAATAGAAGTTTGGATCTAATTTACCTGCCTCATCAATCCAACCACCAAGTAATGGTTTGAGCCAAAATAATTCCATATCCGGAAATCCCAACTGCAGCCTGAAAATGATTGATAATAAGCCACCGATAATAGCCCAGAATATACCTGTCACAAGAAATTGCTTTCCGATCATTTTATGATCGGTGCTGAAAATATATTTGGTTATAAAATTATCGTGATGCTCGTGATCATCGTGGTGATCATTTGCACTAGCACTGTGAGTAGCTGTTTGAGCTGTTGCCATAATAATAATGATAATTAATTACTTGTGTTCGCTGATGGTAATTTCAGCCAATTCTTTCAATTCAGGAGATAAATTCTCTACAAGAGCAGGGTTATTAACAATGTATGGTTTTTGATCCGCCATCCATTTTCTATACTCAGCGGGTTCTACTACATTGATAACCCTCCTCATGGTAAAGTGACCTTTTCCACATACTTCAGTACATGCAATTTCATATTCGAATTCAGGATCATTCAACTCTGCCCTCATTTCTTCAGTAGTTTTTGTAGCCACAAACCAAAATTTGGTCGGCATACCAGGAACTGCATCCATTTTTAGCCTCATGTGAGGAGCGAAAACAGAATGAAGAACGTCCCTCGCCCTTATCTTAAACAAAACAGGTTCACCTTTCGGAATTACCACCACAGGAGTATTGAAATCATCGTGTGCATTTTTATCTGAGAAGTCGACACCGGAAACATTAGAGGCATTGGTAAGCCTGTAATCATTGGCTCCGAGTACATTGTCCATCCCAGGATATCTTATTTCCCAAGCAAACTGATAACCCATCAGTTCGACGACATGTGCGTTTTCAGGTGCAGGTCTGGTAATATCGGACCATGCTTTCCAGCCACCGATTACCAACAAAGCCAACACAATTGCAGGAACTACTGTCCAGATAACTTCAAGTTTGTTATTATCAGGATAAAAAGCAGCTTTTCTGTCTTCTTTGTATTGGTATCTATAAGGGAACCAGAAAAGAAGGATGTGGGTAATGATGAATATAACGCCAGTCACTGCCATTGTTATCCAAAACAACTGGTCTGTTGCTGCCCCATGTTCTGATGCCAAAGGAAGAGTGTAATTGTCAAATTCCTTGATGGAATACCAAAACATCAATCCACCGGTTCCTACAAGAAATAGGACGAACATGATTGCATTCACCTTATTACTACCTGAAGCGACTTTTTTGTCACTGCCCTTAACTACTGAGACAAGGGTTTGTATTTTATATACCATCCAAATAATGGATATGAGCAATAAAATACCAACTGCAATTAGAAATACGTACATAATTGTAACCTTTTCTGATAATTAAATATGATGATGATAACTCTCTTCCAACATTGGGTGGTTTTTGGCAATAAGGTTTTGTTTAGATAAATTGTTCAAAACAACATATGTAACAAGAGAACCAAACACCAAAAGCATCCCAAATTCAATCAATCCAAAACCTCCATGATCACCAAGAGTACCAGGCTGAACCATCAGGAAGAAGTCAAACCAATGACCTAGTATGATTAGAGAGCAAACAAGCTTAAGGAATATCCCGTGCCTTTTTGCATCTCTGGTCATAAGAACAAAGAAAGGTAGGAAGAAGTTTAGCGCTAGATTTACAAAAATATACGGGCTGTACACATCGCTCTCAAGTCTCTCTACAAAGTAAACTGCCTCCTCAGGTATGTTAGCGTAATAGATCAATAAGAACTGTGAAAACCAGATATAAGTCCAGAAAATAGAGAAAGCAAAAACAAATTTTCCAAGATCATGGATGTGGTTTGCATTTACCATTTCTAGATAACCCCTTTCTTTTAGGAAAATCGTTACCAAAGTCATCGCCGATAAACCTGCTACGAACCAAGATGCAAATACGTACCACCCAAACATGGTTGAAAACCAGTGTGTATCAATAGACATCACCCAATCCCATGCTGAAATTGAGGAAGAAACTGCAAAGAAGACAAGGAATATAGCAGACCATTTTCTGATGCGAAACCATAATTGGTTACCGGGCTGAAGGTCTTCCTGATAGGATAAATTCTTCAATTTATTGAAAAACAAAATCCAAGCTCCAAAGAAAACCACCATCCTGATGATGAAGAAAATAGGGAAAGTTCCTTTTTCAAGCGGCCAAAAGAAAAACGCCGCCTTGCCATCAATGATCTTATCATAGTCAGGACTGTTGACGTCAAACAACGTCTTATGCGTCCAATGGAAAATATCGTGACCCACAATGAAATAACTCACAATCATGATTAGTCCTGCAAAAGGCAACCAATATCCAAATGATAAAAATATTCTTAGCAATGGCGCTGACCATCCTGCCTGTGCTGCATATTGAATAGCAAAGAAGAATACGCCAATCACTGCTATCCCTGTAAAATACACATTGTTGATCCAAAGATTGGCATAGAGCCTTTGGTACCAATGGAAAACATGCCCACCTTCAGCCTGGGCGTCCTCATGACCTCCTCCCAAAGCTGCCATCAAAATACCGGCAGTAAGGATAACTGCACCAATGATCAAAACAGTAAATATTGATTTTTTCAGTCCTGCCGTAAAATCAAACTTTTGATCCAAATTATAATTTGTAGTACTGTGACCCATGATTATTGCTTTTGAATTTCTTGTTTAACATAATGAACAATTTTCCAGATTCTTTCTTGGGGGATTTGAGAACCGTGGGCTCCCATTCTTCCTTTTCCTTTCATGACGACGTGGAAAATATGGCCTTCCGGCAGGTTGATATATGCACCTCCGGTAAGATTTGCGACTCCGCCGATTACTTCTCCGGCTTTGCCATCGCCCATACCACCTGCCCCATGACAAGTTGAGCAATATTGGGTATAAAGAACTTTACCTTCAGCAAGGATCTGAGGTGACAATTCCACAGGATTCACATTCAGAGCAGCTGCTTCAAGTTCAAATTGTTTTAACCTGTAAGGAAGAGTACCGTCTTTGGACCTGGGAACAGTATTCGCAACAGGCTCTCGCATATTCATGCGGTTCAGGTTGTTGATGTTGCTATTGAAAAACTCACCTTTTCCGTCTTCTCTCGATGATAACCATGCGCCTTCATCTTCATTGACGATTTGTGTAAGTGGTTCATAAGCTATAGAATGATACATTTGGGGTGCGTATTCATAACCGGGATCCTCACCGGAAGCGCCACAGGAAGCAAGGCCAAGGGCCGCTCCAAGCAATGCAAACGTGTATATAGAATGTGTGATTTTCATATATCAATTTACCTATTCAAAACTTTTAAAATTTACTTCGGAAGCTCCTGAACTTTTCAAGACGTCAGAAAGTATACTCTCCCCCAAGGAGGAGTTCAATGCCAAGTCGATGGCCATGACATGCTTGTCGTCTGTGATCCTGATATCAAAAATCCTAGGCTGACCCCATGGCTTGAGGTTACTTGCGATCATAAATACTCCTACCATTCCGAACGCTGCCAACAAAACTGTCAGTTCGAATGTGACAGGGACGAAAGCAGGTAAAGACGCATGGTCTTTACCGCCAATGATCATTGGCCAGTCAATTTTCATCATGTAATACTGCATGGTGAGCGCAAGGGTAGTACCCAATAAACCAAACAAGAAAGCGGCAATTGGAAGTTTACTTCTCTTATATCCCAATACCTCATCTATCCCGTGTACAGGGAAAGGTGAGTAAACCTCATGGATTTTGACACCACTGCCTCTTACTTTGGCAATAGCATCCAGCAAAACATCCTCATCGTCATATACGCCAAGAATGAAATTTTTATCTCTTTCCATGCTTTATTTAGTTACTTTTTCTGATGAAGATTTCACAATAGATTTAATTTCGGCCATGTTGATCACAGGGAAGAACTTTGCAAACAAGAAAAATAATGTGAAGAACAATCCAAAGGTGAACAGATAAACCCCAACATCTGAAATAGTTGGATAGAACATCGCCCAAGATGACGGAAGGTAATCTCTATGCAGGGATGTCACAATGATCACAAATCTTTCAAACCACATCCCAATATTCACCACCAATGACAATAGGAAAGTCGCAACTATTGACGTCCTGATTTTCTTAAACCAGAACAATTGAGGAGATATCACATTACAAGTCATCATTGACCAATATGCCCACCAATAGGGTCCGAACATCCTGTTCATAAAAGCATACTGCTCTGCAGCAACGCCTGAATACCAAGCCATAAAGAATTCTGTGATGTAGGCAATACCTACTATAGAACCTGTAATGATGATTACTATGTTCATCAATTCAATATGACCTATCGTTATATAGTCTTCCAATTGAAATACTTTCCTCGTCACGATCATCAAAGTCAATACCATCGCAAAGCCCGAGAAAATAGCACCCGCAACAAAGTAAGGAGGGAAAATGGTCGTATGCCAACCTGGAATAACTGATGTGGCAAAGTCAAAAGATACAATCGTGTGTACAGAAAGTACCAATGGAGTGGCCAAACCTGCTAAAATCAAAGCTACTGATTCATACCTGCTCCAAGTTTTTGCTGCGCCATCCCATCCAAAAGACAAAGCGCCATAAATGCTCCTTCTGATTCCGGTTGCTCTGTCTCTGATTGTAGCAAAGTCAGGAATCAAACCGATATACCAAAACACCAATGAAACAGCGAAATAAGTGGAAATGGCAAAAACATCCCAAAGTAGTGGTGAGTTGAAGTTTACCCAAAGTGATCCAAATGTATTTGGAAGAGGCAAAGCCCAATAAGCGCCTAACCAAGGTCTACCCATGTGAATTACAGGAAACATTGCTGCACAGATTACAGCAAAAATCGTCATGGCTTCCGCTGCCCTGTTGATGGCCATTCTCCATTTTTGTCTGAACAATAAAAGTACCGCAGAGATCAATGTGCCGGCGTGACCGATGCCGACCCACCATACGAAGTTGGTGATATCCCAGGCCCATCCGACAGTTTTATTGAGTCCCCACATTCCGATACCTTCCCAAAGAGTCGCTGCCAAAGCTATGGATCCTAATAACAACACCCCTACAGAAAATAAAAAGGCCAATAGCCAACCCAAACTGGGCCTTGCTTCTACCTGCCTTGATATATCATGGGTGACGTCTTTCAGAGTTTTACCGCCTGTAATCAGCGGCTCGCGTACGGATGTAGTAACATGCATATCTTATAAAATTATTTTTTACGCTTCTGATTTATCCTTATTTCTGATTTTGGTAAAATACCACACGTTAGGGCTGACATTGATCTCTTCCAAAACGTGATACGCTCTTTCTTCATTGACTTCCTTCACAGCAGAGATAGTGTCCTCTTTAATTTTGAGCAATTGGGTGATTTTACTGTTGGTATCGTTCATGTCTCCAAATACAATGGCAGTAGTTGGGCAGGCCGAAGCACAGGCTACGTTGATTTCACCGTCTTTTATTTTCCTGCCTTCTCTTTTAGCTGTCAATTTGCCTCCCTGAATTCTTTGTACGCACATAGAGCATTTTTCAATAACGCCTCTTGCCCTTACCGTTACATCAGGATTCAAAACCATCTTGCCCATGTCATCATTTTGTGCAACGTTCACAGCAGCAAAGTCCTTATTGTCATGGTATTTGAACCAATTGAATCTTCTTACTTTATATGGGCAGTTATTGGCACAGTACCTTGTTCCAATACACCTGTTGTATGTCATTTGGTTAAGCCCTTCAGAAGAGTGTGTCGTTGCAGCTACCGGACAAACCGTTTCGCAAGGTGCATTATTACAATGCTGACACATCATCGGCTGGAAAGTAACCTCCGGATTATCGGCTGCAATTTCCAATTCCTTGTTTGATGTTGCTTCCACCGGTGAGCTGTAGTACCTGTCAATTCTTATCCAGGCCATTTCCCTTCTGTTTAATACTTCCTGCTTACCGACAACAGACACGTTGTTTTCAACCTGACAAGCAATGGTACAGGCACCGCAACCTATACAAGAATTCATATCGATCGCCAATCCCCAATGGTGTTGGCTATATTGATGGCCTTTCCAAAGTGAAATTTTAGATGGCTTTACAAACTCCCCTTCTTTATAAATCTTTGGTTGATACCTTCCTGCGAAAGCATCTTCTTTGTATTCGCCAAGAGTGGCCTCTTGAATCACAAATTCTCTGCCCATGTAAGTTTGATGGGTTTGAGTCTGCGCAATTTTATAACTATCAGAGGTGATTTCTATTGAAACACCTTCAATCACATCAAAATTTATAAAACCTTTATCGCTATCAGCCAATTCATAGGCATTGACACCGACACCGTCAGCGACTCTTCCAGCTTTATTCCTTCCATATCCCAAGGCCAATCCAACAGTTCCGTCTGCCTGACCCGGCTGTACTAATATTGGAACCATTATCGATTTGGCCCCGACGGTAAGTTTTGCCTTTTTGGTCTCGCCTTCGTTCATTCTAAGGCCATTTTCATTAGCCCATTTTTGGGAAACAGTTAGATAATTATCCCAAGTAGCTTTAGAAATAGGATCAGACATTTCCTGAAGCCAAGGGTTGTTGGCAAATGTCCCGTTTCCGATTCCGATTTTTACGTACATAGCCAATTCTGTACTTGCATTATCCGGTTTATAGGATTTTGCAACTGCAGAGGCTGCTGAAGCTACATCAGAGATACTTGCAACAGGTGCGGATACAGATGGAATGGAATACACCCCGTTGAACAAAGACCTGTCCCAAAATTCCTGAAAATTGGAAGTTTCAGTTTGAGCTGCAAATATTGTGGTGTTCCAGTTTTGTTGTAAGAAATCGTAATAATTGGTAGTTGCTCCTGCCCAGACCAAAAAAGTATCTTGAGCCTGTCTCGAATTAAACAATGGAGAAATTGCAGGCTGACTCAAGCTAAATTCTCCTTTTCTTGGATAGAAATCATTCCAAGATTCAAGGTAATGGTGGTCAGGTGCAACATACTGAACCAATGAAGCCGTTTCATCCATGGTTGAATTGGCAGCTACTGATACTTTTGCCTTGGCAATCCCTTCTGCTATTTCAGCGCCTTTTGCAAAGTCATAGACAGGATTACAGTTATAGAAAACAACTCCTCCAATCCTGCCTGCCTTCAACTCTGCGACGAACTGATTCATTTTTGAATCATCTCCTTTTCTAGAAAAAGATGGTTTGGAGAAATCAACAGTGACACCATTATTTTCAAGTAAATCATTGATGGCATTGATGATGACTTGCACATTTGGATCATTCGAACCCGACACCACAATGGATTTCCCTTTGTTTGCCCAAAGCTCTTTCGCCGCTCTGTCAAGATTTGCTATTTCGACAGCAGCACCCTGAACGGTAGCTGCTCCTGCTTGTTTTGCAAGGGCATTATACAAAGCCAACACCGCTAGCCCACTTTGGGAGGGCTTTATCGGCGTTCTATAATCAGCATTGGCGCCTGTAAGAGAAAGGTTGGATTCGAACTGGAAATGACGGGACATTTCCGGCTTTTCTTTTGAAATCTTCCTTCCCTGAACATATTGTTTTGCAAATTCGATCGGAGAAATCCATGTTCCTAAAAAGTCGGCCCCAAAGCTGACGATCAAGCCTGCTTTTTCGAAGTTATAAGTTGGAAGCATCGCTTTACCATAAGAGGTTTCGGCAGCTTTCGTTATCCCGTAATTAGATATTGGATCATAGGTGATGACTTCAGCGCCTCCAAAAGCCGCAGCGAATTGCTCGAGGACTTTTTCAGTGGAGGGAGAAATCACAGTATTGGTTACGATTTTTACCGTTCCTGCAGCAGCCAATTTGGCTTTCACCTCAGAATCAATCGTCGCCCAATCAGATATTGTCCCATTGATATGTGGACCTGCGAGTCTTTGCTTGTCATACAAAGAAAGAACAGAAGCTTCAACTATAGCGTTGATTCCTCCTTTGGTGATTGGCGAAAGCTCATTTCCATCGATCTTGATAGGTCTTCCCTCCCTTGTTTTTACAACAATCGAAGCATAATCACCACCTGAAGAAAAAGTGGATGCATAATAATTGGGAATTGAAGGATTGATATCAACTGGTTTGTTGACATATGGGATTGCCTTTCTAATAGGTGCTTCGCAAGCAGCCAAAGAAGCGGCTGCCAAACTGAATCCCATTAATTTAAGGAAGTCCCTTCTTGTGGAACCTTCCTCATTTCCACCGTTGATCGGTAAATATTCGGGAAATTCTCTCTCAGCATTTTTAACGAATTCCGGATCATTTGTTAATTGCTCTAAGCCTTTCCAATAGGTCTTTTTATTTTCTGTCATTTTATATTCAAGAAAAGTAAGTTCTGAATTGTTTTTTTTATTAATAATGGCACTTAGCACATTCCAATCCTCCGATGTCTTTCACCTTGAGGGGTTCCTTGGAACTGCTGTGCAACTGTACCAATTTATCGTAATATTCATTTCCCTTGGAATTGATGTCAGTCTGCCTGTGGCAATCAATACACCATCCCATCGTAAGTGAACTGTGCTGATAAACAACTTCCATCTCTTGGATCTGTCCATGGCAAGTCTGGCATTCTATACCACCGACAGCTACGTGCTGTGCATGGTTGAAATATGAAAGATCAGGAAGATTGTGAATCCTTACCCATTCGATTGGCTGGTTATTATCCACGGCGGCGTAGATTTTTGCGATTTCGGGAGAAATCCCTTCCTTACCACCTACATTCTGGATATGGGTATGGCAGTTCATACAAATGTTGGCAGAAGGAATATTTGCTGATTTGCCGATTTCAACTCCTGTATGGCAATATTGACATTCGGTTTCATATTGACCGGCATGCAGCTGGTGAGAAAAAGCAATAGGCTGTTTTGGCCCGTAACCCTGCTGAACACCAATGCTTAGTATCTCATCTAAAGCGGTTTTAACAGTGAAAGCAATAACAATTGTTGTAATTATTATTACAAAAGCATCAGATTTGAGTATTTTCTTAAAATCAAATTTTTGGTTGATAAATTCTTCATCAACAGCATCAAGTTTCTGACTGCTCAAATATTTGGTCAATATCGAAATGATCAGACCCAATACAATCAAAATCAATAAGAGAACCAATACAAGAACTCCCAAAATTATGGTCAGATATTCACTTGGAATCCCTGATCCTCCTGCAGCAGCCTGGGTACCATCAACTGCTGTTACTGCGGCGACCGGATCCACTTTGTCTCCATATTCTATATAAGACAACAGATTCATCAAATCAGCATCAGAAAGGAATTCATGGGCTGGCATGACCAAATTATTGAACTGGGCTGATATGGTCAATGCCTCAGGATCTCCGGCAGCAATCAATGCCTGTGAATTTTTTATAAACCTTTTAGTCCAATCAATGGAATGACGGTCTGAAACTCCTCTTAATGCAGGACCAATGTTCTTAGTATCTAACTTGTGGCAAGTTTTACAGTTTGCATTGAAGACGGTCTTCCCGGCTGCTATTGCCTCCTCACTGCTGGAAACATCCGGATTTACCGCGTAGACTTGTGTCCCTGACAACTGGAAGAATAGCAACATCAAGAGGCTAAATCTCAAAGGGACACTTAATAATGAGCGATTGATCGACATATTTATTACTTATTAAACAGTTTAATGCATGTTTTTTGATAAACACTGCAAATGTACTATCGCAATTCTACTTTTCAAACTTGAATCGAAGAGTTAAATAAACAACAAAAATAGAAACTATTTTATTGTAAGTATTTGTATTTCAATCATTTAATTCCTATTTATCATGTGTGCTGTCAATTTAGATTCATTATAAATAAATAATATTTGGTTTCATATCATTTATGTAAAGGAGACCAAAAAACTCTTAGCATATATATATCCAATTGTTGAAATCAAGATTCTTTGAAAATAGTTAATAATTAAAATAATTGAAGAAAAACTTGTCTATATAAATGATTCTAATTTTCTTTGTTTTACCAAAAGGTCGAGTGGCCGAGTGTTAGGCCAGAGTCAGCAAGACTTTGTACGGTGGTTCAAATCCACCCTCGACCTCAAAATAGAACGCTTTAGTCACCCCAGTTAAACCGTTCCCTACTTATTTTAATAAAAGTTATAATTTTTAGACATGAAGATTTTTGTCTGAAAATTTTGTAACTGAAAAGGCTTTTACAAGGTCGAGTGGCCGAGTGTCAGGCAAGAGTCAGCAAGACTTTATACGGTGGTTCAAATCCATCCTCGACCTCAAAATTGGAAACGTGTTTTATCCAAAGGGATACCCCGGTCCAAAATGCTTTATTGAAATGGATTTTGTAGGCAAGAAGGGATTGAGAAACGTCCCCTATTTTTAAATGCAGAGACCAAAAGTTTTTACAAGGTCGAGTGGCCGAGTGTCAGGCAAGAGTCTGCAAGACTCAATACGGTGGTTCAAATCCATCCTCGACCTCCAAAGCTTCCCTAACGGGAAGCTTTTTTTGTTTGTGATACATTTTAAAAGTGATCTGTAAAAAGGATTGAAAAAATGAAATCCTTTCAGAGCTAAAAATAAGGAATTCCACGTTTGAAATAAATCTAAGAATAGCTACATTTGCATTCCGATTTAAAAAATGGTCGAGTGGCCGAGTGGCTAGGCAGAGGTCTGCAAAACCTCGTACAGCGGTTCGAATCCGCTCTCGACCTCAAAA
>Ga0105044_10012217_pt1 | contig 11674 bp, 4 predicted proteins | sample MAT01_FD_78092 | JGI IMG/M metagenome (GOLD analysis project Ga0105044, IMG submission 78092) | Freshwater microbial communities from Lake Fryxell liftoff mats and glacier meltwater in Antarctica - MAT-01 | ecosystem: Environmental > Aquatic > Freshwater > Ice > Liftoff microbial mat | place...
AAGCAGACGGTCGACCAGTTTCTCATACGCGTCGGGGGATTTGTCCGCGACGAACTGCGCGACCTGCTCCGGTGTCGGCGGCAGGCCGATAAGATCACTCGACAGACGGCGGATGAGCGTGCGGCGATCCGCTTCCACTGACGGCTTCAGTCCGACCTCGGCCAACTGCTTCTGCACCAGCGCATCGATGGCATTGCCGCCCGCGGGCACGGCGGCCTTCGCCGGTTTTTCATACGACCAGTGAAGCTGGTACTCCGCCCCCTGGTCGATCCACCGCGCCAGCAGATCCTTCTGCCGTTTGGTGAGCGTCTTGTGTGCTTCCGGCGGCGGCATGACCTCGTCCGGATCGGTTTCGTGCAGGCGTTTGATCAGTTCGCTCTCAGCCGACTTGCCTGGGACGAAAGCCTTGGCCGTGAGCGCATCCTCGCGCACGTCGAGCCGCAGTTTCGCCTTGCGATGGCTCTTGTCCGGTCCGTGGCAATGAAAGCAGGTATCGGACAGGATCGGCCGCACATCGCGGTTGAACTGGACCTTCACCGGCAGCGGTGCTTCGGCTGGCAGCGGTGCTTGGGCTGGCAGCGGTGCTTCGCCAGTGGAAGCGCACAACACCAACACCAGCAGGCCAGCAGGACGCAAAAACGGAATCATGGACATGACTGTTCCTGGGCTGACAGAGAAGGTTTGCGTCAGAAATACCGTGGCCTGGGCGCGCTGTTGATAAGGCCAAGGTCATGCGCCTATGACCGGGAAAGACCACGTGAAAGGTCAGGAGTCAGCGACACATGCGGCGCGCAGCCAACCAGCGGGCATTCGCAGTGAGGGCCTGTCTTCCGGATACAGGCCGACCGGATACAGGCCGACCGGATACAGGCCAACGGAGGCCGGCGAACCTGATAGTCGACGCTGAGCCACGGCGTTCAACTCGACCACCGCGCAGGGCTGGCGTTTCGAGCGTCGTTCCTATGGTCCGCACGGTCAGCCCATCGTGGTTGACTGGAACCGCAGCAAAGACCATGTGCATCATGATCGCACTCCGTTCACCGCGTATCACACCTCCGCACCAGCAGTTGCTGAAGCGCGGTAACAGCCCTGCATTTCCTGGGTCTTCATCCCACATCCGGCGATGACCTTACCTGCCCGTCGCCATCTGTCTGATCGCCCCGTCGGCGTGCTTGCCGTCCTGGTGGCGATTCTGGTGCTGGGCAGCCTCGCCATTCCTGAGATGCGGGTCCGACAGTTCACCGGCGGAGAGTTCGGAGGCGGTGGAGCCTATGTCTCGCTCGGCCAGAATGGGCTGGCGATCAGCGAGACACTCGACCGCCTGACCCGCCCGGCCGAGGAGATTGCGCGCAGCCTAGCCGCGGCCGATCAGGTGCGCACCAGCACCGGCAATGGCAATGTCTCAATGCAGGTCACTCCAGCACGCGGCTTCACCAGCCAACAGCTGGTCACCCAATTGACGCAGGCGTTCACCTCGCACCACTACCGTTTTCCCGAGGGCATGCGCGCACCTTCGATCAACAGCTGGTCGGCCGATTCCATGCCGCTGCTCGTCGCGGCACTTGATCGTGGCGAGTTCAGCGATGAGGCCTTCCGCGACTTCCTGGATCGGGTGCTGATTCCAACGGTGCAGACCATCCCCGGCGTGGCGCGGGCGGAGGTGATGCGTTACGGCAATCGCTCAGTGCGGGTGGCGTTCGATGCCGGGCGCTTGGCGGCGCTGCGGCTGGACAGCGAACGTGCCGCGCAGGTGGTGAATGGTCTGGCCGCCACGCCCCAGTCGTTTCCCTTGCCCGCAGTGGAAGGCAGCGGCGCGAACGAACGACATGTGCGAGTGCTGCCGCAGCCGATGACGCCGGGCACCCTGTCGGCCTTGCGACTGGATGCCCGCACCAGCCTGAGCGATGTCGCCACGCTGGAGGAACGCGATCCGCTGCGCGACGATTTCCGCATCCAGATCAATGGCCGAGCGGGCGAGATGTTGACGGTGTACGCCGGCTCTGACGCCAATGTCTACCGCGCCTCGCACGAGGTCGGCAAGATCATCGCCGCCGAATGCGCCGTGCACGGCATCACCGTGCGTCTATTGGAAAACTCGCACGAGTCCTTCGATGAGATTGCCCATGAGATCCTGATCGCGGCCGCGTGGTGTGCGGGTTTCTCGTTTTTCTTCCTGGTGGTGTTCCTGCGGCGGTGGCGGGTGGCGATCCTGGTGTGCAGTGCTCTGCCCTTGTCGCTGCTGATGGCGGCGGTGGCGATGGCGGTCAGCGGATCGGAACTCAGCCTGCTGTCGCTGATCGGCTTCCTGCTCGCCTCCGGCATGGTGATCGACAACGCCATCGTCATCGCCGAATCACTGCTGCGCGCACGTGAAGCTGCTGATGCCGTCGAACGAAAAGAGGTGCTACGCCGGGCGGCCAACGCCGTGGCGATGGCGATCATCGTCAGCACCCTGACCACCGTGGCGATGTTCCTGCCGATTCTGGTGACGGACGACAATGCCGGCCGGGTGATGATGGTCGCGTTGGCGGCGCCGATCGTGTGGAGCCTGATCGCCAGCCTGCTGGTCGCCTTGATCCTGGTGCCGCTGATTTTCGCCCGCATCTATCCGCGTGGCTTGCGCAGTGGCCGCACAAGCAAAGGAAACACCGGCAGCGGACATGCGGGTGGCAGCCACGGTGCCTGGCTGATCGCCACCGAACGTTGGTATGGACGGCTGCTCGCACGCGTGCTGCTGCGTCCGGTGCTGGGCCTGAGTATCGCGGGAATGCTGCTCGGCATCGGTGTCGCCGCTTTGGTGTTCCTGCCTCCACCGGAGGACCAGCAGTTCAACGAGGAACGCCGTCTGGATCTGCGCGTCATGGCGACCGCCAAACTCGACCTCGACCAAATGTCCGCGCAGCTCAGCGCCTGGAGCGCCCTGTTGATGCCCCACCGTGAGCGCCTGGGCATCACCTGTGTGCTGGGAAATGCGTGGCGCGGCAGCGGCAGCATGAGTGTCTTCCTTGTGCCGATCGATCCGCTGGGGCGCAGCAGCGACGAGATCCGCCGCGAGATCGTCCGCCTGCTGCCACCGACTCCGATCATGATCCTGAGTGATCACCGTGATCTGGTGCAGTTCGCCGCGATGGAGGTCGAGCGCAAAAAGGAAGAGGCTGAGTTCAAGATCGCAGAAGAGCAGCGCAAAGCCGAGGAGCTGAAAGAGGAGGAAGCGAAGAAGCAGGAGGCCAAAGACACCGCAACGAAAGACGCCGCAGCCAAGGACGCAGCCAAGGACTCAACCAAGGACGCGACCACGGATCCCACCACCGCTGACAGCCAAACCACAGACCAGCGCAAGGGCGATCACGTCGCCGAACCACTGACACTCGACTCTCTATCGTTCATCCTGTCTTCGCCTGACCCGCGCGCGGTGAACGATGCGCGTCGGCGTCTGAAGGACGTGCTGATGGCTGAAGGTGGTCTGCCGACGGATCACCCGATCAACCAGCGGATCAACCGCATGGGCAATCGCGACGGGATCGAGCGGCCCGACCGCGGCAATCTCACGCTCAGCCTGACCCGTGCGGCAGAGGAGCAGGGCTGGCGCGCCGAGGAGGTCGCACAACAGGTTGCGCGCTTCACCGGTGGCGAACGCGCGGTGCAGATGCCCGGCGGCTGGTGGCTGGGGTTCGGTCGCACCAGCACCAGCGATCGGACGCTGATGCACCTGCTGGAAACCGTGGTTTATCAATCATCCACTGCACCAAAACGCGCGAGCACTTCCGCGCGTCCGGCACCACCAAAAATCGCCACCGGCACAGGAAAACCCAAGACCGTGACCGAAGTGGCCGGCGCTCGATCAGATGCCGCTGGAAAGACCAGCACCGGCGACGACTCCGCGGTGGTCAATGCTCCGCTGCTGCACCTGGTGCAACCTGCCGTCGCGCCACGTGATCAGCAAATTACCCGCATCAACGGCCTGACCAATGGAACCCTGGATGTCACCATCCGCAGCAGCGAGCGGAAACGCATCCTGGCGAATTTTCCCGCCTTGCTGGCGCGGGCGCGCATCCCGGCGAGCGTCGCGGTACGTCTGAAAGAAGACGACACCAACCGCGAGGACGGCATGCGCACCTTGTGGATCGCGCTGTTCTCGGCCGCGGCGATCATCTACCTGCTGATGTGCATCCTCTATGAGTCGTTGCTCGCGCCGCTCACCGTGATGACCACGGTCCCGGCCGGCATCGTCAGCGTGATGGGGGTGTTCACCATCGCGCGCATACCGCTCGATCCGATGGTGATGCTGGGGTTGTTCCTGCTGGTGGGCATCGTCATCAACCACGGCGTGGTGCTGGTTGATCGCCTGGGCGTGACCGTGCCGATGCACCGCCTGATGCGCAGCGACGGCCACGCGTCGCGACGGGCGATGCTGGCGATGGCCGCCGCCAGCAGACGACGCTTCACCCCGGTGCTGCTCACCAGCCTGACCACCATCGCCGCGGCGGTGCCGATGGCCTTCAGCCCTGGGCGAATTTTCGGCGCACCGATCTCCGGCCTCGGCTGGTCGCTCAGCATCGGGCTGACCGCGGCCACGGTATTCACCCTGCTGGTGGTGCCGATCGTCTACCAATGGCTCGGCATCAGCCGCGCCGGAACCCTCGCGCTGCTGCGCGGAGGCAGGACCCCATGATCAATCGCCCGGCTCCTCAACCTGCTCGTACCGGCCTGTGGTTGGCGCTGATGCTGGTCGGCCTGTGGGCGGGCACCATTCGTGGAGCCGATGCTCCGGCACCAGTGGCTGCTCCGGCTCCAGCTCCGGCTCCAACTCCGGCTCCAGCGCCGACTCCCGCAAGGCAGCCGACGGCGGTGACGTGGCTGACGCCGTTGTTCGACGCCAGTCGCACGGCGGCGCGCAATAGTCTGGAAGTGGTCGATGCCGACATCAGCCGCACCAGTGCGCAGTTGTCCGCCCGCGTCGCCGCGGCGCAGTGGAATCCACGGCTCAGCCTCTCGCCCAGCTACGGTCAATCGCGCACGCAGTCCAACAGCGTGGTCGATGGCCCAGGGATCATCCGTTCGCAGAGCGGGTCGCTGTCGCTTGGTTTGGGCAAGTCCTTCGCCACTGGCACGTCGCTGTCGCTCAGCACGGGCAGCAGCGGTTCACGCAGCGACGGTGCGGGAGTGATATCCGACGAGTTTTACAGCAGTTCCGTATCGCTGGCGATCTCGCAGGCGTTGCTGCGCGGTGGCAGCCGTTCGGTCAACCTCAGCGGCATCCTCGACGCCGACGATGCCGAACGGGACGCGCTCGATCAGTTCGACGGTGTGCTTGAAGGCCAGCTCTCCGACCTCGCCGGCCGCTGGTTGGCGTTGGCGCAGTCCGAGGCCTCGCTCAGGCAATTGCGGGAAAACGTGCGGCTGGCGAGCGAGAACCTGCGTCAGTTCGAGGAGCGCCTGCGCATCGGTCTAAGCCGCGAACTCGACGTGCTCAGTCTGCGCCGTGGCGTCGCCGACCAGGAGGTCCAGCTGTCTAAGGCCGAACGCCTCTATGCCGCCGACCTGCGGCAGTTCAAACTGTATTGGCCGGGCCTGGAGCTGCCGGATCGCGCCGCCCTGCTGAACGTCACCACGCCGACAGTGCCGCCGCAGCCAAGTTTTGCCGTGAGTCGCCAGGGACGTGCGACCCTGCGTAGTCTGGCGGCAGCGGCCCGCCAAATGGCCGCTGCGCGCAATAATGCCTACGATGACCTGAGCGTCGATACCGCGCTGAGCAAATACGGTTCTGACGGCGATCTGGGCGGCTCCTGGTCGGAGCTCGACAACCGCGAGACCTTCGACCTGCGCGTCGGTCTGAGTTACAGCCACACCTTCGGCACCGAAGCCAACCGCATCGCCCATCACCAGGCGCAACTCGCACTCGACCAGACACGTCTGCGTGCACGCATCAGCGAACGCGACTGGCACGCACGCGGCCTGGAACTGCGCGATGGTTTCGACGACGCCCTCGCGCGGGTCGGCGAACAGGAACGCCTGGTCGCAGCCCAGCGTGCGGAGCTGGTGCTGGCGACCGCGCAGGTCGAGGCCGGGCTGGTCACCACCCGCGATCTGGTCGATGCGCAACAACGCGTCAGCGACGCGGTGCTAGCGCTCTACCAGGCCAACCTCGATGTGCTGCGCGCCGATCTTCTTCTTCGTCTGCATGAAAACCGCCTCTTGGATCTCCTGCCATGACAAGTGCGGCTTGCCCCACAGCCCGACTTCGCCGCTGCGCGGCTCGCATGCTGCGCATGTCTCCGCTACGCGGAGATCGGTCTGTGGTGACACCGGCTACGCCGGTGCGTTTTGCTGCGCAAAACCAAGCCGATCACCGCTCCTGCGCGCAGGCGCACTCGGGGGATTGTTGTTCGCGGGCGCTGCCCGCTACGCCCGCCAGGGCCTCTGCCGGCCCTGGACCCGCAACGTTGCGCACCGTTACCGCAAGATTTCTCCAGTACGCATAAGGATTCTCTTTTCATGGCCACAAACATTTCCACTACTCGTCACCACTTCGTCCATTCCCTCATGCCGCTCGCGGTGGTGGGCACCGCTCTGCTGCTGAACGCCTGCGGCAATCCGGAGGAAGCGGAGAAGGAAGCCGAGCGCCAGTACCTGGCGCAGGCGCAGGAGGTCTCGATCCCGATACGCGTCCAACCCGCCGCAGGTGGGACGGTGGTGGAGTCGTTGTCGGTGCAGGGCCGGCTGGAGGTCTGGCGTCAGGAAATCCTCAGCACGCCGGTGGCCGGCATCATCCGCCAATTGCCTGCTTTGCCCGACCAGCCGGTGAAGGCTGGTGATGTGGTGCTGCTGCTTGATCCACCGCTCGGCGAACCCGACGAGGTCATCAAGGCCACCACCGCACGTGATCGCGCCAAACGCGCACTCGGTCGGCTGGAATATCTGCGCATCAATGCCCCGGTGACGGTCAGCACCAATGACATCGAAACCGCCAGCGATGCCGTGGCCGATGCCACCCGCGAGCTGGAACTGCTGACCAACCGCCAACTGAAACGCCGCATCGTCGCGCCGTTTGCCGGTGTGCTGGTGAAGATCGAAGGCGTGGTCGGCACCGCAGTCGCCGAAGGCACCAAGTTCGCGGAACTGCTCGACCACAGTCGTTACCGCATCCGTCTGGAGCTGCCGGAGACCACGCTGCGTCGCCTGCAAATCGGCCAAACGGTCGAGGTGCGCGCGCTGAGCGACGACACCACCGCCACCGGCACCGTCGCCAGCATCCCCGCCGCGATCGACACCGAAAAAGGTACCGGCCAGGTGGTGATCGACACCACCATGCCACCAGCCACCTGGCGTCCTGGTGGATTCGCCACCGCCAAGCTGGTGCTGAAGGAGACCACCAGTCCGGTGGTGCTGCCGCGCGACAAGGTGTTCTATGAGGAGAACCGCGCCTTCTGCTGGATCAGCGAAACCCGCGATTCCCACCTGGTCGCACGCCGGGTCTGGCTTGAGACCGGCGCCAGCGATGAGACCCGGTTGATCATCACCAAGGGCGTGAATCCCGGTGATCAGGTGATTGTCGAAGGCCTCGCGGGCATGAGCGACGGGGTGAAGGTCGTCATCGCGCCGGACAAGAAGGACGAGACGAAAAAGGCAGAGAAAAAAGAAGAGACGAAGAAAGAAGAGACGAAGAAAGAAGAGACGAAGAAAGAAGAGACGAAGGAAGACACCAAAAAAGACCAACCCGCCAAGGCCGTGGAGCCGACGAAGTGATCGCAGCCCTCATCCGCCGTCCGATCGGCGTCTGTGCCTTCACTTTGGCGATGGCGTTGCTCGGGTTGATGGCGGTGCGGCAGTTGCCGGTGTCGTTGCTGCCACCCGTCGAGCTGCCGGTGCTGACCGTGCGCGTCGATCAGCCGAAGGTGCCGGCCTCGCAGTTGGAGGAACGCATCCTCCAGCCGTTGGAGGATGCGCTGGTCACGCTGCCCGGCCTCGCCCAACTCGAAGGCCGCGCGATCACTGGCGCGGTCGAGGTGCGTCTGCACCTGCACGCCAACGTCGTGCTCGACAATTTGGTCAACCACCTCAACGAATTACTGGCCGGCCTGCGTCTGCCCGAAGGCGTCGAACGCCCGCGCATCCTGCGCTACGATCCCGCTGCTGAACCGATGATACGTCTGGTGCTGGAATCCGTACCAGGGGGACCGCCGCTTGAGAACCTCGCCATCGCCGCGCATGACGCGCTGGTGCCGCAGCTCGAAAGTCTGCCGGCGGTCGCTTCGGTTCGTCTGCGCGGCATGCGCGATCAGGAGCTTCGCATCCGTCCCGACCCGGCGCGGATGGCGGCAGCGAAACTCACCATTGAGCGCATCGAGCAAGCGATCACCAGCGCCACCAGCAGCCGCACCATGGGCATGGTCATGGATGTCAGCGGCACCCAGGGCGTCAGTCTGCGCGGTTCCGCCAGCCGGCCAGAGGACATCGGTCGGGTGATCCTGGCCCCTGGAATCACCATCAACGATGTCGCCAGCGTCGAACGCATCCTCACCGATGCCACCGAACTGGTGGTGGCGTTGCCTGGAGATGAATCCGCCGGCAGCGCTCCCGCTCGCGGTGCATTGCTCTTGGAGGTGCTCGCTCAGGCCGATGCCAGCTTGGTCGCCGCTTCAGATGCCGTGCGCAAACGCTTGGCCGAGATCGGTCAGACCATTACCGCCGACGGCACGCAGGCGGCGGACCCGTTGGCCACTCGCTGGACCTACGCCGGTGGTTCGTTGTCACTGCTGACCGACCGCGCCAGTGCGGTGCGCACCGCGATCAGCGAAGTGCAATCCGCCGCCGTTGAAGGCGCGATCCTGGCGTGGCTGGTGTTGCTGGTGTTCCTGCGCGCGTTCCGTCCGTCGCTGGTGGTGTTCCTCGCCATCCCACTGTCGGTGGTCGGCACCTTCCTGCTGATGTCGATGGCAGGAGTCGGCCTCAATCTCATGAGCCTGGGTGGCCTCGCGCTCGGCATCGGCATGCTGGTCGACACCGCGATCGTGGTGCTGGAAGCCGCCGATCGCCTGGGCGGCGCATCACCCGATCAACACGTGCGCCTGCGTGCCATCGCGGTGGGCGTGGGAGAAGTCTCTGGCGCATTGGTGGCGTCGTGCCTGACCAGCATCGCGGTATTCGTGCCGCTGGCATTCCTGCCGGGCATCCTTGGTCGGCTGTTTTACGACCAGGCGTTCACGGTGTCGGCCAGCCACGTCGTCAGCTTGGCAGTCGGTCTGGCACTGGTGCCGACCTTGCTCGCACTGCCCGCGTTCATCCGCCGCACCGGCTTCGGCTCGTGGGCATGGCCACTGGTCAGCGGCGGCGGCTTCGGACGACGTTGGTATTGGTGGCCGATCTGCGCGGTGTGGTGCATTGTCACCGCGCTGCGCTGGGTGTTCACCACCGTCATCCGTCTGCTCATCGCTGCGGGTTGGCTGGTGATCGCCGTACTGCGCTGGCCGGTGCGACTGCTGATCATGCCGATCGATCGCCTCGCCAGCGGTGGCCTGCTCCTGACCGAGCGCGTCTACGGCCGTCTGCTGAACCTCGTGCTGCATCGTCCCACCATCGGACTGGGCCTGTTCGCTGGTGCGTTCCTGCTCGGCTTGGCCTTCATCCCGCTGCTGCCGGTGCGCCTGATGCCGCCCAGCCTGTCGACCCGCTTCACTCTTGATGTCGAACTGCCACGCGGCCAGACGGTGGTGCAGAGCAGCGCGTGGGCCGCGCGTTTCCTCGCTGAGTTGCGCACGTGGCGTGACGACATCGATGCGGTGGCACTGGCCGGTGAGGACAGCACCTACACCGCCGGACTGAACAAACGCGACGATCATGACGTGCAGGTGGTGGTGACCATCACCCGACGTGCCGCCGATCAGGCGCACGAAAGCCGGTTCCTGGCCGACCTCGAACGCCACGCACTGACCGTCGGTGCGGTGAGCGCCGCCGCGCGCACGCCGCCGCTGGTCGATCTCGGCCTGGGCTCGACCAATGCCATCGACCTTGCCATCCGTGGGCCCGACGCTGAAACCCTGCGCCGCCTGGGACTCGACTATACCGCACGTCTGCGCGCCGCCGGCTGCCGTGGCGTGGTGACCTCCGCCACGGCCACGGCCGAGGAACTGCTGATCGTGCCCGATCCGGAACGTCTGCTCGCCGCCGGCATCAGTGCCGACGCCATCGCCACCGCGGTTGCCGCGGCCGCTGACGTCAAACTGATCACCGGCTTCATCCCGCAGAACAATCCGGATGGCGGCGGCGACCGCACGTTGCCGATCCGCGTCCATGGACCGTTGTGGGGCAAAGCCGCCGCCGACCTGGGGTCGCTCAACCTAGGCACCGCCGACAAGCCCGTGCCGCTCGCTTCGGTCGCCAGCATCGTGCGCAGCCTGCGCGGCGGATTGATCCTGCACCGCGGTGGCATGCGCATCGCCAGCATCACCGCCATCGCCCTGCCGCCGGGACGTACCAGCAACCAAGTCCTGGCCGACGTGCAAAAAAACGCACCGTTGCCGCCGGGTTACCGCCTGATGGGTGACGGCCGCGAAGCCATCACCGACCGCAGCCTGGCGGCGATGGGTGGCATGCTTGCGCTGTCGGTATTCCTGGTGGTGGTGCTGATGGCCATCCAGTTCGAAAGCATCAGCCAACCATTGCTGGTGATCCTCTCGGTGCCGATGGCGGCCGCCGGCGCGTTTCCGGCGTTGCACTTGCTCGGTCACGGCCTCGACGTGATGAGCGGCATCGGCTTGGTGGTGCTGGTCGGCGTGGCGGTGTCGAACGCCATCGTGCTGGTGACCACCGCCAACCTGCGCCGTGCGCAAGGGCTGTTGCCGCGCGATGCCATCGCCGCCGCCGGACGCGAACGCCTGCGGCCGATCCTGATGACGACCTGCACGTCGGTGCTCGGCCTGATGCCACTCGCCATCGGCTGGGGCGAAGCGGTCGAACTGCGCGCGCCCCTTGCCGTGGCGGTGATGGGCGGCCTGTGCAGTGCAACGGTGCTGACGCTGATCTCGCTGCCGTCGGTGTTGTTGTTGGCGGCGGGACGCCAAGCACCCGAGACCACGCCGACCACCTGATGGACCCGCATGGGCTGCGCTGGTCGTCGCAGCGAAACTTGTGATGTGATCCGTACGCGCGTTGTCAATTTCCGAGCAAGTGGCGGGTTCCTAGCGTGGACCAGCATGACCACCAGCCGGGTGCGGAAGCGCCGGGAACGTTGGCATCCTGCACCTCTTAAGCCGCCAACGGCGGCGACGCCCGGTGGTCGGTGCTTCGGCACCGACCGTGCCGACCCGTGGACGCCGTGATTCGACCTGCCATCCTGGCCGATCGAACGATGAATACGTCAGAGACCGTTCGTTCGCGTGTCAGAACGGGTATGGTGCGTTCGCCATCAGCCCATCGCACAAGGAAGCGACGGTGGCGTACATCCAGGGACAGGAGGAGCATCACCGCGTGCGGACGTTCCAGGAGGAGTACCGCGAGCTTCTCCGGCGACCGGGCATCACCTGGGATGAACGGTATGTGTGGGGATGAGGTGGTGACGGCGCGATGACGGTGGTGGTGACGGCGGCGCTCACGCACCACCGATCCGGGCGTCGCCGCCGTTGGCGGCTCAGCTCAAATTTCTCGTCCTTTTCCCGGCGCTTCCGCGCCGGGCTGG
>Ga0105044_10012218_pt1 | contig 11672 bp, 8 predicted proteins | sample MAT01_FD_78092 | JGI IMG/M metagenome (GOLD analysis project Ga0105044, IMG submission 78092) | Freshwater microbial communities from Lake Fryxell liftoff mats and glacier meltwater in Antarctica - MAT-01 | ecosystem: Environmental > Aquatic > Freshwater > Ice > Liftoff microbial mat | place...
GATCTTCCGGAGCGTCTTCGCGTCGATCCGCGCTCGCTCGCTGAGATCGGTGGCCGTGCGGTGGCGGCGCCGCCGAGCGGCCGCGATCTGCAGGCCGAGCACCTGCACGGCCTCTGTCGTCTGGGGGAGATAGGTGTACGTTCGGCGAGCCATAAGGGAAGCAGTCTAGGGAATAGAAGTCCAGTAGAGCCGTTAATCGGGAATCTATACCCGATCATGGTCCTTTGGCCTCGTGTGGACGCCCAGCCGGCCACCGACCGGTTGGCGCGTCCTGCGCCAACGCCTGCGGCGGGGGAGCGGCGGCGCGGGGCGTGCGCCAGGTGGCGAGGGCATCGAGCGCGACTTCCAGGTGCTCGAGGACGTGACCGTGTCACTGATCACCGAGCACCGAGTGTCCCGGCCTTGCGGTCTCCAGCGACACCTGGCCGGCGGTGAGGACGGCGCGGTGGGCGAGAACTGGGTGCTGCCGCAGGCCGACGAGGAACGAGCCGTGCGTGATTCAGACGACCATGCGGAGCTGGCTGCCGCCGGTGCGCTTGGCGGCGTAGAGGCTCTGGTCGGCCCGGTGCAGCACCTGCTCCGGGGTCTCGCCGTCGGCGACGATGGCTGCGCCGATCGAGACCCCGCCGCCGTGGTCGTGGAGCACCGGCAGAACCACGTGCACCAGGCGGCGTCCGATCTCGTCCACCATGGCGGCCGAGGTGCGAGGAAGGAGCGCGGCGAACTCGTCCCCACCGATGCGGTACAGGCGGTCCGAACCGCGCAGGGCGTCGCTCATGGCGATGGCCACCTCGCGCAGCATCTGGTCGCCGGCGAGGTGGCCCGCGGTGTCGTTGACCGCCTTGAAGTTGTCGAGGTCGATCATCAGGACCGCCGCCACCTCGTTGCCGTCTTCGACATCGACATCGGTGCCCGCACCGTCGCAACCCGAGTCCACCATCGCCGCGAGGGCGGTGTGGAACGCCGAGTGGTTGCCGAGGCCGGTGAGCGGATCAGTCAGGGCCCGCGTGCGGAGGCGTCCGACCAGTCCCGCCGTCTCGAGGGCCATGGACGCGGCGGACACCAGCAGCTCGAGCGGCTCGACGTCCTCGGTGTGGATGGCTGCCGGAGTGGTGCTGGCGACCACCAGGATGCCCCGACGTTGCTCGCGCGCCCCGAGCGGGACGACCACGATCGAGCGCACCCCGGCTGATCGCAGCGCTTCGGCGGCGGTGACGCAGACCCCGTTGGTCTCGCCGGCCGAGTAGCACGAGGCCACCGATCCGACGAGGGCGGCGAGGCGGTTGAGCTCCGCCGGCTGGAGCTGGCCGAAGACTTCGGCGAGCGGCCCCCGGCTCGCTCGTAGCACGAGCTCCCCGTGCCCGTCCGCGACGGCGAGGAACGACGAGTCCATCGCCGACACGTCGCACGCCGCTTCGCAGATCCGGCGCCACAGCTCGGCGGGTTCCGCCGCTTCGGTGAGGCGCGCCGCATGCCGGGCCAGCCGCTGGGTGGCGACCTCGACGGGTGCACCACCGATCACTCGGAGACGCTCGCCGAGCAGCGCGGCGCAGCGCTCGAGGTCGGCGATGGCATCGGCGGTCAGCGGTGCGAAGGACTCGATGTTCAGCGCGCCCACCACGGTGTCGTCCATGCGGATCGGCTCGCACGCCTCGGCCACCACGCCCGGTATGGCCTCGAGGTAGTCGGCGTCTGCGTCGCGGTCCTCGAGGGTGACCTGTCGACCGGTGCGGAACGCCCGGCCCGTGAGGCCGGCCGCGGGTGGCATGCCGTCGAGCACCTGCCACAGGCCGCGCTGGGCCTGGCAGCGCAGCAGGCCGCCCCGCTCGAGGTAGACGCTCGGCATGAGGTCGCCGGTGCGGGCCAGGTAGTCCGCGGCCGCCTCGCACGCGGCTCGGGCATCGACGGCGCGGCCGAGGCGGAAGCGCAGCCGAGCCAGGCCGCGCGAGTCCGGATCGGTGGACATCGCCGGCGGCTGCCACTCCGTGGTCGGCCACGCAGGTCCGGGCCGGGCCAGCAGGTAGCCCTGCGCATACCCGACGCCAGCGGCCCGCAGCACCCGCATCTCCTCGCCGCGCTCGACCCCCTCGGCGATGATCGACGTGCCCACATCGCGGCCGTAGGCCACGAGCGCGCCGGCGAGCGCTCGGCGGTTGGCGTCCTGATCGATGCCGCTGATGAGGCTGCGGTCGAGCTTGATGTAGTCCGGCGCCAGCTGGAGCACATGGCGCAACGACGCATACCCGGCACCGGCGTCGTCGATGGCGAGGCGGTCGCCCCGAACGGTCCAGTCGGCCAGCAACTCCCGCAGCGCGTCGTAGTCGGCGACCGCGTCGTGCTCGCTGAGCTCGAGCACCACTCGCGGCGGGAGCAGGTCGCGGGCGGCCCGCACCCGCGGATCGGCGAGCGCCGCCGGGCTGGTGTTGACGAAGAGCAGACCGCCGTCGGGCGGGGGACCGGCGAGGCTGATCGCCTCCCAGCAGGCGGCCTCGAGCTCGACCCGTCGGTCCAGCTCGGACGCGAGCTCGAACCAGTCCTGGGTTTCCAGGCCCGCGTCGCCCGGCGAGCCGTCCTCGTCCGAGGCGATGACGAAGCGCGACAGCGCCTCGTACCCGATGATGTCGCCACCCCGCAGCCGCACGATCGGTTGGAACACGGCCCGGATGGCACCGCCCACGAGGGCGCGGTCGAGCAGGGCGTGCGCGCGTGTGCGCTCCGGGTCATCAGGTTCTGGCCGCCGCATGGTTCCCATCATCGTCGGCGGTTTCGCCGTTTCCGGAAACGGGCCGTGAAGGGTCGATGACCCCAACCTGAAACCGGCGACTGCTGCCACCACGAGGTCGAACGTGGACGGCGGACGGGCAGCGAGGATCGATCGCGGCGGCTCCGACCGGTGCTCGCCGGACGTCAGGGGATCAAGGTTCGCGGCCCTTGCCCGGCCGTCCGTCGGCGGTGATGGACCGGGGATCCACTGGTTGGCTTACGGTGTCAGCCCACCCCTAGTCTGGCCGGATGGACATCACCGGAGCTTCAGCAATCGTCACGGGGGGTGCCTCCGGTCTCGGAGAGGCCACCTGTCGCCTGCTCGCCGAGCGCGGCGCCAAGGTCGTCGTGCTCGACATGAGCGACGACAAGGGCAACGCCCTCGCCAGCGAGATCGGCGGCGCCTTCTGCCACGCCGACGTCACCAACCCCGACGAGGTCATCGCGGCCATCGAGACGGCCAAGGAGATGGGCCCGCTGCGCGCGCTCGTCAACTGCGCCGGGGTCGGCTGGGCCACGCGCACCATCGGCAAGGACGGCCAGTACGCCTCGGCGCACGACCTCGACATCTTCAAGAAGGTCATCGACATCAACCTGACGGGCACGTTCAACTGCATCCGCCTGGCCGCCACGGCCATGTCGCAGAACGAGCCGTTCGCCGACAACGAGCGCGGCGCCATCGTCAACACCGCGTCGGTCGCCGCCTACGACGGCCAGATCGGCCAGGCCTCGTACTCGGCCTCCAAGGGCGGCGTCGTCGGCATGACCCTGCCGGTCGCCCGCGACCTCAGCGCCGTCGGCATCCGCGTCAACACCATCGCCCCTGGCCTGATCGACACCCCGATCTACGGCACCGGCGAGGCCTCGGAGGCCTTCAAGGAGAACCTCCAGAAGGGCGTGCTCTTTCCGAAGCGCCTCGGCACCAGCCACGAGTTCGCCACGCTGGCGCTCGAGCTGATCACCAACAGCTACATGAACGCCGTCGACATCCGCGTGGATGGCGGCATCCGCATGCCGCCCAAGTGATCAGGTCCTGATCACCGCCGCTGCCGGCGGCACACGAACGAACCGACGAGGGTGGTCGCGCCACGGGTGCGGCCACCCTCGTCGCGTCCCGGGTGACCGGGCCGTCAGTTTGAGTAGCGGCTACTCAGGTTCACCCGCCAGGGAACTGGCACGCTCGGTGCACCGGAACGGGTGCGGAGGCCCGTCCCCAGAACGTGCGAGGAACGTCATGTCGTTCGGCCAGTACGGCTTCAACCAGGTGCAGATCTCCTTCGGGGGGCTCACGTGGACCGGGGGCATGGCGCCCGGGGTCTCGACCATCACCGCCATCGATTCGAACTTCAACGGTGACGAGTTCCTGTCCTACGCCCAGGGCGCCTTCTGGCGGGTCATGCAGGCCCGTGAGGCCGGCAACCTCAGCGAGGTCCGGCCGCTCGTCAGCGACTCGATGTACAGCAACCTGCAGGCGATGGGGAAGAAGAACTCCCCGCACATCGAGACCATCCAGTACGCCACCGTCTACGACGCCCGCCACGATGCCTCGTGGGACACCGTCACCGTGCGCTTCGCGGCCAAGACCTCGGCGAAGAAGAAGAACGACTTCGTCGAGGACTGGACCTTCCAGCGCCCGGCGGCCCACGGCCAGGTGCAGCTCCCCCGGGAGTGCCCGAGCTGCGGGGCGCCGCTCACCCTCGATGACAACGGCGGGTGCAAGTACTGCCGCGTGTCGGTCGGCGGCGCCCGCGGCGGCTGGAAGCTGGTGCGCACCGGCCCGCCGTCGACGGGGACCAACCAGGCTGCCGCCGGTGTCGGCCCCCGGAGGCGCAGCGGGGCCCGAGGGTGGGCGGCGTTCTGGGTCATCTTCATGATCCTGATGACGGTGGTCCTCCCGATCGGCATCTGGGTGGCCATCGACCAGTCCACCGGTGGCGTCTTCGACTCGTTCGGGAGCATCGGGCAGACCACCGGCGAGGAACCGAACGTGATCGCCCGATCGGATGGATCCGGCACCACCGGCACCGCGACCTTCACCGGCGCCATCACCGGACCGATCGACGGGCTGGTCACCACGGTGGGGGGCACCTCGGGCTCGTGCGCAGCGCGGGCGGCCGACGTCAGCGGCTTCACCTTCGTGCACGCGGCCGACGACGGCACCTCGTCGCAGACCATCACGGTGACGATGCAGTACCCGGCCGGCGCCAAGGGCGTGACCACCCTCGACCTGGCCACCACGCCGTTCACCGTCACCGCGGCCTACGCCGCCAACCCCGGCCCCGCGACCGGTGGCGTCCCCGCGGCTCAGTCCTGGTCACCGGGACCCGGCACCACCGCGACCTTCTCGATGTCGGGCGAGGCGGTGGGCAACCTGGTGGTGACCGACCTGGCACCCACCGCGCCGGCGGCCCCCGACGACCCCCTGGGCCAGCCGCTCTCGGTGGTGGTCGACCTCCCCTGCACCTGACGAAGGACGCCGCCGTGGGCGTCATCGGGCCAGCGAGACGGGTCGGACCATCCGCTCGGGTCCTTGGTCGATCTGGCGTCGGCGGAGCACATGGCTGCCCACCGACGGAATTTCGCGACGGGGTAGGGTGGCGATCCGATGAGCACCCGGAAGCTGATCCTGTTGTCGCTGGCGTGCGGCGTCGCCATCATCGCGGCGTTCGTCGTGCAGCTGATGATCTCCCAGTGAGTGGTGCCGGCACCACGGCTCGCGCAGGAGCCTCTTCCCACGACACGTGACGTTTGTTACAGTGGCACCCCTGCGGGCGGAACCGCACCCCTGAGGTTCGCGTAGCTGTGCCCACATTCGTCCGGTTGCCCGCAACGGTCCGTGCCCCAAGCGCCCTGGCGCGCGTGGCGAGCCGACCCAGGCGCGGTCGACTCACGGTGGCCCTGCTCGTGCTGGTGGTGCTCGCGGTCTCGGTCCTCCCGGCCGGTGCCCAGGCGCCTTCCAACGATCCCGCGGCCACCGAGCGCGCCGAGCGCGAGAAGGCCAAGGCCCGATCCGGTGAGGTCTCCTCCGAGCTCGACGAGCTCACCGCCTCCGACGTCGAGCTGAAGGCCGAGCTGGCGCGACTCGAGGCCCGGGTGGGCGAGCTCGAGGCTGCGGCGGCCGACGCGACCCTCGAGCAGGAGCGCATCGAGTCCGAGCTCACCTCGATGCGCCGTCGGGTGACCGACGCCGAGGAGGCGCTCGAGCTGGCCCGGGACCTCGCCGCCGAACGAGCGGTGGCCGCGTACATGCAGCCCGAGCGCGAGAGCGCCACCCAGATGCTGGCGGCCAAGGATCCCCAGACCCTCGGGCGCATGAACACGTTGATCCGCCACGTGGCGCTCTACGACCACTCGGTGATGGTCAACCGGCAGTTGGCCGAGACCGAGCTCGAGGCCACCCGGGCCGAGCTCGAGGGCGCTCAGGTTCGCATCGAGGAGCTCAAGGCGCAGGCCGACGCCGACCTCGCCGAGGCGCAGGGGATGAAGGAGCGACAGGAGTCGGTGAACGTCCAGCTCGAGCTGCGCATCGACGCCCTGCTCACCGAGTCCCGGGCGCTCGAGGCCCAGGAGGCCAACCTCACCTCCCTGATCGTCCGGCGCGAGACCGCGGCGACCTCCACCACGACCACGACCGCGGCACCCACCACCACCATCACCACCACAACGGCCGCGGCCGCGCCGACCTCCACGGCGCCCGGCCAGCCGGCACCTCCGCCCACGACGCCTCGGCCGCCGACCCCCACGACCCCGCCCACCACGAGGCCAACCGGCGGTGGCGGTCTCTCGTGGCCGGTCAGTGGTCCGGTGACCTCGCCCTACGGCCCTCGCTGGGGCACCTTCCACCGCGGCATCGACATCGGCGTCGGTATGGGCACTCCCATCGCAGCGGCCAGCGGGGGGACCGTCTTCTACTCCGGCGAGATGGGTGGCTACGGACTCGTGGTGCTCATCGACCACGGCAACGGCATGGTCACGCTCTACGCGCACCAGAGCCAACTGATCGCCGTCAACGGACAGTCCGTGTCGCGCGGCACCACCATCGGTCTGGTCGGGTCGACCGGCCACTCGACCGGCCCGCACCTGCACTTCGAGGTGCGTCTGGGGAGCAGCGGCAACGCCGTCGACCCCATGGGCTACCTCGGCTGACTGGCGCCGAACGGGGGCCGTCGCGCCGGAACTCGACCGGCGGGCGACCCGGTAGGCTCGCCGAGGAGGCTCCCTGCACCGGCGCAGGGGCCAGGTCCTGGAGGTGGTTCCGACGGCCGAGCAATTCGATGTGGTCATCATCGGTGGTGGTCCCGGTGGGTACGCGGCAGCGCTCTACGGCGCGGCCGCCGGGCTGAACATCGCGATGATCGAGAAGGCCAAGGTCGGGGGCACCTGCCTCCACGTGGGGTGCATCCCCGCCAAGGAGCTGCTCGAGACCGCGGCGGTGCACCGTGCCGTCGTCGGCGCGTCGGAGTTCGGCATCGAGGTCGGGGAGCCCAAGATGGACTTCTCGGTCACCCAGGTCCGCAAGCAGAAGGTCATCGACCAGCTCTTCAACGGTCTGGTCGGGCTGCTGAAGAAGCGCAAGGTCACCGTCTACGACGGCGTCGGGACGCTCGGACCGGGCCACACCGTTCGGGTCACGGGCGGCGAGTCCGGCGATGTCGAGCTGATCGGCACCAACGTCATCCTGGCGTCGGGGTCCGTGCCCCGCACCATCCCCGGCTTCGACATCGACGGCACCACCGTCGTCACCTCGGACGAGTTGCTCTCGCTCGACGAGCTCCCGGCCTCGGCCGTGGTGATCGGCGGCGGAGCGATCGGCTGCGAGTTCGCCTCCATGATGGCCGATCTCGGGACGACTGTGACCATCCTCGAGGCGTTGCCGAAGATCCTGCCCGGTTGTGACGAGGACGCCACCAAGCTGGTCCTGCGGTCCTTCAAGAGCCGCGGCATCGACGTCCGCACCGGCGTCGCCGTCAGCGGCCACGAGCTGAAGGGTGACGGTGCCGGCGGCACCGTGGTGTCGTTCGGCGAGGGCGAGACCATCGACGTCGACCTCGTGGTCATGTCGATCGGCCGCCGCCCCCTCTCGGAGAACCTCGATCTGGCGGGCACCGCGGTCGAGATCGACAACCGCGGCTACCTCGTCGTCGACGAGCGCTGCCGCACCGCCGAGGACGGCGTCTACGCGGTCGGCGACGTCATCGCCACGCCGGCGTTGGCCCACATCGGCTTCGCCGAAGCCATCGTCGTCATCAAGGACATCCTCGGCGAGCCGGCGCTGCCGGTCGACTACTCGCGGGTGCCCTGGGCCATCTACTGCCACCCCGAGGTCGCCTTCGCCGGCCACTCCGAGCAGAGCGCCAAGGAGGCGGGACTCGACATCATGGTGTCGAAGCACCGCTTCATGGGCAACGGCCGCGCGCTGATCCTGGGCGAGGCCGACGGCATGGTGAAGGTCATCGCCCTCAAGGACGAGAACGGCAAGGCGGGCCAGATCATCGGGGTCCACATGGTCGGGCCCTGGGTCACCGAGCAGCTCGGCCAGGGCTACATGGCCGTGAACTGGGAGGCCACCGTCGACGAGGTCGCCCCGTTCATCCAGCCCCACCCGTCGCTGAGCGAGCTCTACGGCGAGACCGTCATGGCCCTGACCGGCCGAGGGTTGCACGGGTAGGGACGATTCCGGGCGTGCCCGCAGCGCGCCCTCCCGCACAGCAAAAGCCTCCGGGCACAGAAAGCAGAGGAACCGGTTCATGGCAGACGTCGAGATGCCCCAGTTGGGCGAGACCGTCACCGAGGGCACCATCACCAAGTGGTTCAAGGCCATCGGGGAACCGGTGGCCATGGACGAGGTCCTCTTCGAGGTGTCCACCGACAAGGTCGACTCCGAGGTGCCCTCGCCCGTCGCGGGCTTCCTGGCCGAGATCCTCGCGGCCGAAGGCGACACCGTCGACGTCGGCGCCGTGATCGCCGTCGTCAGCGATGCGCCGCCTGCCGGCGGCGACGCGCCCGCCGAGGCCGCTCCTGAGCCCGAACCCGAACCGGCGGCCGAGGCTCCGGCTCCTGCGCCCGCCGCTCCGCCCGCGGCCCCCGCCGACCAGGCTCCTGCTCCTGCTCCCGCTCCGTCCCCTGCGCCGGCCGCCCACGCGGCGGCCCCCGCGGTCAGCGGGGCCAGCGCGCTGGTGTCGCCGGTGGTGCGCAAGCTCATCGAGGAGAACGGCCTCGACGTCTCGGCCATCACCGGCTCGGGCATCGGCGGTCGCATCACCCGCGCCGACGTCGAGCAGGTCATCGCCCACGAGGGGTCGCGCCCGGCGGCTCCGGCCGCGCCGGGTGCCCCCGCCGCGGCGGTGTCGCCGCCGCCCCTCGTCACCCAGCGCCCGGCGCCGCGCTCGGGCACCGGCGACACCACCGAACCGCTCAACAACATCCGTCGCCGCACCGGCGAGCACATGGTGATGTCCAAGCAGGTCTCGCCCCACGCCGTCACCGTGGTCGAGGTCGACTACGAGAACGTCGAGCGCGTGCGCCGTCGCCACAAGGAGTCGTTCAAGGCGACCGAGGGCTTCAGCCTCACCTACCTGCCGTTCATCTCCCGCGCCGTCATCGACGCGCTCGCCGCCTTCCCGCACATGAACGCCACCGTCGGCGACGGCGAGCTCATCGTCCACAACTACGTGAACCTGGCCATCGCCGTCGACCTCAGCTTCGAGGGCCTGCTGGCGCCGGTGATGCACAACGCCGACGACATGCGCCTCCGCGCCGTGGCCCGCTCGATCAACGACGTCGCCACCCGGGCCCGCACCAAGAAGCTGTCGGCCGACGACATCACCCAGGGCACGTTCACCATCTCCAACTCGGGATCGTTCGGCACCCACCTGGTGCTGCCCATCATCAACCAGCCCCAGGTGGCGATCCTCTCCACCGACGGCGTGTCCCGCAAGCCGGTGGTGGTCACCGACATCGACGGCACCGAGGCCATCGCCATCCACTCGGTCGGGCTGCTCGGTCTCTCCTGGGACCACCGTGCGTTCGACGGCGCCTACTCGGCGGCGTTCATGCACGAGATCAAGGAGATCATCGAGACGCGCGACTGGGAGGCCGAGATCGCGTGACCCGCTCCGGCCGGCCTGCGGCGGTCCCGCGGCGGTGAGCCGAACCCTGCGCGTCCGCTGGCTGGGCTCGGTGCCCTACCGCGACGCGCACGCGCTCCAGCACGGGCTCTTCGCGCCTGGTCGCGACGACTGGCTGTTGCTGCTCGAGCACCCCCACGTGTACACCTACGGCCCCAACGGGGATCTCGACCACGTGCTGGTCGATCCGTCGTCGGTGGGGGCCGATCTGGTGCGCACGGACCGGGGCGGCGACGTCACCTACCACGGCCCCGGGCAGCTCGTCGGCTACCCGATTCTCGACGTCCCGGGCACGCGTGGCGGTGGCATGACCGACACGGCCGACTACGTGCACAGCGTCGAGCAGCTGCTCATCGACGTGCTGGCCGATCTCGGACTTCCGGGCACCGGCCGGCTGCGCGGGTACCCCGGCGTGTGGGTCGGTGCCGACACCGCGGAACCCCGCAAGATCGCCGCGATCGGCGTGCGCCTGTCGCGCGGGCGGTCGATGCACGGGTTCGCGCTCAACGTCGACCCCGACCTCGCCTACTTCGGCCACATCGTCCCCTGCGGCATCGCCGACAAGGCCGTCACCTCGTTGGCGGCCGAGGGCGTCGACATCTCGATGCAGCAGGTGGTCGACGTCGTGACCCGCCGAGCGGTCGAGCGGTGGTCCCCGCCATCGGCAGCCCTTGGCGAGGCGCCGACCTGGGAGCGGGCCGATGTCGTGTGGCGCCACCGGCCCGAGGACCTCTCGGCGTTCACCCGCGGCGAAGGCCCCGGCACGGTGGCGATCGACCAACGGGCGCCGACCGCAACCGCCGCAGCCGAGGGTCCCGCCGCGGGTACCTCGGTGCGCCTGCGCGGGCGGCTCGCCGAGGCGGGCGTCGCCGGGGGCCACGGCATCGCCGAGCGCAAGCCCGAGTGGATGCGGGTGAAGGCGACGCTGGGCGAGGACTACCGCGACGTGCGGCGCACCATCCGGTCGCTCGATCTCGTCACCGTGTGCGAGGAGGCCGGCTGTCCCAACATCTCGGAGTGCTGGGCCGACGGCACCGCCACGTTCATGATCAACGGCGAGCGCTGCACCCGGGCGTGCGGGTTCTGCCTGGTCGACACCCGCCACCCCGAGGCCCTCGATCCCGACGAGCCCCAGCGGGTCGCCGCCGCGGTCGACCAGATGGGTCTGTCCTTCGCGGTGGTCACCGCGGTGGCCCGCGACGACCTCGCCGACGGGGGAGCAGGCGCGTTCGCCGCGGTGATCGAGGCCGTCCGCCTGCGCACGCCGGGAACGTCGGTCGAGGTGCTCATCCCCGACTGCAAGGGCGACCCCGACGCCCTGGCCACCATCTTTGCGGCGAGGCCCGACGTCCTGAACCACAACATCGAGACCGTCGCCCGCCTGCAGCGGGCGGTTCGACCCTCGGCGGCCTACGCCCGCAGCCTGTCGGTGCTGGCCCGGGCCAAGGCGGCCGGGCTGACCACCAAGTCGGGGATCATCGTCGGCATGGGCGAGACCGACGCCGAGGTGCACCAGACCCTCGCCGACCTCGCGGGCGTCGGCGTCGACATCGTCACCATCGGCCAGTACCTGCGCCCGACCACCAACCACCTCCCCGTCGCCCGCTGGGTCACCCCCGACACCTTCACCGCGTTCGCCGCGGTCGGCGAGGCGCTCGGCATCGGCCACGTCGAGTCCAGTCCCCTCACCCGCTCCAGCTACCACGCCAAGCAGGCCGCCGGCGCCGCGGGTCCGCTCCTGACCGACGCCTGATCTCCCAAACCACGAAATCTCGGCGCTCA
>Ga0105044_10012222_pt1 | contig 11671 bp, 9 predicted proteins | sample MAT01_FD_78092 | JGI IMG/M metagenome (GOLD analysis project Ga0105044, IMG submission 78092) | Freshwater microbial communities from Lake Fryxell liftoff mats and glacier meltwater in Antarctica - MAT-01 | ecosystem: Environmental > Aquatic > Freshwater > Ice > Liftoff microbial mat | place...
GCTTCTTTTCCTTTATAACCACGGGTGTTGCGCTGATTGCTTTTACCTTAATACTACACGCTTCATGCAAAAGTTGATAAAATGCCTACCCATTTTGGTATTCATTGTTGTTCATTTCTCTTGCAACAATGCCTTAGAAACAAAGGCAGACCGTATTGCGCAGGCAAATACCTGGTACGAGCAGCAATCCTATTATACCCAAACCAAAAGAGATTCTGTATTAAAGTATGCGATGTTGATAGACAGCATTTCCAAAGACATGCCTGGTGAGTACAAAGCAATGGCGCTTTTGGGCAAAGCTCATTATAACCTTAGAAACAAATTAGCCCTCTCTACCCAGCTTTATCAGCAAGTGTTGGAGTTACTGGTCAATTCTACTGCCGATAGTTTAAAAGGGCGGGCATACAACGGGCTCGGTATATGTTACATTAAAAAATCTGATTATTCAAATGCATTGGACAATTATTTTAAGGCACTCCGTCTGTTCGAAAAAAGTAATCATGTAGAAGGCACGGCGGGTGTATTGGCAAATATTGGAGAAGTGTATCAGTTGAAAAATGAAACGGCATTGGCTAAGAAATACATCCTTCAATCGATGGAGGTAAATAAGGAACAGAAAAACATCGTTTCTTATTTGGATGCTGCTCAAACATTGGCGAATTTATATGGGATGAACAACCAGTTCGATAGCGCATTAGCCATTGATAAAATGGGAGTAGCGATTGCAGACTCTTTAGGATTAAACCGCAATAAATCTTCTTTCTACAATAACATGGGTAACTGTTACATGTACAGCAACCGACCAGATAGTGCCCGGTATTTTTTTCTTGAATGTTTGCGACTGGATTCTACAGCCGGAAACCTCCCGTTTATGGTTGACAATTATCTTACCCTTGGCCAACTCTCTCTTCAGCAAAATCAAATGCTACAAGGGGAACAGTATTTTAAAAAAGCGATCACATTGGCCGACAGTATTCAGGAGTTGAACATGAAATCAACGGCTTGGAAAGGGCTTTCGACATTGTATCGACAACAAAATAACTTTGCTCAGGCTATTATTGCCAAAGATTCAGCCACTGCAGTAAAAGATAGGATCATCAATGAAAAATCGGTGAACCGTATAGCGGAATTACAGGAACTGTATGAAACCGAAAAAAAAGAGCAAACTATTTTATTGCAACAAACTAAACTATCAAAACAGCGTTTACTCCTGATAGGTAGTGTGCTGTTATTTGCTTTGTTGATTTTATTGGGTTGGATGTTACATCGAAAAGATAAGCTAAAAAAGGAAAAAGAATTACAAAGTCACTTGATGCAGCAAAGGGAAAAAGCGACACTTGATATTTTGATGGCAGAGGAACACGAACGCAGGCGGATTGCAGTCGAACTGCACGATGGTGTAGGACAAGTGATGATCGCGGCCTGGATGAACCTACAGGTGGTAGAGTCACAAATGGGTTCAATGGATCCTGCACAACAGCAACTGATTTCAAAGGTAACCTCCATGGTGGGCGAAGGCTGTAAAGAAGTGCGGGAAGTAAGCCATGCCATGATGCCCAATGCCCTGCTGAACAAAGGATTGGTGGGCGCTATCCGGGACTTTACCCAGCAAATAGATAAAGCAGTGATTAGCATCAACCTGCATACCGAAGGGTTAGACAGCCCCATTGATGATATGGTAGAAACCATACTTTACAGGGTAATTCAGGAATCGATCAACAATACCATTAAACATGCCAATGCCAATCAACTAGACATATCTATTCACAACAATGAAACAGGTATTTCGTTGTTGATAGAAGACAATGGGAAAGGATTCGATGTACAAAAAATGCGGCAGAACGAACGGGAAAATACCGGACTTGGGTTACAAAATATCCAAAGCCGTATTGCTTTTTTACAGGGCACCGTAGAGTGGGACAGCAGCGAAGGGAACGGTACTGTAGTGACTATATTTATACCGGCAAAATAAAAAAATGCAAACAATAAAAATTGCAATCGTAGATGACCACCAGATTATCATTGATGGACTGATTTCCTTGTTAGGAAAGTATGACCATCTTGAAATGGTAGCGTCTGCCAACAGTGCAGCGGGGATGCTGGATTTATTGGCCACCAACGAAGTTGATATTTTATTAACCGATGTGATGATGCCCGGCATGTCGGGGATGGAATTAGCCAAAGAAGTTCGACGATTGTATCCAGCTGTAAAGATCATCGCCCTTAGCATGAGTGGTCAAGCTGAAACAGTAAACAACATGATAGAAGACGCCGATATTGTTGGGTATTTGCTGAAACAAACCAATGCTGCAGAACTGGCCATGGCTATTCAAAAAGTACATGCGGGGGGTATTTATTTTCAGCAGAGTGTTTTGCAGGATTTGGAGCAGTTGAGTACGCAGAAAAAAGCAGCCCTTGCCATCAACATCACTAACAGAGAAAAGCAACTCATTGGCTTAATAGAAAAAAATTTTTCTAACAAAGAAATTGCAAAAGCCCTCAATATTTCGTTGCTCACTGTTGAAACGCATCGCAAAAACATTCTGCGTAAAACCGGTGCCAGCAACGTGTTGTCTTTAGTGAAATGGGCCTATGAAAATAATATTTTGCAACAACCTTCTTAATTAAAAATACCCACTAGTGGGTATAGGACGGGGCTATAACGAAGATAAATTTGTGTTTATAAAAATTATCATCGTTATGAAAAAAATGATTCTATGTTTAGCCAGCATATTATGCCTGGCCCAACTTTCAAATGCCAACGACGTGTTGGTTAGCAGCGTTTCGCTGATCAACCCCAGTACTGCTGGTCCATTATCGACCCACTTTAGCAATGTGCAATTTAGCATCAATTGGAAAAATAGCTGGCGAACCAGTACCAATGAGTCTAACTATGACGGCTGCTGGATTTTTGTGAAGTACCGCAAACAAAGTACATCCGTATGGTTGCAAGCAACCATCAACGCTACAGGGCAAGCAGCGCCTGTAGGCAGTACCGTACAACCAGCCACTGATGGCAAAGGGGTATTCATGTATAGGAGTGCAGACGGTATTGGTGATGTCAATTTCACAAATGCCGCTGTCCGTTGGAATTACGGAGCAGACGGCGTACTAGACAATGAAAATGTAGAAATTAAAGTGTACGCAGTGGAAATGGTGTATGTTCCGCAAAGTCCATTCAACCTCGGCAATGCTTCTGCGGAAAACTTCAAATTTAGAGACGGCGCGGTTAACACCTGGTATCCTATCACCAGTGAAAATAGCATCACTTGTGGCCTGACTGCCGGGAACTTATCAGCAGCCGGTAACTTTTTAAATTCTGGTTCTATACCCGCTTCTTTTCCAAAAGGCTTTAGGGCTTTCTGGACTATGAAATATGAATTTAGCAGGCAACAGCAACTTGATTTTTTAAATACCCTGGATCAAACAAGTGCCAATTTGCGCAATAATATTGGTGCAGTTGGAAGTGTGCCTGCCATGACGGTACCGCGACCTGAAGAAGCAGCTACTGGTTTCTCTCCTCTGAATATGATGGCTTGGTTAGATTGGGCGGCCATGCGCCCGCTTACAGAATTTGAATATGAAAAAGCTTGTCGCGGTGGAAACAATACTCCATCCCCTTTAGAATTTGCCTGGGGCAATACCAGTATCTCACCTGTTTCTGGAGGGCTGAATATTGGTACAAGTACCGAGACCTGGACAAATGGGAACGCAGCTTATTCTGGAACTGGAAATGCAATTATTCGCTGCGGAGCTTTAGCCACTTCTACCTCTAACCGTACACAAGCCGGGGCTACATTTTATGGCATTATGGAAATGAGTGGTAATGCGCAAGAATTGGTGGTGTTTGCAGGTAATACCGACGGTAGAGGATATACAGGTGCACATGGTGATGGTTTGCTGAGTGCAAGTATTGAGGCAAATACGGTTGGATGGCCTTTACTTGCAAATCCAGTTGGTATAGTGGTAAGAGGCGGAGGTTTTCCTTCAACACCTACCTTTTTACAAGTGAGCAATAGAAATGTTGCCCCGGCCGATTACACCATCGATAATGCTTTAAATGGTGGACGCGGAGCTAGAACCGGTGAATAGTTGTATCATACAAAGTAAACGACCGGTCAATATTGGAGGGCGTGCTAAAAAAAGTTACATGAAAAAATATATTTTACTCTTATTGTACGGTTGGGTGGCTTTAACTGTAATGGCACAACCACCCAATAACAATATTTTTTATGGAGGTGCTGGTGATGGGATCCATAACGGGGCATTTGCAATAGCCTCCGGCAACATCTTTTTGGGAAGTGCAGGAGATGGATTTGGCAATGCATCTAACAACAGTTTGTCGAACGCAATTTTTACAGGCGGTGCAGGAGATGGTGTTTCGTTTGTGTCCAACAATTCCCTGTTCAATACTATTTTTAGCGGAGGAGTTGGAGACGGGTTTGCCGCACAGACCAACAACGGTATTTCTAACAACATCTTTTTAGGAAGTGCGGGGGATGGCTTTTCGAAAGAGAGCAACAATATAGTTTCTAACCTTATTTTTTCAGGCAGCGTAGGGGATGGTTTTGTAAACAGCGGAAACCTTGCCTTTTCCAACAGTATTTTTAATGGAGGAGAGGGAGATGGGTGGAGTGCCGTGCTCCTTCCTTTAGGTCCGCTACCAGTTATGTTGCTATCATTTACGGCAGAAGCTGTTGGTACGTCGCACCTAATTAAATGGGTTACCACGTCGGAGATCAATACCAATCGTTTTGAGGTACAACGTTCGGCCAATGGAAGAGATTTTGTTTCTGTAGGAAATAAAACACCTATGGGTGGTTCCGGTAATGGTGCAACATACAGTTTTAATGTTTCGCAACCATGGCAAGGAAATAATTTTTACCGTTTAAAGATGGTGGATAATGATGGAACGGTGGCCTATACCAATATTGTCTTACTCAAAAATACAGCGGGTTTACAAGTGAGCGTATATCCCAATCCAACAGCGGATTGGTTGTACGTAAGCATCCCTGCATTTGCAAACAGCCAGCCTATCAATGCATCTTTGTTAGATGGAGCAGGTAAGTTGGTAGCGCAACCTTTGTTGATTGCTGGAACTAGAAACGGAATTGCGGTGAGTCATTTACCAGCAGGTGTGTACACGCTACGGTGCATCATTCAGCAACAAAATTTTGTGGTACGATTTATAAAGCAGCGGTAGCTGTACGTTTTTTTCATAAAGGATGGTAATCCGATGAGGGTGGTCTGAAAGGACTGCCCTTTTTTTATATGTGCCATTGGCAGCAGACTTAACACTATTTTTTTCGCGATCTACAACAGTTGTCTTATTTTTAAAATGTATTCGTTTTGTTCATGTTTAAAATGTGGGTATGATTTACAAAACATCACTAGATAATTTGGCGAAGGCCATCAGCACTGGCATCAGCATACTTTTTGCTGCCATTTTATACGGGCATTTTGTAAGTATCAAAGAAATTGGATTATTTATTCCCATTTTATTAGCTATAGTATTGGGCGGCAGTTATTTACTCGCATTTTTATACAGACCATTGCATTACGAATTGCGCGGTGATATATTAATTGTACACCGATTGCTGAATGATGTGATCATTCAGCGTGTTACCATACAATCTGTAGAACTTGTTGCAAAAGAACAGTTGAGCTCAACTGTTCGGGTGTTCGGCGTAGGAGGATTGTTTGGTTATTTCGGCAAATTTTCTAACAAACAAATGGGCAGTATGCAATGGTATGCTACCCGCCGCGATAAAACTGTTTTAATAAAAACTATAGCGGGCAAAAAAATCATTGTAACACCGGATGATGCAACAGCATTCGTAAATTATTTTCAGCAGTCCTTGCATCAATAAACCATGTTGTCATCCTAAACAATTGCTGTTGATAGCCAATTCATGTTATTGGCCAGCAGTTGTTCTACTATGCTACATTGTTGTGTCACTCACTTGTACTGTATATCTTTTTTCAACAGCATCCTGCAAAATTTTATATTCAGTAAATAGAGAATTTGCGTTGAGTCACTTAACTCATAAAATAGCAAAATCTAGATAGAGCATTATGGCTGGATGCTCAATTGTTTTTTACTTTCTGCCCATCCATCAATAACTACACACTTATTCGGCCCATGGTAAAGGCAGAATTTCTTTCTAAATGTTTTATAACATTCATCTATAACAAACCCCATCGGGGTGATATTATTGTAAAAATTAAACGGATACTGTATTCGGCCCTGTAGCGGTCGCATCTATTTTTGTAGGCATTGTAAATAGGGATGAATATTTTTTATAATGCCACCCCGATGGGGTTCTAGCCTACTATTTTATAACTGGTTCTAAAAGAGTTTTTTACGTTTATGTCAACCCAACGGGGTTCAATCTCACGTTAAAGCGGTACGGTATTTTCAACTGCTCCTTTTTTAGACCGTCAAATCAATGGAATCTCAGGAGCTGTTAATGCTACCATTGTTATTTATTTACCATCGTTTATTTTTGTGGTACTAATGAATCCTATTTTAATTTGATACACAACACTCTATTTTTACCGCACTTTTAGGGAAGGTAAATGAAGCTTTGGTAGCCATTGTTGTGACTATTCGTTATAGGGTAGTTAATGGATTTCTTCTAGGCTGGTGTGTCATTTTAACTGCCATACTAAATTTACTGGTGCTGTTGCGCTATAAAAATATCAACAGTGCATCCTTAACGTTAGACGGTGCTTTGCTGAAGTATTTGTTATTGACGGTTTAGTTCATCAATATGGATTTGGATATTTACGATTGTCAAACTGAAAATGTCCATCACAGATTTTTTTATTTTAGCCAATCAATCTTTTATTATGAGATTACAAAGACTGTACTAATTTGGAACCATTTGTTACGGCTTGGTAACAGTTTATGCTGGATACGAGCATTGGCAAAAATACCAATCAACTATTCATCGCCATTATGGCCATCAATCATTTGGCTATTGAGTGCACTGGTAGCCATGATGTGCATGATACTCTTGCTTGTAAAAGAGATAAAAAAATAAATCATTATGACGCAACTATAAAGAAGTATCCATTAATTATTATTCACAATAAATACCCGTGTTTTATCCATACATAAAAAATAGAACTTTATTTGTCGTACTATTTACTTCGTTCACCATTTTATTAGTAGAAATAGTCTGTGGTATTTCTTTGATGACCAGCCTAGCCCCACTGCGATTTTAATTGAAATTCCTTTTGTGGCGGCATGATGGTGGTTGTATCATGATGTAGTTACGAAAAGGCTGGAAACTACAAAGAAATGAACATCAGATAGCGGCTAATAGTTGGTTTATTTATGTATTTTTTCTACCTGGAATTGACCAATTTTTATCCATCATATAAGTGAAAGAATCTTTTTTTAAATATTCTTAATTTCAGGTTTCAATGTTTTAATTGGTATACGCTATTTAAATTGCTAACAACTCACCTTATCTTTAATTAAAAATAATAACTAAATTTTTGTTCAACATATTTTATAACAGCTGTTTCCATTACTAGTTTAATTATGCCTTTTGAGTTTTACGTTTGCTGTCGTATATTCGTAAACACACAAAAGTTATAAAACCCGTTCCATGAATGCCGTATCTTTTACCATTTTTGCAAGATTTTTTATTATAAGTCTTCTAGTTACGTCTATGTTTCCGACTTTTTCACAATCGCCTTACAACTGTACTGTTGTAGCTAAAATTTTCCCAGATGGAGACTCGGTTACTACCTTAACAGGCCCCATTGATTTACAAAATGCAAGTATAAACGCTACTAGTTATAGATTCATAGTTGGGTTTGTACAACTATCTTTAAACGAACCAGCAACAATTTTTCCCAACATAGGGTTAAATAAAGTACAGCTTGTTGCTTACAACGGAGCTTGTACAGACACTATCACATCTTATTATTTTTTTTCTGGAACATATCCCTCCGATACCTCTAGTTCAAATCGTGCTTATGGCGAACAACTTAACAATCGTAACATGTTTGGCTTACTTACTTTAAATGACCAAAGTAATCTGTCATTTGGTGAAAGGGTAGCAAATGGTTTTAAGTCGGGTATCATTTTAAAAACAAAACCAGAAGGTTGTATTGAGTGGGCAAGAAAACTACCCGATAGTCTTTATGGCCCTACAGCTATTTATCGTGCAAAAGAAGCTTTAGATGGAAATATTTATATGCTATCCGGATCTTTTGGTGAGATGCAATTACTTTCTAAAGTTTCTGCGAATGGTAATATTATTTGGACAAAAGGCATACAAAATCCGGAGGCATATCCTCATCGATTCTTTGGTATTACAACTATGCCTGACGGTGGTGTAGTCACAGTTTCTTCCCCACCTTTTAATAGACCTGAGCACTATCTAACAAGGTTCGATAGAGACGGTAATATTGTTTGGCAGAATTACAATGATTCAAATTTAACAACCGGCATATATTTCAGTAATATGCTGGTCAAAGATGGATTCTTATACATTGGAGGGTATTTAGGAGTAGCAGATCAATATTTTTTAAGGTCACACATAAATAAAGTTGATTTAAATACAGGTATAACATTATGGTCTAAACATTATTCTATCGACACCACACAGTTCAGTATAGTAGATCTCGTTTCAGTTGATGATGATATTGTTTTTAATATTGAAGCAACTTCACCAGATCCATCTCAACGTTCAATTGGGGGTATTGTTAGAATTGATACCTCAGGGAACGTTTTAAAAGCAAAAATATTTACAGAAAATCTTCTAATATCAACTACCAGCGGATCGTTCATCTTATTAAGATCACGAATGATAAAATCTGGTAATAGTTTTCATATCATATCAAACGGATTTTATCCAATATCACTTCAAGGAAACGGAACTAGTTCTAAGCGCATCATGCTGGATGCTAACCTTGAAGTAAAGTGGGCGCAAAGTGGTGGTCGAACGCAACAATATTGGCCATATTTGAATGCGCCAGCGCCAAATGAAGGGGTCACATTAGGTGGATTTATTAGAAGTTTCGGCCATGGCGGTACACTCGGTTATTCGTTCGGAGGCATGATGCTAATACAACCCATGGATTCCTTAGGCGGAAATCCCAATACTAGTTGTTATAATTTCTATCAGTTATCTAACACGTCCACGTTAAATTTAACGGTTACACCTATTCAATGGTGGCAAGGCAAATCTGGAAATCATACTTCGATTACAAAATTTATTTCTTGGGAAAATGATTATCCCGAAATGCGCTTTAATTGTTCGGAATATGTTGACTCTTGTTCTTTCTTAAAAATTATTGGGAAAAATAGCGTTTGTAATATTTCGCAAACATATATATATAAAATTGTTAAAAATAAGGCTTGTGGACAGACTCCTAATTGGCAAGTATCGGCGGATATCCAAATTGTATCACAAACAGATTCTTCAATTACTGTTCGTTTTTTAGATTTTGGTCAACACGTAATTTACACCAGATTTATAAATGGGTGTGTGCCCGTACAAGATTCAATAGTGGTAACCGCAGCTTCTTCATATGGCCCACTCAATCTTGGTAATGATGCAGAAATATGTGTAGGTAACACGGTACTCTTAAGTGCTGGCAATTCTTTTGCAGCCTACGAATGGCAAGATGGTTCCACCGATTCTACACTTCTTATTAACCAGCCCGGCACTTACTGGGTACGGGTAGTTGACTCTTGTACCAATATTATGTATGATAGCATAGTAATATCATTAAATGCCTCTGTGCCTGTTTCTATTGGAGAAGATACATCGCTGTGCTATGGCGATACCATCCAACTAATTGCCACTGCTGGTTTTGTAAACTACCAGTGGAGTCCAGCCTATCAAACGAATACTACCTTAGGTGAAACGATAGCTGTTTCACCACTTAGGGATACTTTTTATACAGTGATAGCAGAGCTTACACCAGGTTGTTTCGCATATGATACGGTTATTGTTGCAGTTAATTCAGTACCAAACATAGATTTAGGGAATGATACCAGTTTTTGTTTTGGTGATAGTATTACTTTGAGTGTTGGAAATGGGTTTTCATCAGTTATATGGAGTAATGGGTCTACTAATGAAACCATTATTGCCAAAACTGAAGACACTTACTTTGTACTTGTAACAACTCAAGAAGGATGTGTAGGAAGAGATAGTTTGAAGATTCTAAATGTGTATGATTTACCTCACCCAACAATTCAGTATAGCCCACTTTTATGTGAAGGAACTATTAACCAATTGGATGCAGGTCGTGGCTTTATCGAATACCGCTGGAACACAGGGGCATCTTCTCAAGCTATAAATGTTAATACTTTGGGTGAGTATATAGTACTCGTGAAAGATGTAAATGGATGTATCGCATCCGACACTGCATCTATTATTACATTACAACCTATACCAAAGGAATTTTTGGGCCCTGATATTGTGAAGTGTGATTATGAAAAAGTAACTTTAATACCCCGATCTAGCTTCATTAACTATTTATGGAACAATGGAAGTAACAATACATCGATTACAGTATCAGATCCCGGTTTGTATCGCTTACAAGCAACCGACAGATTTGGATGTATTGGTAATGATAGCATACTGGTTACAACTAAACCTAATTGTATAGAAGGCGTGTATGTGCCAAATACCTTTACGCCAAATGCAGATGGTAGAAACGATTTTTTTAGACCACTTATTTATGGAAATATTAAGTCTTATTCCATAACGATATATAATCGTTATGGAATAATTGTATTTCAATCTACAAATCCTTTACAAAGCTGGGATGGAAGATTTAAAGGACAACAACAAGATAGCAATGCTTTTACTTGGTTACTTACATTTCAATTAAATGGCAACACCTTAAAGAAATTAAATGGTACTGTTTTGCTACTTCGTTAATTTAATGCCATTAGGTTATTCATTTTTTGTTAATGATGGCAAAGAAATAACGGCCTAAAGAATGAAGCGGTGGGAAGATACTTCTCAGCATAATTATCAATCTATCGGTGTAGATGGCATCGCCGAAGTGCCCAACACGATTTTACCCGTAACGAGTTATCCCAATAGCTTTTATGGATCCGATGAAAAAATGGTTTTCTTTGTTTACAATTTGCTGCGTGACGCTATGGGGCTGTACAAATTTTAAGTATATCAACCTAACTTGAGTTTATGATTTTTCGGGAAGCCAATATTGCTGATATTCCACAAATTCAAATTGTTCGCAATTCGGTTATAGAAAATACTTTGTCTGACCCGGACTTGGTAACCGATGCCGATTGTGCCTATTTTCTTACAGTGCGGGGCAAGGGATGGGTTTGTGAAATAGAACAAAGAATTGTAGGCTTCGCTATTGCCGATTTACAAGGTCATAATATTTGGGCCTTGTTCGTGCACCCTGAATTTGAACAAAAGGGCATTGGTAAACAACTGCACAACATCATGCTGCATTGGTATTTTTTGCAAACTCACACTACCGTATGGTTGGGTACCTCACCCAATACTAGGGCCGCAAAGTTTTATGAAAAATGCGGTTGGGTACAGGTGGGTAAACATGGGGAAGATGAATTAAAGTTTGAGATGACCCATGTTGCTTGGATGAAAATTGAGCAATAGTGTAAAAAATAATTTTAACCATCATTTCTCTTTTGTTATATGAA
>Ga0105044_10012223_pt1 | contig 11671 bp, 10 predicted proteins | sample MAT01_FD_78092 | JGI IMG/M metagenome (GOLD analysis project Ga0105044, IMG submission 78092) | Freshwater microbial communities from Lake Fryxell liftoff mats and glacier meltwater in Antarctica - MAT-01 | ecosystem: Environmental > Aquatic > Freshwater > Ice > Liftoff microbial mat | place...
AGACCTTGTTCCAGAACATCGCGCTGCCCTCGGCCTTGACGCCCAGGGCCACGAAGATCGGCAACAGATCCACCGGCAGATAAGGCCACGGCGCGGCCTCGATCTTCTGCAGGATGTTGCGGGTGAAGGGCTCTTTGACGCGCATCACACCGTCCACCTCCGCGCGCGACCAGCCGCCCTCGTGCACCACCCGCACGCCAAACTTGGCAAACGTGCGGTCGATCAGCGGAAATTGCTCCGGCGCCGAGTTCTTGACGCTGACGCTGCCGCCGGTGATGGCGCCCAGCGCCATGAAGGTCACGGCCTCGTGAAAGTCTTCGTCAAAGGTGAACTCGGCGCCGCCCAGGCGCTGCACGCCGTGTACCGTCAAGCGGCTGGTGCCGATGCCTTCGATCTGCGCCCCCAGCAGGGTCATGAAGCGGCAAAACTCTTGCACATGCGGCTCGCTGGCGGCATTCATCAAGGTGCTGGTGCCGTGGGCCAGCGCCGCGCACAGCACGAAGTTCTCGGTCGTGGTGACCGAAGCGTAGTCCAGCCAGTGGTGGTTGGCCTGCAAGCCGCTGTCGGCACGCATGAACAGGGCTTCGCGGCGGCGCTCGACGCGCGCGCCGAAGCGCTCCATCACCTCCACATGCGGGTCGATCTCGCGCACGCCCAGGGTGCAGCCCTGCACATCGTTTTCGATCCTGGCCACACCAAATCGGGCCAGCAGCGGTGGCACCAGCATGATCGATGAGCGCATTTCTTCGGGCAGGTGGTGCTGCACCGGGTCAAATTGGGTGTTTTGGTGGTGCAACTGCAAGTCGCCCGTGCTGTAGTCGATTTCGACCTGGCTGCCCAGTTGCCCGAAGATCTCGAGGATCTTGCGCACGTCGGTGATCTCGGGTACCCGATGCAGCCGGATCGGCTGCGAGCTGAGCAGGGTGGCGCACAGGATCGGCAGCACCGCGTTCTTGTTGGCAGAAGGCACGATGCGCCCGCTGAGCGGGTTGCCGCCGTGCACGATGAGGTTGGCCATGGCTCGTGAAGGACCGCCCGGCGGCCCGTAGACATCAAGAGCCGATTGTCGCCCGCCTTCGCGCGTCTTTCCTTCGCGCGTCATTGCTCGCTGCTCAGCGCACAGTCCGGGGCGGCGCGAAAATCCTTGCAATCGGCGCTTCAGACTGAAGCAACGGGCGCCGACAACACAGGGACCGAGCCGCGCTACGCAGGGCTCACCTGTTCACCACCTCGCCATCCCACCATGCAATACGCTGATCTCTCCGTCGTCAAACACCGGCTGCATCTGGGTGCGCCGCTGCCGTTCAACGTGCGCAATGCCGACAAGACCTTGTTGCTGGCGCGTGGTCAGCAGGTTGATTCCGCAGAACACCTGGCTTCGCTGCTCGAGCGCGGCGCCTTGGTGGACCTGAGCGAGCTGATCACCCCGCGCGAAGAGGTCCTGAAAGCGCGGCGCGACCAGCTGCCAAAACTCTGGTCTGGCGCTTTGACCAAGCTCTCAGCAGCCATGGACACCGCACCCGAGCCAGGCTTTTGTGATGCGCTGGTGGAAGCGGCGGTACCGGTGCAAGCGCTGATCGAGCGTGACCCGGATCTGGCGATCTTTCAAGTCGTGCAGCAAGGGGCTGAGGCCAATCTGAGCTACGGTGCACAGCGCGCCACGCAGACCGCGATCACCAGCATGATGGTGGCCCAGCGCATGGGGTGGGAGCCGGCGCAAGCTGAGTTGGCTTTCAAAGTGGCGCTGACGATGAACCTGTCGATGCTGGAGTTGCAGGGCGTATTGGCAAAACAAAGCCAGCCGCCGACGCCGGAGCAGCGTGAAGCCATCCGCAGCCACCCTGAGCGAAGCGCCGTCATGCTCGAGCAAGCCGGCGTTACCAACCAGGCCTGGATCGACGCGGTACGCCACCACCACGAAGTTGAAGACGGCAGCGGCTACCCCGGCGGCAGCCGCAGCACAGCCGAGTTGAGCTCGCTGGTGCGACGTGCCGACGTCTACACCGCCAAGTTGTCGGGCCGTTTGGCGCGCATGCCCTTGAGCGCCGACCAGGCCAGCCGCCAGATGTTCATGAAAGACCCCGGGCACGCGATCACGGCTGCACTGGTCAAAGAATTCGGCATCTACCCACCGGGCTGCATGGTCAAGCTGGCATCTGGCGAAACGGCGATGGTGATTCAGCGCGGCACCACGATCACGGCACCCATCGTGGCTTGCCTGACCACCCCCAGCGGCGTGCCTTTGAGCAAGCCTGTGCGCATCGACACTGGCGTGCGGCCCAACCACGTGGCAGGGGTGGTCGCGCCAGGGACGGGGCCGACACCGCCTGCGCTGGAGAAAATCCTGCAAGCTTTGGCTGCTTGAACAGCCCTGCTGCGGCACGGCTGCCACCCACGGGTCGCAAGAGAAGTGGCTGGGCCACGTTTGAAAAAATCACGTTCGCATAAAACACGTTCGCAAAGAATCGCTAGCCGGACTCGCCAAAGGCCCGCAGAGTCTCCCCAGTGATGCGGCAGATGCGCCAATCCTGCATCACGGTGGCACCCAGGCGCTCGTAAAACTGGATCGCGTCCTGGTTCCAGTCCAGCACGCTCCACTCGAAACGGCCATAGCCCCGCTGGGCCGCAGTGGCGCCCAAATGGCGCATCAGCGCCAAACCGACGCCGCGGCTGCGGAAAGCCGGGCGCACATACAGGTCTTCCAGGTACAGCCCAGGGCGACCCAGGAAAGTCGAGAAGTTGGTGAAGTACAGCGCAAAGGCAACGACCTGGCCGTCGCACTCGGCCACCACCGCTTCCACCACAGGCTTGGCGCCGAACAGATGGGTCTGCAGGTCTTCGGCGCTCAGCCGCACCTGATCGAGCAGATGTTCGAAGTCGGCCAACTCACGCACCATCTGGCAAATCAGCGGCACATCGGGCGGGGCGGCAGGCCGAATCTTCGGGCCAGGGTTGAGCTGGGGGTCATCGCCCATGACCTGGGGGTGTTTTGGTTTCATGTCGGCATTCTCAACGCCCAGCCGTGACCTACAGTCGAGCCCATGTCAGCCCCCTACGTCGCCCAACGCCAGTCCCAGTCGCACTTCTTGCCACTGCGAGGTCTGTCCCATCACTATCGCAGTTGGGGCGAGGCCTCGCTGTGCAGCCCGCAGCGGCCACCGCTGGTGATGCTGCATGGCTGGATGGATGTCGGCGCTTCATACCAGTTCTTGGTCGACGCCTTGGCCGCTGCCGAAGGCTTCGAGCGCTGGGTGATTGCGCCTGACTGGCGCGGCTTCGGTCTGACCGAGGCGCCGGCGGCCGGCACCTACTGGTTCCCGGACTACCTGGCCGACCTGGATGCCTTGCTGGACGCCTTGGTGCCCGAGGGCCCGGTCGACCTGCTGGGCCACAGCATGGGTGGCAATGTCGTGATGAGTTACGCCGGCGTACGCCCACAGCGCATCCGCAAGCTCGTCAATCTGGAAGGCTTCGGCCTGCCACGCACCCAGCCCGCACAAGGCCCCCAACGCCTGACACAGTGGCTGGACCAACTGAAAAAACCCAGCAGCCTGCGCAGCTACGACAGCCTGCAGGAAGTTGCAGACCGCCTGCAGAAGAACAACCCCCTGCTCAGTTCTGAGAAGGCCGCCTGGCTGGCACCGCACTGGTCGGCACAGCGCGAAGACCAGCGCTGGCATGTGCTGGGCGACCCGGCGCACAAACAGGTCAACCCGATCCTGTATCAGGTCGACGAAGCACTGGCGGCCTGGAAGCTGATCACGGCACCTGTTCTGTGGGCGGAAGGACAACAGACCGATGTCAGCAAGTGGTGGGGGCACCGCTATCCACGCAGTGAGTTCGACGAGCGCCTGACCGTCGTGGCCGACTGCAGACGCGTCAGCCTGTCGCCTTGCGGGCACATGCTGCACCACGATCAGCCGCAGGCTCTGGCCGCACATCTGAAAGACTTTCTAGTCCCCTGAACGCCCAAGGGCCAGCGACTGGACAAAATACGCGGCGCAAGTCACCCATCTGCCCTTGCTTGCCAAAAGGGCTACAGCCTGACTGCCGAAAGCCGATAGGCCAAACACATGGCCTCGTCTTCATCCAAGATGGCTGCGGACGAAAGCATCCCTTCGAGCCGCGGCAACCTCAACCCCAAACCCGCGGAGTCGGAAGACCACGGGCTGCGCTGGTTGTTGGGCATTGGCGCGGTCGCGGTGCTGGTGGTGTGGGCCGTCGAGTGGCATGCGGGCCTGATCAACCCTTGGGACAAGTGGCTGCTGCCGCTGCTCTCAGCCAGCTTGATCGGCTTCTTGTTGGCCCTGCGGTGGGCGCCGCAGCGCGCCCGCCTGACGCGATTGGGCTGCGTGCTGACCTTCAATGCCTATCTTGTCGTCACCTTGCTGGTACTGCTGGCCACCGGTGGCGACAGGCCCAACGAATACCAGTTCCTGTCCACCATGTACTGGCTGCCATTGGGCTATGGCGTGGGCTTTGTTTTCTTGCCGGTACGCTGGGCGCTGGCGGTCTCGGTGGCGGTCTGTGCGTTGATTTTTGTACCGATTGGTGTGGCTGCGCTGCTGGGTGCATCACCCACACGCTGGCCTGAAAGCTTCGCCACGCTGGTGACGGTTCTGGCCGTCGCCCAGGTGGCTTACATCGTCTTGCTGCGCACGGTGGCCACCGTGCGAGCTCAATACCATCGCGCCCATGAGCGCATGCAGGTCATGCAGGCCTTGGCCGGCACCGACATGCTGACCGCCCTGCCCAACCGGCGCGCGATGACAGAGCACCTGAACGACGCCCTGTCCTTTGCCGAGCGCAAGGGCCAGCCTGTGGTGGTGGCGTTGCTCGACATCGACCACTTCAAGCGCATCAACGACATCCATGGCCACAAGGCAGGCGACGCGGCTTTGATCGCCGTAGGCCGCGTGCTGACCAGTCAGGTGCGCGAGTTCGACTACATGGGCCGCTGGGGCGGTGAAGAATTTCTGCTGGTGGCACCCGACACGCCGATGCACGCCGGCCTGGAGATCGTGGAGCGCCTGCGCAAGGCGGTGGCGGCCTGGGAGTTCGAGCATGGCGAGCCCCTGACCGTCAGCGTCGGTCTGTCGCAATACCTGGCCGGCGACAAAGCCGACGAGTTGCTGCAACGTGCAGACAAGGCCCTGTACCGCGCCAAGGACAACGGCCGCAACCGCACCGAAGTGATGGCGGTGGCCAGCGCAGCCTGAAGCACAGACTGCCAGCTGCCGACTGCGCGGCACAAGCCCCGTCAACTCGCCAGGGTTGCAGCATGCCAAAATCAGCAGATGGACACTGAAGACATCAACGCTGTCGGCACGCTGCTCGCCGACCTGAGCAAACGCACCCAGCAGCTCCGGGGGTATCTTTGACTACGACCGCAAATCCCTGCGGCTGAACGAAGTCAACGCTGCGCTGGAAAACCCCACCGTCTGGAACGAGCCCAAGCGGGCCCAGGAACTGGGCCGCGAAAAGAAGACGCTCGAAACCGTGGTCGAGACCATCGACCACCTCAGCAGCAACCTGTCCGACAACACCGAGCTCTATGACATGAGCAAGGACGAGGGCGACGAGGACGCCGTGCGCGCCATCGAAAAGGACGCGCTGGTGCTGCAAAAGACGGTGGAAGAACTCGAGTTCCGCCGCATGTTCAACAACCCGGCCGACCCGCTGAACTGCTTCATCGACATCCAGGCCGGCGCCGGTGGCACCGAGGCCTGCGACTGGGCAGCGATGCTGCTGCGTCAATACCTGAAGTACGCCGAGCGCAAGGGCTATACAGCCACGCTGGAAGACGAGACCCCGGGCGATGTGGCGGGCATCAAGAGTGCCACGATCAAGGTCGAAGGCGAGTACGCTTTTGGCCACCTGCGCACTGAGACCGGGGTGCACCGGTTGGTGCGCAAGAGCCCCTTCGACTCTTCAGGCGGCCGCCACACCAGCTTCGCGTCGCTCTTTGTCTACCCCGAAGTCGACGATTCGATCGAGATCGACATCAACCCTTCGGACGTGCGCACCGACACCTTCCGTGCCAGCGGCGCAGGCGGGCAGCACATCAACAAGACCGACTCAGCAGTGCGGCTGACGCACATCCCCACCGGCATCGTCGTGCAGTGCCAGGATGGACGCAGCCAGCACAGCAACCGGGATGTGGCGTGGAAGCGGCTGCGCTCGCGGCTCTATGACTTTGAGCTGCGCAAACGGCAAGAAGAGCAACAGAAGCTGGAAGACACCAAGACCGACGTCGGCTGGGGGCACCAGATCCGCTCTTATGTGCTGGACCAAAGCCGCATCAAGGATCTGAGAACCAACGTGGAGTCCAGCAACACCCAAAAGGTGCTGGACGGAGACCTGGACGGCTTCATCGTCGCCAGCCTGAAACAGGGCCTGTAGTTTTTTGATCTGGTTTTCAGATCAAGACAGCCCGCCCGACCCGCCCTGGAGACCACACGCCCATGCGTGAAGCCAATACCGTGCCCGTGCAGCGCCTGGATTACGCGCCACCCGCATATTTCATTCGCAGCGTCGATCTGGTCTTTGACCTCGATCCAGCCAAGACCATCGTCGCCAGCCGGCTTGAGATCGAGCGCAATCCGGCTCTGGCCGCCCAGGCCCTGCCACTGCGCTTGCAAGGCGAAGCGCTGAACCTGCTGCGTGTGCTGATCGACGGCCAGAGTGTGAGCTTTCGGCACGAAGGCGACGAACTCGTGATCGACAGCGTGCCCGCCAAAGACCGCTTCACGCTGGAGATCCGCAACACCTGCGCGCCCGACAAGAACTCCGAGCTGCTGGGCCTGTACACCAGCGGTGGCGGCTTCTTCACACAGTGCGAAGCAGAAGGCTTCAGGCGCATCACCTACTTCCTGGACCGCCCCGATGTGATGGCGGTCTACACCGTCACGCTGAAAGCCAACCAGGCGGCCTACCCGGTGCTGCTGAGCAACGGCAACCTGGTCGAGCAAGGCGAGCTGCCCGCCGGCCGCCACTTTGCCAAGTGGCACGACCCGCACCCCAAACCCAGCTACCTGTTTGCGCTGGTTGCCGGGCAGCTGGCAGCACGCGAGCAACGCATCAAGTGCCGCAGCGGTGCTGAGCACCTGCTGCAGATCTATGTGCGGCCGCAGGACCTGGACAAGACCGAACACGCCATGCAAGCCTTGGTGGCGAGCGTGGTCTGGGACGAAGCGCGCTTTGGCCTGGCGCTGGATCTGGAGCGTTACATGGTCGTTGCCGTCGAAGACTTCAACAGCGGCGCGATGGAAAACAAGGGTCTGAACATCTTCAACACCGCCTTGCTGCTGGCCAACGCGAGCAACGCCACGGATGCCGACTTTGCCGCCGTCGAAGGGGTGATCGCACATGAGTATTTCCACAACTGGACGGGCAACCGCGTCACCTGCCGCGACTGGTTTCAACTGTCGCTGAAAGAAGGGCTGACGGTCTTCCGCGACCAGGAATTCAGCATGGACATGACCGGCCTGCCCACCGGCGGGATCGCCGCGCAATCGGCACGTGCAGTCAAACGCATCCAGGACGTGCGGCGGCTGCGCAACGCACAGTTTCCTGAAGACGCAGGCCCGATGGCGCACCCGGTGCGGCCTGACAGTTACCTGGAGATCAACAACTTCTACACCGCCACGGTGTACGAAAAGGGTGCTGAGGTCGTGCGCATGATGCACACCCTGGTCGGCCGCGAAGGTTTTGCCGACGGCATGCGTTTGTACTTTGAGCGCCATGACGGCCAAGCCGTGACTTGCGACGACTTTGCGCAGGCCATGGCCGACGCCAATCCCGGCAGCGAGCTGAGCGGCCGTTTGGAGCCTTTCAAGCGCTGGTACGCGCAGGCGGGCACGCCCAGGGTCACGGCCCATGGCAGCTATGACGCGCAAGCCGCCAGCTACACGCTGCGCCTGGCCCAGAAAAGTGGCGTTGGTGTGGGTGCAGCGCAAGGCCATCAGCAGCCCTTTGTGATCCCGCTGCAAGCAGCCTTGTTTGCTGCCGACGGCCAGCCGCTTGCCTCAGAGCGGCTGTTGGTGCTGGACCAGGCCGAGCAGAGCTTCGTCTTTGCAGATGTCCAGCAAGAGCCGGTGCTGTCACTGGGCAGAGGTTTTTCGGCCCCCGTGTGGCTGGACGACGGCTTGCGCGAAGACCAACACCTGGTCTTGCTGGCCCATGACAGTGACCCTTTCAACCGCTTTGAGGCAGGTCAGAAATTGGTGCTGGCGCGCCTGCTGCAAGCCATTCAACACGTCCAGGCACCGATGTTGGGCGAGGGCATGCTGTCAGCGCTGCGCTCGGTGCTGCGCCATCCGCATCTGGCACCGGCGCTCAAAGAATTGAGTTTGTCGATCCCTTCAACCAACTACCTCAGCGAGCAATTGCCCAGCGTCGACCCCCAGCGCGTGCATCAGGTGCGCGAGCAATGGCGTTTGATGCTGGCGCAAGAGCTGCATGCCGACTGGGTGTGGGCCTTTGAAACGCACCAGACCCAAGAAGGCTACCGCCCCAATGCCGAACAAGCCGGCGCACGCTCACTGGCCAACATGGCTTTGCATATGTTGTGCTTGAACGCCGTGCGCCAGGGCGACCCGGTCTGGCCTGGTCGCGCCTACCAGCGCGTCAAATCAGCAGGCAACATGACCGATCGTGCCGCGGCACTGTCGGCCCTGTTGTCCAGTCATTCCGAGCTGTGCAGCGCTGCACTGGCGCACTTTCACGCCAGCGCGCGAGGCGAAGCGCTGGTGCTGGACCGCTGGTTTGCGCTGCAAGCCACCGCGCCCGAAGCATTTCCCGCCATCGATGGCGATTCAGCAGGTGGCAGGGGCAGCGGCAGCGGCAGCGGCAGCAGCACCTCAGACTCGAGCTTTGCGCGTGCCCAGCAGCTGCTGAAGCACCCCGATTTTTCGCTGAAGAACCCCAACCGCGTACGCAGTCTGCTGAGCGCACTGTGCAGCGCCAACCCCTCAGCTTTTCACCGTGCCGACGGCTCTGGCTACCGGCTGTGGGCCGAACAGTTGCAGGCCCTGGATGCCATCAATGGCCACGTGGCCGGGCGCCTGGCGCGCGCGATGGACCGCTGGGCGCACCTCAGCGAGCCCTACCGCAGCCAGGCCCATCGGGCCATCCAGCAAGTGGCGGACAACCCAAAGCTCAGCAACGACGTACGCGAGGTGCTCACTCGCGCGTTGCAACCCGCATGAAACGCATCAGCCTCACGCAATACCTGGTTGAACAACAACGAGAGCACGGTCGCATCCCCGGCCAGCTGCGTCTGCTGATAGAAGTCGTCGCCCGCGCCTGCAAGCGCATCGCGATTTCGGTCAACAAAGGCGCTCTCGGCGAAGTGCTGGGCAGCGCCGGCAGCGAAAACGTGCAAGGCGAGGTACAGAAGAAGTTGGACATCATCAGCAACGAAGTGCTGATCGAAGCCAACGAATGGGGCGGCCACCTGGCTGCCATGGCCAGCGAAGAGATGGACGGCATCCACGTCGTGCCGCACCGTTACCCGCAAGGTGAATACCTGCTCCTGTTCGACCCGCTGGACGGCAGCAGCAACATCGACGTCAATGTCTCGATCGGCACCATCTTCAGCGTGCTGCGCAAGGTCGGCCACACCCGCGGCGTGTGCGAAGAGGATTTTCTGCAACCCGGCAAGCACCAGGCGGCTGCCGGCTATTGCGTCTACGGGCCACAAACCACGTTGGTGCTGACACTGGGCGACGGCGTGGCCATGTTCACGCTCGACCGCGAAACCGGGTCGTGGGTGCTGACAGAAGCCGGCATCAAGATACCGGATGACACCCAAGAATTTGCCATCAACATGAGCAACATGCGCCACTGGGCGCCACCGGTCACGCGCTACATCGGTGAATGCCTGGCCGGCAGGGAAGGCCCGCGCGGCAAAGACTTCAACATGCGCTGGGTGGCCAGCATGGTGGCCGACGTGCACCGCATCATCAGCCGGGGGGGTGTATTCCTCTACCCCTGGGACAAGCGCGAACCCGACAAGCCCGGCAAGCTGCGCCTGATGTACGAAGCCAACCCGATGGCATTCTTGATAGAACAGGCCGGCGGCATGGCCACCAACGGCCACCAACGCATCATGGACCTGACGCCCACTCGGCTGCATGAGCGGGTCAGCGTGGTGTTGGGCTCCAAGAACGAGGTGGAGCGAGCGACGCGCTATCACAGCGAGACAGCCGAGAGCGGCAATGCAGACGCCGGTGGAAAGGCACCCTGAAAACGGTGTTCGATACGTTCAACCGGTGGCCAGCCGCCCCCTTGAATCTGTCAACCGGCAGCAGCGAACAAAGGCAATGCAGTTGCATTGACTTAGCAAGTCAAATGCATTACCGTCCAGGTCGTGACTTCATTGTTCGGAGAATGACATGCCTGCCACCCTCGAAGTTGAATCCACGCTGACCGACCGTTACCAGACGACGGTGCCGGAGACCGTGCGTCGAGCCCTGCGGCTCGGCAAGCGCGACAAGATTCACTATGCGATCCGCCCCAGCGGCGAAGTCGTGCTGACCCGCGTCGGCACATCCGAAGCTGAGGACCCGGTTCTGGCTCAGTTCCTGAGCTTCCTGGCCAGCGACATTGCCAGCCATCCGGAGCGCCTGCAGGCCTTCGAAGCCAGTCTCGTGCAGCGCCTCCAGTCCCTGACCGGCGGCATCGAAGTCGATCTCGACGCCCCCTTGTTGGCGGACGATGAATGAGCAACAGCAAGCCTGCGCCACGACTCATCCACAGGTGGACGGTTTTCGCCCACCCGCTGTTTCTCGCGCAACTTGAGACCTTGGTCCAGCAAGTGACGCTGCTGAAGGCAAAAGACCCCGTCGGATACATCAAGAAGAACGCCAACAAACGACTGGCGGCGATCACCCAACTGGCATTCGATGTCATCCCGCAAGACCCGACCAGGCCAGAGTACCGACAAGGCAATACGCTCGGTGACGACTACAAGCACTGGTTGCGGGCCAAGTTTTTCCAGCAGTACCGCTTGTTCTTTCGCTACCACGCGTCCAGCCAAGTGATCGTGCTGGCTTGGGTGAACGATGAGGGCACCAAACGCGCTTATGAGAGCAGCGACGACGCCTACAGGGTGTTCCGCAAGATGCTGGAAAACGGGCGCCCACCGGACGATTGGAGCCAGTTGCTGGCTGAGGCCCGGTCCGAGGGGCTGCGTTTGCAGCAGTTTGCCGCTGGCATTGCGCCTTGAGGCTTGGCTGCTACGAAACAGCGATGTCATGTGGACATCAATTCAGGTGAAAAAGATGCACTTCATGAGGGGAACAGACAAAAAAATCCCAACCGGATGAGGGTCGGGATTTCAAATGATGGTGGAACCGCAGGAACCCGAACCACCCACGCAGGCCTCACCGACCGCCGAGTGCGAGGCGACCTGTGCGCACCACCGTCCGGTTCGGCTGAGCTGGGCCAAGTTGCTCAAGCGGGTCTTCGACATAGACATGGCGCATTGCCCGAACTGCGGCGGCGAGTTGAAGATCATCGCGGCGCTCCTCGAACAGCCAGTGATCGAGAAGATCCTCACGCACCTGGGTCTGCAAGCCCGGGCGCCGCCACGCGCGCCCGCCCGTCGGTCGCAACTGCAAGCGGCCTGAGACCCTCCAGCCAACAAGTTTCAAGCGGCCCGGTGCCC
>Ga0105044_10012225_pt1 | contig 11670 bp, 10 predicted proteins | sample MAT01_FD_78092 | JGI IMG/M metagenome (GOLD analysis project Ga0105044, IMG submission 78092) | Freshwater microbial communities from Lake Fryxell liftoff mats and glacier meltwater in Antarctica - MAT-01 | ecosystem: Environmental > Aquatic > Freshwater > Ice > Liftoff microbial mat | place...
GTTTGCCTTCGCGCCGAAGTTCGGCCATGACCACGGCCAGTCCCACCCCTAGCGTCAGTAGGAACATGAGCAACACGCCCCTCTTGGGCTGACTTCGCACAATGGTCATACTCTCGATAAAGACACGACCCGGCACGGTCAGTCGTGCTGAATTATTGGTGAAGTCAAACGCCATGACGCCGAGAATGAGGCCCAAAAATGCGCCATAGACTGCGACAGTGTTGAACCACTCCGGCAACGAGGCCCCTGAAGTGCGAGTGGTAACTCGGGTGGCTGTGGATGCTTGAGCAGCAGCGCGGCGACGACGCCGGCCGGCGGGTGTATTGGCAGTCTCGCTGACAGCGGTAGCCGCAGGTTCTGCCGCTGCTGGCACTGCATCGAGCAGTGTCGAGGCAACTTCGGTTCGTGAGATCATGCCCATTCCCACCACGACCAGCACACCAATCAGCACCCAGAAGTGTGAACGGGTGGCGGCGATGGCAATGCCGGTGTGAATCTCGATGAAGTGGGCGACGATGGTGGCGAGAATACCAATCAGCAACAGTCGGTCGCGCAACGACAGTTTGACCTCGGGTACATCGGCGGTGCGGCGGAATGCGCCGATGAGCGAGATGATGGCGACAAAGAGCGAGAGGCCGGCCACAATGCCCAGCGCAACGGCGACACCAAATAGCTCTGGCTCATTTCGAGCCAGAATTAACACGCCGAGTACACCTCCACCGATCCATAAGATCGGAAACAGGATTTTCTCCAACCGGTTGGTGATGAGGCCGATCCAGACAAAGCCGAAGTAAAAGATGCTGCCGAATAGGAAGATATAGGCGGCAAAACCGATTCCGCCCGTGATGACGAGAGAATCCCAGGTTTCATTATGGCTGCGGTCGGGCGAGGCATTGCGCGCCTCGACGTTGGCCAGGCCGGCTTGGTAGAAGCGGTTGTAGGCCACATACATCGACTCGGGTCCATAGCCCACCAGAGGCCGAATCGCGTTGTAGGCATCGGGCTTGAGGACGGTTTCGCCGTTCACGTTCACTGGTGAATCAATGGGCGCGTGCGGCAGGACCAGCTCGACCGCGCCCTGCCAGATGAGCACGCGCACCAGGTTGGTGCCGTCCTTGGTGTTGAGGGCCGTGCTCATGCGGCCAAAGAACGGCAGTGTGCGCATGCTTTGGAAGATGCCGGCACTGCTGACATTGAGCAAGACAAGGAATGTAACACCCACCGCCGCAAGTCCCAGACCGCCAACGGTGAGGGCCGCGCGCAGGGTTCGCTTGCGGATCAATTGGCCCAGCAGCAACACCACGAAGAACAAACCAGCCAGCCAGCCCAGTTGTGGGCCGCGCGAGCCGGACAAAATCAGCACCACGAACGCATTCAGCAGCGCAATCAGGATGTAGCACGCCGCACGAACGATGTCCGAGACCCTGGCTTCTTCGCTGTTCAACACCGCTACAAACGAATCTGCAATGCGAGTGAGTGTGATGAAGAAGGTCATGATGAGATAGGCGGCCACGAAGATGGCGTTGCCCATGTTGCCGGCCACCCGCTCGGTGGTATCGCCACCCCACGGCAATGGATCCAGCTGATAGCGCTGCAAGACGCCATACAAGGCGATGGGTAGCGAGTTGAGGATCAGGAAGGTGACAAGCCGGTCGAGCTGCGCGCGGGTGCGCAACCCCTGCAAGACCATGAAGAAGATGACGATATACGAGAAAGTGGTGTACGTGCCTTGTAAGCGTTGGTAGGAGCCGAGCAGGCTGGTGCGCGGCGCCACGCTCAAGACCGTGCTGATCATGTAGATCACGACCATGATGAGCACGGGAATGACCAGCGGCGTGCGCCAGGTGACGGCCGTGTCGCGGTTGGGGTTTTTGCGCTCTTCGAAAAACTTGACCAGCCAGACCGTGACCATGAACAGCGCAATGGAGCGCAATGTTGTCAGCTTGTCGGGCTCGAATACGCGGCTCGAATAGATATTGAAAAACAGCGGCGTGACAACAATGGCGGCCAGCCAGCCCATTTCGATGAGCCGGTCGCACCACAAGCTGAGTTTACTGGCCGGCAGGACCTGTTTCTGCGTATTCGGTTCGACGGTGTCGGTCATTTCTGTTTTTGATGTTGAAGCTGCAACGAAAGTGTTCGCCATGTAACGGTTCTCCTCGGACTTATGCGTTCGTGTGTCACTGAGCGATTAAAGCATCTAAAAAATCGCTTATGCATCACGAAACTTGCTTAAGAATGATTTTATCTTGCTAATGTATCGACCTGATACAACTTTGGCATGAACTCGCGTCGATTAATTGTGCCTATGGGCTGCGAGAGACTCAAGAATTGCAAATTTGAATTGTGGCACAGCGATGCTGAATATACGGTTTACAAGCTGGGGACCGACTCGGCCATTTTGATCAGCGTCGTCGATAGGACACCTTGAGGCGCCAGCAAACTATATTGGGTGCCGGCGACTTCCCATGTCAAACTGAGCCAACCGGGTTGGTAGGTCAGCTCGGATAAGGTGGCCGAGTCGCCGTGAATGCTGGCCAGTTGCAACAGGGATGTGTCGGTAATGGGTTGGGCGTCATGGGCGGGTTGCAGCGCCAGGGTGATCTGGCGACCCAGCTCATCGTGCCAGGTGTAATCCACCCGCGTCGAAACCGGCATACTGGCCGACGCATCCGAGGTGCCGGTTAACAATCGATACGCTGTGATGGTGCTGGAAAGCACGAAACCGGCCGGCGTCCATTGAGGAATTCGCGTCAGTGTGACGGGCAAAGAGAGTTGCGCGTCCGCTGTCGCCACGGTTTGCGGCTCGGAGGCGTAGGTAGCGATGGCCGGCATCTCATAGTTGCGTCCCGAAGCCCATTGCCACAGCCCTGTTCTCAGCGGCGGCAACAGGCCGGCCACAAACGCCATCAGCAAAAACGAGAGCGAGAAGCTTGGCAGGGCCCGCCGCAGCAACCAGTTCTTTAAGGTTTCCACGGAAGAAGTGGAGACTGGCTCGGAGTCGGGCAGAGCCGCCAGCCGCGCATACAGCGCCTCGGCAAATTCGCCGGGTGGCCGGCGCTGGAATTGGGTTAAAACTTCGTCTTTCATAGATCGTGTCAAAGACTTTTGGACAGGATAGACTCGTGCCAAACGGTTTTGCTTATTCTGTCACGCTGTCATTCTGTCTCAATATCTTCTCAATCCCTATCTTCTCAATCCCTCTATAACATCGGCGCGCAATTTGTCGAGCACACGGTGCAAAATTTGGGCCACATTGCCCTCGCTCAACTTCAACAGGCCGGCAATGGCGCGGTTGGTCAATCCTGCGCCGTAGCGCAAAGCAATCAACTCGCGTTCACGGTCGGGCAGCCCACCCAACAGCCGGTTCAACTCGATCAGGTCCAATTGCCGCTGCACAATGTCTTCCAGCGACTCCGCGCCCATCAGACGCTGGCTTTGCGCCTCTTCCAGCGGCACCTGATTTGCCAACAGGCTCTGATGCTGGCGAAAGTAATCGGCGGCCGTGTTGCGGGCGATGGTGAACAACCAGGTTGAGAATGCCGCCAGATTGCGCTGATATTGCCTGCGTGCGCGCCAGGCTTTTTCGAACGTGCTGGCCGTTAAATCCTGCGCAGTCGCGTCGTCATCGATGCCCAGCCGATAGCGAAAAAAGTTGTAGACCCGTGGCAATTGCTCCTCATAAACAGCATGCCAGTCTGTAACGTCGTTGTCTGCCATGTTGCGCATGCTTCTCATCTAGTTATACGAGGCGTGGAGAAAAGTATGACAAAGAGAGATGGAAGAGATCAGATATCAGACATCGGACATTAGATTTCACTGATCTGATGTCTGATCTCTGATCTCTCCCATCTGGTCTACCGTTCTCGCTTCATGCGATCCACATCGGCCTGGCTGAGTTGCGGCCCTGTGCGCGTCTCAATGCCCAGCGCCAGCCGTTGAGCCGCTCGCCAACGCTCCAGCCGCTCGGCCACCGTTTGCTCATAGCCTACTTCTGACGGTGTGTAGAACACCATGCCGGCAATATTCTTGGGCAGGTAGTTCTGCGGCACATAGTGGGTGGGGTCCTCGTGTGGATATTGATAGCCTACGCCGTGGCCCAGCGCTTTGTCGCGGCTGGCGTCGCGCAGATGATCAGGCACATCGCCGGCACCCTCGCGTTCGATCTGGGCGCGTGCGCTGTAGTAGTGGCCGGTGGTGTTGCTCTTGGGCGCGGTGGCCAGATAGAGCGTAGCTGTCACGATGGGGTAGATGCCCTCGGGCATGCCCATGTAATCAAATGCTTGTGCCGCCGATGTCGCCACCACGATGCCCATCGGGTCGGCCAGCCCAATGTCCTCGCCCGACAAAATGAGTAGACGTCGAATGATGAAGCGCGGGTCTTCGCCGGCATAGACCATCTTGGCCAGCCAGTACAGCGCCGCGTCGGGGTCGCTGCCGCGCACGCTCTTGATGAAGGCGCTGATCGTGTCATAGTGCGCGTCGCCCTCCTTGTCGTAGAGCACGGCCCGCCGTTGGATCGAATCCTGGGCTGTGGCCAGATCGACCTGGATGCTGCCGTCGAGTTTGGGCGGCGTGGACTCCACGGCCAACTCCAGCGCGTTGAGGGCGTTGCGCGCATCGCCGCTGGACACATGCGCCAGATGCGACAACGCGGCCTCATCGGCCTGCACATGCCGGCCGCCATAGCCGCGCTCGGGGTCGCTGAGGGCGCGCCGCAAAATCTCGCGCACATTGGCCTCGGTGAGCGTGTTCAGTTGAAACAGCCGCGAGCGCGAGAGCAGGGCGCTGTTGACTTCAAAGTAGGGGTTCTCGGTGGTCGCGCCGATGAGAATAATCGTGCCGTCTTCGACATGGGGCAGCAAGCCGTCCTGCTGGCTCTTGTTGAAGCGATGAATTTCATCGACCAGCAAAATGGTGCGCTGCTGATACAGCGTGCGGCGCTCCTTGGCCTCGGCTACGACACGGCGAATATCAGCGATGCCGGCCATGACTGCGTTCAAAGTCTCGAAGTGGCTGCTGGTGCGCTGGGCGATGATTTTGGCCAGGGTGGTTTTGCCGGTGCCGGGCGGCCCCCACAAAATCAGCGACGAGAACAGCCGGTCGGCCTCGATGGCGCGGCGAAGTAACTTGCCGGGGCCGACGATGTGCTCCTGACCCACAAAGTCATCGAGCGTGCGCGGCCGCATGCGGGATGCCAGCGGTGCTTCGGAATTGCTGCGCTCGGCCGCGGCCTGCTCAAATAGATCTGCCATAGTGATAATTCTTGTTACAACATTTTAGGGCATACGCGCAGAAGATGTCAGACATCTCCGAGCTGTCTGGCATCTGGAGTCGGCTTAAACCCCCGACTCACTTTCACCAAAAACTTAACCTGCATCGCTATAATACTTTTCAGTTTAACAAGGAGAACTATTTCAAATGGCTCATGAATTGCCCGCACTCCCGTATCCCTACGAGGCGCTCGAACCGTATATTGACACCGCCACCATGCAGATTCACCACGACAAGCATCATCAGGCTTACGTGACGAATTTGAACAACGCTCTGAAGGATGCTCCGGCAGAGGTGCAAGCCATGTCGGCCGTGGACTTGATCAAAAACTTGAGCAAGGTGCCCGAGGCCATTCGCATGGCCGTGCGCAACAATGGTGGCGGCCACGTCAACCACACCCAGTTTTGGGAGCAGTTGAAGGTCGGCACCTCCGAGCCCACCAGCGGCCCGTTGGCCGATGCCATCAACAGCGCCTTTGGCTCATTGGCCGCCCTCAAGGAAGCCCTGGAAAAGGCCGGCACCACCCGCTTCGGCTCAGGCTGGGCCTGGCTGGTGGTGAAGGATGGCAAGCTGGCCGTGACCAGCACGCCGAACCAAGACAACCCCCTGAGCGACGGCAGCGGCGCACCCATCCTCGGCATCGATGTGTGGGAGCACGCCTACTATCTCAAGTATCAGAACAAGCGGCCGGACTATCTCAAGGCGTTCTGGAGCGTCGTCAATTGGGACGATGTGGCCGCGCGCTTTGCCGCAGCCTAGTCATTGCAAACTTGCATCAAACAGGGCCGAACTTTCTGGAAGTTCGGCCCTGTTTTGTTTCAATCGTCAACGTCTGGCGCTATACATCATGCCGTGAAAACGGCATGTCAGTCAAAGCGCTGTCACAGCGTTTTTTTATCTATTCAATGGCCGGCGTGTCGGACAAAACATGACATCTGTAGGACGTATTAACTTGACAATCCGCTCTGGACAACTCAGAATGAATCGGGTATAAATCTTGAAAGTTGACTACAGTTAACTTTAAGCTTAAGCGGGTTCACGGCTTGTTTGGAAACAGCAAGCTTTACAGCAACGAAAGGAGTTTTGTCTAAATGACGCATATTATTACGAGCTTGTGTCTGCGCGACGGTGCATGTGTGGACGTGTGCCCAGTTGAGTGTATTGTGGGTGGAAAGCCAGAGGATGAATGGCCGTGGTTCTTTATTGACCCGAACACTTGCATCGATTGCGGCGCCTGTGTGCCCGAGTGCCCCTACGAGGCCATCTTCACGCAAGATGAGGTGCCGTCGGCCTTCACCATGAAGCCGGGCCAGCAGCTCAACTTGATCGGTCAGGGCCAGAAGACCATTTGGACCGCTGAGGGTGGTGAGGTTGTGGATTTGACGGGTGATATTCCCTGGAACCCCGCCTTCTACACCAGCGGCCCTGGTTACGCCGCGCGCAACATGTAGGTTTTGCGAATGCGTTCAAGGCCCAGCTTTCACAAGCTGGGCTTTGTGTTTTTTCCGCCGTTGTGGTTTAACCTGTTGTTAAACGAGCTTCATATACTGGCACCTTGCTGACCTTGCTGATGACTCGGCAGGCAGCCTGATTAGACTTAAGTAACCCGCACGGATAACACTATGGCACGACCTATCTTCGATAAAGAACTGACTTATATTCGCGACCAGATTGCCGAGCTTAGCTCGCGGGTGAACACGGCCGCAGGCCGGGCGGTCACGTCACTGATCGAGCGCAATTCGGTCGAGGCAAAAAGTGTGCGCGCCGATGACAAGATCAATGACGAGCTGCGCTACCACGTCGAAGATCTCGTCTTGCGCACGCTGGCCACCCAGCAGCCGGTTGCGCATGATTTGCGGGAGTTGGTCGCGGCCACCTTTGTGGCCGTAGAGCTGGAGCGGTGCGGCGACTATGCCAAGGGCGTTGCCAAGGCCGCGAGAAAGATCACCAAGGATGATAGCGGGATCAGCTCGTACAACCTGGCCGAGATGGACCGCGTGGCGCGCAGTATGCTGGAGCGCAGCACGCAAGCCTTCGTCGAGAAGGATGTCGAGAAGGCCGAAACCCTCATCGAGGATGATGATTACACCGACAAGCTTTACAATGATCTGGTCGTTTACACAACGACCATGATGAGCAATGACCCCAGCCACATCGAATGTGGCGTGTGGTTGATGTATGCCGGGCACTGCCTCGAACGCATTGCCGACCGGGCAACCAATATCGCCGAGCGCGTGATATTTGTGGAGACAGGTGTGGCCGGCGACAAGACTGCTGGTTAATCCGACGTCAACCACTGCCACTTTCTGAGGGCCGGTCTACGTGCGCGTGATAAGGGTTGCGCTGCTTACACGCGAATGATTGAAGATCCACTACTCGTACACGATTGGCATCCAGTGGCACGCGCCTCGGATCTGGACGGCCAAAACCCCATCGGCGTAAACCTGCTTGGCGAAGACATTGTGATCTGGCAGAGCGACGGCCAGCTACATGTCTGGCGGGATCTGTGCGTGCACCGCGGCACCCGTCTGTCATTGGGCAAGGTTCAGGGCGGCTGCCTCGAATGTCCCTATCACGGCTGGACCTATGACGCCAGCGGGCAATGCGTCCACATTCCCGCGCATCCCAACCAGCCGCCACCGGCCAAAGCCCGCGCCAAAACTTATCGCGCCAAAGTGGTCTACGGCCTGGTCTGGGCGACCTTGGGCGACCCCGCCCACGATGTGCCGTGTTTTGAAGAGGGCAGCGACGCGACCTTTCGCAAGGTGATTTGTGGGCCGTATCACATCAATGCCAGCGGCCCGCGCATCGTCGAAAACTTCCTCGATGTCGGCCACTTCCCGTTTGTGCACGAGGGTATTTTGGGCGATCGGCGCTACCCGGATATTGCCGACTACGAGGCCCAGATCACGCCGCAAGGGGTGCTGGCCACCGGCATTCGCGTGTATCAACCGGATGGTTTTGGCACCGGCCACGGTGATTACGTTCAATACACCTACAAAGCCCTGCGCCCGCTCACGGCCTATCTCACCAAGGTCACCGACGGCCCCACACTGTCCATCCTGTTGTCGATCATGCCCCATGCCGAGACCTCGAGCACGGCCTGGATGGTGATGGCGATGAACTACAACCTGGATGCGCCGGAGGCCGAGTTAGTCGCGTTTCAAGACACGATCTTCTGGCAGGATGGGCCGATCTTGAAATCGCAACGGCCAGAGCTATTGCCGCTGGACTTGCAGGCCGAGTTGCACTTGCGCAGCGACCGCACCGCCATCGCCTATCGCAAATGGCTGAACCAGCTTGGGCTTACGTTTGGCACGGTTTAGAGGCTTTTGGGACAGATGGCGAAGCCCCATGCAGATGAAGGTTAGAAATAAAATCGGTAAATGGCTCAGCATTCATACGCTGTGGTCGCCATAGCCCGGCATCGGTTTATAAAGGTTGGGAATTAAATGGTGGTGTCCCTTTAATGAGGCACGACGGTTTTGCCACTCGCAAAGTGCTTGTTTTCCAGTGCTTGCTAACGCAGAAAATGGCTGTGACTCATTAAAGGGACACCACCAGAAATCTCGGTTTTTCTTCATTCTGTTTTATGGCTCTCCCAACTTTGGCGGGAAATCATGGTTTTTGTAGGGGCAAAGCAGCGGGCTCATCGCAAATCAAACCCATACATGAGCCCGCTGCTTTGCCCCTGCTCTGCGATTCCCGTTTAATTCGGGAGAGCCTGTTTTATTCTGTAAATTCTGTCTAAAAATCCAGCGACTGAGTAGTAACAAGCAAAGTTGGGGAAGCCAGCTTTGCTTGTTACTACAAAAACCATGATTTCCCGCCAAAGTTGGGAGAGCCAGAGATTTCCTTTAATTTGTGATTACAGCTTGATCGCGCCCTCAGTTAACCCCTTGAAATACAGGCGCTGGGCCAGAGCGAAGGCGAGCACGCCCGGCAAAATCACCATGGCGTAGGCGGCGGCCAGCCGTGGGAAGGAGAACTGACCCACGCCACCGAATGCGCGCGCGAGGACCACGATCAGGGTGCGTTGGGATTGGTCGCTGGTGAGGGTGGCGGCGAACAGATATTCGCCCCAGGCCGAGACGAAGTTGATGATGATGAGCACGACCAGGCCGTTGGTGATGAGCGGCAACATCACCTTGAACAGGGTCTGCCAGGTGGTACAGCCGTCCATGCGCGAAGCTTCGACCAGCTCGCCGGGGATTTGCTCGAAGATGCCGCGCATGGTCAGGATGCTGAGCGCGAGGTTGAGCGTGACATAGGGCAGGATCAGTGCCAGCGACGAATTGAGCAGCCCCAGTGAACGCTGGATTTCGTAGATCGGGATGAGCGAGAGCAGCCGGGTGGGGAAGAACAGGGTGGCCGTGCACAGGCCGATGACGAGGGCTTTGCCGGGCGTGCGCAAATGCACCAATGCATAGCCGGCCAGCACCGCACAAATACAGGTCAGTGTCACCGAGCCGAACGTCACGATCAGGCTGTTGCTCAGGTTTTGCGACAGGCCGGGAATCTTGGTCAGCACGTAGTTGTAATGGGTGAAGTCGAATTGCTCGGGCCACAAGCGGCCGCTATACGCATCGGGCAGCGACTTGACCGACAACAGCAAAATCCAGGCCAACGGCAGCAGAATAATCAACACGAAGAAGTTGATGAACAGGTGCCGGGCAATCGTGCTCAGCCGAACCTTGGGTTTGGCATGACGGAGGGGCGGGCGAAGGGTCTGTTGCATGGGTTTAGTTGTTGTCCCGGTTGCGGAAGATATACAGCAGCGTGGCCGTGATGATGAGCATGCCGATGGCACCGAGCCAGCCGATGGCCGCGGCATAGCCTTGCAACCACTCGCCGGTCTGGAAGGCCAGGTCATACATGTAGACGGTCCAGGTATACGTCGGCAAACCACGGTTGAAGCCGCCGAACAACAGATATTCGTCGATCACGGCCATGGCTGTGCCGAAGCGCAGCACCACCAGGATGGCCATGATCGGCCGCAGCCGCGGGATCGTGATGCCCCAGAAGACCTGCCACTCGTTGGCGCCGTCGATGCGGGCGGCTTCGTATAAATCCTTGGGAATGGCGGCCAGGCCAGCCAGGAAGAACATGGTGTGGTAGCCCAGCCCCCACCACCACTGGAACACGGCTACAGCCGGAATGACCAGGCTGGGATTGCCCACCCATTGGGGCGCGTTGGCCTTGGTAAAGATGCCGAGCACATCCACCAGGATGTAGTTGATCGGCCCAATTTCATAGTTGTACAGCAGCCGCCACATCACAAAGATCATCGGGCCGGGAATGACGGCGGGGATGAGCAGAATGACGCGATAGAAGGTGGCGAGGCCGCGCACCGTGACCCGATCGACCATGACGGCCAGGATCAGCGGCAGAAAAATCATGCCCGGCAAAAACACCAGCGTGAATTGCAGGGCGCGCTGCAACCCGATCAGCACGAGCGGATCGCTGAGCGCATATTGAAAGTTTTGCAGGCCGACGAAATTGGCCGGTCCCTGTCGTAAATACCGATAGTCGGTAAAGCTCAGCCACAGCGTCCGAAGAATCGGATAGATCATGTAGCCGAGAAAGAAGATTGCGGAGGGAATGAGAAAGACCCAATTTCCCCAATGTTGCAGCGAGGCAGACAAACGAGACTGACGGGTTGCGCGAGTAGAAATCGCTGCCATGTATAGCGTTGAACATGTCAGACATCTTCAAGATGTCTGACATGTTCAGGCTGGCTTACGCGGTCTTCTTCAATTCGGCTGTCACGGCGTCCATGCACTGTTGCATGACTGTCTTTTCGCTGGTTTCCTGGCCCAGCAAATACTTCTCGTAGAACGGCCGCGCCAGTTGGAATTGCTTGAGGCCGAACAGGTGATTGGTGATGGCCTTGGCGATCGGCATCTGGCCCGAGATGGTGTTCACGGCTTCCGGCAGCCACTCTGGCTTGCTGGCCGCCCACTCTTTGTAGATGCTGGTGTAGACGGGCAATTGCACCGGGTGCGCGGCAGCGGTGCCGGCGATGCTGTCCTGCCAGATTTTCTTGTCGTAGGTCAGGGTCTTCATGTACTCGGCCGCCGCTTCTTTGTTCTGGCCGTAGGTGAACAAGCATGCGCCGGTGGTCCAGAACACAGTGCTGCCCTCGCCGCCGGCAAACTTGGGATACGCGCCAATTTGCAACAGGTTGGGGTCTTTCCAGTTTGCGGCCATGCGATAGGGCGAGTTGAAGTATTTGAAGTAGAAGCCAGCTTTCTCTGCGGCAAAAGCCACTTCATCCGGCGTGCTGTTCACGCCACCATCACTTGCACCGGCCTCCAGCAGGTTGGCGGGGCCGAGGTCCTTCAACTTCTTCATCAGGATCAATGCTTCGATGGCGGCATCGTGGTTGAAGTCGAA
>Ga0105044_10012227_pt1 | contig 11670 bp, 9 predicted proteins | sample MAT01_FD_78092 | JGI IMG/M metagenome (GOLD analysis project Ga0105044, IMG submission 78092) | Freshwater microbial communities from Lake Fryxell liftoff mats and glacier meltwater in Antarctica - MAT-01 | ecosystem: Environmental > Aquatic > Freshwater > Ice > Liftoff microbial mat | place...
AGACGGTGCCCGCACTTCAAGCGAGGCCGCAATTTCATTGGGTGAGACGACTTCCTCGGCACCGCCGAGCGCATGAATGGCCTTGAGATAGTCCTGGACGGCCGGGCTGAGTGAAGCCATCATGCAACGGACCTTCCAATTGCTTAAATCGCAGATGCGGGGTGAAGAATAGCGGACACGGGCTCGATTGCCAACGGTTTCGCCCGTTCGACCGCCGGATGCACCGCCCATGTCAGCCAGAGCAATAAACCGTAGAGCGTTCGTAGGCCCGCCTGGGCGGACATCCACCACAGCGTACGATGCAACAACCCTCTACCCTCCTCGACCGCCTTCTGCACCTCGATATAGACCATCTGACGCGGGTTAATGTACCCCAACGTGACCGTCTTGATGAGAGGTGCTTTCCACGAGGTCAACCAGTGTTCCGCTTCGTCCAGGTAGCGTGCCGTTTCACCGCGATCGATGGCACCGACGCGAATGATGAAATACAGATCGACTGCCAGCATCGCCGCCAGTGCGAGCAGGACGAGAGATGTCATCCACCATTCGTCCAGAAGATCGCGGAGCGTGAGATTCGCGGTTGGCCAGATCATTCGCGAACAGATCATCTGAACGAGGAGTAAACCGAGGGCGATCGCGGCCGGACGCAGCGTCGTCCAGGTGAGGAACATGATCCAGTGGCCCTTGATCTGTTCGAGAACACGGGGCCAGCGGTTAGGAGCCGCAAATGCGAGTTGAGCCACGTCGTGGTACTGGCGCAAACGCCGCACCGTGCTGAGCAGGAAAGCAGCAGCCAGGTAGAACGTGAACAAGTGGATCAGATTCAGGTCCAGAACCTCTTGCATGTCGTCGACAATCCCCCCTCAATTAGAGTTTGCTTTGGCGATGATTTTGTAAACCTCGCGCGTGAAAAACCAACCGTCCGCGACCGGGACGCGATCGTGCGACCGTCACATTCATTATGACCGGCAGAGCTTTTGAATGGTGGTTGATTTGAAGACTGGTCGCAGTCGACCTTAGATTGAAAGAGCCCCGTCGTCGAAATCTATCGACAACTCTCGAGGGCAGCGCTATCATGAACGCAATCAGAAGGGAGTGGATTCGAGCATGCCATCAACCACGCAAGTCGATCAACTCAGCGAAATCGAAATTCTCGCACGCGTCCTTGGGAATGGGAAGGGGACACTTCCTGTATCTATGGCGCGCTACATCCTCAATCGCGAGTTCAGCGAGACTGACAAGATACGCATGCATGATCTCGCCGTCCGCAATCAGGACGACGCCCTTTCTGCCGACGAGCTGGACGAGTTGGACGCATACGCCAAGGCTGGTACGATGCTGTCCATCCTCAAGTCCAAGGCCCGTCGCGTACTAGGCATCAAGTTGCAAAAGCGAACTGCGAATTGAGCGACGCATGGACGCGATACTGGCGCGAACAGTCTGGGATCGCGCCCGGCAACGGTGTGAATACTGCCGAATGCCCCAATATCTCGACGATGCCACGTTCGAGATCGACCATATCCTCGCCAAAAAACACCACGGACCAACAGTTGCAAGCAATCTCGCATTGAGTTGTTTTTAATGCAATTCCAGCAAGGGCTCGGACATCGCGAGTCGAGACGAGGTGACACGGAGGTTGACTCCTCTGTTCAATCCCCGCCGCCACAAGTGGGAACGCCATTTCCGCTGGGAAGGCTCCTATCTCGTCGGTCGCACTTCGATCGGTCGAGTCACCGTCGATCTCTTAAAGATAAACTCGCACTTACGTGTTGAGTTCCGCCAGCAATTACTTGAGGAAGGTGTCCTTTTCTGATCAACATCCGACTGGTTTGCTTCTAGCACCCGCACTCTGGCAAGTTCGGCCACGAGAATCACTAATTCCGAATATTCAACGCCGCAATCGTTTGAACTGTTTTTGTCTTCAAGTAATAGGTGATGATTCGGCCCGAGTGATTCTTGTTCGGAATGCCCTGACCTCGAATTTGGTTTAGAACGGCTGGGTTCTTGTCGGTCCCATAGAACGTCAACGTTCCCTTCAACTCGCTGTATTTCACTTCGTCCGCGTCGCCGAAGAATTCGCCCTGCTTTCGCACTCGGACGTTGCCGATGGCGATCATCTCCTGGTAGGGCTTGTCGATCTCTTTCCCGTCCGCGTCCTTTTCCTTTTGAATCGTGTTGAAAACTTCGAGAGTATCGCGGGCTTCCATGTAAACGGCTCCCTTGGGAATCTCGCCTTCACGAAGATCGACGGGGATCGTTGGGCTATCCGCTGCTAGATGCACGACGCGTACGTTCGTCCAGAACTTGGCTCGATTGCGGTTGTCCTCGGCACGCATCTTCTCGCTGAATTGAACGACGGTAAGCTTCATTTCCTCGTCGGGACCGAGTTCGCCCTTCTTGCGTGGCGGGGTTTTCTTGGCGGCTCCTTCCTTCTCTTTATCCTTCGCATTTGGAGTCGGGCCATCCGCATCTTTCTGACCTGCTTGCCAGATGCGGACCATGCCAGGCATGATGCCTGAGGCTGTGACATCCACGTCGTGTCGCTGCTTCTTGTTCGGCAAGGGCGTGTTCACCATCACAAGTTCCGGGCCCTGGATGCTCTGGAACTTGATCAGTACACCGTTCTCCTTCGTTTCCTCGACGGCCGTCACCGGCTGAATCTGTTTCGGACGGGGTGCGTCGTCATCCTTCGGCGCGTGGAAGCACATCACGGTGTCCACCTTGGCGTTGTCGTCCTCGTCCTTGGCTCCCGGCTTCTTGGGGAGCTTCGCTTTCTCGCGTCGTTCCGGATCGAGATACATGGGCCGATCGAGCAACACCTGCATCCACTCGCACTTCAAACGCGAAAGCTCCTGATAGGCCTGCACGCTGCCGTGGTAGTAAATAAGCTTCTCCGCACCCAGGAAGTCCATGCGATGCTTCCAATAGATGTACATGGTCGTGGGCTTATCAAGCTTCTTGCCTTCCATGGTGTTGGTGGAGAGGATTTCCATGCTCCCTTCTCCTTTCACGATCGAAGTGTCGTTTCGCTGATCGATCGTGATGTCGAAGCCGAAAGTCGTCAGCTTGTCGGAGCGTACGACGCCCCATTTTGGTTTTGCCTTATCCGATGGATCGCCAACGACGACCATGCGATAGCCGTCCGGATAATTCTGAATGTCCACGGTTTGCCCGGCAATATCGTTGCCTTGCTTGTCCTTCGCATCGGGGGCTTGATGGGCTTCCACGTCGCCGGCCGCACGAACGTGATCGATTTCGGTTCGCCCTTCGGAATCTCGGTTCACCCAGTTCTCGATAGAGCGGGCCGACACCACGAACGGAATCTTCGGCTTGGGCTCCTCCTTCTTCTTCTCGATCGGCTTCCCGTCAGGCCCCTTGACTAAGGGAGCTTCGATCTTCGGCCCCTCTTTCGGCGGATCCTTTATTTCGATCGGCTGCTTGCTTCCCGGTTGGATCTTCACGTTCTCGGCCTTCGCTTTGGGCTTGGGCTCCTTCATCAATTTGGGCACGTCTTTGAACAAGACATTCAGATAATCCGAGTGTTGGATCACCATGTCCGGGGTCGTTGCTCGAACTTCGCCCGTTCCCTCCAGCCGCATTGGGCGTGCGTTTTTGGACGGATCATCCTTGGCTCCATCTTTCTTTGGCTTGGGGGTTGGCTTCTTCTCCAATGGCTTCTTTCCTTCAGGCTCCTTGTCGGCAGGTTTGAGCCAAACTTTTAATTGCTGAGCCTCGATCTGCTGAATCTCGCCGGAAGACGTGTCCTTGAACATGGCTCGCCGACCGTCTTTTCCGATGAATGTGAATACATCGAGCAACTTGTCTTTCTCGCCCTCACGAGTGAAAACGAGCCGATCGTTCCAGAAAGCCTGCTTCGCGTACTCGCCCGTTTTGGGATCGATCTCGCCCATGCCGATTGAACCGTTGCCGAGAATGTGCGCTTGCGTGATTTCCTTGCCGTTGCCGAACATGTGCATCTCGGTGCCGACAATGAGGCTACCCTCCTTGATGGCTTGAACCGGGTGCTGCTCGGTCCCCTTCAGGATGGTCATCTTGGCATCGGAGTCGTGAATCAACTCCGTGCCGGTCGCGTTGAGCTTATCCGAGTCCGAGGAGATCACCACGGTTTGGCCCCACGCCCGGATAGTCTTAACTTCGAGATCCCCTTCGCCGGCCGCGTTGTCCTTCTTCCCAGTGATCTTGTCGAGCGTTCGCTTCGGCTCGCCTTTTTCGATCACTGCTTTCTTGCGCTGAAACTGGACATCCAGGTATTCGCAGACCAGGAGATCCTGCCCCGGCGTTCGCCCGGAACGCGAGACGGTGACGTCCTCGACAATACCGGGCCGCGGCATGGCCGGCTTCGCGAAGTGGGCCAGTTCTTTCGTCAAGTCATATCGGAAGGGACCAGGCGTGCGAATCTGGAGCAATCGCTTGTCGACGTGTACCTTCGGTTTTTTCGGATCCGGAAGTTCTTTCTTTGTTGCCGGCCCGCCACCGGGTGCGATGAAGGATGCACTCGCGTCCGTCCACATGTTCATTTCGACCGAATGGTTCAGTCCAACCACCTCGACTCCGCTCACTCCACCCTTGGGATCCTTTTTGCCATTTTTCGCGACAGGCTGGGCCTTCTTCGCGTCCTTGCCTTTTGGCTCGGCAGCGAGAAAGACGCTCAAGCCCACTCCGGACATTGTGGGCGGCCGCGATGCCGTGTGGTCGGGTTCTTGGAGTTCGCTGTTCAAGTAATCGAAAATCTGCACTTCCGTGAAGGTGTAAATATTCGGCAATCCTGCTTTCGGCTCGGCTTCGTAGTAAACGGGGCCCGGTGTAACCATCTCGATATCGTCGTCCAAACTGACCGTTCGGCGATTGTTCAGCAAACGCACACGGCCCTTGCGGGGATCGGCTAGTCTGGCTTCCGGATCGGCCTGCAATTCGCACGACACAATCTTGCGGCCGTCGAAATCGCTCATCGAGCGAATAGGCCTGTCGAACTTCAAGTATGCCACATCGCAATAAATGGTGTTGATCTCAGGCAGACCTTCGGAGCTGACACGTTGCGAATAGGAAGCGAGACTCAGAGGCGATAACTCGACCCAGCCCTGGCGTTCACCGGAGGGGACGATCCTGAAGTTGTGGGCCGCGATCAGGACGCCTCGCTGCTTCATGTTCAATTTGATCGGGAACCAGAGTTCCGCACATCTCGGCCCAAAGGCTTGTTCCAACATACGATCGGTCTGATTGCCTGAAGATGGCGAAGAAGGAGCACCCGGTTCCTGGCCTTCTCGAAACGCCTCGGGCAACGGAGGAAGTCCGTCCAGATTGCCGAGCAGGCCTGCATAAGCGAAGTAGCAGGATGAACAAACGATCAGCCCGACGAGCGAGTAGAGAATTCGGGATGGTGTCCACATGTTTCAACCCCTGCAATTCCCCGCCCCGAAGTGGGGGGGGTATCAATCCACCCGATCATTGACTTCGGAGGCGATGCACCACTTCATCCCAGGTGCCTTGGCCCCGCATGAGCCATTCGATGGCTTCACGAACAGCTCCCCGGCCACCAGGAGTACGGGTCACGAACGAGGCAACTTCCTTCAATTCCGATGCCGCGTCAGCGACGGCGATGCCCAGCCCACATGCCATGAGTACAGGCAAATCCGGGAGGTCGTCGCCAATGGCACAGACCTGATCCGCACGCAGGCCAACCTCTTCTAGGATACGCCGCAGGGCAACTAATTTCTCTTCCTCGCCTTGAAAAACCAACTCGATCCCCAGCTCACTCGCTCGGCGATTGACCGCGGGCGACGAACGCCCGGAAAGTATTGCCACGCGTTTCCCGCTGCGTTGCCAGGCCTTGATCCCGGATCCATCGCGAACGTAAAACGACTTGATCTCAAGCCCATCGGATGTGTACGTGACGCTACCGTCCGTCAGGACGCCATCGACATCGAGCAGGAGCAACTCGATGCGAGCGAAACGTTCGCGTGAGACTTCAGGCATGTCAGGCACTCACCCGCTTCACGAGGTGAACCTTTGCCGGCCCTTTCTCGGCAGTCGCTTCCGACCCAATCAGATCCGTCTCGTCGAGCAGGCCGATGGGCTTGCCCTCATCGTCAATCACGGGCAACTCACTGATCTTGTGAAGACGCATGAGTGAGACTGCATCTTCCATGCGAGCCCCGTAATGAATGGTCAGCGGGCTCTTGGTCATCACGGCCGAGACGGATGCGTCGAAGCAATCGTAGGCTCTTCGCTCAAACAAGCGGGCCAAATCGCTATCCGTGTAAAGTCCGGCTAGTTTACCATCGGCATCGACCAACATCACGGCACCGGTACGCCGGCCTTGATGACGAGCTTGGGCAAAAACTTCCCGTACCGAGTCCGATGCCTTTGCCATTCGCAACTCGGACCCATGACGCATGTGCTCTTCGACGTGGGACAACTTGAAGCCGAGACTACCCGCTGGGTGAAACCGAGCGAACTCGGCATGGGTGAACTCCCGGCGATCGCAAAGAGCGAGGGCCAAGGCATGGCCAATCGACATGGCCACGACCGTGCTCGTACTCGGTGCGAGGTTGAACAGTGATTCCGCCACAGCACCATAGGCGATGGCGGTATCCGACTGCACTGCCAACGTGCTCGTCTTGTTCCCCGTAATTGCAATAACCGAGGCACACATGCGCCGCAGCGGCTTCAACAGGCGGACGATTTCTTCGCTTTCGCCGCTGTTCGAAAGAATCACGATGGCATCGTTCGCATGAACCATGCCGAGGTCGCCGTGAAGAGCCCGCGTTGCATCCAGAAGGTAGGCCCGCGTGCCTGTGGAGTTGAAGGTGCCGACGAGTTTTTGGGCGATGTCCGCTGATTTGCCAACGCCCGAGATTCCGACACGTCCATCGGCCGAGCCACAGGCCCAGAGTAGTTCCACTGCTTGCGTAAACGATTCGTCGAGCTGGTCGGCCACCTCGCGAAGGGCTTCCGCCTCGTGCCGCAACAGTTCGCGGGCTCGTTCGAGCTGGGTCATACGATCGACCTCGGTGGGCAACAACATAGGCATGGCCGCATCCCTGCGATCAATGTGTGGGTGTCCGCGTAATCTGTTTTGTACCGTCTTCGCCCGTTGGCGAAACGTCAAGCTCAGCGAGAATTGCACTTTTTGGGGTTCGCCTGGGACGCCAAATTGCCCGAATTGTCCATTTTACGAATTATTTGTGGTGATCTGCTGACGGAAGCTAAGGAGTGGCACATTTTGGAACCGATAGGGATCAGAATCGCGAAGCAGTGTCCGTCTGTTCACTACTCGACCTTTACGTGCTACCAGTAGGCCTGCAAAAAGACTCTCGATAAATGGAAAATAGATTGCCAGGCAAACTTCCGGATGTGAGGTATACTCTCCCAGTAGGGATGGTGCCTCCCTTTTCGGATATGCGATTTGAACGGTGGAGGCTACTGAGGGTTGGCCTCATACCCTGCCGAGATGGTACAGCTTTTCATCCATGCGGAATAGTCGGCGCGTTTACGCCGGTTTTCCTGAACCCTCGCAATGAGTTGCTTGACTACGCAATTCCAGCGGTTACGCTAGAAGCGAAGATAGGAACAGATTGTCTTTTTCCGAACGTTCGCAAGGTTCGGGCCGGAACAGACTCGACACAAGCGGTAGAATCCGACCGCAAGTATTATTCACCGAGAGCCACCACGCGATGACACCGACGACCAACACCACGGAAGCGCCCGCCCCCGACACCACGCCGGCTAGCCCAACCGTTCCCCCCGCCGTGACCCCGGAGAGCGAACTCTCCGCAGACGAACGGCGGAGACGCAATATTCCTGTTGCGATCGATCGTCGCCGCCAGAACGCGGCCGAGAAACGGCGCACGAGCGAACGTCGCCGTCTGATCGACCCCACAACTTGCGAACGCGATTACAACGACGACGAGACGCTGTTCATGAAGACCATGGAACGCTACAAGCGCGAGAATCGCCGGCCATTCCCGACCTGGAGCGAAGTCCTGGAAGTGCTCATTTCAATGGGCTATCGCAAGGTCGAGCCGCAGGGTGATCTCCCCGGCATCAAGCGCGAAGCCGCACCGCCCAAGGGTTAGGAAGTTACAAGTTCGAAGTTTCAAGTTTCAAGTTGTGAGCCAAGAAGTTTTGAGAACAACTTGAAACTTGAAACTTGAAACTTGAAACTAGATACATGCATGTCTTCATCAGCGCCGGCGAACCGAGTGGCGATCTGCACGGCGCGAATCTTATCCGCGAGTTGAAGAAAATTGACCCGGCTGTCCGCCTCAGCGGTTTCGGCGGCGACCGCATGGAAGCTGCGGGTTGTCAACTTCTGTATCCACTCTGCAATCATTCGGTAATGTGGATTCTGAGCGTCGTCCAGCAAATCTTTACTTTCATTCGTCTATTGAACGAGGCGCAAGAGTTCTTCCGCGCTCAACGTCCCGACGTGATCGTCGTCATCGACTATCCCGGCTTCCATTGGAAGCTCGCGCAGCGGGCGAAAAAGGAAGGTATTCCAGTCGTGTACTTCGTTCCGCCGCAGATCTGGGCGTGGGGTCAATGGCGGGTGAAGAAGATGAAGCGGCTGATGACGCAGGTTCTTTCCGCCCTACCCTTCGAGCACGACTGGCTGAACAAACGGGGCGTCCACTCGACCTATATCGGCCACCCGTACTTCGATGAACTGGCATCCCAAAAACTGGATGAGGAATTCTTGATCGCAGAGAAAAGCCGGTCGGGAAGAATCGTCGGCATCCTCCCCGGCTCGCGAAATCAAGAAGTCGCTCGCAACGTGCCCGAGATGTTGCGGGCTGCACGGTTGATCCAACAGGCGTTGCCTAACACGCGGTTTTTGGTCGCGGCTTTCAATGGGCTGCAAGCCGATTTAGTTAGAAATGTTGCCAGTCGTTGGAAGATGCCGGTCGATGTCCACGTCGGCTGCACGCCAGAAATTATTTCTCTGTCCGAGTGCTGCATCGCGGTTTCGGGTTCGGTCAGCCTGGAGATCATGTATCGGCAAACGCCTGCCATGATCGTCTATCGCCTGCCCCGCATCACTTTGAAAATCGCCCGTCGATTGGTGAAGGTGAAGTGGATCACGTTGGTGAACCTGCTGGCGAAGGAAGCGGTGTTCCCGGAGTTCATCACGGATCGCGACCCCTCGAAAGCTTTGGGAGCACGAGTCATTCAGATGCTGAACGATCCCGCCGAGCAGGCAACTGTACGACAAAAGCTCGCGGAACTTTGCGACCGTTTTGCTAGGCCCGGAGCTTGCGAGTCGGCCGCACGATGCATCGAGCGAATCGCACGGACTCCACACATGCATAATTCGAACTAATAGCGAACACCCAGCATTCCCATCGCGGAATACTGGTAGAAATTCGCTTGCCGGTCGAGGAAATCCGAAAACGTGTAGTCTGCTTCCAGTCGGCCACCGACCAGCCAGATCCAGCCGCCCGCCGGAATTTCCATCGTGGCCGTGAGGCCGCCGAAGGCCTGGGCGAATACGTCGAACCGGCGACGATAGCCACCTTCTTCGAACGGCGTATCGAAGTTCACGTGGCCGGCACCCCATCGTCCGCCGACATCCGCGCCGAGGCGAAAATTCGCGTCCCAGGTATCGAGAATGAATCCGGGTCGGAAGAGAAACCAATCGCGGCCAAGCCCGAGGCCCACTGCGGTTCGATGCAACGAATGGATCGTGACCGGTTCAGTCTCCAGGGTTACAATGTCGCCGTTCGTGCCCCGGTTAAAGAAGTACGCAACGTGTGCATCGATGGCCCAGGCGGCATCGCCTGCGGAATCGAACAATTGCGTTCGAGCACCAATCTGTGCGGTTTGGCCACGTTTCAGGTTGCGCACGAGCAACGTATCACCTTGCGGTATCGTCACGCCAAAGCGGGCGTAAACTTCCTCGCCAATCGGGCCATTCGCACCGACGGGTCCACAGCAATTGTTCCCCTGAAGAGTATTGCCTCCCTCCATGAAACTGTGCGACATCATGGCATTGACCGGCGCTTCCGCTGGTAAACCAAGAAGGACGGGCGGTGGGGGTGGAGCCGACCCCACCGTTGGCGTAGCCGGGGTAATCGGGGCAGCCACGGGCGGAGTTTTGGGCATCGCGGCTGGCTCCGCATTGCTGCTGATCGTGGTGACTGACCCGCGTGTGTTGCCGACCACTGTCCCGCCAGGCAAAGCGGCCGCAATCGCGGGCTCTTCATTTGGTACCTGCGCGAAGGTCGAACCACATCCGACCGCGAGAACGGCACTGGGGAGCCATCGGCGAAATCCGTTCATCGTCTGCCTCACTGCCGTATACGGACGGCGACTTTACCGCTAATCCGGGTTATCCGTCTTAAGATCGGCACACGAGCGGGTAAACTTTAACGAGGATAACGATTCCAGGGTCACGCGTCGCAAATCCGCGACGCAGGCGAACCTGAACGTGGAAAGATTTAAGTTGGCCTCGCTTACACTTCGGCCTCCGAACTATCAGCCAACATCGTCAAAACGTCATCGGCCGAAATGTCATCGAAAGACGTCACCACACGATCCGCCCCAGCTTCTTCCAATTTCTCCTTTCCATGGTGTCCCGCGAACGTCACGGCTACACACTTCATGCCGCCGGATTTGGCCGCTTGCACACCGGCAATCGCATCCTCAAAAACGACGCAGCGATTCGGCGGCACACCGAGCCTTTCGGCCGCGACCAAGAATACTTGCGGGTCAGGCTTGCCGCGTTGAGTATCTTCCATTCCGACGATGGTCTGAAAATATTTTGCACTTGCCGTAAGACTCAGGATCAAGTCGAGATTTCCTCGCGGGGCACTTGAGCCAACGCCCTGCCGTACACCTCGATCAGCGAGGGCTGCAAGCAAGTCGGAAACTCCTGGCAACAATTCGATTCCCTTCTCGGCCTCGCTGCGGTAATACGTCTCTTTGCGTTCGCCGATCTCACGGACTTCTTGCTCCGTGAAGTTTTGGTGGAATAGAAAGCGAATGATCTCCGGATTGCGGCGACCGAACGTGGCTGAGAAATCGTCGCGTGAGAACGGCCTGCCCAACTCGTTGGCCATTCGCACCCAGGCGTCGAAGTGCATCTCGGCCGTGTCGACCAACGTGCCGTCCACATCCCAAATCACGGCGAATGGTTCTTGGCGCATCGTTTGCTAGCTCCTTTAGTGGTCGGACCGTTGACAAGTTCCGGCATCACGGTTAAGTTTGAATGAAGACGCTTCCGACAAAAGTCTCTCGCAGGCCGACGCGTAAGCAAGAAAACACTATATTTCTCGCTTACGCTTCGGCCTGCCAACCATAAAATCGACTTTTGTCGGAAGCGTCAATGAAGCCCCTTCCTCATTCGATTTACTCATGCCCGAGTCGTCGAGCGAATACGAGGCCGAAGTTCTGGCGAATTGCCAGAAAGCCATCGGCTACGATTTCCGCAAGCTGGAACTCTTGCGCTCCGCCCTAACGCACACATCCGGGGCCAATACTCGTCAGGATTCATTTGAAAGACTGGAGTTCCTGGGCGACGCGGTACTGGGCCTCGTCTGTGTCGAGCAACTTTACCGTCGCTTTCCGGACTATCACGAAGGTGAGGTGACCAACGTGAAATCTGCCGTGGTCAGCCGAGTCGCGTGTGCCAGTTTCAGCAAGAAGCTCTGC
>Ga0105044_10012230_pt1 | contig 11668 bp, 7 predicted proteins | sample MAT01_FD_78092 | JGI IMG/M metagenome (GOLD analysis project Ga0105044, IMG submission 78092) | Freshwater microbial communities from Lake Fryxell liftoff mats and glacier meltwater in Antarctica - MAT-01 | ecosystem: Environmental > Aquatic > Freshwater > Ice > Liftoff microbial mat | place...
AATCAGCACCCGCTGTAGTACGCCCCGATGTAGTCCGCCAGGTCGTCCGGATCGGTAAGGCCGTCGTGATTAAAGTCACTCCCAGCCGCAGGAGGCTGGCTGAAGAACGCACCGATGTAGTCGGCCAGGTCATCCGGATCGAGCGTCCCATCGCCGTTGAAGTCCGGGGCACATGCCGGCGCCGGGTCCACGCACCGCAGCGAGACGATCTCAAAGTCGTCAACCGCGGCTTCCACCAGCGACCCCGGGTCGGCATCGCCCGCGATGAACCGCACCCGCACCTGCGCCGTCGGCGCCAGCCCGAGTGACGCCAGCGTCCACTCTGCTCTCACCCAGCCCGGATTGGTATTCACATCGCTCGGCCCGCCCGGGCCCACGGTCTCCGCCCGCGTCCAGGTTGCGCCGCCGTCGGTCGAAACTTCAACTTTGAACGTATCGATGTACGGCGAGCCGCCGCCGCCGTTTGAGTACCACCGCCAATAGCTGATCCGTGCGTCAGTCTGCGCAGCGAGGTCAAAAACCGGCGAGAGTAGGATCGTGTCGCCGCCATCCACGTCGTTGGTGCCCACGCCCGCGCCCGCGACGGCCTGACCGGTAAACCAGCACCGCGTGCCGTCTTCAGTGTGGTCGCTCTCGGGCTGCGCTGTCGTGCCGTTCGGGTCGCCAAGTTCCCACAACCCCGATACCGCCGTGCCACCGCTCCGCGTCCACAAAGAAGTCGCCGCCTCAAACGAATCACCCGCGAACACCACCGTCTCGCTCACCACCGCCGCCACATTCGCCCCCGATGCGCCCAGCGACGGGTTGTTGCGCACGCCCACAGAGGTCTGCGCCGCAATGAAGTACTCGACGGCCTCGCCACACCCTGTCGCCGGGATCGCCGCTTCAAACAGCGTTCCATCGCTCGTGCTCATCGCAGTCTCAACCGTCGTTGTCCCCACCGTGGTCACCAGTGTCACACCCGCCGGGTCGATCGTGAGATTCAGCGGCATGATGCGGACCGAGATCGGCGTTGCCACGCCCGGCCGCACCGTCGCCGGCTTGCCCGCGGGATACACAAACGTCGCCAGTTGCGGAACCACAAACGACTCGACCACGCCCGAGTTGGTTGTGCTCGGCGGCGCGATCGCCGTGCTTCCCAGACCGCGCCCGGCAAACGCTGACCACAGCCGCGACAGATTCGCCCCGCCGTTGTTCACGCTGTCGGCCTGCAGAATCGCATCGCGCGATTGGACAAACGTCGGATTCGTCGGCGCCAGCTTCATCCCGTCCACCACCAACTGCTGCGACAGGTGATTGCCGGCAAAGCCATACCCATCCCATAGCGCCGCCCGCACATCCATCAGCGTTGAGCACCACACCTCGCCGGTGTTGTGCACCGCGCTGGGTGCGCTGGTAATGCCCGTGTTCCGCGCCACCCCGGCCGGCACAGCGAACTGCGCCGTATCGATATCTGCAAACGTCAGCGGGTTCTTCGTCTGGTCTGTGCAATACGGGAAACGCCGGATGCCAAAGTAGTAGTTACTTGTGTACGCGCTGCTAAATAGCTGCAGCGTCGCGTACGGCGCCATCGGATACACCGCGTGCGGATTGTCGCCGCTCTGCGCATTGAGCGTGAGTGCAAAGAAGTCAGACCACCCCTCTCCCTGCCCGCCCGGCTGGCTCCCCGCCAGCCCGCCGTGCAGCCTTATCGAAAGCCCGTGCGAGTACTCATGGAACACGATGTCGCCGTCAAAGTCGCCGTCGCGGTCGGGTGTCGGGCCGTTCCACAGGTACATCTGCACCCGCGCACTCGTGCCGTCGGTCCCGCCCGAGTTGAAGTTGGCGTTGTTGACGCTTCCCGCATCGGCTCCGTCCTGCGCGTCGGCCGTAATGGCGTCGTTGCCCGTCCCGCCCACGCGGAAGTTCACCGTCTGGAAGTTGCCCGCCGGCTCGTCAAAGCCCAGCGCATACAGCCGGTCGTGATACACATTGCCCAGATAAAACAGTTGCGTCACGGCCGCCGACCGATACGTCTCCGGCCCCGCGCTCAGATCGAGCGCAAAGTCAAACACCCGCGCCGCCGTCCCGTTCGGCCGCGGCACATCGGGCTGGTTGTTCCCGTCGCGATCTGTCGCCGCCAACACGTTGTTGCCCGTCGTCTCGGTCCCGCCGTCGTTGATCCATCCATTGGGCGAAAACGCCCGGATCGACTGCGGCGCCACCGTCACCAGCTCGCGCTCCACCATCGGCAACTGCAACGCCGAGGGAATACTCGTTCCCGGTGAGCCCGGCGCCGGGCTGTCGCCGGTGAACACGCGATATGTTGCCGGTTGCGTCGTATCAAACACCAGCCGATCCGTCCGGTGCAGCACCGCCGCCGTCACCGCATCCACCACCACGTCGTACGTGTGCCCGATCCCGGGCGCAGCGATCACCACCGCAAACGCCGGCCGCAGCTCGCTCCGCGTCAGCGGAAAGAGCACGCGCCGCGTCGTCAGCGCTTCCTCAGGGCGAAAGTCCATCCCCGGCTGCCACCTTTGCAGTTCTTCCTCGCCCGCCACCTCACCGCCCTGGTCCGCCTGGCCCCCCTGGCCCGCCTGGCCCTCCGCCTCCGGCCATGCGCAAAGATCAATCCCCACGCTCATCGCGGCCGCCGCGATCGCGGTCGCACCGTCGATTACCGCCGCCGGCACCTTGCCCGCCCCACCCGCCGCCGGCACGAACAACGAATCGATATTGATGAGTTCGCCCCGCGCCGTGATGCTCGCCCGCATCACGGCTCCAAACACATCGAGCGTGCGACCTTCGGCATCCGTCTCGCGCTGCTGAAGCGTCAGATGCATCGCCCCGTTGTGCCGTGTCGGGCACAGCCGCGTCGTCCGCGCCCGATCCAGCACCACCGGCTCAAGCTCAAATAGCGCGGCATGCGCAGCCACGAACGAACGCGCCGCCCCCCGCACATCGAGCGGCCGCGCTGCCGTCAGAAACGCCTCCGTGCTCCGCACAAACCGCGGCGTGCCGAACAGATCGTCATCCTCAACCGTGAGCCCGGCAATCCGCTTCTTGAGCGCGTCGAGCGCGCTCTGTCGCGCCGCCCCCGTTCGTGCCCGATCCGCCGCAATCGCCAACTTCGCCGCCGGCCCCGCCACCTCGTTCGCAAGCCGCACGTCGAGCGGCCCCGCCCCCGGCACGCGCCCGTACCGCTTGGCTGCGCCCAGCAGAGGCGCCTTCTCCGCAGCACCATCACCCGTCGCGGCACCCGTCGAAGCGACGAGTGGGCCCGAAGCAAGAGCAAGGCCGGCAAGAGCACAGAGAAGTTGGGTCGACATAGGTATTTTCAAAAGAACGATCAACCGCCCTCTCAGTCTACACGATGCCCGCCACTTGACACCCATGATTGTCCCGAATCTTTGCCCCCGTCCCCCGTCCCCCCCGGTTGGTGACGGCTCCCGCCGAGGCCCATGCCGCCAATGATCCGACCATGATGAAGCTCTCCCTCCTTGCCCCCGTTGCCTGTCTCGCCATCCTCAACCCGGCTTTCGCACAGTCGCCGGCTCCGGTCGCGCCCGCCTCGGCCCTTTCCGCAGCGGAAACTGCCGCGGGTTGGCGGACGTTGCTGACCGACAATGCCGCTCCCGGGTTCCGCGGCTACAAGCAGCCCGGCTTCCCGGCCAAGGGCTGGACCGTGACCGGCGGCGTCCTGAAGAGCATCAAAGGCGGTGGCGGCGGCGATCTTGTCACCAGCGACGAGTTTGGCGACTTTGAACTCGTCTGCGAGTTCCGCTGTAGCCCCAAGGCCAACAGCGGCATCATGTACCGCGTCGCCGAAACCCTCGACTCCGCCTGGCAGACTGGCCCCGAGTACCAAATCCTCGAAGACGCCACCTACGGCGCCAAGTCCACCGACATGCACTCTTGCGGAGCCCTCTATGACCTCGCCCCGCCCGTTGAGGGCAAGACCATGAAGTCGATCGAGAGCGGCGGGTGGAACGAGGCGCGCATCCGCCTCCGCAATGGCATCGTGCAGCATTACCTCAACGGCGTGAAAGTCGTCGAGTGCCCCGTCGAGGGGGCCGACTGGGCCGCCCGCATCGCCAAAAGCAAGTTTAAGGATTACAAAGGCTTCGGCGTCCTCCCCAAGGGCCGCTTGGCGCTTCAGGATCACGGCGATGAAGTTTCTTACCGCAACATCAAGGTCCGCGACCTTGGTGCCAAGTCTGATGGCACCATCGCGCTCTGGAACGGCAAAGACCTTGCCGGCTGGAAGGCCTTCGTCCCCGATGCCGAGAAGGCCGGCGTCAAGCCCGAGAGCGTTTGGAGCATCGAAGACGGCGTCCTCGTCTGCAAGGGCAACCCCGTCGGCTATATCCGCACCGAGAAAGACCACACCAACTACGTCCTCCGCCTCCAATGGCGCTTCAGCCCTGTGACCAAGAAGGCCGGCAACAGCGGCGTCCTGCTCCGCATGATCGGTGAAGACAAGCTCTGGCCCAGGAGCGTTGAAGCGCAGCTGCAAAGCGGCAGCGCGGGCGACTTCTGGAACATCGAGAACTTCGTCATGACCGCCGACCCCGCCCGCACCAACGGCCGCAACACCAAGAAAATGAGCAAGGACGTCGAACGCCCCCTCGGCGAGTGGAACGAGTACGAGATCGTCGTTGATCACGGCACCATCACGCTCATGGTCAACGGCGAGATGCTCAACCAGGCCACCAAGGTCGAAGAGGTTGCTGGCAAGATCTGCCTGCAGTCGGAGGGCGCCGAGATCCACTTTAAGAACATCTCGCTCACGCCCATCAAGTAGTCGCCTTCCGCCTCGCGTCTTGCCATTTGCCCGCCCGCAGACCTCTCGGAACAACTCATGAAGCCCACCTCGATGCCCCCCGTTGCGTCGGTACTTTCGCTCAGCCTGCGCGCGATCCTCCTGCCGACCATCCTTGCCGGCATGCCAACGGTGACACTGGCGCAGGCCCCCGCCACGACGGCCCAACCACCCTCGCTCCGCGCCGTCGCGCCCACCACGCTCATCACCAGCGAAATGGCCGGCACCATCGCCCGCTTTGAGGCCGACTATGGCGCGGTGCTTCGCACCTACCGCGTCGAGGCCTCGCCCTCCCGTCAGGATCGTCTCACGGCGTTGCTCCAAGCTTGGATTGGCGAACTCGCCTCCATCAACTTCGACGCCCTCGGCCGTGGCGGTCAGGTCGATTACATCCTCCTCCGCTCCCGCATCGAAGCCTTGCAGGCCCAGCAAGCCCTTGACGCAGGCCACCGCGAGCGCATCATCGGCTTTGCGCCCTTCGCCAGCATCATCATCGATCTCGAAGATGCCCGCCGCAAGGTTGAGCCAATGGGCGGCACAGGCGCCGAGCGCGCTGCCGAGCAACTGACCAAACTCCGCCAGCAGATTGACGCCGCCGCCAAGTCGCTCGACGAGAACCTCAACAAAGGCGGCGATGCCCGCCCGGCCATCGCCGATTGCAAACGCGCCCTCGACCTCGTGAGCGAACTCCGCGACAACCTCCGCGAGTGGTTCGGTTTCTATAGCGGCTACGACCCCATGGTCACCTGGTGGTGCCAGAAGCCCTTTGAGAACGCCGAGCAGGCCTTCGACAACTACACCCGAATGCTCCGCGAGCGCGCAGTCGGCATCACCCCGCAGAACGAGAACGTCATCGTCGGCACGCCCATCGGGCGCGATGGCCTTACCGCCGCCCTCAAGGCCGCGATGATCCCCTACACCCCGGAAGAAATCCTCGCCATCGGCGAGCGCGAGCAGGCCTGGTGCGAGGCCGAACTTCGCAAGGCCGCGGCCGAGATGGGTTTGGGCGATGATTGGAAAGCCGCCCTCGAGAAGGTCAAGCAGGACCATCTCCAGCCCGGCGAGCAGCCCAAACTCATCCGCGACCTCGCCGACGAAGCCATCAAGTTCCTCCGCGACCGCGACCTCATCACCATCCCCGAGCTCGCCGACGAAACCTGGCGCATGGAGATGATGAGCCCCCAGCGGCAACTCGTGACCCCGTTCTTCACCGGTGGTGAGGTCATCAGTGTCTCGTTCCCCGTCGCTTCCATGGAGCATCAGCAGAAACTCATGACGCTCCGCGGCAACAACATCCATTTCAGCCGCGCCACCGTGCACCACGAACTCATCCCCGGCCACCACCTCCAGCAGTTCATGTGCAGCCGCTATAACACCCAGCGCGACCCCTTCGGCACCCCCTTCTGGACCGAGGGCTGGGCCCTCTACTGGGAAATGCGCATGTGGGACCTGAACTTTGCCAAGAGCCCGCAGAACAAGATCGGCATGCTCTTCTGGCGCAACCACCGCTGCGCCCGCATCGTTTTCTCACTCAAGTTCCATCTCGGCCAGATGACTCCGCAGGAGGCGGTGGACTATCTCGTCGAGCACGTCGGCCATGAGCGGGCCAATGCCGAGGGCGAGGTGCGCCGTTCGTTCAACGGCATGTACGGCCCGCTCTACCAAGCCGCGTACATGCTCGGCGGCCTCCAGTTCCGCGCCATGCAGCGCGAACTTGTCGGGGTCGGCACCATGACCGACAAACAGTTCCACGATGCCATCATGCTCGAGAACAACATGCCTGTCGAGATGGTCCGGGCGGTGATCACGAAAGAACCCCTCAAGCGTGATCAGACGACGACATGGCGGTTTGATCCCATCCAGCTCGGCAAGTGATCGCGGCGATTCAAAGCAGATGAGAAGAGAAACGGAACGATCACCGCGCCGCCACAGCACCTGAGTCTGCGCTCACATGTGCTTGAGCGTCCCTTTGATCCGCGCCCGCTTCTCGCGATAGAGCAGCCCGATCATGTACTCATAGCACGCCGTCATCGCCGCCAGCCGCAGGCCGGCAACTCCGTCGAGCAGCCCAAACCGCACGAAATACATATAGATAAATCGCAGCAGCGGCCGCATCGGGGTCCGTGGCCAAACCTCGCGCCGCAGCCACCAGCGGTAGCGCAGGTTGTCTTTGAACAGCCGTTTGGCATCAGCGCCGGTTGCCCCGCTGGTGCGGAGTTTGATCCACTCAGTACTTTCAAGATCGGCGTACTTGATGTGCTTGCGTATCCACTCGGCGAGCGTCTCGCGCCGAATGTGCAGCATCTCTTCCGTGAGATACTCAACTGGTCCGTCGCACACCATGTGCTCGTGCACGGCGCGGTCCTCATACCGGCACTTGCCGCGCCGGAAGAAGCGCAGGTTCCACGACGGATACAGCCCGCCATGCCGCACCGCATGGCCCATGTACAGCACCACACGGTTCACGTAGTAGCCATCCGTGGGCCCCGCCGCCGCCGCCACGCGGAAGAGTTCATCGCGCAGTTCGGGGGTAATCCGCTCGTCGGCATCAAGAATGAAGACCCACTCGCCGGTGAACGGCAGGTTCTCAAGGCCCCAGTTTTTCTGCTTGGCGTAGTCGATGAACTTGTGCTCAACTACGTGCGCACCGGCCTGGCGGGCCAGTTCCTGCGTGCCATCCTTGCTGAACGAGTCCAGCACGAACACGTTGCCCACCTTGCGGCCGTTTTCAATCGTCTCGCTGATGTGCGCCGCCTCGTTGAGCGTTGGAATCAGGATATCGATCCCTCGGCCCACGGCGTAGAGCGATTCGGGCGTGATCACCGCCTTGTCAGAAGCTGCGCTCATGAAGCACCTCCGCCGTCGAGCGCCGCCGCCGAAGGCGCCGGCCCGCTGCCCGTTCCGGGCGCGATCACCGCCGCAGCCGATGCTCCGCCGCCCATTGTCGGCCGTCCGGCAGAAGTTGTCCGCGCCTCACTCAGCACATCCATCGTTTGTACCAGGTCGTTGGTCTCGATCGTCCAGCGCTCGCGGCGCTCCTTGATCTTGAGCTCAATCCAGTACTCATACATCGAGATCATCAGGCAATAGTGCAGCCCCGCCGAACCGTCAAGCATGCCCATCCGCCCGAAATAGTTGTATATAAACCGCCAGATCGGCCGAAACTTCAGGTGATACGAGAGGTTCTTAAACGCCCGCCGGCGCGTCACCTTGTCGCCCTTCACCAGCGAGCTGACGGGCGGTCGCGCCATGAGGGACAGATGCAGCCCCTCAAGTGCTTCGCGGTCTGAATAGCCGTTGTGCTTGTTGAGCCACTCAAACAGCCCTTTGCTGAACGAGTAGTGCAGGTAGGGGTGCGCCAGCGTGCCCGTGGTGCCGTGCGGGTCTTCGCGCTGGCCGTGCCCGAAGTCCATGAAGCGGCACTTGCCGTACTTGAACAGCCGCACCTGATACGACGGATAGCCGCCCGAGCGCTTGATCCACTTGCCAAGGAAGATCATCTTGCTCGGTGCCAAATAGCACACGTGCGGCGACTTGTTCCCGTCATCACCCAGCACCTCGGCCATCTCGCGAACACTCTCGACTGTGAACCGTTCGTCGGCATCAAGGTGGAAGTGCCAGCCGTGCTTGCACGGAATGTGGTCGATGGCCCAGTTGCGCTGGTCGCCGAAACTCTTGAACGCGTTCACGTGCACCTTAGCGCCCATGGCCTCGGCGATCTCGCGTGTCCGGTCCGTGCTCCCGGAGTCGAGCACATGAATGTCGTCGCACCATCCGCATGAGCGGATGCAGTCGGCGATGTTGCCTTCCTCGTTGATCGTCAAAATCACGATCGACACCGGCGGGCGAGGCCCGTTGTAGACGCCGTTCTCGAGTTGGATGCTGACGTTTGGCAAGGGCGAAGCTGAGGAGCGTGTGGGCTGAGAACGTGCGGGCTGAAATCGGGCAGACACGATCGATCAATACGTTTCGATCAGGCCTCGTGGGCCTTGGTGCTCACCACAAAGAACGATTTCCAGAACGGCCACGGGCGACCATAGCCGGTCCAAACCTTGGGCGCAAATCCCCACTTCTCAAGGCACATCCGCATGCCCTTGGTGTCAAAGAAGCGAATGTGCTGCCCCAGCGGGTCATAGTGCTTGGTGTAGTTGAGCAGGTCAACGCTGATGTTTTTGAGCAGGCCGTGATACGGCGTTGTGATGATGAACAGCCCGCCCGGCTTCAGCAGCCGGTTGATGGCCTCCAGATACGTCCCCACGTCGAACAGGTGTTCGATCACTTCGCTGGAAAACACAAAGTCGTACATCCCCTTGCGCTCGGGGAGCATGCCCTCGACGGGTCCGCAGTGAAACGTGCAGTCGGGGTGCTGCGTGCGGGCGTAACTGATGCCCACCTCGCTGATGTCGATCCCCTCCGCTGCGTAACCCATCTCGGCGAAGAGCTTCACGAACTCGCCCCGGCCGCACCCGACATCGAGCACCTTTGACCCCTTCGCCAGCCCCGCCGCGTGCGCGCGCAGGAGCGCCGTCCGCTGCGGCGTGGTTGGGTCGTAGTACTCATCGGGATTGTCCCAGTAACGTTCGTAGTACTCTTTGATATCTGCCATGGCCACCCCTTGATCGGCCTTAACGCCCGGCAACTCCCCGGCGTTTGGAAAGGCGGGAAGAATAACCACCCTTCGGACGTGAAACCTCTGCCATCTCCCGCAGAATCGGCCCGCCACGCCCACCGACCTCACGATCATCTTGGCCATTGCTCTTCCCCGACCCTTCGGCGCGCCGATCATTGCCTCCTTGCTGCTGCGCGTCGTCCACATTACCGAATCTATCACCGCCTCCGCTGGCGGCACCTCCACCGCCTTCGTTGAGCTCATCGAGGCCCTCCGCACCCAGTCGGCCTCCGGCCTTGAGCTTCGGGCCATCTCTCAGACCCTTCCCCCCGACGATGCGGCCCGAAAGTGGATCGCCGGCCACGAGCCAAACCTCTGGCACTTCACCGGCCCCCGGGGCCGCCATCTGGCCGGCACCCTCGCCTCCGATGCCCGCCGCCTGATCGACGAGTTCAAACCCCACATCCTGCACCTCCACGGCCTCTGGTGTCAGGACCTTGTGAGCGTTGCCCGCCATGCCCTTGGCCGTGGCATCGCCACCTGCTACCACCCGCACGGCATGCTGGTTCACGCCGCGCTCCGCCGCAGCGTACTCAAAAAAGCTATATTCAGGCGCATGGGCTTGGCGGGGGTGCTCGCCAAGGCTGATGCCGTCGTCTTCGCCACCGATGGCGAGCGCGTCACCAGCGACCTGTCAATGTTCTCGCATGATGTGCAGACCAGTGTCATCCCCCTCGCCGTAAACGTTGAGATTCCCGAGAACGCTCGGCCCGCACTGGCCGAGGCAGGCCGCGCCAGACTCGGCTTGGCGGCAGATGAACCAGCCTTGGTCTTCATGGGCCGCCTGCACCCCGTCAAACGTGTCGAACTCACCATCGACGCCTTCGCCAAGGCCCGCCAGAGCGTCCCCGGTCTGAAGCTCATTCTGGTTGGCGATGGCGATGCTTCCTATGTCGAATCGCTCCGCGTGCGGGCCGCTGCGCTTGGCGTGGGTTTGCTGGATGCCATCACCTTTGCTGGCTGGCTCAGCGGCGATGCCAAGTGGCAGGCCCTCGCCGCCGCCGATGCCCTCATCATCAACAGCGAGTTTGAGAACTTCTGCTACGCCTTGGTTGAAGCCCTCATCGTCCAGACGCCCGTCATCATGACCGACAACCTCGCCATGGCTCCCGCGGCCCAGAACGCCGGCGCCGGGTTCATGGCAACCAGTGACCCTGACGCGTTGGCCGCCGCTATCACACGGTTGCTGGCGATCAGCACCGACCGCGCCAGCATGGGTGCCCGCGGCCGGGCATGGGTTGAGGCCTCGTTCAGCCGCCCGGCGGTGGGCGCCGCCCTCGTACGGTTGTACCAGTCGATCAGCAAGGAACCTGTAGCCCCGTGAGCACCCAAGCCGTCTCCAACACGCTCAGCCCTTCGGTGGCCCCAAGCACGGCCGCCCGGCCCGACCTCGTGGTGCTCACCAACGTTCCTACGCCCTACCGGCTCGCGCTGCACCACCGCATCGAGACGGAGATGCCCGAGGTCTGCCTCGTCACGCTCTACACGCATGATGTGGCCGATCAGGGTTGGAAGCTTGAGGCCGCCGCGAGTGAGGTGGTTCGGTTTGGTCAGGGTGACAGTGTCAATGACTCGAGCAAGCCGGGCCGAGCGCTCCACGAGTGGCGCAAGGGCGGCCGCATTATCGAGTGGTTCAAGGCCCGCCCAACAAAGCCCGCCGGCCTCATGCTCTGCGGCTACAACGACCCTGCCCGCCTGCGGGTGCTTCGCTGGGCCACCGCCAACGGGATTCCGACGTTTCTCGTGGGTGACTCCAACATACACGGCGAGTCGGTCTCGGGCGTGAAGGCGATCGTGAAGAAGGCGGTGGTGGGTTGGGTCATCAGGCGCTGCGACGGTGTGATGCCCTGCGGCACCTTCGGCGAGCAGTTCTTCGTCAAGTACGGCGCTCGGCCGGAGCGCGTGTTCTACGTGCCGTATGAGCCCGATTACGCCCTCATCGAGAACCTTCCCCGCGACGTGATTGATGCTGCGGCGGCCAAGTGGAAGCTTGACCCGGCCCGCAAGCGCATCGTGTTCTGCTCGCGCATGATCGACGTGAAGCGGCCCGGCATGGCCGTTGAGGCGTTTGTCGCCATCGCTCGCGACCGGCCGGAGTTTGACCTCATCATGATCGGCGACGGTCCGCTCAAGGCCGCGACCGAGGCGAGCGTGCCGGCCGAGCTTCGCGCCCGGGTCACCTTCACCGGCTTCAT
>Ga0105044_10012232_pt1 | contig 11668 bp, 7 predicted proteins | sample MAT01_FD_78092 | JGI IMG/M metagenome (GOLD analysis project Ga0105044, IMG submission 78092) | Freshwater microbial communities from Lake Fryxell liftoff mats and glacier meltwater in Antarctica - MAT-01 | ecosystem: Environmental > Aquatic > Freshwater > Ice > Liftoff microbial mat | place...
GACCGCCCGCCCGGCGAGGCGGCCGTCGATCACGCGGGTGATGGAGTCGAGCACCTCCGTCGGGTTCTGGGGCGGCAGGCTCGTCGCCATCCCCACCGCGATGCCCACGCCGCCGTTCACCAGTAGGTTGGGGAAGCGCCCCGGCAGGACCGTCGGCTCCATGAGCCGGTCGTCGTAGTTGGGCTGGAAATCGACCGTATCAAGCTTGATGTCGGCGAGCATGTCGACGCTCGCCGCGGTCATGCGGGCCTCGGTGTACCGCATCGCCGCAGGCGGGTCCCCCTCGATCGAGCCGAAGTTCCCCTGCGGGTCGACCAGCGGCACGCGCGTCCGCCAGCGCTGGGCGAGGTTGACCAGCGTGGGATAGATGACGCTCTCGCCGTGGGGGTGGTAGTCGCCCGACGTGTTGCCGCAGATCTTCGCGCACTTGAGGTGCTTGCGGTTAGGGCGGAGGTTGAGGTCGTTCATGGCGACGAGGATGCGCCGCTGGCTGGGCTTGAGCCCGTCGCGAACGTCGGGCAAGGCCCGGTCCATGATCGTCGACATGGCGTAGGTGAGGTAGCTGTCCTTGAGCTCGCGCTGGATGTCGAGCTCGAGGACCCGCCCCCCGACGGGGACGCGGTCGTCGCCGGCGGGAAGTTCGTCGGCCCTGCCGCCCCCACCCTCGTCACCCCGTCCCCCGCTCCCGTTCAGGCTCCCGCCACCGGCGGAGCCGTCGTCGGGGGTCAGGGTCGACGGGGCCGACGGAGAGGCGTGTGTGCGGTCGAATCGGGGCATCGGGCGGGGCTCCGTGCGGGCCTTTTGGCGAGCCCCCGGGAGCGCGAACACGCACCGAAACCGGGGGCTCTCATCATAGGCGAAAGAGGCCCGGATTTCGCCTCCGCCGGAGGCTCAGAACCCGCGGTTTTCCACATAGATCTTCAGGGTTTTTCGCTGGCCGCGGGGACCGCCGCCGAGAGCCGGTCCAAGGCACGGATCGTGTCGCTCACCGCGAGCAGCGTCAGGGCCGTCGCTTCGATCGGCTGGCGGGCGTCCCACAGGCTGGCGCGAACCCCGCCCTGGGCCGTCTCGGGGTCGTCGGTCATCCACGCCGAGTGCTCATCGGCGGTCAGCTGGCGGAGGAACCGCAGCGAGGCGAGGAGCCGGCTCAGCTCGCGCCACATCTCGCCGGCGTCGGTGAGGCGTGGGTCCCCGAGCATCGTCGCGGCGAACGCGACAGGGCGGGCGGACTGCCACGTCGGGAGCGGCGTCCGCGCGGCGGTGAAGACGATGCCGCCGGCCAGGTCCGGCGCGTCGGCGCCCGCGTCCTCGGGCGTCAACTGGTGCGCCCAGAGCTGATCCCGCATCTCGCGGAGCGCCGTCGCCGCGCCGATGCGGCCCGCGGGGCCGGCCAGCTCCAGCTCCGCGCGGCCGAGCCACGGCATCTGGCTCACGAGCCTCCCCGGCGGCGTCTCCTTGTAGATCGATCGCACCGCGCCCTCGGCCTCGGCCCGCGCGGCGAACGCGGCGTTGGCGTCCCCCGGCTCGTCCATCGCCGACAGCACGAGGCCCAAGGCCACGAGCGGGCGCCCCCCCTCGGGGAGCGTCCCGCTCCATCCCGCGGCGGGGTCGTACGCGTCCGCAACCCGCGAACGCAGCCGGGCCCGGGCGGCGGCGTCGATCATCACCTCGCCCGGCGCCACCCGCTCGATCGCGTGCAGGGCCGCCAGCGTCCCCGCGGCGGTCGTCGCGTCCGACCAGGCGTCGGCCTTGCCCTCGTCCAGCGTCGTCAGTCCCCGCAGCAGGCCCCTCGCCGCGGCACCCGCCGGGCCGGCCCCCGTCCCGAGCGTGCCGGCGTGCTCCGCGAGGGCCAGGGCCGCGACCGCCCGCTCCAAGGGCGTCGCGGCGGGGGACGCGGCGCGGCGAGCGAGGTGGTCGGCCATCCGCCCCGCCCACGCCCGCAATGCCGGGCCCGTCAGCTCGCGCGGCGCGACGATGCGTCCGCCCCGCACCAGGAACGTGGGCGAACGCCCCGGCGCGAGCTGCGCGGCGTGCGTGGTCCGGAAGCGGTAGAAGACGGCGTCCCGCGCTGCGGCGAGCGCGCGCGGCTGGGCCTCGGGAGCGCTCCGGATGCCCAGGGAGGGATCCTCCGAGGCGATCGCCACCGCGGAGCCGAGGGCGTCGCCCGGCGTCAGGCCCAGGCGGAGCGCGGCGCCGGGGAAGACCATCGCCAGACGCCCGCCGAAGCGGGCCGCGACGCCGTCGAGCCCGGGCGCGAGCTCGGCGTCGGCGTCCTCGTACGTGCCGGGGGCGATCGGGACGAGCGTGCCGGCGAGCTCGAGGCTCGCCGTGGCGCGGGCGAGCTCCGCCAGGGCGGCGGCCTCTTGAGCGGCGTCCGCGGCCTGAGGAGCGCGCCGACCCAACTCCTCGATCGCCGCGTCCGTCGCGAGGCGAAGGTCCTCCCCGGAGCCGGCGGTCGACTCCCCCCGGCCCACGATGCGGCCGCCGAGCCGCAGCACGACCGACGCGCCGGTGCACCGAACGGTCGGCGGAGTCCCGGCGGGGGCACCCCCCGCGGCCTCGGCCACGCGGGCGCGGACATACGCGAACGCCGCGAGCGTCAACTCGGGGCTCGGCGGGCGGAGGTCGATCGCCCCCGCGGTGTCTACGAGCAGGGGAGCACGGGCGCCGTCCTGACCCGCCGCCGGGCCGGCCCCGGCGCACAGCCCGAGAACCGCAGCGACGGCCGAAGCGACCCGTCGCGATCGCCACGGCGTTGCGTCGGAGCCACGCTGGCTGTTGCCGCGGGTCATCATGCCCTCCCCGCCGACGGCTCGGCGGGTCCGGGAACGGGCTGGTATCCTGCGTCCCGGTGCCCAAACCGCGATCGGTGACGGGGCGCGGGGCGTTGGCACGCCCGTCGCTTCCCTCCCCTCCTGTCCGCACATTCAAAGACGGGGGCTTCCATGCAGGTTCTTCTCGCGATGACCGACACGACCGATTCCCGCAAGCGGGTCGCCCTTCTCTGCCTGCTCAGCTTCCTGGCCCTCTGCTGAGGGGGGAAGGCACTCGGGACTAGGCACTGGGCACTAGCTGGAGAGATCGACTCCGCTCTGTTCCGGATGCTCGACGCCCAGCGCCCGACGCCTTCCTGATCTTCCCTAGTGCCTAGTGCCTGATGCCAAGTGCCTGATGCCGTCCCTTCAAAGACGACGCCCGGGCCTTCGCCCGGGCGTCGCGTGGTTTCAGGTTCCGACCCGGCTCCTTACTGGAAGCGGATCTTGTCGGTGCCCATGGCGTCGTGGGCGTCCATACCGCCGCGGGTCGGGGCCTTGGGGCCGCGATCGCCCCGCTCGGGGCGTTCCGAAGGCGCGGCGTCGACGCCGCTGGTATCGCCCCACTGGGCCCGCTTGAGGGAGAGGCCGATCTTGCGGTCGGAGCGGTCGACGCGGAGGATCTTGACGTCGATCTCGTCGCCGGCCTTGACGACGTCCTGGGGGTTCTCGACCTTGTGGTCGGCCAGTTCGCTGATGTGGAGCAGGCCCTCGAGCTCCTGCTCGAGCTCGACGAAGACGCCGAAGTTGGTGATCTTCGTGACCGTGCCGCGGACGACCATGCCCGGCTTGTAGTTGTCCGGGATGGCGTTGAGCCACGGATCCTCGGTGAGCTGCTTGACGCCCAGGCTGATCCGCTGCTTCTCGCGGTCGACCTCGAGCACCACGCACTTGACCACGTCGCCCTTCTTGAGCAGCTCGTTGGGGTGCGTGACCTTCTTGGTCCAGCTCATGTCGCTGATGTGCAGCAGGCCGTCGATGCCCGGCTCGATCTCGACGAAGGCGCCGTAGTTGGCCAGGTTGCGGACCTTCCCCTCGATGAGCGTGCCGGGGGGATACTTCTCGCCCACCAGCTCCCAGGGGTTGACCTCGGTCTGCTTCATCCCGAGGCTGATTTCCTGCTTGTCCTTGTTGATCTCGAGGACGACGACGTCGACCTCCTGCGCGGGCTGCACCATCTCACTGGGGTGGTTGACGCGCCGGGTCCAGGACATCTCGGAGATGTGCACCAAGCCCTCGATGCCGTCCTCGAGGCGGACGAACGCCCCGTACGACATGATGTTGACCACCTCGCCGCGGATCCGCGATCCCACCGGGTACTTCTTCTCGATCTCCTCCCAGGGGGAGACCTCCTTCTGCTTGAGCCCGAGCGCGATCTTCTCCTTCTCGCGGTCGATGTTCAGGACCTTCACCTCGACCTTCTGGTCGATCTTGAGCAGCTCGCTCGGGTGGTTGATCCGGCTCCACGACATGTCGGTGATGTGCAGCAGGCCGTCGATGCCGCCCAGGTCGACGAAGGCGCCGAAGTCGGCGATGTTCTTCACCGTGCCCGTCACGGTCTGCCCCTCGGTCAGGGTCTCGAGCAGGCGCTTCTTCGCCGCGTCGCGCTCGTCCTCGATCAGCTTGCGCCGCGAGATCACGATGTTGCGGCGCTCGAGGTCGATCTTGAGGATCTGGGCCCGGATCTTGCGGCCCATGAAGTCGCCGATCTCGCCCGGCCGGCGGATGTCGACCTGGCTCGCCGGCAGGAAGACCGGCACGCCGATGTCGACGAGCAGGCCGCCCTTGATCTTCTTGGTGACCATGCCCTCGACGACGTCCCCCTCCTTGGTGGTGTCGACGATCCGCTGCCACGACATCATCCGGTCGGCCTTGCGCTTGGAGAGCTGGATCAGCCCGCCGTCACCCTCGAGGCCCTCGAGCAGCACGTCGACCGTGTCGCCCGCCTTGATGTCCATCCCCTCGAACTCTTCCTTGGGGATCAAACCCTCGCTCTTGAGGCCCACCTCGATCACGACGTCGTCGCCGGCGAAGCCGATCACCTTGCCCTTGATCAGCTTGCCGGGGATGAGGTCGGCGATCTGGTCCTTCAGCAGCGAGTCCATGTACTCGTCCTGCTGGCCGCCCGCGATGTCGGCGCCGTAGGCGTCGCGGAGCATCGCGCTCGCCTCGGCGTCGGAAAGGCCCAGCGAGGCGATCAAAGTCTCATCGATCATTGGTTTCGGGTTCCTGTCGCCCGGGCTCGCGCCCGCCGCGTCGCTTCCCTTGGTGGAGAGCGCCGCCGCGCGCGAGGGCTCGCGGGTTCGGGCCGATCGTCCATCCCCGCGGTGGGGCGAGGGCGGCGTCGGCACCGGGCGCCGGCCGATCGTCTCGGCCGGACCCTGCCCCCGGAGGGGGCGTTGAAATCGTGATGTGCTCCGCCCCCGCGAACGCGGGGAATCCACGGACCGGCCACCACCGGCAGAGATTCTAGGCCGGGCCGCCCCGCCCGTTCCCTCCCGGGGCACCCCCGCCAGGGCGGTCAGGCCGGTGGGCTTCCCCCCCTCGACCGTCCCGCCAGGCCGAGCAGGATCTCCTCCATCGAACCGTCGAACGCTCCGCGCGTCAGCACATCGCTCGCCCCCGCGTCGCGGGCCTTCTGGAGCAGCTCCTTCGCCACATGCGGCCCCCACGCCAGCACCCGGATCCGCCGCTGGGCCTCCGTCGCTCCCGTCCCCCGGAGCCGCGCCAGCATCTCCAAGGCCGCCTCGGGCGCGTCCAGGTCGAGCAGGACCGCGCTCACCTCCGAGTCGGCCAGGCGCGCCTCGAGCATCTCGACCGTCCTTACCGGACGGCACGGAAGGCCCAGGGCGTCGGCCGTCCCCTTGATCTTGCTAGCCCAGATGAGGTCCGCGGCGAGGTAGAGGATCATCCCGGCATCATTGCCGTTCGGCCGCCCACGTGCCCCGTTCATCCTCTTCCAATTGATGCAACCCCTGAATCCCGAGAAGTACCTCAGGGAGCGGTGGCCCGGGCGCTGATCCCGGCCCGCACGCCCCGGGTGGCGCGACGCGCGACGTAAGCGTTTTCAGCGCTCCGCCGCGCTTGGCTCCTGCGCCGCGCCCGGTACGATGCTCGCCACGCCCGGGGGCCCGCACGACGTTCCGCCCCGGACAGGTCATCCGCACCATCCAGCCGTCCGCAGGGGTCATCAGACGCCATGAGCACCGTCACCACCAAGCCCGGCCGCAAGCCCGCTCCCTCGCCCCTCTCCAACGGCAAGGCGCCCGCCGGCAAGCCCCTCCCCCCCAAGCCCGTCCTCGGCAAGGGTGCCTCCCGCGGGCCCGGCAAGACCGCCGCGGCCGAGATGAAGCACCCCATCTTCGACGAACTGGCCTTTCCGTCAGACCCCAACAACCTCTACCGCCAGACCGTGGGCTCGATGCTCCAGGCCGCGGACCTGATGGGCCTGCCGCACGAACTCAAGATCATCCTCGCCCAGCCCAAGAACGAGATCATGGTCCACTTCCCCGTCCGCATGGACGACGGCGAGTTCCGCCTCTTCAAGGGCTATCGCGTCCAGCACAACAACGCCTTGGGCCCGTACAAGGGCGGCCTGCGCTTCCACCACGACGTCCACCTCGACGACGTCAAGAGCCTCTCGTTCCTCATGACGATGAAGTGCTCGCTCGTGGGCGTCCCCTTCGGGGGGGGCAAGGGCGGGATCAAGGTCGACCCCTACAAGCACTCCAAGGCCGAGATGCAGCGGATCGTCCGCCGCTTCACCGCCGCGATCGCCCACGACATCGGGCCGGACTACGACATCCCGGCCCCCGACGTCGGCTCCACCGCCCAGCACATGGCGTGGATCGCCGACACGTACTCCTCGATCTCCGAGGGGGCGGGCAAGAACACGATGGGAGTCGTCACCGGCAAGCCGGTCGAGATCGGCGGCTCGCTCGGCCGCGAGAAGGCGACCGGGCAGGGCGTGGTCGACACCCTCGTCGAGATGCTCCCCGAGATCGGCGTCGACATCAAGGGGTGCCGCTTCTCGGTGCTGGGCTACGGCAACGTGGGGTCATGGTCCGGCCGCATCATGCAGGACAAGGGCGCCAAGATGATCGCCGCCATGGACCACACCGGCGGCGTCCGGAGCGACGGCGGCATCGACGCCCACGCCCTGGCGCTCCACGTCCAGAAGACCGGCGGCGTCGCCGGCTTCCGCGGCGCCACCGCCATCGGCAAGGACGAGTTCTACAAGACCAAGGTCGACGTCTTCATCCCCGCCGCGCTCGAGCAGATGATCCAGGAGCCCGAGGCCAAGATGCTCAACTGCAAGGTCCTGGCCGAGGGCGCCAACGCCCCCACGACCCCCGGCGGCGAACGCATCCTCGAGGCCCGCGGCGTCGAGGTCCTCCCGGCCATCCTCTGCAACGCCGGCGGCGTCACCGTCTCCTACTTCGAGTGGGTCCAGAACAAGACCAGCCACCAGTGGGAGCTCGAAACCGTCGACCGCGAGCTCAACAAGCACATGGTCGGCGCCGCCCGACGCGTCCGCGACGCCCGCAAGAAGTACAAGTGCACCCTCCGCACCGCGGCCTACATCGGTGCCCTCGAACGCCTCCAGGCCGCCTACGCCGTCCGCGGCATCTTCCCCTGACGCCCCCGCAAGCCGGCGAGGCCGCCCCCGGCCCGCCCCGTGCCGGGCGGACGTGAATCACGCCCGCCGGACGCCGCACGGCCGCCACTCAGAGCCACAGCGTGCCCCGCCGCATCGCGCGGGTTGCCCGGCGCGCCAACGAACAGCCCCCGCGCCTCGGGGCGCGGGGGCATGACGTGGACCACTCAAAGGGTGAGACGGGCTCTCAGAGCTCGCAGGGACCGCCGCCGATGACGCGGAAGAACGCTTCGATGTCCGCGTCCGTGCCCTCGTCACCGTCGCCGTCGAAGTCGACCGAGCCGCAGGTGCCGGTGGGGCAGGCGTTCCCGCCGATCACCGCGAAGAAGGCCTCGATGTCGGCGTCGGTCCCCTCGTCGCCGTCGCCGTCGAAGTCGGTCGAGCCGCAGGAGGGGCCCGCCTCCTCCTGGATGAACGCGACGTCGTCCCAGTAGATGGCGTTGAGCAGGGGCTCGCCGTCCCCCTTGAAGCGGAAGGGCAGGATGCTGACCTGGTTGGGGACGTCGACGCCGGAGTAGAAGCCCTGGGTGGTCCCGAATCTGAAGCGGTCCTGCATCTCCTCCCGGGTCACGCGGAACTCGAGGAACGTGAACTGGCCGTTCGTGTCGCCCACCGTCACGGGCGTCTCCCACGCCCAGGCGACCTGGCTGTCGGGGAGGCGGAGCTCGAGCTTCAAGCCGTTGGCCTGATCCTCCACCGCCACGCCGTCGGGGATCGCGTACCAGCCGCTGACGACCATGTCCCCCTTGGTCCAGTCGATGGCGGGATTGGCGAAGAAGAAGTCGGGCGCGAGCGTGTCGGTCGTGAACGCGATGAACCCGCCCGCGGGCCGGCCCAGGAGCTCGATCGACGCGATCCCGGTGCGGATGAGCGGCACGGGGACGAGGCCGTCAGTCGCCGTGCGGCGACGGGCGGTGGTGTTGTTGGAGAGGTTGTGCCACCCGCGGGGCTCGATCTGGTTCCCCGCCGAGCGGGGGATCTCGAAGCCGCCGTTGAGCAGCGCGGCCTGCTGCGCGAGGGCCGTGCCCGCGGCGGAACACAGGAGGGTGGTGCCGGCGGCAAGGACGATGCTGGTCTTCATACAGAGTGCTCCGGGTGGGAATGAGGGACGAACCGGCGTTCCGAGCGGTGCCGGGGTGCGACGTGGAAAGCGTTTTCATTCTCCGGGATCCGCTCCTCCCGGTCAAGACAATTCGCTCGGTTCATCCCCTATTCGGCGGAGGTGCCCGAGCGGTTTCCGGACCCGGATCGGGGGGGTCCCGCTATCCCTTCAGCCCGTCCGCCGCGCCGCTGCGGATGAACGTCCGCTGGGTCAGGAAAAACAGGACCAGAACCGGTGCGATGACCATCGTGCTGGCCGCCATCAGCAGGTTCCAGGGGGTGTTCCCGGCCTTGGACTGATAGAGATTCAGGGCCAAGGCCAGCGTGAACTGGTCGCGGTCGGTCAGGAAGATCAGCGGGCCCAGGAAGTCGTTCCAGACGTAGATGAAGTGGAAGAGGGCCACCACGGCCAAGGCCGGGCGGGAAAGCGGGACGATCACGCGCCAGAAGATCCCCCAGTGCGAGCACCCGTCCAGCCGCGCGGCCTCGTCCAGGTCCTTGGGGATGCCCATGAAGAACTGACGCAGCAGGAAGACGTTGAAGGCGTTGGCGAACCACGCCGGCACCCAGAGCGGCCGCAACGTGCCGATCCATCCCAACTCGCCGAAGATGATGAAGAGCGGCGCCATCAGCACCGGGAAGGGGACCATCATCGTCGCCAGCACCAGCCAGAAGACGGCGTTCCGACCGCGCCACGGCACGCGGGCGAAGCCGTACGCGACGAACGCGCTCGACAGGACCATCCCAACGACGCTCAGGGCCGCGACGACCAGGGTGTTGCGGAGGTAGAGCGGAAAGTCGACCGAGTCGTCGTTCCAGACCTTGGCGTAGTTCCGCGCCGCCCATCCGGGCGTCGACGCCGCGGGGTCGGCCAGGAGCCGCATCGACCCCGACGCGGCCTGGTCCTCGGGCTTGACCGAGGTCGCCACCATCCAGATCAGGGGCGCGGCGAAGGCCAGGGCGATCGCCCCCAGCAGTGCGTAGACCAGCACGCGCACCCACGGCCGCTCGCGCCGGCGGCGGGTGTCGCGGACCGTGCTGACCTCGACCTCCCCCACCGCCGCTCCCTTCACGCCGCGCGGTAATGGACGAACCTGCGGCTGAGGGCGAACATCAGCGCCGTCAGCCCCAGGATGATGAGCAACTGGACCCACGCCAAGGCGTTGGCGTACCCCATCTGCCCGTACGTGAACGCGTTGTCGTAGAGGTACATCGTGTAGAAGTACCCGCTCTGCCCCGGCCCCCCCTTGTCCTTCTGGAAGATGATCCACGGGATCGCGAAGACCTGGAACGTGCCGATGGTCAGCGTGATCACGTTGAAGAGCACCACCGGCGAGATCATCGGCAGCGTCACGTTGAAGAACCGCCGCACCGGGCCCATCCCGTCCAGGTCCGCGGCCTCGTAGAGCTGCTCGGGCACGTCCTTCAGGGCCGCGAGGTACAGCACCACCGCCTGCCCGACGCCCCAGAGGCTCATGATGATGAGCGCTGGCATCGCCCAGTGGCGGTCGAGCAGCCAGTTGGGCCCGCGGACGCCGACGACGCCCAGAAGGCGGTTGATCAGGCCGTACTCGCCGTTGAAGAGCCACATCCACACCATCGCCGCCGCCACCATGGGCACCAGCGTCGGCACGAAGACCGCCGCCTGGAAGAACCCGCCCAGGCGCATCTTCCGGTTCAGCAGGGCCGCGATCCCCAGCGCCAGCGCCGTCGACAGCGGAATCGACGCCCCGGCGTAGATCAGCGTGTTGATGAGCGTCTTGTGGAAGGCCTCGTCGGTCAGCATCCTCGCGTAGTTGCCCCCGCCGATGAAGAGCGGCGGCTCGAGCAGCGGATAGTCCGTCAGGCTGTAGTACAGGCTCATCGCGATGGGCAGGAGCATGAACGCCGCGAACCCCACGAGCCACGGGCTGATCCAGAGGAGCCCGGTCAGGGCGTGGCGCGTGCCGGCCTTCACGCCCGGCCTCCCACCGCTCCGGTGGCACCGGCCACGGCGCGCCGCCGCGCCGATTGCTCGATGCTCCGGTCGAGGATCGCCTGCGACCGCGCCTCGACCCCCGCGAGCACGCGGTCCGCGCCCTCGCGGAGGTTCCAGATCGCGTCGAAACTCTTGTCCATCTCGTCCTTGAGCTGCAGCCACGTCCGCGTCGTCGGGCATCGATAGGCCCGGGGGCTCTTGGCGATGGCGTCAAAGACCCGCACGCCGCGGTTGGGGTGGTTCGCCAGGAACCCCTCGCTCGACACGGCCAGGGGCGAGTTCTTGCAATGCACGGTGCTGAGGTATTCGACGTTGTCCTGACGCTGGGTGTACGCCAGGAACTCCGCGCTCGCCTCGGGGTGCTTGACGCCCGCGGGGATCACGATGATGTCGGTGTCGATGAGGCCGACGGGCTCATCCTCCCTGTAGAGACTCTCGGCGACGGCCATCGGCGCAACGCCGTAGTCGAGGTCCTTCGCGTAGGCGTTGATGACGTTCGCCAGCCACGGGCCCTGCACGACCATCCCCAGCCGCCCCGAAAGGAACGCGTTGAGCGGGGCGTCGTAGTTGGCGAACGTGGACCGGAACGCGTTGAGGCGCGTCAGGCCGAATCGCTCCGGGTACGACTGCACCCAGCGGTACGCCGCGACGTTGCCGGGCGCGGTCATCGTCGCCGTCGTGGCGCTCCGGTCCCCAGCGTCGTCCGTCAGCGCGCCGCCGAAGTAGTTCCCCCAGATGAACGACCACCACCCCGGCTCCCTGTGGTGGAACCCCATCCGACGGATCGTGCCGTCGGGGTCGCTCAGCATCAACTTCTCGTTCACCGCCTCGAACTCGGGAATCGTCCGCGGCGGTCGGTCCGGATCGAGCCCCGCCTCCTTGAACATCCCCCGGTTGTAATAGAGGGCCAGCGTGCCGCCGGTGTTCACCGCGCCCCACGTCTGGCCGCCGTAGGTCATCACCGGCCTGACGCCCGCGGCGTAGTTCTCGACCTTCACCCCCCACGGCGCGAGCAGGTCGTCCAGCGGCAGGATCGCCCGGCTCTCGGCGTACGCCGGCAGGTTGTAGTTCCACAGGCCGACGATGTCGGGCGGGGCCTTGCCGGCGATGGCGATGAGC
>Ga0105044_10012236_pt1 | contig 11665 bp, 14 predicted proteins | sample MAT01_FD_78092 | JGI IMG/M metagenome (GOLD analysis project Ga0105044, IMG submission 78092) | Freshwater microbial communities from Lake Fryxell liftoff mats and glacier meltwater in Antarctica - MAT-01 | ecosystem: Environmental > Aquatic > Freshwater > Ice > Liftoff microbial mat | place...
TCGACGGCGCGGGCGTTAGTGCCGAGACCGGTGCTGAGATTGAAATGGTGATCCCAGTTGCCGTGCGAGACTTCCACGAAGCGCACCCCGGCCTCGATGAAGCGCCGGGCGAGCAGACATTTCCGGCCGAAGTCGTCCGTCGCCGCGTCGCCGATACCGTAAAGCTTTTGCGTCGCGGGAGTTTCTTTCGAGAGGTCCATGACCTGCGGCATCTGGCTCTGCATTTTGAAAGCGAGCTCGTAAGACTGGATCACGCCCTCGGCCTCCGGGTTCACGCGGTCGCGTGCGAGCTTCTCGCGGTTGAGAGTCTGGATGAGTTCCAGTTCGCTGCGCTGCGCGGCGGGGCTGAGCAGCGTTTCGAGATTGCGCACTTCCGCTCCGGCGATCGGGCGGTTTTCCTGACCGATGCGCTGGGCCTGATAGATCGCCGGAAGAAAAGCGCTGCCGTAATTTTGCGCGCCGCCAAAACCGCTCGGCGGGGTGAGCGTGACGAAGCCGGGGAGGTTTTCGTTTTCCGTCCCGAGCCCGTAGAGCGACCACGCGCCGAGCGACGGGCGGACAAATTGAAAATTGCCCGTGTGCATTTTCATAAACGCCTGCGGATGGCTCGGAAGATCGGTCTGCATGGAGCGCACGAGGCACATTTCGTCTGCGTGCTTCGCCACATTGGGAAAGAGCTCCGAGATCCACAGCCCGCTCTTTCCGCTCTGCGTGAATTTCCATTTCGAGCCGAGGAGCTGCGTGCCGGGGCGTTTGCCCGGCTTGCCCGTATCGGCGGTGAGCTGCGGTTTGTAGTCGAAGGTATCCACATGCGACGGCCCGCCGCGCATGGTGAGGAAAATCACGCGCTTCGCCTTCGCGGGGAAATGCGGCGCTTTCGGCGCGAGTGGGTTTTCCGCCGCCGCGGCGCGTGTGGCGAGACCGGCAAAAGCAAGATAGCCGAAGCCGCACGAGAGCGTCTTGAGCAGTGTGCGGCGCGAGAAGCGCTCGGGCTGGAGCAGGCAGTCGGGGCAGGAGTCGGTGTTCACAAATGAGTGGGTTGGATGCTCTTTGGAAACCCGCGTCGAGCGCGCGGTTGCTGGCTTTGTCAGTCGGATTGCTCCCGCAAAGGCCGAAGCGCGAGCCGCTCGAATTCCGCCAGGGCCATCCCGACGACCTGGTCCATGTTGTAGTAGCGATACGTGGCGAGGCGGCCGACGAAGCTGACTTTCGACTCCAGTGCGGCGCGCTCCGCGTAGCGTTCGTAAAGGGCGCGCGTGTCCGGCGCGGGGATCGGATAGTAAGGCTCCCGGCCGGGGCCAAAGTCCTCCGGATATTCCCGCACGATGGTCGTCGCGGGCAGCCGCTGGCCGGTGGCGTGCTTGATTTCCACGATGCGCGTGAACTCGTGCTCGTTCGGATAGTTCACCTGGACCGCGGGCTGGAAGAATTCCTGAGCGAGCGTCTCCGGCTCGAAGCGCAGGGAGCGGTAGGGGAGCGGGCCGAAGCAGTGATCGAAGTATTCATCGACCGGGCCGGTGAAGATGAGATGCCGGTGGGCCACCTGCGCGCGGACTTCGCGGTAGTCGGTGTTGAGCCGCGTTTCGATTTTCGGGTGCGCGAGCATTTTCTGAAACATCGCGGTGTAGCCGTCCTTCGGCAGCGCCTGGAATTTCTCGGACAAATAGCGGTCGTCGCGGTTCGTGCGGATCGGGATGCGCCCGCAGACGCTGGCGTCCAGTTCGCGCGGATCGCGCCGCCACTGCTTGCGCGTGTAGTTTTTGAAAAACATCTCGTAGAGCCGCTCGCCGACTTGGCTGAGGATCATCTCCTCGCTGTTCTTCGGCTTGGCGATCGGCACGCGCCATGCGGCCAGGGTCCGCTCCATTTCCTCGCTCGTGGAAGCGCGCCCGAGGAGCTGCTCGAAGGTGGTGAGATTGATGGGGAACTGCCAGAAGCGGCCGTGCGTCCACGAGAGGATCTTGTACTCCACGGGGTGCCAGTCGGTGAACTGGCTGAGATACGCGACGATGCGCTCCGAGTTTGTGCGGAAGTAGTGCGGCCCGTAGGCGTGCAGTAGCACGCCAGCGGCGTCGTAGTGGTCGTAGGCGTTGCCGGCGATGTGCGGGCGGCGGTCGATGACGAGGCACGACGCCCCGCGCTGGCTGGCGAGCCGCTCGGCTAGAACCGAACCGGCAAAGCCCGCGCCGACGATGAGATAGTCCCACGTCACGGCGGAAAATCCGAAATCCGAAATCCGAAATCCGAAACAAATTCGAATTGCGTGAATTTCGAAAAACTCACGGCACGGCGCATCTCGGTAATGCGGCGGACTCGCTGGCTCAGCGCACCACGCCGAATTCCGCGCGGCGGTTTTTTGCCCAAGCGCTCTCGCCACCGCCAGATGCCGCCGGCATCTCCGCGCCGAAGCTCACAGTCTGGATTTTCGAGGCGTCCGCGCCGGCACTGATGAGGGCTTCGCGCACCGCTTGGGCGCGGCGCTCGCCGAGTCCGCGATTGTATTCCGGGGTCCCGCGCTCGTCGGTGAAACCGGCGATGATGAGGGTGTTCGCACCGCTCTTAAGAAAGTCGGCGACCTCGTCGATCTTGCCGCGCTCACCACCGTCGAGAGCGACGCTGTCGAAGCTGAAATAAACTGGGCGGAATTTGCTGCGATCAACGTTCGAGCCAAGGAAGGAAACGCCTTCCTGCCGCTCGGGCAGCGGCGTGCCAGTCACGAAGTCGCCCTCCACGCCGCCGCCGCCGCCAGTTTTTTTCTTGCCGTTGACGCAGGCTGTGAAGGTCAGCGCGAAAAGCGCGGCGAGGGCGAGAGGGAGAAAGTGATGCGTTTTCATAAGGGATGTGGACGATGTGCGACGGGAGCGTTTAGCGGGACCAAGTGGGCTCGGAGATCTTCCCGAAACCGCTGACGACTGTTGTCTTCTGGCCGGTTTGCGCGTCGAGCAAAATCAACGCGCCGCCGTCGGCAAAAATGAGATGCCGGGAATCCGCGCCCCACGCGGGGCCTTCGCCGCTTGCGACGATGCGCGCGCCGCCGCCCGCGAGGTCGAGGATGGCCACGGAGAAGCCGCCGCCCGAGCGCACGGTGAACGCGATTTTTTTCCCGTCGGGCGACCAGTTCGGCTCGGTATTGTAGCTATGACCAGTGCCGACCAACCTGCCCGTGCCGCCGCCGGAAGGAATGCGGTAAAGCTGCGGCGTGCCGCGGTCGTCGCTCGAGTAGATGAGCTCGCCGCCATCCGGCGACCAGGTGGGCGTGCTCTCGACGCCGGTCGTCCGGGTGAGCCGTCGCGCACCGCCGCCGCCCGCGCTGGTGGTGTAGAGCTCGGGGTTGCCGTCCTTGCTCAGGATGACGGCGAGCTGGCGGCCATCGGGTGAATAGCTCGCACCGGTATTGGTGCCGGGAAATTTGATGATGCGACTGCGCGCGCCGCTCCCCAGCTCGATTTCGTAAACGTCCGCGTAGCCGCTCTTGTAGCCGGTATAGACGAGCGTCCGCCCGTCCGGGCTGAGGCGCGGGCCGACGCTGATGTTGGCGTCGTTCGTGAGCTGCTGCACGCCGGAGCCGTCGGCGTCGGCGACGTAGATTTCCTTGTGCCCGCTCCGGCTGGCCACGAAGGCGACCTTGGTGTTCGCGAAGCCCTTGCTCCCGGTCAGCGTCTCGACGATCTCGTCCGCGAAGGCATGCACTTTCCCGCGTGCCGTGCCGCTGAAAGTCTGGCTGAGCACCGTTTTTCCTGCACGATCCGTGACGCTGCCGGCGAGGCTGGCACCCCCCGAGGTGCCGCCGATGACGAACCCCGCGCTCGCTGCCGGCACGAGGTTGAAGTAGCCCGACATTGCGAGGTCGTTCTGCAAAATCTTCGCCGCCTGCGCGCCGTCCGCACCGCCGAGATTGCCGATGGCGACGGCGAGCTTGTCGCTCTTGCTGATCGTGATCGTGGGCGTGTCCGCGCCGCGCAGGAGAGGCGGGCCGGCAAAAATGGAGATCGCGAGGAGAGAAAACGCGTGGAGTTTTTTCATGGACCGCGGAGCGTAGGGCAGGACCGGGGAAAACGGAATCTGAATGACGCGGCATTTTATGCGAAAGCGGATGCGCGCGGCAGGCTGGCGCGGCGCGATTGAAACAGCGAGAGTTTGAATTCGCCGGCTCCCTTCGCTCCAATACCGTCCTCTAAATCGTTTCACGCCATGTCGAAAACCTACAAAAATCCCGAAACTGAAATCAGCGCCGATTGCTGCGGCGCCCTGCAAAAGACCGTCGAAGACTTGGGCGTGCGCGCGCAGGATTTCGCGCGAAAAGAGCCCGCGCAGGCCGTCGGCGTCGCCTTCGTCGCCGGACTCATCCTCACGGTCCTGCCCGTTGGGCATCTTTCTGGTCTGCTGGTCAGGCTGGCCTTCACGCTCGTGCGCCCGGTGCTCCTCATCCTCGGAGCAGTGAAGCTCTACGAGGCATTCGATAAACGAAACAACCCCTGAGTTCACGCTCTCCGTATCCTCAAATTCCCATGAACACCGACAACATCCAAGAACCCGCCCACGACCTTCTGAGCGAAACCGACAATCTCATTCGCGCCAATCCCATTCCCGCAGTGGTTGCGGCCTTTGGCATCGGCCTGGCCCTCGGCCTGGCCACCCGTTTTATCGAAGGGCCGGAGCGCAAATCCGACCATTTGCGCGATGCGCTCGACGATCTTCGCACCCTCCTCGCCACGGGGGCTAAACGCGGCAAACGCGCCTACGCGGACTCCGCCGAAGCGGTTCGCGACGCCGTGGAGCACGCCGTCGAAAAGGCTCGCGACATCGAAGTCGATCCCGTGGCGAAATGGTGGAAGCGGCTGTGGTCGTAGCGCAGGCCGCTACTTCTGCCGAAACAGCGCCTGCACGTCCTGCGGATCGAGGTCGCTAAAATCCAGGCCGGTGCCGGGGGCGCGCGCGGTGGCCAGTTCGATGCGCTGGGCGATGGCCTTCGCCGCCGGGGTCGCGTAGTACTTCATCGAGCCCACGGTGAGATGCGTGGGGAAGACGATCACGAGAAGCGAGTTCTCATCCACATTCACCATGAGCGTGCTGTACTTTTCGCCCTGCTGATACATGCTCGTGAAATTGCTCTCGTTCACGAGCTGCGCCATGAACTGCACGGCGTTGTAGGCGTTTGACCCGAGCGTGGCGAAAGTCGTCGCGTCCATCGAGTCCTGGGTGCCGCACTGATGGATGAGGTAACCGGCTTTCTCGACAAGCAGCGCGACGTTCGCCTCGCTCTTTCTGAGCAAGTCGCCCATCGCCGCATCGAGGGAGTCGATGTCCTCCTGAATGAGCTGGGGAAATTGTCCCATGTCCGTGAATTATCTCCGCACGCTGTCGCTCAGGAATTTGTGGAGAAGCATGCGCGTGATCATATTCAGCGTCTCGAAAACGCCACTGCAATTCGACGCCGAGGCCTCGAACGACGGCACCTGCACTTCGCGGTTGTTCAGCACGAAATCCATGTATTCGATGGGCGCGGCATCGGGCAGGTCGCGTTTGTTGTACTGCATCACGTAGGGGATGTCCCCGAGGCTGAGATTGAGTGTCTTCAGGTTTTCCTCGAGGTGCTTAAAGGTTTCCACGTTTTCCTCCATCTTGTCGTATTGCGAGTCAGCGACGAAAACGATGCCATCGACGCCGCGGAGGACGATCTGCCGGGTGGCATTGTAAATGACCTGGCCGGGCACGGTGAAGAGCGCAAACTTCGTCTTGAAACCGCGGATCGCGACCGCTTCGAGAGGGAAAAAATCAAAGAACAACGTGCGGTCGCTGCTCGTCGCGAGGGAGGTGAGTTTGCCTTTTGCGGAATTCTCGGGCACCTGCACGTTGCGGTGGACCTGTTCGAGATTCGTCGTCTTGCCGCTCTTCGCCGGTCCGTAATACACGATTTTGACCTGCAGCTCTTTGGTCGCTTGGTTGATGATGGCCATGATGGGTTGGGATTATTGATTGGTCTGCCGCCCGAGTTCCGCGGCGATGAGCCGCAATTCGTGCCACGGGAGGGCCTCGCCGGGTTGCCCGAGGATGGCGAAATAGACGAAGCCGAGACGGTAGATCTGGCAGTGCGCGCCGTGCGTGGTGAAAAGGAGATCGTCCACCTCGCCGAGCTTCATCTCGCCCGCATACTGGTTCAGCCGGGCGAAAATCTGCGGGAGAAACGCCGCGACGACATCGCTCTTGATCCCCTCGGGAAGTGAGGTTGCGACCTGCAAACCCTCCTGCAAGGCGACGATCGCACCGGCTACGCCCGGCAGTTTTACCGTGCCCGCCACGATTTGGGCGGGGGTGAATTCGAGCTGATTTGGAAGGCCGAAAACTTCGCCGACGGTCTCAGGAACCTTGTGAGGCATGGACACGGGGACGACGGCCGGCGTCTCCAGCACTGGCGTGCGCGCCGGTTCCGCAGGTGCTTCCTCCGCCTGCGGCAGAGCGACCGCGGGCGGTGCCGGCTCGCGTCCATCGCTGAAAAGCGCGGGAATGCTGTCATCGATTTGCACGTTTTTTCGCTCCGGTTTCCCCCTCTTCGAGGCTCCGAGAAATGCAGGGGCCACGATCTTCAGCGGGAGCTGGAGAGCCGTTTGTTCGTCGATCGCTGTGGGTTCCGTCGGGACCGGTTCCAACCCGGCACGGATTTCGCCCCAGGTGAAAATGACTTTGCCCTTTGCCAGACCGTCGGCCACGGCACCGCCATCCAGCGTCACGGTCGTCGCCGGATCAAGCGCGGTGATTTCGCCACAGATTTGCTCAGGCCAGGCGTTTGCCAGCGCGGCCAGCGGGAGGGTCAGCGGTGGCGCGGCGGAATGCGGACCGGGAGCGGCGGCTTTGAATCCGTTGGTCTCCGCCGGCAGCGCGACGAGGCGCATCTCGCTTGGAGGTGCGATGCCGGCCCGCTTTGCCGCAGGCACCGGCGGCGCCCCGGCATCCATCCGTGCGATGCGCGATGATGGGGACGGATTGAATTTGAGCGCCGTGGAATCCTTGCGCGGCGGATTCTCCGGCGTGGTCGGTGCGATTTCGTAGGGTTTCGCCGAATTGCCAAAAAGATTGAAGTCGTTCTCCGGCGTATCGAGCGGGCGCTGATCCACACGGCGCTTGAGTGCCTGCGGATTCACATGGCGGAAGACTTCCTGGAGCGGAATCTCGACCTGGCGTTTGTCGCCAGCCGCGATCGGTCCGAAAACCCCCTGCGGAGCCTGCCGGTGCAGGCTGGCGAGCGACATTTTCACCGCACCTGAAGCGAGTTGTTTGTAGATCAGCGGCAGCGGCAGCGCGATCGTGGCCGCGGCATCGGGTGCGCGCAGCACAGTCGCCCGGAGTTCGTCGGAAAAGCGGCCCACGATGACCGCGAGCGAGAGGTGCGCGACTTCCACGCTCGGCATTGGCGCGGCAGGCTCGCTGAGTTGGGGGGCGCGGGCGGTGGCGATGCGGGCCACCGCTTTGGGCGCGGGTTTGCCGAAGAGTTTTTTGAAGATCGAGAGCATGATGCCGGCGGGTGTTCGGAGCATTGGCTAGCAGCCGCGATGCCACCCACCCGACGACCTCCCGGAAGTTATTCTCCCCCCGCCGGGCTTGGCCCGTGAGTTGCTAGACAAGCGTTCACGAGCGTCCAGGAACAATCCGGGGCGCGCGCCGCAAAGCCCCACCCACCTTAGATTCCCAGCCCATGCCTGCCCGGCAGAAAATCCTCATTCTCGACGACGAACACGACATCCTGGAGATCTACCAGGAGATCCTCGCGCGCCTTCCCAGCCAGCCGGAAATCCATACCTCGGATAACGGAGCGCGCGCCATCGCCCTGCTCGAAAGCGAGGCTTTCAATCTCCTCCTCGTCGATCTCCGCATGCCGCAGATGGACGGTTTCCAAGTGCTCGCCATTGTCCGCCGAAAATTCCCCGCGCTGCGCGTGGTGGTGATGACTGCGGCGGAGGACGAGCAGTTCCGCGCCCGCGCCTACGCCATGGGCATCGACCTCTATTTGGAGAAGCCGAAGACCGGCAAGGAGATCATCAATTTCGTCGATTGCATCGAGTCAATGCTGGAGAAGGACGACGCAGGCGGGTTTCGCGGCGTCCAGAGCAAGACCCTCGTCGATATCATCCAACTCGAGTGCCTGACCCAAAGCTCCGCGATTTTGAAAATCACGAGTGCCGCCGGCGAAGGCCGGATCTGGATCCAGCGCGGCGAAATCATCGACGCGGCCACCGGCGAAGGCCTCGGCAAGGAAGCCTTCCTGGAAATGCTCCGGTGGAAGGCCGGCAGCTTTGAAATCCTGCCGTGCGACGTGCCGCGTCCGCGGACCATTTTCTCCTCCTACGAAAGCCTCCTCATGGAGACCGCCCAGACCATTGACGAATCGGACGCCGATCTCCCTGCGGCCGAGGAGACAAATTCGCTCGCCGGGTTCGCGCGCTACAAGGGCGTGCAATTCGTGGTCGCCGTCGAGGGAGCGGACGAGAAGCAGTTCTCCCAGTGGGGCGCGGAGAACGCCGATGAAATGGCTGCCTGGATTCAGCAAACCACGCGCGCCATGCGCACGCTCAGCGACCGGCTTGAGGCCGGTCAGCTCGAGCAGATCGAGGCGCTCGGCCCGCAGCGGCACGTCGCCATCCTGTCGAGCGACGCACAGTCGCTTGGCGTCGGCTTCACCCGCTCTGCCGCCCTCCCCTACATCCGCGAAACCATGAAACAGATCGAGGTCAAATGGGCATCCTGAAGCCCTTCACCCGGACGCTCAAGCCGCTCCGTCCCGAGCGCCTCCCCAGCGGCTGCTACACCATCCACCGCGGCGGCGAACTCGTCGCCTCCACGCTGCCCTCCGCTTTCTCGCGCGAAGCCATGCTCGAGATCGGCAAAGTCGTCGTCGAGGCCTTCCACTCCGCGCAGCGCGCGAACCTCCCGCTCACCGACCTGCATCTGAAATTCAGCGGCCTCACCATCACCGCCCGCGAGATGCGCGGCGGGGCCCTCGTCTTTCTCGAACCCGCCACCCTCCAGCTCCCGCAATCTCCAACCACGCTCGCCATGCACTACAAGAACCTCGATGAATTCGTCCTCCACCTCGAAAACTACATCGAGTGCTGGAAGCAGTTTAACCACTACGTGAATCTCGCCCGCGACAAAAAGTTCTCGCGCGAGGACGAGACGCAGTTCCTTGAAATCAAGAGCATCATCGCGCAGGGGCTGGAGGCGATCATCGCCTCGACGGAAAAAGGCGGGCCGAAAAAAGACGAGGTGCATTCCCTTTTCGCCCACGCGCCGAGCCTCCGCTATCTGGCCGACACGCCCGAGGCCGTGCCCACCGTCGAAGGCCAGTGGCACAAGGTCTATCTCGGCCTGCAATCCCTCCTCGGACAGATCAAAGTCCAGCAGAACAAAACCGAGAAGGGTTCCAATTGGAGCCTCTTCGGGCGGAAGTAACCGCCAAACCGGCGACCCGTGAGGAAGGCGCTGCGGAGGCGGAGGGAAAAAGTGGGGGTTGGTCGTGGGCGAGCAAGGCGGGACGGCACGCAGTCGAAGGACCCCGGCGATTCTTGGCAACACCGCCCGTGAAGGCGCGGGGTCCCACTGCCGCCGTGCTGGCCTCCGAAGACTTTTGTTGCTCCCGGACAGACTGCTGGTTCGAGAAATGCAGCGCCCCACGGTATCCAAAAGTGAATCGGCAACGTATAGCGTGCTAGCTGCCGACCGCCCCAGTAATTACCTCGCCTTCAAATGCTCCACGAATTCTTGCAAGACCAAGCCGGACTCTACGCCGCCGGCACGCTCACCACGCAGGAGCGTGAGGAGTTTGAATTGCTCCTCGAATGCCACCGCGAACTGCGCGACTTCGTCGCCGGTCTCGTGGAGGCCAGCGTCACGGTCATGCTGGCCACCCAGCCGCCCAATAGCGCGGAGCCTTCGCCGGGACTCAAGGCTCGCATCGCCAGCCTCATCGCTGACCGCCCGCAGCACGCGAGCCCGAACGGGATGGTCATGTCCGGGCCGGATGGCCTGGTGCAATGGGTGAATCCTGCGTTCACCGCGATGTGCGGGTACACTTTGGAGGAGCTGCGTGGAAAGAAGCTCGGTCCGATCTTGCAAGGCGCTGAAACCGATCACGAAACGGCGGAGCGGATGCGCCGGGCGGTGCATGAATACCGCCCGTGCCGCGAAACGATCCTGAACTACCACAAGAACGGGACGCCCTATCGGGTCGAGATCGCCATCACGCCGATCTTCGACGACGCGGGCGCGCCGCTCTTCCTCGTCGCCCGTGAGCGCCAGCTGACCGACCTCATCGCGGCGTAGGCAGCGCGCTCCGCTACAGCCCGGGATCGAGCACTTCCCGCAACTTCATCATCCCCCGCCGGATGCGCGCCTTGACCGTGCCGAGAGGCTCTCCGAGGCGTTCGGCGATTTCGGTCTGCGTGAGCGAGGAAAAGAACGCGAGTTCGATCGCTTCGCGCTGATCTTTCGAGAGCTTCTGAATCGCCTCGCGTACCAGTTGGTGCGTCTCGCCCGAAGCGACGGCATCAAAGGAACTCCGGGCGTCGAACTTCTCGAATGTCTCCGCCTCGCGCTGGACATCATCCTGCAACCGGCTGCGACGCAGCGTGGAGCGCAGGCGGTCGATCGACTTGTTGCGGGTCAGCGTCACGGCCCAGGTCATCGGTTTGCCGCGCGCCGGGTCGTAGAGATGCGCCTTTTCCCAGATCTGGATGAAGACATCCTGAAGCACGTCTTCGGCGGCTTCCTGATTATTCAACACGCGGTAAGCCATGGAAAACAACACTCCGGAGAACCGATCGTAAAGCTGCTCGAACCCCCTGCGATCGCCTTGTGCGACGCGTCGCATCAGCGCGATCTCGGCTTCGAGTTGTTGATCAGCATCGGGTTCCATGTGGGGGGAGCTTGGTGGAGGCGCGGCACGCCGACAACAGAATCCGGCGTCCAGAATTGCCGGCGTGAACGAATAGACACCGTGGAGTGGCGGTGGAACCCTTGCCGCCCAGCTCCTTGCTCCTGTCCCTCCAGTTATTCCAACCGCTTCAACCCAACCAACCACCATGAAATCAACTCAACTCAAACAGCTCAGCAATCTCTGCTTCTTCCTCGGCTTCGCCTCGATCCTGGGCTCCATCGGCATCTGGTTCCTGACCGGGGGGACGGCGCTCGAAACTCAGGCGCATGCCGAGCGCTTCGGCATCTTCGTCGGGCTGTGGGCGCCGACTTTCTTCATCCTTTCAAACCGCTTCGACCGCTACGCGGAAAAGATCGGCTGATCTTTTGCAAGGGCGCCCTGCTGACCGGGAAATCGACACATCCGCGGCTTCGGCAACCTGCGAAACAGGGGGTATGACTACACTCCAACTCAAAGGCAACTGGAACGAAATCAAAGGGAAGCTGAAGCAGAAGTATGGGCAACTCACCGACGACGACCTGACGTTCGTCGAGGGCAAGGAAGAGGAGATGCTCGGCCGTCTGCAGCAAAGGCTGGGCAGAAACAAGGAAGAGCTTCGCCGCGAAATCGAAGAGTTCTGATACGATTTATACAGTCCGACTGCACAAAGGTCCGCGAAAACGCCAACGGCGTTCCATCCTTCAGCCCAGGGTTGCGCGCCGCGCGCTACCCTGGGTCTCCCGGCCAAAGAAGAGACAA
>Ga0105044_10012239_pt1 | contig 11663 bp, 10 predicted proteins | sample MAT01_FD_78092 | JGI IMG/M metagenome (GOLD analysis project Ga0105044, IMG submission 78092) | Freshwater microbial communities from Lake Fryxell liftoff mats and glacier meltwater in Antarctica - MAT-01 | ecosystem: Environmental > Aquatic > Freshwater > Ice > Liftoff microbial mat | place...
AAAAACAGCAGATTCGGGGCATCGTATCGACACACATAGATATCGAGATCGCCGTCCCCGTCGATATCGATCATCGAAGCTCCCGTGCACCAACTGTCCGTTGCCACGACCCCGCCCGTTGCTCCCACCTCGATAAATCTCGGTCCATCGGTCGACCCCGAATTTCGAAAGAGGCGATTGCTAGTCGGCCCTACCGAGAAAAATAGATCGGGCCAGCCGTCCCCGTCGAGGTCGCCGGCGGCGACACCGCCACAAGCCATTGCCGAATAATAAAGACGCTTGTCCGGGTGAGTGATGTCGATCGGAATGACAAAGTTCAGTCCGGACTCCTCTGCCGAGAGCGTGCGAAAGAGCGGATCTTTCGCCTCTGCCATAGCTCCCGCGATCCGAGGGAACCTTTTGACTTCAACGATCCCGACTGGGGACTCCGCCCTGCAAACTGCCGAAACAACGGTCGAAAGAACCAAAGTGGCGAACATTCTCAGGGGGCTACATATCGTCAACATTCCCCTTTTATAACGAAATTTTCCGCCGGAATCAATCCCCCCAAGTGAAATACCTCATCAAGAGCCTGCCTTTATTGCGTCTAGAAGCCTGTCGGACGTATCCCGACAGGCTGCTAGCGTTTGAATCTTCGACTTCCCGGCAGAACGAATTGAAATCTGATCGCCCGTCACTGGCCCGGGCCCGTCAGTTCAGACACCTTGGCAGAATCGTGTAAAGTCGCCATTTCCGCCTCCGTCAACGCTCTGGCAAAAACCGCCAGCCCGCCAAAACGACCCACGGTAGCCTCGGGAAACTCTTTTCCAAGGGCGAAGCGGGAAGCGACCGTAAATGGTGATGGCTCAATTTTCGTATCAACATGTTTCGCGGGATCGTAGCGGAAGATCCCCCGACCGTGATAGTAGGGATTCATGCCCCGGTCCTTGCCATCGGGTCCCTCGTTGGTGAAGTAGGGGTCGGTCCTTTTGTGCTTCCCGGGATCAAGGGCGAGGGGTTCGCACACTCCGTTCAGGTAGGAGCGGATGTAAATGCCATCGTAGGTGAACCCAACGGTGCACCACTGCTCTTCGGGAACCGCCGATGCGCTCACCGCATAGTCGGCGCACCACGGGAATTTGCTGCCGTCGGCGCGATAAGTCACGCCGCCTTCGCTGGAAATGTGGGGCACGAGTTTGTTGGGTCCACCGTAGGTTGGCATGTTCATGAGCAAGGCGTATTGACGAGTTCCGGTGTCATCGTCTTTGCCTGCTCCTTCGCTCCACATCCCCGCAATCGTGCGGCTCTGGCTCAGATCAATGATGCGCACCACAGCGAACATCGAGACCTGCGCCTCGGGACCGGAGATATTCAGATCCTTGGTTTCTGCATAAGGAATCTTGAGATATTGCTTGCCGTTGCATTCGACGGAGTAGCCTGAATACGGACCGCCCTCGACCCGGGCGATCGGCCCTCCGACTTCGGACAGAGGATGCTTGTTCGGAGTTCCAGTCGATTCACGGAGCTTCCCGACTCCTTCGCCAAAGGTCCAGAAAGCCACGAGATCGGGAATCTTCACAACTGTTTGAATCGCCGCCTCGTCAGCGCGAAGGGGTGGGGCCAAAGGCAGGAGTAGTGCGAGAAGAAAAAGCTTCATAGGAGAACTTGGGCAATACATTACGGATCGTGAAAGGGAAACAAAGTTACGTCAGGAACGCGCCGCCTCCAGTCTCCACCAGGCGGACTCGACCGGAAAAAATTGAGAATAGATGAGCTTGTCGTAATCGTAATGGGCGATGACCTGCTCCACCGCTGGGGCCCGCTCCCGCAGAATCACAGGATCAGGCGCCAACGTCACGATCCACGCCGCGAAGGTCGGCTCGCGGACAAGCTTGGTTTCCAGTCCACGCCGGGGCGAGACCTTGGAGAAATCCCGAAGCTGCGCTTCCGCCAGCTTTTGCGCCTCCTGCTCGGTGGTCTGGGGGACCCACGTTTCGTTCATGACCCGCCAGTTGTGCTCGAAGTAGCTCGTATCGGCATTGCCCCATTTCCGGGCAATCTCCAGACTGCCCATGGCTTCGTCAGCGCTCGCCTGAAGGCCCTGGGCGTAACGAGACCGCAGCACCTCGTCCTTCTCCATTTCCCAAAGTCCACGCACTGCGACGACGCCTCCGGCTGCGGTCCACGAGTGCCGATGTCCCGGGAAGACCATACCCTTCTCGCACCATTCGATGCGGCTGAGAATTTCATCTTTCCCGCCCCGTTCCTCAAGTGCTTCACGATATCGGGTATCCCAAATTTCTTCCCCGGTCAGCGCGTGCATCATTTTGCAGACAAAGAGCAGGCGCGGTGAATCCTCGAAGCTAAATCCGGCGAAGGTGCCCCGAATTCCGAAGGGGGCCTCGGCCGGCATCTGCCAATTTCCTCCGACGATGATGTCAGCGGTTTTCACAAGTTGCGCTTTGATCAGAGCGTGCTCGTCCTCGGTCGCCAGTCCCGATTCCAAATACCGCCACAGTCCGGCAAACCAGGGGAAACTCTGGTCATTCGATCCCATGGGGTAGTGAGACTTCCCGTCCGTCGTCACTCCCCGTCCGATGAATCCAGGAACGTCGCTGATGTTGTTCAGGTGGAGCAGGCCCTCCATGAGCCGCCGAGCCTTCGCTGCGGTTTCCTCCTCACCAGTCTGCTTCCAGCGATTAACCATCGCGTCCATATACTGCCCGTTGAACATGGCCCCGTTCTCAATCGGCGACCACCACCCCAGCGCATTCGGTTTGCCTTCGCGACATTCCTCTGGAGTCGGCAGGGCGACCGAACCATCAAGACCCGCGAAGTCGATCATGATGTTGTATTCATCGATGAAGCGCCGCCAGATTTCGGAATGAGCCACGGCGACGGCGATGGCTGCAGTCCGATCAGCTGCGCGCAGAGACGGCAGGCCGGAAAGCGCCATCGTGGTCGCAAGGAAGGAGCGGCGGGTGGAGGGGAAGCCGGGGGATTGCATAAGATTAGTAAGGATCTGCTCGAACAAATGGGCAAATTCGTTTGAGGCCGTGCATGGCCGACCAAACAGGGTACGGCCACCCACATGACAGGGTGTGATCAGCGCCTCACGGTAGCTGTTCGAGGCTCAGGTTGTCGATAAAGAACGCGGTTTTCGTGGTCCCGAGGGCGCTCCACAGTAAATACCCGCCATTGTCCCAACTCGGCTGACAAAGGAGATCAGGAAACCTCTGCTTCGCCCCATCTTGACGGGTCAATTCGACCGCCCATTTCCCGGACTCTGTCGTCGCGGTAAGCTGCACACGGAACCATTCACCGGCCGGAATATCGGCGAGCGCCACTGATGGGGAATTGTTCGCCACCAGTCTGCCCTTCTGCCAGCGAACGTAAGGTCCGTCCGCAAACTCGCCCCCCTTCGCCCTCATCTCAAAAAACCAATCCGCTCCCTCCTGAGCCATGATGTCGAAGGTCGCGCGGAAAGTGCCGCCCTCCCAAGTCGTCGGATAGACGTCGAGCACCGGATCGTAGCTATGAACCAAGTCGGGCGCGTCCTGGATTCTGAGACTGCGACGTGACATTTTCGGTTCGCTCCCGTCCCGAAGCGGTAAGGGCGAGGCGGCATCCTCGCTGACTCCGATACTTTCCCCTTTGTCCTCGCGCGACCATCGGGCATTGCGAATGCCGAGACCTCCTAAAGCGGTGCTCTCGAAACCTTGATCAAGAACCCGATAGGGTGGAGCCGGCCACGGCTTGGCATCGGCCTCCCAAGTCGGATAGACATGACCCTCAGCGGCGAGCGCTCGCCACGCGGGATCGTCGTTCTTCACACCAGCCACGTCGAGGTCCCAGATCCGAAATCCGAGTTTCAGGGCCGGAGAATCCGCCGCCAGATGAAAGTCGCGCTTCGCCAGATCAGCGAACTTCGGATCGGCGAATTGGCTGCCGCTGTCACGTCCCATCTTGCGCCATTCATCCCAAGTGAAGTGAGTCTTCGTCAAGGTATCTGGAATCTTGCCGTCAGTCCGCCAATAGGTGTTGTTGCGAAAGATGAGACTGTCCTTGGGATCTCCGCGCTCCGCTTTGTCATTCAGCTTCCAGTTCCACTCGCCACCATCGAGAAGCGGTACTCCAGGATTCCACACGACGATATTCTTCTCGTAAACAAAGGAGAGCCTCGTCTCATTGCGACTGCGTTGAATCTGCGCTTTGCCGCCAAAGGCGAAAACATTGTTCCGGATGCGATTGGCATAGCCGTAGTGCTGATGGAAACCGGACTCACTCGTATCGTGAACCAGATTGTTCTCCATGAGGACGTCGCCACTCCCTTCATCCGTATAGAGCCCCCAGCCTCCGTAGCGGTGACTCACAACATCATGCACGTGATTCCCCTTGATCACTGTGCCGGGCGCATTGCCGAGCCCGTAGAATCCGCCCATGTCACTGAGATAGGCCCAACCCAAATGATGGATGTGGCAATTCTCCACCCGATTCTCACGACCGAGACTTTCGCCATAGCCCCAGTTCCATCCGATGCTCACCCCGGTGTAGTAAAGATCCCCGATGTCACAATGAACGACCGCGCAGTTGCGGGCGTGGGTCATCAGCACGCCACACGCGCTCGGGTGGAGCCGCCCGAGGTGCTGGATGATGCAGTCCTCGACGATGATATCGTGGCAGAGCCCCTCCTCATTCGGTTTTGCAGTATCGCCAATCCGCACCCCTCCCCCGCCCAGATCATGGAGGTGACAGTGCACCACTGACGAGTCGGAACAGCCCTCTTTAAAATAGATGCCGTGCAGACCGGTATGGGCAATCTCACAGTTCTCAAAGTGGACGCCCGAGCTGCGCTCGATCTCGATCGTTCCATCGACCGAAGCCGCCGCCTGACCGTCATGCAGTCCTTTTTCAGGATACAAGTATTGGGCATGTCGAAAACCGATGCCCTCAAATCGGACCTCTTTGACGCCCTTAATTTGAAGAAGCTTTTCCGAGACGGGCGCGATCACCTCCGCCTTCGCCATGTCCTCTTCAGGAAGCGGTCGGTAGAAGAGTTCGCCCGCCGTGCGATCCAGGAACCACTCACCCGGAGCATCGAGCGCGGCCCGGAAGTTCTCCAGCCAAAATCGTTGATCCGGTTCATAGGTGATAAACGGATAACGCGACCGCCCCGCGATACGAACGGAGGAGCTTGCATCGTCGAGCGCAGCGATGCGACATTGTGCGACGGCCCACGCGTGCGTTACGGTGATGAGAACATCGGCACGCTCAGACGCCGGAATCTTCCGGAGAAGTTTGTAGTCTTCCGGGTAAAGGCTGAACGCTTCAAATTCCGGCTCCTTCATGTCTGGGAAGATCTCTTTCCCACAGGAATCGGCGAGATTGAAGTATCCCCGGTTGGGCGAACGAGCCAGTGTCGCCCGACGCCCGTTGATCCACAGCTGCACGAAGTTCCATCCCCCGCCCTGTGCTTCTGGAACCGGAGCCTTCCACAAGCCATCGCCGACCTCTTGCCAGCCTTCGATTTTCTTCCCACCGGAAAAGATCGGGGTTGCGTCAGGAGACGCCTCCCAAGTCGTTTCCGAGTCCGCCTCGGTCAGGAGGAGTGGTTCCGTTAGGGAGTAGCTTCCCTCCTTCACCAGAATGCGAACCGGCTTGGGCTCCAGGCGGGCCGCATCTCTCGCCGCAGCCGGCCTTGCAATCGGGCCATCCGGCGAAAGCACGACATCTTCTGCCGATGCGAAACTCGCAAAGACCAAAAACACGAAACCAATTGCACAGCGGGGCGAAGCCATAAGGGGAGGAAGAAGCCTCAAGCACGCCCGGAGTCAAGGACGAAGCGTGAAGCTGTTGTAGCTTCCCGGGCGCCCCGACCTCCGTGAATCCCGGCGCCACCAGCCATCCGAAGTGACAATGGAAAGTCCTAACAAACCCACACCCATGACACTCTCGGTGACTTCCAACAAGGTAAATACAAAAAATTTTTGCCCATTCGTGGTCCGAACCTCTGCTCAACTGCCAGCCGGGCCCGAACCAACGATTGATATCGAACACGAATGGACACGAATGGACACGAATAGGAGCCACCCGAAACGTCCTTCATCAAGAGCACGCAGCCTGCACGTTGACCCGGCCTCAGAGAGGTCGGACTCACACCCGGCGAGCCAGAGTGGAAACCTGCATCGCCGCAATCTACCCCCAATACTGGGCAATCTTCTTCTGCAAGAAGGAGACACTCCGCGCCAACTGATCGATCCCGTCCACACCGTCCTCGATGCTGATCCAACCATCGAAGCCGACTCGCTTCAACTCCGTGAAAATCGCGTCGTAGTCATTGAGTCCCTTGCCGATCTCCCCGTGACGCAACCGCTTCGCATACCCCGTTGCCCCGCCCTCCTCGCGGCGAAGGTCTTCGATCGTTCCCTCCGCGAGGTAACGATCACTCGCATGCATCGTCACGACGCGGTGCGAAACCCGACGCAGCAATTCGAGCGGATCTTCCCCCGCCAAGTAGGTGTTGCTGGGATCATAATTCACCCCGAAATTCGGATGCTCCACCGCATCGACGAGCTGGCAGAAAACATCCATCTTCTGGGCGAACTCGGGATACTCCCAGAAGTCGTCTTTGTAGTGATTTTCGAGGATGAGGATGATGCCACGTTCCTCCGCATAAGGCAGACAGGTGTGAATGCTATCCGCCGCGAGTTTGACTCCCTCATCGACGGTAAGCTCCGGCCGACGCTGTCCGCTCAACACCCGACAGTAGCTCCCGCCGAGTGTGTGCGTCATATCGATCCAGCGTTTCTGCTTCGCGATTTCATGATCTCGAAACGCTTTGTCACGATGCGTGAAATCCGGCGAACAACACATCATCGGAATGACCCGGCCCGTCTCCTCGACCTCACGGCGGAAACGAACCCAGTTCGACTCGTCCGCCATTTCGAGGAACCCCGCATACCATTCAAGCCCCTCCACTTCGAGGATGGCGGCAAGCGTAATCCACTCAGAGACGGTCATGGTGCCATCTTTGCAGAGCGCCTGCATGTAGGCTTTGGGGAAGGCGGAAAGACGGGGCATGGGCTGAAACTTATCTGGTTGGAATCGTCGAGGCATCCTTGGGGGGGTTGCGTCCGATAAACGGATGCTGCTCCAGATCGACCACCTGCCCGCTGATGGGTCCGCTTTCGTCAGCCAACCAATAGATCGCCGCCATCGCGATTTCCTCCGGCCAGAGGATGCGTCCGGCGGGAGCATATACTTTGGGAAGATCGGCATACCAGTCCTCGCGCAGGCCGTGCTCGCGCTTGCGGGCGGCTTCGTTTTCCGTGAGCACCCAACCTGGATTGATCTGGTTCACCCTCACTCCGTTCTCTCGCATCAGGGTATCGCCGAGGTTGCGGGTCATGGTCATCAGCGCCCCCTTCGAGACCGAATAGGGCAATAGATTCGGCTCCCCGCTCCAGGCATTTACGCTGCCGATATTCAACACGCAACCCCGGTGCTTCGACAACTCCGGAAGGGCCGCCTTGATCAGGGCAAAGGGAGCCAGAGTGTTCACCGCGAGGAGCTTCTCGAAAAAGGGCAAGTCGGTTGAATGAATGTCACCGCTGGCAACCAACGCCGCGTTGTTCACCAGGGCATCGAGACGACCGAAAGTCGATACCGCCAGAGCGACGAGACGTTCCGGGCATCCCGGCGCCGTGAGATCCTCGACATGGGCTATCGCCCGCTCCGGTCCGATCTCCGCCGCTACCTCCGCTGCGAGATCAGCCTCCAACCCATGGATGATGACTTTAGCTCCCTCAGCGACACACTGTTTCGCGATGGCTTTTCCGATACCGGTGGCGCTACCGGTCACGAGAATAACTTTGTTCAGAAGACGCATGGCGTGGTTGAGAGAATTGGTTCGCCGATAGTCTAGCGGAGTTCTCCCGTTTCGCGCCACGACAAATTCTACGAGGAATGCGACGAAACACGGGCAATCCAAAGAGCCCGAGTGGCGCAAACATCCGCGAGCGGCTTCAACGGGGCAAAAGCGAGCGCCGCTTGAGGACGGCAACTGAAGCGTCGGAGCGCATCCACTTTGATGTTTTCGCTTGATTCGGGCACATATGTTGAGACGCGCAAGAACGTCATGTCGGGCCGTGTCCATGTCTCGCCCGATCAACGGGAGGTCATCCTCGACGAGTTCAAGCGCAACAGGATGCCCGGCTACGGGGAGTGAGCAAGTGATCACCTGTGTCCGCCGGTTGAATCGCCGGGTCGCTTGCTACCCATGCAGCCGCACTTTTGCCGGAGGTCAGTTCGACGCTCGTTTCCAGTTGCGGGAATCCCGGCTTTGAGTCGAACCTCCGGTTCAATCAAGGTCCCTCGCGACGCGGAAGCCGAGATTGTCCCGACGCGCGGATCGATGGACGCCATCCCTCCACGAGCTGCGCAGCAATCGGGGAAGTAGGTCCCAGCTCCCGCCACGGACCGTGTAGCGCTCTAGAATCGCCGCACTACCCGGGTGGAGGTCGCGTTTCCAAGGGGAAGAAGTCCACTCGACGACGTTGCCATGCATGTCGTGAAGGCCCCAGGGATTTGTTGGATAAGTGCCGACCGGGGTCCGTCCCCCGGGTCCGCTGCGCTCGATCGCTTCGTTGAAAAGGAAATTGGCTTCCTCGTTTCCGAGTTGGTCGCCCGTGTGGAAGATCGTTTCCGTTCCAGCGCGACAGGCATATTCCCACTCCTCCTCGGTGGGAAGCCTCCAGAGCCGGCCGGTCCAGAGCGAGTTGAGCCACGCAAGGTAGCGTTCCACATCGTTGAGGGAGACATTGACGACGGGCAGTTTTCCCGCCGGGCCGGAATCGTGGTCCGCTTCAAAGGCGGCCCATTCCGAGACGGTGACAGGAGACACCCCGAGGGCGAAGGGCTTGGTGATCTCGACGGCGCGGCGCGGCTCCTCGGTGGCATTTGCGAATTTGTCTCCGGGAGAGGCTCCCATAAGAAAGCTCCCTGCCGGAATCGTAACCGTGAGCGGGCGTGGGACTATCATGCATCGAAATCGACCTCCCGCCGATGCTCGGGCTGTTCCCTCACCCAGTCGGCGAGTTCCTCACCCCGACAGAACCAGGCATCTCCTGTCGAGATGGTATCATTGAAAAGACGCTCGAGGAGCCGGACCCGGGACGGCCTGCCGCTCAGCCAAGGGTGTAATGTCAGGACGAAACAACAGCCGAAGTCCCGCATCGCGACAAACTCCTGCCACCACAGCTGATAAACTTTCTCACAATCCTCGGGAATGACGCCCCAAGCCGGATCGGCGTTGAAGGCGAACTGCTCCCAGTCCTCCAGCATCCAGTTGCCGGGAATCTCGACCAGTCCGTTTCCGTGAATGAAAGGAACGTCGTCGCTCATAAGACTGGCATTGTAGGTCAGCCCCTCTTTGCACAGGAGGTCAGTGGTGCCCGGATTGATCTCAAACCATGGAGCCCGAAAACCGGTCGGACGTTTCCCGGTGACGCTCTCGATGATACCGAGGCTCTTTTGAAGAATATGCTCTTCCTCCTCCGGCGATAAAGTATGGAGCTTCTCATGGAGATGCCCGTGCGCTCCGATCTCGTGCCCCGCTGCGGCAATGGCCCGGGTCATGAGCGGGTGATGCTCGACAATGTAGGAGGGAATGAAAAAGGTCGCAGGAAGGCCGAGGTGTTCGAGCAGACCAAGGAGTCGAGGCACGGCAACGCGGGGGCCATACTCGCATTGGGACATCGTCGTGAGACGGGTGGAAAGTTCAAGATCTTCCGAAAGAGCCGTCGTTTCCCCGTCCACGTCGAAACAGAGCACCACCGCACAGCGTTTCCCGCCCGGCCAGATGAAGCGGGGCGGAGGAGAGAACGGGATGGAGGGTTCGTCAGGATTTCGGGTCATGCCATTCGCCTTTGGAGTTAATTTCAGGTGGAAGAGTGAGGTCGTATCGTTCCCATCCCGCGCTGATGCCGCCGTCGACAGGCAGGATCGCACCGGTGATGTAGGAGGCTTCGTCTGAGGCAAGGAAATGAACCGCAGCAGCTACCTCGTCGGGTTCGCCAAGGCGGCCGAGCGGAGTGCGACTTTCCGCGAAGGGTATCTCGGGGTTGTCGGGGATTCCCGTCACCGCCGGAGTCCGTATGGTGCCAGGAGCAACGGCATTGACGGTGATGCCGCGCCCGTCGAGTTCGACGGCACCGCATTTCGTAAGATGAATGACGGCGGCTTTCGATGCGGCATAGGCGGTTCCTGCGGGAATACCTATCTTTCCCGACAGACTGAAATTTGTCATCAATAGCCCCCTTTTCCAAAGCGTTCCCGCTGACGATGCGCAATCCATTGATTCACTTCCCATAGATCCGCGACCGGTCTTCCGGTGTAAGGTTCACAATGAAGGTATCCGTCCGGCCCGAACTCGGGAGTCAGGGTGGACACCTCAAGTCCCCTCGCCTTCTGCGACGCCCAGATCGCATCCCACCATCGTTCGTGTGCTGCAAGCGCCCCGGAGAACTCGGGTGCCCGCGGATCCGGAACCTGCGGCCCCTGATCATATCCGACGCGAGCATGGAGGTGAAAGGCCCTTGAGACCAAGAGAGCGAGCATCTCCGGCTCCTCATTCAGGATGAGACGCTCGGTGACGACGCAGAAGTGGCTGAAGTCACAATTGAGTTTGAGATCAGGGAGTTCTTTCAGGAGATCCCGCAGTAACCAGGGACTGTAGGTCGGCCGCCCGCGGTGGGTCTCAAGGGTGATGTTTTTGCCACAATCCGCTTCAAGAGCAAGAAGCCCGGTATAGAAGGTCACCATCTCGGAAAAACACCACGAGTCGGATCCCGCCATCGTGTTGATGAAAACCGGATCCGCCACCAGGCTTCGGTCGATGCCTTCCTTGAGAGAGTCGAGGTGCTCCCCGACCGACTTTCCCGGACTCGGTACATAGGATCCGTCCGGTGTCGCGGTGCAAATCTCGGCGATCAGAGATAGTCTATGGTCCCCGAGAGTGGCGATAAAATGACAACGCTTCTCACTGCTCCTGGGGACAGGGCCCTCGATGCCTGCAAACCCGGTTGCGATGCAGCTTCCAGCTGCCTCCTCAATGGAACCGACGTGGCCCCATAGTGTTTTGTAGATCTCCAGTTTCATAGTTCTCGATCCCCTCAAAACAACCGCGCACATCGATCCACTTCCCACTGCGAGACGGTCTGGTGATATTGCCGCCACTCTTCCGCCTTGTAGGTGATGAACTCGTCGCGCAGCTCCTGCCCCAGTACTTTCGTGATAAAGGGGTCGGCGGCGAAGGCCTTGACCGCTTCGTCGAGGGTCCGGGGCAGCTCCTCGATGCCGGCGGCGGCGAGCTGCTCGGGGGTGTATTCGTAGAGGTTCTCCTCCTGCGCTTTGCCGGGGTCGATCTTTTCACGGATGCCTTCGAGTCCGGCGGCGAGGACGAGAGTCGCGGCGAGACAGGGATTGCAGGCGGCATCGGCGTTGCGGGCCTCGACTCGTCCGCCGCCCCTGGGGACGCGCAGGGCGTTGGTGCGCTTGTTTTTCCCGTAGCTGTTGAAGATGGGCGCCCAGCTGTAATAGGCCATGCCGGTGTAGAGTTCGGAGCCTTCGGCAAAATGAACGAAGTGATCGATGGGGACAAATTTGCCCTTGGGCACCCCGTGGAT
>Ga0105044_10012240_pt1 | contig 11663 bp, 13 predicted proteins | sample MAT01_FD_78092 | JGI IMG/M metagenome (GOLD analysis project Ga0105044, IMG submission 78092) | Freshwater microbial communities from Lake Fryxell liftoff mats and glacier meltwater in Antarctica - MAT-01 | ecosystem: Environmental > Aquatic > Freshwater > Ice > Liftoff microbial mat | place...
CGGCAAAGCCGCCCGCGCGACTGGGACGGCGTGTTCGCCAAGGTACGCACCCGCCTGCTGGCGCGGCTGGCCGACTGGAAAAAGGAGCGCCGCGCATGAGCGGGATTCTGGTGCCGACAGCGCCGGGCGAACTGGTCGACAAGCTGACCATCCTGCGTCTGAAGGCCGAAAAGATCGCCGATCCGGCCAAGCTGGTCAATGTGCGCCACGAACAGGCCGCACTGCAGGCCACCGCCGACGCCGCCCTGCCGCCCAGCGACAGGCTGACCGCGATGTGGGCGGACCTCTATCAGATCAACGCCCGCCTTTGGGTGATCGAGGATGACATCCGCGATTGCGAACGTGCGGCCGATTTCGGCCCCGCTTTCATCGCGCTGGCCCGCGCCGTCTATGTCACCAACGACGCACGGGCGGCGGTGAAAAAGGCGATCAACCTGCATCTGGGTTCCGCCATCGTGGAGGAGAAATCCTATGCCGAATACCGCAAGGCCCCAGCATGACCCCCGATGACTTGGTCAACGCCGCCCGTGCGCAACTGCGGCAGGCTCAGGCCGACCTGGGCAAGATGCTGGACGCCGACAAGACCCGGCGGCGCGGCAATATCATCCGCCGCCTGCATGAAATCCGCCTGATGCTTGACCCGGGTTATGCCTATGCGTCGCAGGCCGGACAGGACATGATGGTGGACCGCATCTTTGGCGCCAAGCGGGGCGGAACCTTTGTCGATGTCGGGGGATATGACGGCGCGACGGGGTCCAACACGTTGTTCTTTGAACAATGGCGCGGCTGGTACGGCGTGCTGGTGGAACCCGTGCCCGCGCAACTGGACAAGGCGCGCCTGGTCCGCCGCTGTCCCTGTCTGGGCTATGCCGTTGCCGCCACCGACGGCAGCGCCGAGTTCATCGAGATCAGCGAAGGCTTTACCCAGATGAGCGGGCTGGCCGGCAGTTACGAGGCCGACCTGCTGACCCGGGTGCGCGCCGACCCCCGCCACAAGGAGCGCACCCTGCGGGTCGAAACCCGCACGCTGAGCCGCATTCTGGACGACAGCAGCATATCCGAGCCTGACTTCATCTCGCTGGATATCGAGGGGGGCGAGGCCGAGGTGCTGGCCGCCTTTCCGTTCGACCGCCATTCCGTGGGGGTCTGGGCGATCGAAAACAACACCGGAACCGACGCCATCACCCTGATAATGCAGGCAAATGGCTATGACCTTGTCGAATTCTGCGGGCCGGACGAAATATGGCGAAGGCGTGGCCTTTGACCCGGATTTGAAACGTTAAGGCCACCTTTACAGGCCCGCCGCTAACCCGGCTGTGGGTGAGATGTGAGGTGGACTGATGGGCACAGGGGCAAATGCACCTGTCATCATCAAGCGCAAGAAAGTGGTGGCCGGGGGCGGTCATCATGGTGGTGCGTGGAAAGTGGCTTACGCGGATTTCGTGACCGCGATGATGGCCTTTTTCCTGTTGATGTGGCTGTTGAATGCGACGACGGAACAACAGCGCAAGGGGCTGTCGGATTACTTTGCGCCGACGGTTCCGATCAGCCGCACCTCGGGCGGGGCCGACGGCATGTTTGGCGGCAACAGCATGGACACCGAGGATACGCTGGCCGACGACGGCACCGAAACCGCGCATGGCGTGACGGGTGAGGAGACCTTCCCCCAGCATCCCACCGATGCAGGCACCGCCGCTGCCGAAGCGGTTGAGGTCGCCGCCCTGCGCGAGGTTGAAGAGGTGCTGCTGGGCCGCGGCGGCGAAAGCATCGTGGCCGAACAGGCGCTGCGCCATGTCGTGACCCGGCTGACGGATGAAGGCCTGGTGATCGAGATTTTCGCGATGCCCGGTGCGCCCCTGTTCCAGCCCGACACAGCCACCCCGCTGCCGATGACGCGCGACCTGGTGAACCTGATCGCAGGCGTGGTTGGTCTGGTGAACAATGATGTGGCCGTGGCGGGCCATGTGCCGACGCGCCCGGTAACGCTGGCGGTCAACCCGGCGTGGGATCTGTCCACCGCGCGGGCCGATGCAGTGCGGGTGATGCTGGAACAGGCCGACCTGCCTGCGGCGCGTCTGGCCCGCGTCACCGGCCATGCCGACCGCGCGCCCGCCGAGCCGAGCCGCCCGTTTTCCGAACGCAACGACCGGTTCGAGATCATCCTGCTGCGGGGGGATCAGCCATAGCGACGCAGGATCGCGCGAATTTGACATGTTAGGCCGCCATTAATCACGAGCGCCTATGCCTGACAGCAAGCATCAAGCTGTCAGTGCAGAAAGGCGCTCCATGACAATCTCGTCATCACTCAATGCCGGTGTGTCCGGGTTGGCATCCAATGCCAGCCGACTTGCCGCGATTGCGGACAACATCGCCAACTCGGCCACGGTCGGGTACAAGCGGGCGTTCACGCAATTCCACTCGATGGTACTGGGCGAAAGTCCGGGTGCCTATTCGGCAGGCGGGGTCAGGGTGTCTTCCGGGCGGCTGATCGACCAGGCGGGCAGCTTTGCCACCACCCGCAACTCCACCGATCTGGCGGTGCGCGGCAGGGGGTTCCTGCCGGTCACGACCAACAGCGCGATGGCCGGCGGCAGTACCCAATTGCCGATGATGCTGGCGTCGACCGGATCGTTCCGCACTGATTCGGAAGGCTATCTGCGCACCTCCAGCGGCCATGTCCTGCTGGGCTGGCCTGCCGACAGCAACGGCGCGATCCCCAACAATCCGCGCGACACGCCGGCCGGGCTGCGGCCGGTGCAGATCCAGGCCAACCAATACGCGGCCGAGGCGACGACCCGGATGACGCTGGGGGTCAATCTGCCCGCCACCGAAACCGCCGCAGGGTCCGCCGGGACGCCGCGCGAGATCTCGGTCGAGTATTTCGACAACATGGGCATGTCGCAGAATATCGGCGTCTCGTACACGCCGACGGTCCCGATCCCGCCATCGACCGCTGCGACCAATGAATGGACCATGGTGCTGACCGATTCGGCCCAGGCCAATGCCGTGATCGGCGAATATGTCGTCACCTTCGACGACACGCGCGACGGGGGCGGCACCATGTCGTCGGTCACGATGGTGTCGGGTGGGGCCTACAATCCGACCACCGGGTCCTTTGCGGTCGGCGTGATGGGCGGCCCGATCCAGATCACGATCGGCGGCCTTGGCGACCTGAACGGGATGAGCCAACTGTCCGACAGCTTTGCCCCCACCACGATCACCAAGGACGGCTATCCGGTCGGCAACCTGACCGGGGTCGAGGTGGACGCTGGCGGCTTTGTCCGCGCCAAGTACGACACTGGCATCACCCGTGTGCTGTATCAGGTTCCGCTGGCAGATGTGCCCAACCCCAACGGGCTGAGCGCGCTGGACAACCAGACCTATTCCATCTCGAACGCGTCCGGCCAGTTCTTCCTGTGGGATGCCGGCGACGGGCCCACCGGCGATATCCTGGGCTATTCGCTGGAGGAATCGGCCACCGATGTCGCGGCCGAGATGACCAACCTGATCCAGACCCAGCGCGCCTATTCGTCCAACGCCAAAGTCATCCAGACGGTGGACGAGATGCTGCAGGAAACCACCAACATCAAGCGTTGATCCTGACCGATCGCGCCTCACGGGGCTGCCATGTCCATCTCTCAAACCATGCTCAACGCGACCAGCGGGCTGTCGGCGACCGCCCGCATGGCCGAGATCGTGTCGTCCAACGTCGCCAATGCCCTGACCGATGGGTATGGGCGGCGGCGGGTCGATCTTTCGGCCGGCTTTGTCGGCACCGGGGTGCGGGTCGATGGCGTCACGCGGCTGGTCGATGCCCGCCTGATCGCCGACCGCCGCAATGCCGAGGCTGGTTTGGGCCAGCACCAGGCTCTGACCGCCAGCCTGACCCGGTTGGAGGCGGTGACAGGCGTTGCGGGCAGCAGCGACAGCCTGTCGGCCCGGATTGCCGCGCTGGAACAGGCGTTGGCCACAACGGGGGCTGACCCGTCCTCGCAGGCGCAACTGGGCCATGTCCTGGGCCGGTTGACCGATGTGGCCGGCGGGCTGAACCGGGCCGAGGCGACGGTGCGCCAGTTGCGGCAAGAGGCGGATGCCCAGATCGGTGCCGATGTCGCCATGCTGAACGGCATGCTGCAACGGCTGGAGCGGATCAACGGCGATGTCGGCCGCTTTGCCGCCAGCCGCACCGATGTGTCCGGCCTGCTGGACGAACGGCAACTGCTGGTTGACCGGATCGCGACCATGGTTCCGGTCCGAGAGGTGGATCGCGGCCATGGCACCATCGCCCTGATGACCACCGGCGGGCAGTTCCTGCTGGACGGCAACGCGATCACGGTCGGGTTCCGATCCTCGCCGGTGATTGCCGCCGACATGACGGTCACCCCGGGGTCCCTGTCGGGGCTGAGCGTGAACGGGCGTCCGTTGCAGCCGGGCAATGGCGGCGCGGCCTGGGCGGGCGGGGCACTTGCCGCTGCGTTTGACCTGCGCGACCGCCAGTTGCCTGCGCAGCAGGCGCAACTGGACGATCTGGCGCGCGACCTGATCGCGCGCTTTGAAAACCCAGCCCATGACCCGACCCTTGCCCCCGGCGATGCGGGGCTGTTCACCGATGGCGGCGGGCCGTATGACCCGCTGGGTGCCCCCGGTCTGGCCGGCCGGATCGCGGTCAATGCCGCTGTCGATCCTGCCCGGGGCGGCGCATTGTGGCGGCTGCGCGACGGGGTTGCGGCCACCACGCCCGGCCCGGTCGGTGCGGCCACCCAGATCGACGCCTGGCTGGCCGCCCTGTCGGCCCCCGCCAGCCTGTCGTCGGGCGGCCCGCAGATGGGGGCCGCAGGCCTGGCCGCCGAAGTCGAAGGATCCATCGGCACGGCCCGCCGCACGGCCGAGCGTGACGCCAGCTATGCCACCGCCCGCCTGTCGGGCCTGCGCGAGGCCGAATTGGCCGGTGGCGTCGACACCGATCAGGAAATGCAGATGCTGCTGCGGATCGAGCAGGCCTATGCCGCCAACGCCCGCGTGATCCAGGCCGCCGATGAAATGATGCGCAGAATACTGGAGATTTAGGTGATGATGGCTTCCGGCACCTCTGACCTGTCGCGCCTTTATGCGTCGTCCGGGCAGAACGCGCGATTGAAGGCCGATCTGGCCCGGCTGACGGCCGAACTGTCCAGCGGCCAGGTCGCCGATCCGGCCCAGCGCCTGGGCGCGGCCCTGCCGCGGCTGGCGGATGTCGACCGGCAGTTGACCCTGAACGACGGCTTTTCCCGCACCACCGTGCAGGTGACCCAGTCGCTGCAGATGATGCAGACGGCACTGGGCGCAGTCGAAGGCGCGCGCGCCGCGCTGGCCGCAAATGCGTTGCTGGTCAGTGGGGCGGCAGGGTCGATGCGGGTCACGACCGTGGCCGACACGGCCCGGCAGGGTTTTGCCACCACGGTGGCGGCGCTGAACACCCGGGTCGGCAACCAGGCGCTGTTCTCGGGCCGCGCGACCGATGCAACCGCGCTTGCGCCGGCGGACCGGATGCTGGACGCGTTGCGCACGGCTGTGGCCGGGTCGGCGACGGTACAGGACGCGGTGGATGCCATCGACACCTGGTTCGGCCCCGGCGGCGGCTTTGAAACCGATGGATATCTGGGCGATACGGGTGCGCCGCTGACCCGGCAGGTGGATCAGGGCATCACGCTGACCATCCCGCTGCGGGCCGACGATCCCGCGCTGACCCGCATTCTGGCCGCGACGGCGATGGCCGCGCTGGCCGATGACCCCGCCCTTGGCTTTGCCGACGAGGCGCGCCGCCAGTTGGTGACCCGCGCGGGCGAGCGGTTGCTGACCGGGTCCGAGGCGCTGGTGCAATCCAGCGCCCGCCTGGGCGAGGCCGAGGCGCATCTGGATGCCGTGGCCAGCGGCCAGACCGCCCGCACCACCGGGCTGAACCTGATGCGCAACCAGATGCTGGCCGCCGATCCCTTTGACGCCGCCGCCGCCCTGCAGGAGGTGCAGACCAAGCTGGAAACCCATTACGCCCTGACCGCGCGCCTGTCGCGCCTGTCGCTGGCGGATTACCTGTGAGGCGGCTGCTCGCCTCGGTCGGGTTCGCGGCGCTGCTGGCGGTGCAGGCGGGCGCGATGCCGATCCGGCTGAAGGACCTGGTCGAGTTCGACGGCGTGCGCTCGAACGATCTGGTCGGCTACGGGCTGGTCGTGGGGCTGAACGGCACCGGTGACGGGCTGCGCAACTCTCCCTTCACCGAGGAGATCATGGCCAATATCCTGGAGCGTCTGGGGGTCAACGTCACCGGCGAACAGTTTCGCCCGCGCAATGTCGCGGCGGTGCTGGTCACGGCCAGCCTGCCGCCTTTTGCCCGGGCGGGCAGCCCGATCGACGTCACCGTGTCGGCGATCGGCGATGCGTCCAGCCTCCTGGGCGGCACCCTGATCATGACCCCGCTGAACGCCGCCGACGGCGAGATCTATGCGGTTGCGCAGGGCACCATCATCGCGGGTGGCGTCAGCGTGCAGGGCGATGCCGCGTCCGTGACCCAAGGCGTGCCGACGGCGGGCGTGATTCCGGCCGGGGCCAGGGTGGAGCGTGAGGTTGATTTCGATTTCAGCGCGCTGACCGTGCTGCGACTGGCCCTGCGCACCCCCGATTTCACCACGGCGGGGCGGATCGAAACGGCAATCAACGCCGATTTCGGGCGCCAGGTCGCGCTGATGACCGATTCCGGCACGGTCGAGATCGACATCATCGCGACCGGCATGCCCTCGCCCGCGCATGCGCTGGGCCGGATCGAGAACATTCTGGTCGAGCCCGAGATTCGCGCCCGGGTGGTGGTGGATCAACGGTCGGGCACCATCGTGATCGGCGAGGACGTGCGGGTCAGCCGCGTCGCCGTCAGTCAGGGCAACCTGACCCTGCGGATCGAGGAAGCGCCGCAGGCGGTGCAGCCCAACCCCTTTGCCCCGGGCGAGACGGTGGTGGTGCCGCGCAGCAGCGTCGGGATCACCATGCAGCCCGGCATCGGCCTGGCCGAAGTTCGTGGCGGCACCTCGCTGTCCGAGGTCATTGCGGGCCTGAACGCGCTGGGCGTGAACCCGCATGACATGATCGACATCCTCAAAAGCATCCGCGCCGCCGGCGCGCTGCACGCCGAGTTCATCGTCCGCTAAAACGGCGGCGCGATGGGTGCGTGGCGGCCCCGCTGGTCAAAGACCACCGGGGCCTGCGTGCCGGACAAGTTTGCGCATGTCGGGTGCGGCAAGGCAGGCCATCACGGGGTTTCCTGCGATGGGCCGCGCCCCCGGGATCAGCCGTAGCTTTGCACCAGCGATTGCGCGATCAGGCTCCAGCCATCGGCGACAACAAAGAATGCCAGCTTGAACGGCAGCGATACCACCGCAGGCGGCACCATCATCATCCCCATCGACATCAGCACCGCCGCCACCACCAGATCGATGATCAGGAACGGCAGAAAGATCAGAAAGCCGACCTGAAATGCCCGCGCAACCTCGGACAGCAGGAATGACGGCACCAGCACCGACAACGGCGCATCCGGTATCGCGATGGTCAGCGGCAGGTCCGGGCGCAGCGCGGCCAGCGCCTCGAACGTGTCGGGGGCGACGCGGGCGGCCATGAAGGTGCGGAACGGGGCGATGGTCTGCACAAACCCCTGTTCCAAGGGTATGCCCTGTTCCAGCATCGGCGTGACGCCCTGTTCCCAGGCAGCGGTAAACACCGGCTCCATCACGAACCAGGTCAGAAACATCGCCAGGCTGACCAGCAGCATGTTGGGCGGCGACTGCTGCAGCCCGATCGCCTGGCGCAGAATCGCCAGGACCGTGACGATGAAGGGAAAGCAGGTGATCATGATCGCCAGCCCCGGCACCAGGCTCAGCACCGTGATCAGCACCAAAAGCTGCACCGACCGCCCGGCCAACGACCCTTCGGGGCCAAGACCGGCCCCCAGGCCCGCGCCCAGATCCACCGTCAGGCTTTGCGCGGCCACCGGCCCCGCGATCAGCAGAACCAGCGGCACCAGCCACAGCAGGCGGCGCATTCAGCTCAACTCGCCGCGAGGGCCCGCGACCTCGGTCAGGCGGACGGCCAGTTGTCCCGGCTCGCCGCCCTCAAGCTCTTGCAGTTCGCCCCGGGCGATCAGCCGGTCACCGATGTAAAGCTCGACCGGGTCGTCGATCCGGCGATCCAGCGCCAGCACCGCGTTATGCCCCAGATTGAGCAGGTCGCGCACCAGCGGGCGGGCGCGGCCGACGGTGATGGTGATCTCGATTGGAACCGAACGCAGCGGGTGGTCATCGCTGTCAGCGCCCGAAAACGTCGGCCCGCCCGGGAGTGCCGGGCCGCTGCGGGGGTCATCCATGATCTCTCCTTGGTTCGGTATGGTCGAACAGCGCGGACAGCACTGTGGTCGCATCGGCCAGGACCTGGCCCATATCCAGCACGGTTTCTCTGCCTGCACCGGCGATCCGGGCTGTGTCGGGGGCCAGCGTTGAATCGGGGTGCAGTTGTATCTGGCCCGGCGGCAATATCGCCAGCGTTGCCGCAACCGGGGCCAGTTGCGCCGGGTGCAGATGCACCTGCAGCGACACGCCGGTATCGGCGGTGGCGGCGGCTGACAGGACCTGCACCAGATGCGGCGCAAAGTCGGTTTGTGCCAGCGCGGGCAGGACCTTGGCGATCAGGGTCCGGAACAGCGGTCCCAATCCGTCCAGCACATGGCGGCGCGCCTGCGCATGGGTAAAGATCAGGTCGGCGAGGTTTTGCGCGATCTGGCCCGACAACAGGTCCTGACGGTCCAGCATCGCTGCTTCGGCCTCGGCCCGGCCGGCGGCCTGCCCCAGCAACCACTCCCCGCTGGGGCCCGCAGCGGCGGCAGGCGCGGCCTCGGCCAGATCGAAACTTTCCAGCAGCGGGATGCGGCTCATCTCAGACGCGCTCCCTCGGCTCGGGCTCTTCGATCCAGCTTTGCAGGATCTGCATCGTCTCGTCCTGACGCTCTTCGATCAGGCGGCGCAGGCGGGTGACGGGGTCCACAACTTCGGCCTCGTCCAGACCGGCCAGATCCAGCGCCGACAGCGCCCCCGGCGGGATCAGCTCCGCCCCGCCCGGTGCGGGCAGGCCGCGCGCCGCGCCGGTCGCGTCGGTCATCTGGCTGTAGTCGGGCAATCCGGGCCGGTTGCCGTCATCCAGCAGCAGCGGCGCGCGGGACGAGGTCAGGATCGGGCGCACGACAAACAGCCCCAGCACCAGGGCAACCGCCGCCAAGACGCCCATCTGGATCAGCGACATCATGTCAAGCGTCGGCCAGGCAGAGCCCGCCACAGCCTCGGTCCCCGGCAGGGGGGCGACGTCGAAGGGCATCGATCTGACGGTGATCACGTCGCCCCGACCGGTATCGAGCCCGACGGCCGAGGCGACCAGCTCGCCAAGCGCGGTCAGCTCGTCCGCGCTGCGCGGGGTCGTGGTGGCGGTGCCGTCATCGGCGATGGTGGTGACATCGTTGACCAGCACCGCCACGCTCAACCGCCGCACCGCGCCGGGCGCGCGCACCAGCTCGCGGCTGGTTTCGGACAGCTCATAGTTGGTGACGGTCCGGGTCTGCGATTCCTCGCTGGTGGACCCGCCGCCCGCCGCACCGTCGCCATCGGGCAGGTTGGAGGCGACAGTGACCGCGCCGCCGCCTGCATCCTGGCTGGTATCGCTGGTTTCCTCGACCTCGGTCGATACGGCGACGCGGCCTTCGGGGTCAAACCGCCGTTCGGTGATCTGTTCGCTGTCGGTGACGGTTTCCACCGCAACCTCGACCACGGCATTGCCCGGCCCGACCCGTGCTGCCAGCAGCCGTTCGGCCCTGGCGCGCAATTCCTGCGACCGGGCATCGCCGCTGGGATCGGCATCGTCACCGCCGATCAGCCCGCCTTCACCGTCGATCACGGCCACATCCGCCGGATTCATGCCGGACACGGCAGCGGCAATCAGGAATCGCAGCGCCTGCGCCTGATCGGCGGACAGGGTGCCGGCCGCCATCGTGACGGTGACGGCGGCGGTGGGGGTGATGTCACGCTGGAACGGGCGGTTGGTCGGGGTCGAGATATGCACCCGCGCCGCCCGCACGCCCGGCACCGCCAGAATGGTGCGGGCCAGTTCGCCTTCTTTCGCGCGCCAATAGGCGGCATCGAACATCTGCGACGTGGTGCCGAAACCCGACAGCGAATCAAGCAGTTCGTATCCCTGCGACCCGCCCGCCGGCAGCCCCTCGCCCGCAAGGGCCATGCGCAGGGCGTCACGGTCGCCGGACGCGACATAGATCGCATCGCCCCGCACCTCGAACGCGGTGCCCCGCGCCTCGAGCGCGGTGACGACGCCGCCTGCGGCCGCACCATCCAGCCCGGCGTAAAGCAGCGCCATGTCGCGCGAATTGGTCTGGCGCGCCAGCATCATCACGGCGGCAAAGGCGGCGATTGCGGCGACCGCCACGATCAGGCGGCGGCGCATATCCAGACCGACCCAGGCGGACCGAAGATTGTCCAAGGCATTCCTCCGCGACCGACGGACCTTCTGCCCGTCTGTGACCATCCTTGCCGGATCGGGCTTAACAATCGGTTAGTCCCTGCCGGTTTAAGACAGTCCGGCGAACAAAGGGAGAATCCCATGGCCACAGCCGCCCCCGCCGCAGCCCCTGCTGCCGGCACCGCTGCCCCCGCCGCGCCCAGGAAGGCGTCGAAACTGCCGCTGATCCTGGGCCTTGTGCTGGGTCTGGTCGGGGCCGGCGGCGGCTATTACGTGATGACGTCGGGGATGTTGGGCGGTGGCGGCGCGGCGGCGGACGCGATGGCAGGCGACCACGCCGCCGATCCCCATGCCGCAGGCCCCGCCATCGCACCGGTCGCCTATGTGGTGCTCGACCCGCTGGTGGTGACGCTGCCACGGTCTTCCGGGCGGCAGTACCTGCGATTCGTCGCCCAGCTTGAAGTGCCGCCCGACCAGCTTGAATCGGTCGAGGCGATCCGGCCGCGCATCGTCGACGTGATGAACGGCTATCTGCGCGCCATCGCACCCGAAGATTTCGAGGATCAGTACGTGCTGGACCGACTGCGTGCGCAACTGCTGCGCCGGGTGCAGGTCGTGGCGGGCGAAGGGCGGGTGCGCGACCTGCTTGTGCAAGAATTTCTGTTGAATTGAAGGGGCGATGATGATGATCGAGATTGCCGATATCCTGTTGGCCGCCGGGGCGATCGGCGCGGGGTTCTACTGCCTGACATTGTCGCGGCGCCTGCGCCGGTTCACCGATCTGGAAAAGGGCGTCGGCGGCGCGGTGGCCGTCCTGTCGGCGCAGGTCGATGACCTGACCCGGACGTTGACCCGGGCCCAGGGGGCCGCTGCCAACTCGGTCGGGGCGCTCAGCGCGACGGCAGAACGTGCCGAACATGCAGGCAAGCGGTTGGAATTGCTCATGGCGTCGCTGCATGACCTGCCCGAAGCTGCGCCGCAACAGCCCCCCGTCGGGCCGTTTTTCGTGCGCCACCCCGAAGCTATCGGACGCCGCGCATGACCGGCGGTGCAGCGCAACCCGGTCGGGGCAACGGCCCCGGCCCGTCCCGGCCGCGACGCAAACGGCGCGCGGTGCGGGTCGTGCTGCC
>Ga0105044_10012243_pt1 | contig 11662 bp, 17 predicted proteins | sample MAT01_FD_78092 | JGI IMG/M metagenome (GOLD analysis project Ga0105044, IMG submission 78092) | Freshwater microbial communities from Lake Fryxell liftoff mats and glacier meltwater in Antarctica - MAT-01 | ecosystem: Environmental > Aquatic > Freshwater > Ice > Liftoff microbial mat | place...
ATGGTTCGCAGTGCCAGGGTGTCCAGACGACGGCAGCGGCATGGGCCTTAATCTGCAGTTCTGGTTAAGAGCTACATTGCTTTACGACCTATCTGGAAACCTCGTGCTGAGGCTGTGGAACTACTACACAGCGTATCGCGGCAACATCTATGATGTCCGAATCGAGTGGGCAATCACGCCATCCTGAGAAAGAGAGAGAATCCAATGCGACCTAATATCATGTTTCAGACCTCCGACGTCGGAGCTATCTTTCAGGGTCTCGCCGCCACGCCCACAGGCACCGACGCGGCGGAAATCCTGGTCGCAAACTTCACGGACGCGGCGACTCTGCTATTACTCGGTGAACCGTCGCTGAGTGTCGCGAACCCGCCCGTGGTCCACACTCCTTCGGCGGCCCTCGGGAGCACCTTCAAAATTGCGATGCAGGGGACCTGGCAAGCCACGTTCTTTGTGCTGGCACAGACGGCGGCGACAGTGCAAGCCGGCCTCGGTGTCGACAACCTCCTGGCCGAGAGGTCGGGAAATATCCAACTGCCGGTCACCGCGGGCGGCAGAATCCTGGCGCGCTCCGCTCGCATCGCCGCGGGAGCCGATACAGATAGCTTGACGGTTGTCGGCCGCCCGTTCGTCGTGACGCGGGCCATGGCCCTGCTCACGGCGGCCGCTGCCGCTGCGACAGGCGCTCGCATCGGCCGCGTGCGCGCACTGCTCGGAAACGGCGCAAACGCGGGAGCTACGGCCGCGTCCATCGGCGTCGCGAGCTGCTACCTGATGCTGCTACGAATCGGAGAGGTCCCGGCGTACCTAGCTCAGGACTAAACGATGAGCCTACCAATAAGAGAAGGGCCCCTTGCGCGCAACGGCGTCATCGGCACTCCCGGCGTGGTTGTGACGGACTTCGGCGGCTACGTGCGACGCGAAAACGTGTCGTACGTGCGCATCGATTGGCTGTATGTCCAGGCCGCCGCAGAGACACCGCTGCAGCTCGTGCTGGTTGCCGCGCTCGCGGACGTCGGTGCGAGCGCGCCGCTCGTCGTCAACTTCTCGGCATCCGCGAGCTTGACCTCGGGAGTATCGGCGTTCCGGGCGTGCCAACCAGTGCCAATCAATCCCGCGACGGGTCGGCCCTTTCTCCTCGTCATTCGGAACAAGTCGGTAAACACAAATCTGAATGTGTGGGTAACGTGGTCGGACGTTGAAGGAATCGTCGGATGAGCTGCGTCGACGGATTCGACAACGGTTCATTCGGCGGCGCCGCTCGTGCGGGCGTCGCTGCATCGTTCGTTGAATCGACTCCCCTCGTCGTTGCCGCCGCCGCGCTAACGGACGTTGTCAACTGGACCATCCCCGCAGGGATGCTCGCCCGCAACGGAGACGCGCTAGATATCCTCATTGGGGGCACGCTGCTGCAATCGAACGCGGGTGCGCAGACGTATTTCATTGGGATTTCGCTTGCAGGGCTCGCGCTTTGGGGCGCGGTGAGTACGACCTACGCGGTATCCGCGAATCGACGAGCACACTTTCATCGCTTCACGTTGATGCGCACTGGGCCGGCGACCGTGACGCTTATCGGCGATGCGTCCGAGAATAACTCGACACTGCTACCCGCCACTGGTGTCGGCGCGACGGTGACGGCGCCCCAGGGCGGGCCCGCCGCATCATCGGACAATGACCCGGTCGCGAATTGGAGTGTCGACCAAGCCCTGGTCATCGCAGTGCAACCATCGAACGCTACTGCGACCTGGACGCGCAAGGCGGCAATTGGCACGCTGCTTCGCGCGCCCTGAACGGAGACTCCATGCAAGACCAACCCACGTGTTGCCCGGTCCCTCTCGACAACGGCGGTCCCGAAGGTTCAGGACCGCCGCCAACGTAAAAAGCCGGTCTCGGGGTGAATCCCGGACCGGCTTCCTGGCCCGAAGGTCAGGTTGTCTTGGTCACCCACAACGGAGAGTTCAGACTTGTCAAGCATACAGACCAAAATCGGGCGTGTCCAGTGGCCGGCGGCGATTCATCCGCAGTACACGGAGCGCTGCTACTACGATGCACGGGCCGCCTCTGAGCTGTGGGTAGGAGGCCTCAAGACCCGCAACGGCGTGCCCCGGTGGGTGCGCATCGCCGCGTGCGGCCAACCCGTCGCGGTCCTGCGCGTTGACGGCGCCATCTCCTGGGAGCACCGATGGTGCCGCGACCGGGCCTGCTACGCGTGCGCACGCTCCCGCTCCCGCAAGCTAGGCGAGCAACTGCGCCAAGCGATGGAGGCCCGGTCCGACGCGTCGCTTCACTTTGTCACGCTGACCCGGCCTCGTGGAGACGGCGAGACCGCGGCGCAAGCGTGGCAAGCCTTCACCGCGGCGTGGGCGACGCTTCGACACACGCCGGAGTTCAGGGCGAGCGTCGCCGGCGGAGTCCGAGCGATGGAGGTCACTTGGTCGGAGGGCCACGCCAGGGCGAAGCGCCGCCGCGCGGGCTGGCACGTGCACGCTCATCTCGTCGTCGAGCTCGTCGACGGCGAGACCCTCGCACCGTGCCCCGCTTGCGACGGCGTCCGCGGCCGCCGGCGTTGCCACACTTGCACGAGCGTCACGCATGGAGTCGCCGGCTCGATGCCGCGAGGCCTCGTCGCTGTACTCGATGCGTGGACCGCAATCGTCGCGGGCAGCGTCAAGGCGCAATGCGCAGTGCCGCTCGACCGCGTCAACGTCGGCCAACTTGGAAAGTACCTGACCAAGATGTTCGAGCTTCCGTCCAATCGAGCTCGCGAGCTTTACGAGGCGGCCGGCGGGCGCCGAACCATCGAAGGGTTCGGTTCGTGGAGAGGCTGGAAAAAGTGGCGTGCAGACGTCGAGCACACGCCGCATGGCTGGTACTCGAGCTCGATGGCCGTCGTCGACATCGAAGCGCTGCCGAAGGGTTCGATGATTGAATTCTCGACTCCGGGGCAGCAAGTCGAGATAGAAAGAAACGGCGTAATCAAACGATGGCGCCCGCCGATTCCGGTCGCGCTGGTGCCCCGCGAGACCGTGCTCGACGCGCTGCGCAGGGACGGTCGTCCAGTGTGGGAGCGCGTCAAAGACAAGGGCGACGAGGTCGAGCACCTGCATCGTTGCGAAACCACGCGGCGGCTTGCTCGTGCGGCCAACCGCATCGAGCACCCGCATCACTTCGAGATTGCAAGTGCCGCGGCGGCTCGCGAACACTGATAGCGCGTGAGCGTGCTCAGACTGTTCCGCGGAACGCGGGCCGCTGGTGCACCGCGGCCCGTTGCGGCGTTGGCGGAAGCGGCCCACGGCCGCCAATGCGCCCGATTCGGCGGTTGACGGAGACCCGATTCGGTGAACGACCAAGCCCGCCGCTTCGATTCGGACCATGCTCCGAAGCAAAAGCGGCCTATGCGCAACGGGCCGCGACCAGCGGCCCCTTGAACCAAAAGAAACTATTGGTAAGTACGCGGAACGCATACCGTTTCCGGGGCGACCGGAAACGGTATGCGTCGTTAGCGCACTACAGACTACGGACGCCGGCGGCGGAAGTCCTCGCGGTTAAATGTGCCGCTCACTGCTCCCGCTGAGGCGAGCGCAGTGGGCCCCAGCATCTCCGCCGCCAGTCGCCCTACCAGCTCGCCGGCGGGTGTTAGCCCGCCGTCGCGAAAGCACAGCGCGTTCCGTATCAAAGCCGCGCGCACACTGTGGTGCAACCGCTCCCAATGCCAGCGGCGCAACCTCTCTGCTACGAGGCACCCAGCGCGTAGTGATCGCAAGCGAGCGCACGCTGCAGCTTGCGCTCGCGTGACGTGCGGGATGCGAGTGTCCTTGCGCCGTCCTGGCCGCGCGGTCCATTCAGCCGCGAGTGCGAGCGCGGGTGTGGCTCGCGGGGCGCCGTCGACGAGCTCGGCTAGCCCGCGTGTGAGGAGACTGTCCGTGATGCCTCTGACAACGTCGTCGAGAGAAATCACGTCGTCTCCTCCGATGCAAGCGGGCCGTCTAGACCCGCCGAATGAAAGCACCAGCATTCATCGCACAGACATTCGAATTCATCATCCCCGCCAAAGCAAGGACAGCACAAGCGCAAGCAAGCCTCGCAGACGAAATCGCTGCCGCGGTCCGTGATAGCGCATGGCCAGGCTTGATGGACCTCGATGGGCATCATGGCAGGGCCCTCCAGGCGCCCGCCGCACCCTCGACAAGAGTACGGAAGGCGCAGAGGAAAACACCGTGACGGTCGAATAGTGCCCACGTGCCTATAGGCCAGGACGGCGCGAGGACGATGCCGCTCGAGTGGACCCAGCGATTGCCTACGTGAGCGTCGGTGTCCCGCCGCCACTGCAGCGACTCCATCCGCTCGAGCTCCGCTTGTGTGAGTCTGTGCGACCAGATTCGCGGAGTGCCGTCATTCGTCGCAAGGGTGTCCGATGGGGGGTGCGCGGATAAAGTGTAGTTCGAGCTGGGTGGGTAAGAGTTTGCGGCGACGACACTCGCGCTCAACGGCGAGTCGGACAAGGTCTCCGTATCCCTCGATTCCCAAGAGTTTGCTTTCTGGTGTCTTCGCCTCGATGCGCAATAGTTCCACGTGTCGCGAGTCGAGCCGTATCGTGTAGTCGTGGCGGTGCGGCGTTGTGGTCCGCGGCATGGCATTAGATACCTTCCTCTTGGTCGCGGGGATGGCGAGTGCTGTGGGGTGCCTGCGCGCAGAGGAAGTTCCCGCTGGAATCGAAGACGCCAACGACGTCGCCTTCGGTCACGGTGACCGCAGTGAGGTCGACGGCGACGTCGCCTTTGACGGACCCATAACCGATGCTTGCGGCGTAGTCGCGCTGAAACTGGCTCATCGTTTCGTCATGCGGGACTACAGCCGTGTCGTCCGGGTCTTCCGCGGGTGCGTAGGGCGGGCCGTCGACCTGCGCGAACATGAGGTGAAGTGTCTCGGTGAGCAGGACGCCGAGCGAGCGCGCTCCCTGCAAGGTGCGCTCGTCCGCTTGGTCGACGACGAGCTCGACCACGCGGAGCGTGGTCGCCTGGTCGAGAACGAACAACGGCGATGCGGTGTGAAGGATTCCCAGGAACGTCGCCGCGATGTCGCGGCATTTCTCTTCTTGCGTGTTCATGCCGTCGACTGTTCCGGGCCGCCGGGCCGGTGTCAAGTAGCCACGTGGCTACGTCCTGCAGAGGTAGCCACGTGGCTACGGCGCGGGACGTAGCCACGTGGCTACCTCGAGGGCGCGGGACGTAGCCACGTGGCTACACCGGGAGGGATAGCCACGTGGCTACCTCGAGGGCGCGCTTCTTTCCGAGCTTGCTGACCATGCACAGCTTGAGGAGCTGCGCGTCGGCAGCGGGCATCGCGTTCAGCAGCGCGAGTAGGAGTTTGCCAAGACGCATCCGTTGTCGGGCGTCTTGCTGTGCGAGCATCTCTGCAACGAGCGCTTTGACCGACACACTCTCGCCGGCGAGGTCGTAGCGCTTCTCAAACTGCTCGTGGTCGCCCAAGACTTCCGCGACTTCGGCGGGCGTCGGAGGCATCGGAGGTGCGGGCGGCGGGCCGCCGGGCGTGGCGTGGGTTGTCCACCATGTGGCGAAGATGGTTGCGACCTCCTTGTAGTCCGAACCAACGCTCTCGACCGCTTCCCAAATGTGCTTCGACTTCGCCTGTCTCGCGCGGTGCTTCTCGTTGCTGCGCTCCGTCTTCTCGCGCTCCTTCCTCTTGCGGTAGTCCCACTTGCCCGAAGACTTGAGCGCGCCCGACAGCCGCTGCATCGCCTTCGCGTATTGCTTGTCGCGCTTTGCGAGCTGCTTCTCGCGCGAGACCCAGACACGCTCGTGGTTCACGGTCGTTGCGCCGAACGCTGCAACGAGCTCGCGCGCAGACTTCACCAACATCGCCGCTTCGTTCTCGATGCTCACGAACGCGTCCGGGTCTTCGATATCCAGCGGGATTTCAGCGAGCTCGCGTTCCTTCTTCGTTTTTCCGCGGGAGTCGAGCAACACAACGACGCCGCACCAGCTCGCGACCCTGCCGGCGTTCGGCGTGTTGCGTCCGCGAGCCCTCGCGGCGTCCCGCTTCACCACCGCGACCACGCGGACGACCACGCTTTCGACGAGCTCGTCGTCCGTCTCGCCGTCGTCTCGCTCGACTTCGACGGCCTCTGAAATCGGGCCCGAACCGGCCCCCCGATTTCGCCGTTCGATGCGAACCCCCGTAAGGGCCTTGGCGTGCTTCCGCGCGATGCTCCGTAGATGGTCTTCAAACGACTCTAGCGAACCGTTTACAGTCTCGGTGGAAAGTACCTCGCGTGCCGGCATGGCGTAGGTTACCTCCTAGCCATGGCAATCTCCAAGTCCGAACGGAAGGCAATTCGCGCGGCGGACGGGGCCGCGCGTAAAAAGAAACGCGACGAGGCCAAGGGCGAAATCCTCGGGGCTCGCGTGAAGATGGCAGTGGGCTTCGGCGGCGCGTACCTGGTGACGCAGATGCTGCCCGCGCTCGTGCCGGGTTCCGCCGCGAGTCAGGGCACGGTCGACATCGCGCTGGCCGGAATCGGCGGCTACTTCGCCGTGACCAACGACGGCGAGCTCGGAGACTACGCGCTCGGTGCCGCGTTGGTCGGAGCGCTGCAGACCCTCGACAACGTCGGTGCTCGCGTGTCGACGTGGCTCGAGCAACGACGCACCGCAGCCTGAGAATCTCAACCAACAAGGAACCCAACATGAACGCACGAAACTTGTCCCGCCAGAACATCCCATCCCGCCCTCGCGCCGTCGTCTCTGCGCTCGCAGCCGCAGCCGCAGTGATGAACGAAGAGTGCAGTCTGCACGGCATCGCCATCGGTCAGTGCGGTTGCGCTGGAGGCGGCCGCGTGGCGGTCGGAGCGGGGCCCTACACGGCCGGCGCGCTGATGGCGACGCCGTTCCCGACGATGCCGATGCCCGGCGCCGAAGCGAACGCGGCGTTGCTCCGCGCACAGCGAGCGCAGGCCGCCGCCGATGCGGCCGCCGCGGAAGCGGCCGCCGCCGCGGCGGCCGCCGGCGACTGGACGCAAGGCATGAAACCGAATCCGGGTTGCTACCCGCGCGGCATGCAAGGCAACCTCAATGCGTTCGGGCAGATGCTCACAGGCCAGTCCTGGAGGCCCGAGCCCTATCAGGATAGCAACTATGACTTCTGCAACATGGATTCGCTGTATTCCGATATCGTGCTCGCGCTGCCGGGAGTTCCCATCTCCCTCGAGGTAGCGCCGAATCAGGGTACGTTCGGCGCGTTCTACTGGGACATCGTCGCGATTGACGACGCGACAGGCGTCGAAGTCTCGAATTGGAGAATCGAGCAACCGGCCGTCAGAAACTGCCCGACACCCTGCGATGTGAATGGTCCGATTCTCGGGCAGTTCGCCGCCACGACGCCCGACGCTTGTTGCGGCAAGCCCATCCGCGCGTTCCTCGACGAGGAGTCGAAAAATGCTCCTCTCGAGGTCACGTTCACCAACGGCCAGGCTGCAGGCAACATGCGAGTCCAGGTCCGCGTCCGCGGCTATTGTTGCTCGACCAAAGTCTGTTGGTAGCAGTGGTCGCAAACTGGACCATCGGCGGACCCGTTCGCCTGGAGCGACGGGGCCTCGCCTTCACTCCGGGCCGCCCGTGCGGCACTGAGCTCGACGCGAGCGGCGTCGAGCTCGCGCGTCTTCGGACAGTCGCGACCTGGTCCGGTCAGGTCGGGGGGAGTGCTCCCGGCGACCTCGTGGTTGTGCGCGGTGACGTCCAGGCGCGCACGCTGGCCGCCGTCGCAATCGGGAGCACGTTCACCGCGTTCGGTTCGTGCGAGCCGCAGGCATCGAGCGAGCCAGTGGTTAAGCTCGCGCTTGCGAGTAACGGCGAAGGCTTCACCGTCATCGATTCTGACACGGCCGTCGTGATGCCGGCGGGATGTTTGGTCCTCAACGTGCTCGCACCGGAGGACTGGAGACTGCTAGGGCGGCGGGACAACATCGGACCGTGGACGGACGTCGTCCTGCGCGTCTCGGTGTGTCCGTACCGCGGCGACACGCCGGACGGCACGCTCACGGAATGGTTCCCCTTTCAGGGTCAAGACCCGATAGCACAAGCCGCGCGCATGATGCTCCGCCCGCGGCGCGCAGTCGGTGTCGAGGTCTCAAGTCAGGGCCCCGCCGCCCTGACCGTGTTCGGCACCAATAACGCAGACGGCACCCTGCCGCTCGCGTCGACCCTACTGCAGCCTTTGCAGGTCCAATACTTTGAACGATGGGGCGCGCCCTACATGGGAATTGACGCCAACCAGCAGACGACCGCGCATATCAGGTGGGTGATTCGGTGAGCGTGAGCGTTTGCATCGAGGCGAGCATCCTGCCCGGCGAGACAATCGTCGCGGTCCTGGACGCACTGGTAAGCCTCAACGAACGCTTAATCACTCAGAACAGGGTCCGCATGCCGCCGTGGAATCTGCGCTGGGTGCCGGATGAGCTCGTCGTCTGCGACGCGTCCGCGTGCGCCTACGCGGACACTTCCAAGCTGCAAGACATCGTCGTCCTCATGGACCGAGGGCAAGGGTCGTGCGGGCCTCTCGCGTGCGCCTACGCGGCGTGGTTGACCGTGGTCGACGGCCGCCCGGCCACGGTCAGACTGATTTCGACGGGCCGCGACAAGTGGCACGTAGTCGCGCTCGCGGACGGTGCGGACGGCACGCCCGAAGTGGCCTTTGACCCGCAAGTGATTGGAGCTCGAAAATGACAAAGAACGGCAAAATCATGCTCGCCGGCGGCGCGCTCGCGCTTGCTTACTTTGCGCTGAGCTCGAGTGCGGCCGCGGCAGAAGAGGTCGAAATCCTGGACCCACCGCCGCCCGACATCGTTCCGCCGCGGGTCGGACCGGAGGAACCGCCACCGCCACCGCCACCGCCGCCGCCGCGGGTCGGACCGGAGGAACCACCACCGCGGGTCTACCCACCGGAGGAACCACCGCCGCCGCCGCCGCCGGGAGGAGTTAAAAACTACGTCGGAAGTGGCTACAACTGGCCGCGTCGTGACCGATTCCCTACCGTCGATTCGTTTTCGTTATACCTCAATGGCATGGGATACCCCGTGCTAATGCCGGTCGCCGGGTTCAATGTCCTTTCATCTTCGACCATGAATCAGGTTCGGCGATTTCAAAGGGACTACAACGTGGTCCGACTGACCGCCGCGAACCCGAACCCGCGAATCTCCGAAGACGGACTTGTCGGCAAGGGCACGATTGCCGCGATGATTGCCGCGGAAAGCTGGAAGATTGTCGCCGGGATGCCGTGGCTGCAACTTGTCGCCGCGAGTGCGTAGGTAGCCCATGCCGTACGACATCGCAGAGACGACGCGTGCGCTGCAGACCGAATTCCGACTCTTCGGCGAAGGAGTGACAAACCGTGCGACGCCGGAAAACGTTGCGGTGCTCCTCACAGCGCTCGCGGACCTTACGCGCGACCTCGAGATTGCGAGGGCCACGGTCAGCAATTGGGCGCCCGACGCGTCGGTGCCGCGATGGGATGCGGACCTCGAGGGATGGAAAACGCGCCTAGCGGCCTACGTGTTGCAGGTCAGCAAGGCGCCCCCTGGAGACCGCCAGGATATACTTTGGTCGGTGACCGCACCGTTGTTGTTAGGGCTCTACGGCGGAGAAAACTCGACACTGCCTCAGAGACCCTTAGACGCGGTGACGCCGTTTATGCTGGCCAACCAACTCGAGGTATCCGACGCGTGGCGGACGGCCCGGTGGGACGCGCTGTTAGGGGACCTCGAGGACGGCGCGAGGGCAATACCGTCCGCGGCGATGAGCGCGCTTCCGTGGGTGGCGGGCGCGACCGTGCTCGCGTGGATTTGGTGGACGCGATGAGCCCTCTCGCAATATTGCTCGCGGGCGGAGCGCTGTTATTCGCGGTCGTCTCCAGGCCGAAAATCAAACCCGAACCCGAACCCGGAGACAACTTGACGCGTCAACAACGGCTTCGCTCGATTCTCGCCGGCGTTCAGGAGCTCGACGACACGCAGCGTGCGTTCCTGCTCATTACTGCGCGGGGTGAGTCCAACTTTAATCCGTTGGCGCACAACGGCACTGACTCTGAGGTAGCGGCGTGCGCGAGGGCGGTCGCGAACGACAAGACCGGAATTGTTGCACGTACGCTTGCGTGCGGGGTCCCTACCGCGGACTTGATTACGGGGTCCTGGGGCCTCTTTCAGCGATTGGCGCCGTATTTGGCAAACGACGCGTTTGAGGTTTTCGGCGACGACGGTTGTACCCTGGCGAATCCTACGCGCACGAGCGTCGCATTTCAGATTGCGAGCGCGCTGGAGACCGCGGGAGACCTGCAGAGGTACAACGGGTGGAGGGCGAACCCGACGCTGGGGAATCTTCGGTTGGGCTGGGCGGCTCCAGGCCTGATGGGATATATGCAGCGGAACGAAAAGCGAATTGCGCGTTATCGCAGGCACGCGCGCGACATCGGATATCCGGCGTCAATAATCGATGCTGCCCTCGCGCCGTTCCCTCGAGGTCGCGCCGTCGCTGAAATCTACGCCCGGCTTGTGGCAGGTGGCGCGTGAGCTTCGCCCTGGTTGTGGGTGCGTTGATGGCCGCGGACCGCGTGTCAAGAGAAGCGCTGCCTTTGCTCGACACAACCACGCCGGTCGAAGACTGCAGGGTGTCTCTCGGCCTCGTGGGTGTCGACAGTCGCTCGCCTATCTCCAGGTCCGTCGACCGCTACACCGGCCGTCGCGGGTTCTCTCATGTATTCGTTGACCCTTGTCGCTCGGTCGACGGGGTGCGGTCCATCGTGAACTACACCGTCACGCGCGGAGTACACTGGGCACCGGCGTCCACCTACGCCGGCCGCCGTGTCGAGCTCGTCGAGCTCGACGAGCAGACCGGCCGCGAGCTGTGGGGGTGCGTGCGCGGGCGCATCGGCCGGCCGTTCGCTCTCGGCCCGATGGCGGTGGCGTTCCCTACCGCCGCGAATTGCGTCGGCCTCGTCGTCTCTTGCCTACCTGGCACCCTGCGCGCGCAGCTCGCCCCATTGATTGAAGGAGTGTGTTTGAGTCCGAACACCCTCGCGCGATATTACGGGGTCGCATCGTGAAGACGAGCTCGCTCGCGTTGCTCGCGGCGGCCGGCGGCGCCGCGTATCTGCTCGCCAGCCGAAAGAGTGCAGACGAGGCCCCGCCGTCCCCTGGCGAGCTGGTAGGTCGCTTGTCAGTTCCTGAAAAGAAGCCTCCAGCCGCGACGCGCACCGCGGTCTACCGTGGCTCCAAGTCTCTGCTCCAGGCCATACTGAAGAACGAAGAGCCAATACTGATAATGGCCGTACCTCTTGGTTCGGCCGTCGTGATGGCTGTGACGGCGACGGTGATGAATGGAATCCGACACTCCGGGTCAGGCTCGGGAGAAGTACGCCACACCGGAGTGAACGCATGCGGTCGGACGTTTTTTTACGGAACGACCTCCTTCGGTGCGCTGCTGAACAGACGAAAGACGTCTTATCCGCAGTACCCGTTCTTAGGGGAGACGCCATGGTTCGCAGTGCCAGGGTGTCCAGACGACGGCAGCGGCATGGGCCTTAATCTGCAGTTCTGGTTAAGAGCTACATTGCTTTACGACCTATCTGGAAACCTCGTGCTGAGGCTGTGGAACTA
>Ga0105044_10012244_pt1 | contig 11661 bp, 9 predicted proteins | sample MAT01_FD_78092 | JGI IMG/M metagenome (GOLD analysis project Ga0105044, IMG submission 78092) | Freshwater microbial communities from Lake Fryxell liftoff mats and glacier meltwater in Antarctica - MAT-01 | ecosystem: Environmental > Aquatic > Freshwater > Ice > Liftoff microbial mat | place...
CTCTTCGACGAGCAGGCCCTCCACGGCGACGGCACCGACCTCGTCGACGAGGTCGAACGCTTCCTCCGCGACCGTTGAGCGGCGAAGCCGATCGGCGGGCCGAACCGGCCCGCAACGCGATGAGCCGCCAGGCGAAGAGCCGACAACGTTGAGCAACGACGTGGCCGCCGAGTGGGCGGGCGAGAAAGGCCGGTTCTGGGCCGAGCACGCGGACTGGTTCAGCCGGATGCTGGCCGACTTCGGCGCCAGTGTGCTCGAGGGCGCGGCCCTCACCCCCGGTGAGCGGGTACTCGACGTCGGTTGCGGCGGGGGCGACGTGTCCCTGGCGGCGGCCGCCGCGGTCCGACGGGAAGGCCGAGTCCTCGGCGTCGACCTGTCCGCCGACGAGTTGGACGTGGCCCGGGTGCGGGCCGGGCAGCGGGGCATCGACAACGTCGAGTTCCGGGAGGCCGACGCCTCCGCCGACGACCTCGGGCCCCAGACCCACGACGTCCTGACCAGCCGCTTCGGCGTCATGTTCTTCGCCGACCCGGTGTCCGCCTTCACGCACCTACGGGCCGCGTTGCGTCCCGGTGGTCGGCTGGCCTTCGTCTGCTGGCAGAGCCTCGACGACAACGAGTGGATGACCGTCCCTCGTCGGGCGATCGACGAGGTCCTGCCCCTGATCCCGTTGCCGCCACCGGACACCCCGGGCGGCTTCGCGTTCAGCGACCCCGATCGCGTGCGCTCGATCCTGGACGGGGCCGGCTGGTCCGCGATCGACCTGGTCGACACCCACCGGACCGTGCACCTGGGGGACTCGGTCGACGAGGCCGTGGCCTTCGTCCGCCAGATGGACTACGCCAAGGCCGTGTTGGACCCGGCGCCACCCGACCAGGCCGCGGCAGCCGTGGAGCAGGCCCGGACCGCCCTCCGGGCCCGAGCCGGCGCCGACGGCGCCATCGACCTCCCCGGTCGCGTCTGGCTCGTCCGCGCCCGGACCTGACCAAGGCGCGGACTGCTCCTCGACAACGATGGCAGAGAAGGGGGCTCGGACCGCGGGTCACTGTGGGGCGGTTTCGCCCCCGGATCCCACTCTCGGTGAGTGAATCGTCAGGTCTGTTCCTGCCTGGAGGAAATACCTTGCGGATTCCGCAAGGTATTTCCTCCAGAGCGGGTGGTGCCGAGGGGTTGTGGCCGGTTTCGGTCACGGTGGGTGGTGCAGTCGGCGGTTCTGCCCTCGACGACCGGTGGTTCGACCCCACGCCCCCGCCGTTGCCGTCGAGCGAATCGGTCGCCTCGCCCGCGACGCCCGCCGGTGGACCGGACTAGAGGTGCTCGTCCTCCAGGCAGGGGTGACACTCGAGCTCGAGGGTGCTGTGGATCACCCCGAACTCGTCCTCGAGGGCCCGGCGGACGATGGCCCCCCGCTCCTGGGCCTGATGCATCGTGAGGGAACCGTCGACCACCAGGTGGGCGGAGAGCGCGGGAGCGTCAGAGGCCAGGCTCCAGACGTGCAGGTGGTGGACGGCGTCCACCGCGCCAGTGGCGGTGATGGTCTCGATCACCCGCTCGGCGTCCATCTCCGACGGAGTGCCCTCCAAGAGGACGTGGACGGTGTCACGGAGCAGGCCCCAGGAGGACCAGAGCACCAGGACGGCGATGACGATCGACGCCGCGGCGTCCACCCAGTAGGCATCAGCCACGACGACCGCCACCCCGGCCGCGATGGCCGCCACCGAGCCGGCGGCGTCGGCGAGCATGTGGACGTAGGCGCCCCGCAGGTTGAGGCTCCGGCCCCGGACCCGGGCCAGCAGCGCGGCGCTGACCACGTTGACGACCAGGCCGAAGGTGGCCACCACGAGCAGGCCACCGCCATCGACCTCGACCTCGTCACCGAGGCGCTGGACGGCCTCGAAAACGATCCAGCCCGCGGTGGCGACGAGCAGGATCCCGTTGGCCATGGCCCCCAGCACCTCGGCCCGCTGCAGGCCGTAGCTGTGCCGCCGGGAGGACGGCCGGCTGAGCAGGGCCTGGGCCACCAGGGCGATGGCCAACCCGCTGACGTCGGTCGCCATGTGGGCGGCGTCAGCCAGCAGGGCCAGGGACGAGAAGGCGATCCCGCCGACCACCTCGACGACGAGGAAGCTGCCGTTGGCGGCCAGCACCCACCACAGAACGCGCCGTTGCCGGTCCCGGAGGACCGACACGTCCACGCCGTGGTCGTGCCCGTCACCCATCGCCCGACCCTACGACCCCCGTCCGGCCACGACGGTGGGTCGACCTCGGCTGGACAGAACCGAGGCGAACACGGGGCCGGGCTCGTCGCGCCGGGCCGTGGAGGCGCCCTTCCACCCGTTTCGCCACCCTCCGTGGCCAATCAGCGCTGCTCGAGGCCAACGTCGCCTTCTGGCGCCTGATCCGGTCGCGATAGCGCCGGAATCAGGTGCCAGAACGAACGGCGGTCACCATCCGTGAGATTCGCGGCCCTCGCCGCCCGCGCGGGGCTCGCCCGCCCCCTACGGTCGGCGGCCCGTCCCACGCCCCCGTGGTTGCCGCGTTGTCGGTCGCGCCAGAACGAGGAGCAGCTAGGTCTCGATGAGCTCCGGCGGCATGCCGGGGGTGCTGTCGAGGTCGTAGTCGGAGAAGGCGCAGTTGGCCGACCCGGGCTGGGTGGAGTGCTGGCCGAGGGCCCGGTCGAGCACGGGGTTCTCGGCGCTGAACATCCCGTAGGGGCTCTCACAACCCGGGACGACCCAGGCGTGGATCATCTGGAGGGCGGCGCCGATCTTGGCGCCGCCCCGGCGGGCGCATTCCTCGTCCGAGGTGGACTCGCCGCCCACGACGAGACCCCCACGGGTGCAGAGACCATCGTGGTTGTGCGGGTAGTCGTTGGGCCCGGTGAACCCGTGCCCGGCGGGATCGATCACCTCGGTGGAGAAGGTGGCGTAGGAGATGCCGATCATGCGGGAGGTGGGCTGGTCCCCGTCGTAGAGCAGCATCTCGGGGGCGGCCGCATCGAAGGCCGGGTCCATCAGTTCGCTGAGCTTGATGTAGTGGGCGGCGATGCCCTCGATGTAGCCGGTGGCCTTCACGTAACCGGCGGCGAGCGCATCCTGGACGGTCGGGTGGGCCTCGCCCACGGCCAAGGCGGCGTCCAGCTCGAACTGCAGTTGCTCGCACTCGGCGGGGTCGGTGAGCGGCGTCCAGTGCTGGGGAGCGCCGTGGCCGTCGAGGCCGACGAAGGGCCCGCCGGCCCCGTGCTCGCCGGAGGTGAGCACGACCGATGGCTCCGAGCCGAGCACCGAGGTCATCTGGTCGATGGTCGCCTCGTCGAGGGTGATGTCGTTCTCGGCCGCGAACTCGACCAGCAACTGGGTCTCGGCTTCACTGCCGGCACCGTGGCCGTGGCCACCGGCGGTCGAGCCGTCGGCGTGGTGGTCGCCACCGAGGGCCGACAGCTCGGCGTAGTACGAGGCGACGTTGGTGTCGGTGTCACAGACGTCGTCCGCGGCCAGGGCGGCGAACGCCGTCTCCCCGCCCGTCGGTTCGGCGCCGTGGGCGTGGCCGTCGTCGTGACCGGCCGCCGCTTCTTCGCCGGGCGCGTGGCCCCCGCCGCCGTGCTCGGCCGCCTCACCGCTCGCCAGCGCGGCCGTGGTCAGGCCCATGACCGCGATCAGCGGCACCGCCGCCATCACCCCGACGAGCGGGCCCCGGGCGGTGAAGGCCAGCTGGGGACGCAGGAGCAGCGCCACGGACAGCACGACGAGAGCGGCTTCGGCCCCGACACAGAGCAGGTCGACCCTTCCGACCTCCTCGGCCACGCCGGCGTGGGCGCCCCAGGGCAGGCCGACCGTGCGGCTGGCGGCCCAGGCGCCGATCAGGCCGAGGTTGGCGACCAGGGTGAGGACCAGCGGGAGCCGGCCGGGCTTGGTGAACAGCCAGAAGGCGAGGATGATCTGGAACCAACCGGCGAGCGCGAACTGGAGCCCGTCCATCGTCGAGGCCTCGGCGTGGGAGCCCACCATGACGAGGTGGATGGCCCCCGCCGCCACGGAGAGGCCGGCCAGCAGCGAGCGAATGCTCAAGCTGACCTCGGGCTGGTCGGTGACGGCGCGTGACGCGCCGTGGCACGGTGCGTGGATCGTGGCCATCGGTGGTTCCCCCTGCCTCGCTCGTCGACTCCGAGCGATGGGCCACAGGGTACGTCGCGGTTCTGGCCCGGTGAAGCGCGCCGGGCGCGATCTCATCGACTTCTCCGGTGCCGCGCTCTACAGGGCGACCACGACCAGGCGGTGGGGGAGATGCATGTCGCCGAAGATGTAGACGTCGCCCTCGGCGGGCAGGCCGTGGGCCTCGTACCAGGCCACGGCGGTCTCCCGGGCGTGGGCCCAGACGACGGCTGCACCCTCCGCCCGGCAGCGGTCGAGACCGGCCCTCAGGAGCGCGGCACCCACGCCGGTGCCCTGCTGGTCGGCGGCCACGGCCATGCCCCGGAGCTGGCGGGCCGGGTGGACGCCGGGCCGGACGGGACACTCCCGCTCGAGGAAGGTGACCACCCCGATGGTCGTGAGGTCGTCGGTGACGGCGGCCAGGTGAAAGGTCGCCCACTCGTCGTCGCCCTCGAGGACGACGTTGGCGTCGGCCCGGCCGTCGCGCAGGATCGCCCGGCGCAGCCCTCGGGTGCCCTCGGGCGCGACCTCGAGGATGCGGGTCAGGGTCAGGCCCCGGTCAGGTCGGCGCGAGGCGCGGCCAGGGGCGGGCCTGCTCCAGGATCCGGGCCAGGCGCAGCGGGATCTCGTCGGCGTGGCGCCGGGCGACGATCTGCAGGCCGACGGGCAGGCCCTCCGAGGTCAGCCCGGCCGGCACCGAGATGGCCGGGTTCCAGCACAGGTTGGCCAGCATGGTGAAGGGGGTCGTCATGGCCCCGATGACCTCCTGGCCGTCGACCACGGCCATCGGGGGGCCGGCCGCCGCGAATGCGGGGATGGCGGTGGTCGGCGTCAACAGGACATCGATCTCCTCGAACAGGGCCGCGGTCTGCACCGTGAGGGTCTCCCGCCGGCGTTTCACGTTGGCGAAGCGGGAGATGACCCAGTCCTCGGTCCCCTCCAGGCTCTGGCGGGAGTAGGCGGTCAGGTCGTCGGCCACGCCGGGCCACATGCCGGGCTCCAGGTCCAGCCAAATGTCCATGGCGCCCGCCGAGAGCCACACCTTGACCGCGTCGGGGAGGTGGACCGGGCCCTCGTCGAGGGCCAGCCCGGCTGCGGCCGCCAGCTCCTGGGCCGCGCCGCCCGCGATGTCCAACACCTCGGGGTCGACGGTGGCGAAGTCCAGGTCGGGGGACCACCGGGCCCGGAGGCCGGCGACCTCGAGGGTCTCGATGGCCGCCTCGTAGCCGATCGTCGGTGGCGGCAGCGAGAGGCGGTCACGGTCGTCGGGGCCCGACGCCAGGTCGAGGTGACGGGCCGACTCGGCCACCGTCGTGGTCAGCAGACCGGAGACAGAGGTCTGACTGTCCTGGACCCCCGGGTGGGCAATGCGGCCCTGGCTGGGCTTCATGCCCACCAGGCCCGTGAACGCGGCGGGGATCCGGGTCGAGCCCCCACCGTCGCTGGCCGTGGCCACGGGCACGAGGCCGGCGGCCACGGCGGCGGCCGACCCCCCGCTGGAACCGCCCGGCGTGCGGTCCTCGCCCCAGGGGCTGCGGGTCACCCCCCAGGCCTTGGTCTTGGTGAAGTTGAGGGTGCCGAACTCGGGCGCCGCCGTCTTGCCGACCGGCACGCCCCCCGCCGCCCGGATCCGGGCGACGTGCACCGAGTCCGCCGCCACCGGGCCCCGCCCCTTGAAGGGCAGCGAGCCGTGGGACGTGGGCATGCCCGCGCAGTCCTCGAGGTCCTTCACCCCGAAGGGCACGCCGGCGAACGGCCCGGGGTCCTCGCCCGCGGCGACCTGGGCGTCGATCCGGGCGGCGGCCTCCCCGGCCAGCTCGGCGTCGAGGTGGACGAAGGCGTTGAGGGCCTCGTTGCCGGCCTCGATCCGGGCCAGGTAGTGCTCCAGGACCTCTCGGGCCGAGCGCTCGCCCGACCGGACGGACTCGGCGATCTCGATGGCCGTGGGATCGGTCATGGCATCACTCCTCAGCATCGGTGGCGACATCTTGGCGCCAGGGGAAGCGGCGGGGGGGGTCGAACCAGACCGGGACCTGTTCGCCCTGGATCGCGCGGAAGGCGTGGGTGCGCCACAGGTCGGCGCCGGCCAGGGGCTCGGGCAGCTCGTCCTCGGCGAACCAGCCCACGTCCCGGCACTCCAGGGGATGGGGCTTCAGCTCACCGCCGATCGGACGGCAGGCGAAGACGATCGAATACAGCGGGATGCCGGTGAAACCCAGGCGCAGCCCGTCGAAGATGGCGATGGGGGCGACGATCTCGGCTTCGATGCCGGTCTCCTCCCACACCTCCTTGAGCACGACCTCCGAGGCCGAGTAGCCGACATCGCACCAGCCCGTCGGGTAGAGCCAGATGCCGGAGTCCGCCCGCTGCACGAGCAGGATCCGGCCGTCCTCATCGCCGACCACGGCGCCGACGGCGACCTTCGGGGTCACATAACCCGCCACCCCGGCGCCCACCTGCTTCATCCACTCGATGACCTGGGTGTCGGTGTCGAAGGCGTGCCCCGAGGCCACCCGGATGTCGGCGGCGACGGCCAGCACCTCCTCGAAGCGCTCCCGCTCGTAGAGGTTGTCGCTGAAGCCCAGCCCGGTCTTGGCGATGGCCGACAGCGCTTCGCTCCACCGCAGCAGGTCGATCTCGGTCGGGGGCCCGTGCTCGGGGCCGTGCTCGTCGCTCATCTGACGTTCTTACCCGGATCCTGGTCGCCAGGGCAGCCAGGATCCGGGTAAGAACCGCGTCGCGTCATCGGAAGTCCGGGGCGACGCGCTCGATGATGGTGTCCAGGGCGTCGGCCCGCTGGGCCCCGGTGCCGAGGGTGAAGTCGGGGATGATCAGCTCGTCGACGCCGACGTCCCGCCAGGCCGCCACCCGTTCGGCGATGCGGGCCGGGGTGCCCGCCACGCACGGCCGCTCCCCCATCGCCGCCTCTATTCCCTCGGCCTTGACGTCGTCGTCCAGGACGAAGACGAGGGCCTGGGTGGAGGTCAGGATGTCGGCCGGGTCCCGGTCGATGGCCTCGCACTTCTGGTCCAGCACGGCTCGCCGTTCGGCCAGCTCGGCCGGCGACGACCACATGTTCCACTCGTCCGCGTACCGGGCCACCAGGCCCAGCATCCGGGGGCCCTTGGCCCCGATGAGGATGGGCAGTCGCGCCTGCACCGGCTTCGGGAAGGCGACGGCGTCGGTGACCGTGTAGTGCTCACCGGCGACGGTGGTGGTGTCCTCGTCGAGCAGCCCGCGGAGCACCTGGAGCGCCTCCTCGAAGCGCTCGACCCGTTCCCCCGGCGGACCGAGGCGAATGCCGTACTGCTCGTGCTCGTTCGTCTGCCACCCCGCACCCAGGCCCAACAGCAGGCGGCCGCCGCTGATGTGGTCGGTGGTGGCCGCCCACTTGGCCAGCACGGCAGGGTGCCGGTAGGTGATCCCGAAGACCAGGGTGGCCAGCCGGACCCGCTCGGTGGCCGCAGCCAGGGCCGCCACCGCGGCGGTGGCCTCGAGGTTCGGGGTGTCGGGGGTGAAGGGTCCGGGGACGTCGGCCACGACGTGGTCCGCGACGTAGACCCCGTCCCAGCCGGTCCGTTCGGCGTGCCGGGCGCCCTCCAGCACGTCGGCCCAGGAGTTGCTGAGCGAGGCCCAGAGCGAGAAGCGCATGGTCCGATGATCGCACGACCGTCCGGGTGCCCGGGTCGAGAGCCGCCGCGCGGGCTCGAGGGCTACGCCAGGGCGTCGAGAATGGCCGATTCGACCGCCGCCAGGGCGTCGGGATCGGTGACCTTGTCGCCCTTGGCCGTGCGCACGTAGAACGAGTCGACGACGCGGGGGCCGAGCGTCTGGACCTTCGCCGTGCGGATGTCGAGGTCGACGGAATTGAGGGCCTTGGTCAGGCGGTAGAGGATCCCGACGGCATCGGGGGCGTAGACCTCGATCACCGTGGAGGTGCCCGACGCGTCGTTGTCCACCCGCACCTCGGGCGGGGCGGCATCGGCCTCGGGGACGACCCCCGTGTGGGCGTAGGTCCGGGCCCGTTCGTCCACCCGCTCGTCGAGCGCCACCTCACCGGCCAGCGCCTCGCGCACCAGGCCGGTGACCTTCTCCCAGTCGATGGAGTCGGCGTGGCTGGGGACGACGGTGAACCGGCTCAGGGCCGAGGACGACTCGGAGTGGGCGACGGCCTCGAGCACGTCCAGGCCGGCCACGGCCAGAGCCCCGGCCACCCGACTGAAGGTGCCGGGCCGGTCCCGGCTGATCACGGTCAGGGTGCGACCCTCGCCGAGGACGTGGGTGCCCCCGGCCGCCATGAGCTCCCGGTGCTCCTCGGTGAGCAGCGGGCGCACCGGCTCGGGACCGGCGGGCCCGCCGAGGGCCTCGGCCGTCCGGGCCGCGAGCTCGGCCACCAGGCCGGCCTTCCACGTCCCCCACGCGGCGGGGCCCGTGGCCAGCGAGTCGGCCTCGGTCAGGGCGGCGAGGAGCTCGAGCGTGCCCAGGGACCCGGCGGCCCCGGCCACGGCGCTGATGGTCTCCGGGTCGCGGAGGTCGCGGCGCGTGGCGACGTCGGGCAGGAGCAGGTGGTGGCGGACCATGTCGGCCAGCACCGCGACGTCCTCGGGCGGGAAGCCCATGCGCGGTCCGATGCGCGCGACCAGCTCGATGCCGACCTCGGTGTGGTCGCCCGGGTACCCCTTGCCCAGGTCGTGCAGCAGCGCGCCGATGACCAGGAGGTCGTGGCGATGGACGCTGTCGGCCAGCACGGCGGCATTGGCCGCCGTCTCCCACAGGTGCCGGTCGACGGTGAACTGGTGGTAGGCGTTGCGCTGGGGGCGGCTGCGCACCGGCTCCCATTCGGGCAGGATCCGCACCAGCAGGTTTCGCTGGTCGAGGGCCTCCATGACCGGCAGGGCGGCCCGGCCGGCGAGCAGGAGGTCGGCCAGCAGCCCACGCGCCCCCTCGGGCCACGGGTCGGGGAACGTGAGGGTCTCGGCCCCGAGGCGGTCCAGGGAGGACCGGTCGATGCGGGTGTCGTGCTGGGCGGCGGCCACGGCGACCCGGAGCACCAGGGTCTGCACGAGCGCGGGCTGGGCGTCGGCCGCGAGGTGGACCTCGCCGTCCCGCAGCACCACGCCCGGGCCGAGCTGCCGGTCCGAGCGCGCCAACCGGCCGGTCGGGCCGGCCAGGGAGGACGCCGTGCGGCCCCAGGCCTCGTCCGCGATCCAGGCCACGGTGCGGGCCGCCCGGGCCACATCGCCCATGAGCGCGTCGGCGCTCGGATAGCCCAGCGCCTCGGCGACACCGTCCTGCTCCTGGAGGACGAGGCGGTCGCTCGGCCGGCCCGTCCGCCGGTGCAGCTCCACCCGGACCGCGAGCAGGACGTCGCCGGCGGCGGCCAGGGCCTCGGGGTCACCCATGCCGAGTTGCGGTCGGGCCGCCTCGGACCACCCCATGGCGTGGACGTCCCGGAGCCCGCCCCGGCCCTCCTTGAGGTCGGGCTCCAGGAGGAAGGCGACCTCGCCCCGCTGACGGTGGCGTTGCCGCACCGACTCGCCGACCTCGGCCAGCCAGCGCTTGGACCGCTTCCGCCACAGCGCCAGCGCCTTCTCGGCCAGCTCCTCGGTCAGCGCGGGGTCACCCGCGAGATGGCGACAGGACAGGAGCGACGTCGCGGTGTCGAGGTCGTCGGCGGCCAGGGTGAGGGCCTCCTTCACCGTGCGCACGGCGTGCCCGAGCTTCAGGCCCTCGTCCCAGATCGGGTACCAGAGGGCCTGGGCCGCGCCGCCGGGCAGACGACGGGGGGCGTGGAGCAGGAGGAGGTCGAGGTCGCTGCCCGGGGCCAACTCGCCCCGGCCGTAGCCGCCGACCGCCAGCAGCGCCAGGCCCTGGGTGTCCTTGACCGAGCCGTCGTAGAGCGCCTCGAGCCAGTCGTCGACGGCCGCCGTGTAGGCGACACAGAAGTCCCGACCGACGATCGAGTGGTCGGCCAGCAGGGCCTCGCGATCGAGGACCGGGGACGTCACCTCGGCCCCGTCAGAGGCCGGCGAGGGCCTTGCGGGCCGCCACCTGGACGGGGTCCCAGAGCGGGGAGAACGGCGGGGCATAGGCCAGGTCGGCGTTGAGCAGGTCCTCGACGGTGAACCCGGCGGTGAGGGCGACGGCGACGGCGTCGATGCGCTTGCCCGCCCCCTCCTCGCCGACCAACTGGGCACCCAGGATCCGGCCCGAGCCCCGCTCGGCCAGCATCTTGACCACGATCGGTCGGGCCTCGGGCAGGTACCCCGCCCGGGTGGTGGCCTTGATCTTGCCCACGACGTACTCCAGGCCGGCGGCGACGGCCTCCCGCTCGGAGAGACCCGTGCGGGCCACCTCGGTCGAGCACAGCTTGGTCACCGCGGTGCCGACCACGCCGGGGAAGGTGGCGTACCCGCCACCCAGGTTGATGCCCGCGACCCGGGCCTGACGGTTGGCGACGGTCCCCAGCGGGATGTGCACCGGGAGGCGGGACACCAGGTGGTGGGACTCGGCGCAGTCCCCCGCCGCCCAGATGCCGTCGCTGGCGGTCTGCTGTCGCGTGTTGACCCGGATGGCCCCTTTGACGCCGGTCTCGACGCCGGCGTCGGCGGCCAGTTGGCTGTTGGGGGCCACGCCGGTGCCGAGCACGACGAGGTCGGCGGTCAGGGTGTCGCCGTTGGCCAGGTGGACGGCCCCGGGCTCGAAGGCGGTCACCGCGGTCCCGCACAGGACCGCGATGCCGTGGCGGACCATGGCCGTGCGCACCAGCGCCGCCATGTCGGGATCGAGGGTGCCCATGATCTCCGGGGCCAGGTCGACGACGGTGACCGTCGCCCCGAGACGGACGTAGGTCTCGGCCATCTCCAGGCCGATGTAGCCGCCGCCCACCACGACCACGTCCTTGGGCATGCCTCGGCGGTTCCGGTCGAGCAGGCGCTGGGCATCGGTGAGGGTCTGGACCCCGAGGACCGTCTCACCGTTGATGCCCGGGACATCCGGTCGGTACGGGCTGGCCCCGGTGGCGACGACCAACTGGTCGTACGGGATACGGACCGTGCGGCCGTGCTCGTGGTCCCGGACCTCGACCTGACGGGCATCGGTGTCGATGGCCATGGCCTCGTGGCGGAGGCGCACGTCGATGCGGTGGTTGTCCCGGAACTCCTGGGGCGTGCGGGCGACCAGTTCCTCGACCCGCTCCAGGTCACCGGCGACGAGATAGGGGATGCCGCACGCCGAGTAGCTGACCCACGACCCCTTCTCGAGGGCCACGATGTCCAGGTCACCATCGAGGCGACGGGCCTGCGTGGCGGCCGTCATCCCCCCGGCATCCCCGCCGATCACCACCAGCCGTTCGCCCATCCCCGGACGCTACTTCCGACCGCTTGCGGCTCCCCTGTCGGCGGAGCCTGCGCCCCGAGCACATCGTCAATGCCTGCGGCATGCCGACTGCATGCTACGGTCATGTCATGGCCGCCATCCAGGTCAAAGACGTCCCGCCCGAGCTCCACGA
>Ga0105044_10012249_pt1 | contig 11659 bp, 10 predicted proteins | sample MAT01_FD_78092 | JGI IMG/M metagenome (GOLD analysis project Ga0105044, IMG submission 78092) | Freshwater microbial communities from Lake Fryxell liftoff mats and glacier meltwater in Antarctica - MAT-01 | ecosystem: Environmental > Aquatic > Freshwater > Ice > Liftoff microbial mat | place...
CACTCTTGCCGAGAGTGACTCAGTACTACTGGTGGGTCACTCTTGCCGAGAGTGACTCAGTACTGCTGGTGGGTCACTCTTGCCGAGAGTGACTCTATGTGGCAGAGTCGCACCCGGCAGGTGCGACCCACGGTGCGACCCACGGTGCGACCCACGGTGCGCACGGTTTCGTCGACGGTGCAGTCATCGCAAGAGGCTCTTCGTTGCATAACATTGGACTGGTCAAAAGCAACAGGCGAGGCTAAGACTCCGGATTCCATTGCGGAAACTTTTCTAGTTGTAACTTCAGAGCCGCCCGAGCTCGATTCAGCCGAGACCGAACGGTTCCTATGGAGATTTGCAATACTTCAGCGATATCCTCGTAGGCCATATCCTCCATCTCTCGCAATACGAGGATTGATCGATGGTCTTCGGAGACCAGAGCGAGGGCTCGGTGCACCAGAAGAACATCTTCGGTGCGTGTCATCCGGGTATCCGGCATCTCGGTTTTGGACGTCGGTTCCGAGCCGGCGATTTCGCGACTCTCTTCCAAAGAGAGATGGCCGCGATGGCGTCGCCGACGAGCTAGGGCGTAGTTAAATGCAATACGGTAAAGCCACGTAAAGAAGCGGCTGTTTTGTTGAAACGTATCGAGCTTGATGTAGGCTTGGATGAACGCTTCCTGGACGACATCTTCCGCCTCGTCGGTACTACCGACCACGCTGATCATAGCCGTGTAAAGACGATCTTGGTAACGAGTCACCAGGACCTCGAAAGCGGAGTTATTGCCGGCCAGTGCGGACTGAATCAATTCTTCTTCGTCGTTCACACTCGCCTACAAAAATCGTAGAGAGAATCACTCAATATTTTTGTCCCATGGTGAACTGGCCGAGGTGTTTTGTCAAACCTTACTCGTACCTAAGGGCATCGATCGGGTCGAGTCTGCTGGCTCGCCAAGCTGGGTAGAATCCAAAGCCTATGCCGACTGCGGCAGAAAAAATAAGGCTGCCGATAGCGGCCACTTGACTCACCACAATCGGCCAATCCCTGCCCGAAGAGATAGCGTTGATTCCCATCGTAATGGAAACCGAACCTACGATTCCAAGCAAGACACCAATGGCACCGCCGATTACCGAAAGTACCATCGACTCCACCAGGAATTGCATCAGGATATCGCGAGGCCTGGCGCCGACGGCCATTCGGATACCGATTTCACGTGTTCTTTCGGTGACCGAAACCAGCATGATGTTCATGATCCCAACCCCTCCAACGACCAGAGAAATGCCAGCGATCGATGCGAGCATGGCTGTCAATGTTCCGGTTACCAAGCTGAATACACCGGCGATTTCGGTCGTGTTCGCCACCTCGAAATCGGGTTGTTGGCCCATTCCGATACGATGCCTATCCATCATCAAAGCTTCGATTTCCTGTTGGGCTTGGCCCATGACCTCGGTGCTTCGCGCGGAGATGAGGGCAACGTCGACATTATTGAAGTTGCTACCCTGAAGTCTCTTTCGGACTGTCGTGTAAGGCATGAGCACGACGTCGTCTTGATCGTCCCCGACAATGTTGGCACCTTTGGTTGCAAGGACGCCGACGATTTCGAAGGGAATATTTTTCACACGCACCGACTGCCCGAGAGGGTTCGCCGTTTGGAACAGCTTCTTAGAGACAGTTTGGCCGATCACGCAGACTTTATTGGAATTACTGATATCACCTTCGCCAAAGAAGTTCCCGAGTCTCATTTGCCAATTGCGAACGAGCAGGTAATCGGCACCGACGCCGACAAGCTCGCGAGGGCGGCAGTTGTTGTTGCCCGAGATGACCTGTCCGGTTGCTCCGACGATGGGGGTGGAGGCCAAGACGCTAGCGCATTCTTTGCCAACCGCTTGGACATCGGCGGCGGTGATCGAAGGGATTTGAGCCGCTCGTCCACCGCGGCGGTTTCCCTGGGCTAGAACGATCACGTTGGTTCCAAGATTGCGAAACTCACCTTGAACCAGTTCGCTCGCAGAGGTTCCGATCGAGACCATCGCGGTCACGGCGGCGATGCCGATGACAACCCCTAAAATAGTGAGTCCGGCTCGCAATTTGTTTTTGGCCAGGGCTCGCATGGCGATGCGGAAGGTGTTCAGAAAGGACATGCTATTTTGGGGTGAGGGTAATACGTTTCGTCATCCGACAGCCACATTTAGTCAACGCAGCTGCTGCCCCGTTTAACGGGCGCAGTCGCTCGAGACCGTAGAAAATTTCCGAATCCGCCAGTTTTCGATCCTTCGAGCACTCTCGACGAACCATGCGCCCATCCGCTTTGCAGTTTAATCTTAGGGCCGTTTTACAAATAACGTCTGAGTTCGAGCGTGGCGCAAGACACTTATTTTTCGAAAGGTCCTCAGCCATAAAAACCGCCGTGAGCATGAAAGAGCGTCCGACGTCGCTGTTATAGACAGACTGCCAAATCAAAGCTGGTCTCGATTCTAACCCGGCTCCCCCCAGAATTGCCGTTGCGTTTTTGGAAAAAGCCGATAACATTTGGCGTTCCATAGTCAAAATTAGGGCCAGCCAGGGGATACCTGGGGCCGTTGTTGCAAGCAGATGTGAGTTTTTCTTTTCATGACCGTTACCAAAGAACGCAAACAAGAACTTATCGCGCAATTCCGGACGAACGAGAGCGATAATGGTTCTCCGGATGTGCAGATCGCCATGTTGACCGAGCGAATCAATGGAATGACAGAGCACATGCGTGGTGCCAGTCGCGACTATTCGAGCCGACGAGGTCTTCTTCGAATGGTTAGCAAGCGAAGATCGTTGCTAGACTACGTACGGAAGCATGATCCGCAGCGGTATTTGGATCTCATCGGCAAGTTGAATATCCGCAAGTAGACGTTTGAATTATCGGGCTGGTTCACTGGAACCAGCCCTTTGCATTGGTGGGCTGGCAGGAGGGAGTGGCCAGTGCAGCGGTTCGTAGTGTGTGGTGTGGGTCGCGTTGCTAGCGATTAGTTTTGTTGTGGAATCGTGGAATGTAGTTGGAATTGTTGTCAAAGCCTGCGGGTGGCTTTGTTTAGTGTCTCTATTTTGTTGTTTTCTTACATGTTCTCGGCGAGCAATTCGTCGATCGTCGTGGTCGGAATGGTTTGCCGTTCTTGGAATTCTCGACGCATCGGTTTGAATGCGGTGTATTCGCCTCTGAACGTCCGTTTGAAGGTTGATTTTTGAAGGAAATAATTGTTGTGAAAATTCGCGTAGAAAAGAAGATCGGCGACTCGGTATTGGCTTTCGAAACCGGGCAGCTCGCCAAACAAGCGACCGCGTGTGTACTTTGCCAATACGGCGATACCGTGGTACTCAATGCTGTTTCAACCGGACCTTCTAGGCCCGGCACAGACTTTTTCCCGCTGACCTGTGATTACCGGGAACGGTTCGCAGCGGCCGGAAAATTTCCAGGCGGTTTCCTCAAACGGGAAACTCGACCGACCACCAAAGAAACTTTGACCAGCCGATTAATTGACCGTCCGATTCGTCCCTTGTTCCCCGAAGGCTTCCGAGACGAAGTCCAAGTGCAATCGATCGTTTTGAGCAGTGATCAGCAGAACGATGCAGATGTCCTCGGCATGAACGGGGGCGCCTGTGCTTTGTATGTCAGTTCGCTACCTTTCACCGGCCCAATTGCAGCGACGCGAGTTGGCCGGATCGATGGCAAGTTCATTGCGTTCCCAACGCATGCACAGCTCGAAGAAAGCGATTTGGACATGATCGTCTCAGCCAATGAACGAGAAGTCGTTATGGTCGAGGGTTTCGCCCAAGAGATTCCGGAAGCGGAAATGCTCGACGCGATCAAATTCGGCCACAGTATCTGCCGCGAAATCATCGGATTGCAAAAAGAACTGTTCGAAAAGATCAAGCCGACCCGCGTTAACTTCCCAACGCCAGACGATACCGAAGTGGTCGGTCGCTTGAAGTCGGCTTACTACGATCGCTTCAAAGCTGCCAAGCAAACAGAAGGCAAGCAAGCACGCAACGACGCTTGCAATGTGCTTCGTGAAACCGTGTTGGCAGACATGATTCCGGACGCTTCCGCCGAAGGAGCAATAACCAAGGACACGCTTTATCGCGCTTGGCATACGCTGGAAAACCGCATTATCCGCGATTTGATTTTGGCCGGTACTCGCGCTGACGGCCGCGATGCTTCCAGTTTGCGTCCAATCCATTGCGAATCCGACTTGTTGCCGCGGACGCATGGAACAGCTCTGTTTCAACGGGGCGAAACGCAAGCGTTTGTGACTGTCACGTTAGGTACGCCGCGCGACGAACAACGTGTCGACGGGTTGGTCGAAGAGTACAGCAAGAAATTCATGCTCGACTATAATTTTCCAAGCTTTTCGGTTGGCGAATGCCGTCCGATCCGAGCACCAGGTCGACGGGAAATCGGACACGGAATGTTGGCTGAAAGATCGCTCGAGCCTGTCCTGCCCGATCCAGACGATTTTCCGTATACCATCCGTTTGATCAGCGACATCCTCGAAAGCAATGGTTCATCCTCGATGGCCAGCGTGTGCGGTGGTTGCTTAGCTCTGATGGCCGCAGGTGTTCCGATCACGAATCCAGTTGCTGGTATCAGCATCGGTTTGGTTCGCGAAAAGGATAACTTTGTTCTCCTAACGGACATCTTGGGTGACGAAGATCATCACGGCGATATGGACTTTAAGATTTCCGGAACACAAAACGGGATCACCGGTATCCAGCTCGACTTGAAAATCGACGGCATCAGCGAAGAAATTATCCGTGCATCGCTCAAGCAAGCAAAGGAAGCTCGGATGGAGATCCTTCGCAAGATGTTGACCTGCATCCCGCGCCCTCGCAGCGAAACCAGTCGATTTGCACCGCGGTTGCTGCGCACGAAGATCGATCCAGAAAAGATCGGTGCTTTGATCGGTCCTGGTGGCAAGAACATTCGTTCGATCCAGGAAGACACGGGGGCAACCATCGATGTCGATGACGAAGGAAACGTCACCGTTTCGAGCAGCGATTCGGAATCGGCTCGCAAGGCTCTTGGTCGCGTCGAAGCGTGTACGGCCACCGTACAAATCGGCAAGATCTATGACGGCACTGTTTCGAGCGTTCGGGACTTTGGCGCATTCGTCGAAATCCTTCCAGGGAAAGATGGCTTGTGCCACATCAGTGAGCTTTCCAGCGGATACGTTCCAAGCGTGGATGCCGTTTGCAAAGTGGGCGACGCCATGAAGGTCATCGTAATCGATATCGATGACCATGATCGTGTTAAGCTATCGCGACGACGTGCCCTCGAAGAGCTTGGAATAGAGGATGAGTTTGCGGCAGCCGAAGGTGGCGAAGAGGGAGACGGTCCGGGTGAAGATGGCGAAGTCGACCCCGACCGAACCTTTGAGGGTGGAGAGCGACCGGAGCGAGCTGCCTCCAGCGGTAACGGCGGCGGCGATCGAGGTGGACGCGGTAGATCCAGCGGCGGTGGCGGTTTCCGTGGCCGATCGGGCGGCGGCGGCGGCGGGGGGCGTAGCAGCGGCGGCGGCGGTGGCGGCCGAGGACGTAGCGGTGGTGGTGGTGGCGGTGGCGGTGGTCGCCGCTAGGAAAGCGGGCTGAGGCTCAGCCTCACCTGTTTCGATTTGACGTCGTATCCGTGACGAAAAAGTAAAGGGGCTTGCCAACGCAAGCCCCTTTTTTCTTGGGGGCCTTAGAACTTGGGACTGTGATAAGGCGAGCGGCAGGTTGTGAGATACCAGTTGTAGTTTGGGACTATTGTCCCGAACGAATCAACGGACGGGACAATGGTCCCATCCTACGGTACTTTTGATACTGCCGCTCGCCTAACAGGGTTTTCCACCTCGTATTTGTGGCGGGAACACTTAGAATACTCGGTTTTACATTCGGTGTTTTGCCAGGGTTTTGGATCGCGTTATGAAGGTATTGGTAGTTGGAAACGGTGGACGTGAGCACGCCTTGGCTTGGAAGATTCGCCAAAGCCCACGCTTGACGCAGTTGTGGATAGCGCCAGGCAATGCTGGTACCGCCGAAGAAGGAGAAAACGTTCCTATCGCCGCGGATGATATCGTCGGCCTCGTCGCTTTTTCCAAAAAGAACAAAGTTGATCTGGTGGTCGTCGGACCGGAAGTGCCACTAACGCTAGGGTTGGTCGACGAGCTGGCCAAGCAAAAGATCCGAGCGTTTGGTCCGAGCAAGGCCGCGGCGCAGTTGGAAGGTAGCAAGATTTTTTGCAAACTACTGCTTCGACAAGCCGACGTTCCGACCGCCGACTATCAGGTCTTTCGCGATGCCGATAGTGCCATGCGGTACATCAAGGCCCGTTACCCCAACGAGCGCGAAAAGGCTCCGGTCGTCGTAAAGGCGGATGGGCTGGCCAGCGGCAAAGGGGTAATCGTGTGTTCGCGTCGAGACGATGCTTTGGATGCCATTGACCGCATCGGACGCAAAAACGAGTTCGGTCGGGCTGGCGCGCAGATGGTCATCGAGGAGCGACTCGAGGGACCTGAGGTTAGCATCCTCGCCATCACCGATGGGAAAACGATTCTTACGTTGCCCGCCGCTCAAGACCACAAGGCAGCCCACGACGGCGATACCGGACCGAACACGGGTGGAATGGGTGCCTACTCACCCACGCCGGTCGTTACGCCGGAATTGATTGAGACGATCGAAGATCAGATCCTGGTGCCGACAATCCATACGATGAAACGCAATAGAAAGCCCTTTCGTGGAGTGCTGTACGCAGGATTGATGTTGACTCCCACGGGACCGAAAGTATTGGAGTACAACGTTCGTTTCGGCGACCCTGAATGCCAACCCCTGCTCATGCGTTTGCAAAGCGACTTGCTCGATATTCTTGAGGCGACGGTCGATGGTCGACTCAACGAAATCGACGTGCCGGTATGGGATCCACGACCGGCCGTATGTGTCGTGATGGCCAGTCAAGGTTACCCGGGCGAGTACGAAAACGGCCGAGTCATTCGTGGTCTTGACGCTGCTACAGCCATCCCTGACGTCAAGGTGTTTCATGCGGGTACCAAATTGGTCGATGGAGCAGTCACCACCAACGGCGGTAGGGTCCTGGGGGTTACCGCCATCGGTTCGAGCGTAGCGGCAGCTAAGTTACAAGCCTATTCTGCGGTCCAGGCTATCCGATGGCCTGGTGCTTGGTGCCGCAAAGATATTAGTGACAAAGCCATCCAGTACGCTCTCGAGACCCAATACTAGGTCGCGAGCTTCTTGTACCGAAATCGCTGTGGTTGGTCGTCTTGAACTCCCAAGCGCTCGCGGCGTTGTTGTTCGTAGGTTTGGAAGTTTCCTTCGCACCAGTGCACATAACCATCCCCCTCGAACGCCAAGATATGAGTAGCGATCCTATCGAGGAACCAGCGGTCGTGGGAGATTACTACGACGCATCCGACGAATCCGAGAATGGCTTCCTCGAGTGCCCTCAACGTGTCGATATCGAGATCGTTTGTCGGTTCGTCCAACAGCAAGACGTTGGATCCTCGCCGAAGTAGTTTGGCAAGATGTACGCGGTTGCGCTCACCGCCAGAAAGATTACCGACCTTCTTTTCTTGATCGGACCCTTTGAAATTGAACTTGGAAACGTAGGATCGGGCGTTCATCTTTTTGCCACCCAAATCGATCCAGTCGTGGCCGCCCGAGATTTCTTGGTATAGCGAATTGGTATCGGTGAGTGAGTCGCGTGATTGGTCCACGTATCCCAATTCGACAGTTTCACCGATTCGGAGAGTGCCTGAATCCGGTTTGTCTTGTCCAGTAATCATCCGGAACAACGTGGTCTTGCCTGCTCCGTTAGGGCCGATCACGCCAACGATTCCACCGGCTGGTAGACGGAACGTGAGATTGTCGATCAGCACGCGATCGTTGTACGATTTCGTCAAGCCTTCTGCATGCACGACCACTTCTCCCAAGTGCTTTCCAGGTGGGATCTGAAACTCCAGCTCGTCTGGCTTTTCCTCGAACTGCTGTGCTGCCAACGATTCGTAAGAACTGATGCGCGCCTTGTTCTTGGCTTGTCGAGCTCGGGGTGACATGCGGATCCACTCGAGTTCTTTGTCGAGTGTCTTCTGGCGTGCTTGTGCTGACTTTTGTTCAATGACCAATCGCTTTTGTTTTTGCTCTAGCCACGACGTGTAGTTTCCTTCGAAGGGGTAGCCTGAACCTCGGTCCAGTTCGAGGATCCACTGAGCGACGTTGTCGAGGAAATAACGATCGTGGGTTACCGCTACGACGGTGCCAGCATATTGAGCCAAGTGCTGCTCCAGCCAATTGACGGCTTCGGCGTCCAAGTGATTCGTCGGTTCGTCTAGGAGGAGCAAGTCCGGTTGCTGAATGAGCAATTTGCAAAGCGCGACGCGGCGGGCTTCACCGCCTGAGAGTTTCGCAACACTCGCGTCTCCCGGTGGCAAATTCATCACGGCCATCGACATCTCGACTTGCCGATCCAGGTCCCACAGATTATTGGCGTCGATGATATCCTGCAATTTCGCCATTTCATCGCAGAGCTTTTCCATTTGCTTGTCGTCGGTGACGTTTCCAAGCATCATGGAAATTTCGTTGAATCGGTCGAGCGTCGCGCGGCGCGGCGCAACGGCCTCTTCGACGTTCCCTTGAACATCCTTGTTCGGATTCAGCTGCGGCTCTTGCGATAGGTAACCGGCGGTGAATCCGTTCGCCAATTTGGCCGTTCCGTCAAAGTTCTTATCAGTCCCAGCCATGATGCGCAGGAGCGTACTTTTACCGGCCCCATTGGAGCCGAGCACACCGATCTTCGCACCTGGATAGAAAGCCAGGAAGATATCTTTGAGAACTTCTTTTTGACCGTGACGTTTGGTCAGGTTTTCGATTTGATAAATGTAAGAACGGTTCATGGCTTGTGGATTATTCCCATTCGATGGTGGCAGGTGGCTTAGAGCTAATGTCGTAGCAGACACGGTTGACGCCGCGTACTTCATTGATGATGCGAGTGGAGATGCGTGCGAGCAAATCGTAGGGGAGGTGGCTCCAGTCCGCGGTCATGAAGTCATCTGTGTTCACGCAACGAACCGCGATTGCGTTTTCGTAGGTCCGAGCGTCACCCATGACACCCACGCTCTGAGATTCTAGGAGCACGGCAAAGGCTTGCGACGTCTGACGGTACAGGTTGGCATTTTTGATCTCGCCGACGACGATTGCATCGGCTTCGCGTAGCACTTCCAATTTCTCTTGGGTGATGTCCCCCAGGCATCGAACGGCCAGGCCGGGCCCTGGGAACGGATGTCGCCAAACCAAGTGTTCAGGCAGCCCGAGCTCAACGCCCAGTTTCCGCACTTCGTCTTTGAAAAGATCTCGCAACGGCTCAATCAGTTCAAATCCAAGTTCAGCGGGTAGTCCCCCAACGTTGTGGTGCAGTTTGATCGTCGCCGAAGGACCATCGGCGGCCGCGCCACTTTCGATTACGTCGGGATAGAGGGTTCCCTGCGCCAGAAATTTTGCGCCATTGATCTTGGCCGCTTCAGCTTGAAAGCTATCAATAAAGGCATGTCCGATCCGCCGTCGCTTTTCTTGGGGGTCGCGAATGCCGGCCAAGGCTGTCAAGAATCGATCGCTCGCATCGACCACTCGCAGATCAGCCTTGAAGTGGTTGGTGAATTCAGAGATCACGGCCGATTGCTCGTCTTTTCGGAGCAGACCATTGTCAATCAAAATACAGGTAAGCTGTGGACCGATGGCCTTGTAGATGAGGGCAGCGGTGACCGCTGAATCTACGCCACCCGAAAGGCCACAAATCACACGGTCCTTTCCAACTGTTTCTCGGATTTGCTCGATCGCTCGATGGGCGAAGTCGCTCAGATGCCATTTCCCTTCGCAACCAGCAATGTTGTACAGAAAATTATGGATGAGAGTACCGCCGAGCGAAGTGTGTGATACTTCAGGATGGAATTGCAAGCCATAGATGGATTTCGTTTTGTGTCGAACTGCGGCGAACGGACACGTTGAGGTAGAGGCCAAGGTCTCGAATCCTTCGGGCAACGCGTTCACCTGATCACCATGGCTCATCCAAACATCGATCTCATGAGGAAAGCCGGCGAAGAGTTTCTCCATGGACGCGATCTCCAGGCGAGATCGTCCGAACTCGCGGGCCGGGCATTTCTCGACGTTCCCACCCATGGCTTGCGATGTCAATTGCATGCCGTAACAAATGCCTAGAATGGGAATCCCAAGTTCGAAGATACGCGGATCGCACTTCGGTGCATTGGGTTCGTAAACGCTCGCAGGCCCGCCGGAAAGAATGATAGCAGATGGCTTGCGAGCCAGAATTACATCGGCCGAAACGTCGTGCCGGATGAGCTCGCAATAGACATTGTGGTCCCGGACGCGACGCGCAATGAGCTGAGCATACTGGGCACCGAAATCGAGGACCAAAACGCGTTCGCTCAGCAGATCATTGGTCGGATCCAACGATTGAGGATTCGAGTACGTTGCGGGAGTCGAAGTCCTATGGGAGCTGTTTTTCATGGATAAACACGCCGGGACTGCTGGATTCCTTGCGGACTCCAGCATTGAACATTGGAAAACGCAAGAGTATAGCGGTTTTGCCAACGCCGGCTAGTTGCGTGGCTACTCGGGTTCCCTCCCAGAAACACCGGATGGCTTGAGTTCTTTTTGTCGCTCGAACAAACCGAAAAAGACTTTGCTCCAATTGCTATGATCATCTTTGATCATTGTTTTCAAATCCTGCCGGGACAAGAAATCATCCAGCTGTTCGGGTTCGGCCCACGTATACTCATGTGTGTCCACAATCTTGTCAGAACCGAGGGTGAATGAGGCTACACATTTTGATGGTCTCCAATGATCGGTTTTATATCTTTCCCATGTTGTTTTTACTTCACGAACATCGCTTTTGCCTGATTGGTCGACCAAAAACACGCGCATTGAAGTCGGCAGATAGTCGCCCCGTGAATCAAAGGTGATTTCGCGACGTCCTACATCGTTCTCGGCCCGATCCGTCCCGTATCCAATTGGATACAATCACGCCGTTTGTCTCTTTTTCCGATTTTAGGTCGAGTCGAGTCACCCAGATTCTTAGGACATCTCTGAGATTCGTATTGCGACCGTAGGAAGGAACTCTCGTCGTGAGTAGAAAACCAAACGGGTCGACTTCGACTCCGAGGTATGCAAACGTGCCGTCAACTAAATCAGCACGCAATCCACTTTCAGCGTTGGGCTCTATAGTACTCGCTTTCTTCATGGGGTTTGAGCCTACGACAAATGCTTGTGAGCGTCTTCGCTCCACGCCTTAAATCAAAAGAGTTTCGGCACGATAAGGCAAAGGCGGATTGAAAACGCCCTCGTATTTCGTGCAGAAATAATCCAACTTGTGTTTGAGCGACCTAATTGTCATTCCGACTAAAGAGGATTCTCTTACCTTTCCGGATACTTCATTCACCAACACATGGCGACTACGGAGCGAAACTGCATAACTATCTATAGAGTCTGCTTGCACGAAGAAATCATCCAACTTATCCTTCGCGGATTCTTTTTCCGCGAGACTCTTGAACTGTCCGAATACGCACGACGGAACAAGCAAAACAACACTGATCAACGTTAATGAAGACACAACTCTCATTTGAAATTCCTTTCCATCATCTCAATC
>Ga0105044_10012252_pt1 | contig 11659 bp, 8 predicted proteins | sample MAT01_FD_78092 | JGI IMG/M metagenome (GOLD analysis project Ga0105044, IMG submission 78092) | Freshwater microbial communities from Lake Fryxell liftoff mats and glacier meltwater in Antarctica - MAT-01 | ecosystem: Environmental > Aquatic > Freshwater > Ice > Liftoff microbial mat | place...
CATCGCATCCCAATGTTTCAAAAAAAGTAGAGGCATAATAGGAAGATGTATTGCCAATATCACCGCGTTTTGCATCTGCAATTATGAAATGTTCCTTTCCAATGTACTGAATCGTTTCATCCAAAACTCTCCAACCTTCGACTCCATGTTTTTCATAGAAGGCAAGATTAGGTTTGTAGGCCACACAATAGTCCCTAGTGGCATCAATAATTGCTTTATTGAAACTCAACATATCAACACCCAATGGCAAGAGTTTAGGATCTGTGTCGAGTCCAACGCAAAGGAAGGATCTGCGTTCAATGATTTTATCGTAAAGCTCTTGTCTGGTCATTTTTTTGAACTTAGAGGGAGGTTCCTTCTTTAAGTTTTTCAGCGTTTTCAGCAATTTTCAAAGATTCGATGATATCACCGATTTCGCCGTTCATGATTTCGTCGAGATTATACATTGTGAGGTTGATGCGGTGATCTGTCACCCTTCCTTGCGGAAAATTATATGTCCTGATTTTTGCTGATCTGTCTCCAGTACTTACCAAGGACTTTCTCATGCGAGCGCGTTCCTCATGTCTTTTGTTGACCTCAGCCTCGAAGATTTTTGAGCGCAACATAGTCATTGCTTTCTCCTGATTCTCGTGCTGCGATCTACCTTCCTGACATGCCACGATGGTGCCGGTGGGTAGGTGTGTTAGGCGAACAGCACTTTCCGTTTTGTTTACGTGCTGACCACCTGCACCGCTCGCTCGATAGGTATCTCTGTGTATGTCTGCCGGATTTATTATCACATCAAATTCTTCAGCCTCGGGCATTACCGCAATGGTGGCTGCTGATGTATGCACACGGCCTTGCGCTTCAGTTTCGGGAACGCGTTGTACACGATGAACCCCACTCTCAAATTTCAGGGTGCCATACACTTCATCGCCCGAAATTTCGATGCTCACCTCCTTATAGCCGCCCATGGTTCCTTCATTGACAGTGAGTACTTCAAATTTCCAACCTTGATTTTGAATGTAGCGAGTGTACATTCTATATAGATCGCCGGCAAAAATCGCAGCTTCATCACCACCTGTTCCACCTCTAATTTCCATGATACAGTTTTTAGTATCCTCAGGATCTTTTGGTATGAGCAGAACTTTAATTTCTTCAACCAATAATTCTTCTTTTGGTGAAAGTTCATCCAATTCATCTTGGGCCAATTCCTTCAACTCAGCATCCTCTTTTCCATTGAGAATTACTTTAGCTGCGGCAATATCATTTACTGTTTTTATATATTCTTCCGCTTTTAATACCAATGGTTGGAGATCCTTGTATTCCTTCATCAGCGAGGTATATCTCTTCATGTCGGCAATTACTGATGGATCTGTAATTTGCTTACTTACTTCAGAGTAGCGGTCTTGTATAGAATGTAATCTGGGTATGAGATCACTCATGTGTATTGTGTGTTTAAAACCTTGGGTTAATAGACAAACTCGCCGAATTGGCTCTTGATCGTGAGTTTGCGTTCCTCTGAAGGAAGTACTTTACCAACGATTTGTGCTTCAAGATTAAAACCTGAAGCGATAGAAATTATGGAAGTAGCGGTTTTTTCATCAGTGTAAATCTCCATGCGATGACCCATATTGAAGACTTTATACATCTCGCTCCAATCTGATTCTGATTCTTTCTGGATGATTCGAAACAAGGGAGGAAGCGGAAATAGGTTGTCTTTTATAACATGAACTTTGTCGATGAAATGTAGAACTTTAGTCTGTCCACCTCCACTGCAATGAACCATTCCATCTATTTCAGCCCTGTGTTTTTCGAGTATAGCTTTTATCACCGGTGCGTATGTTCTGGTAGGTGATAATACAAGTCTGCCAGCATTAACGGGTGCGTCGTCCACGCGATCTTTCAGCATATAAGAACCGCTATAGGCCAAATCGGAGGGTATACCTTCGTCGAAACTTTCTGGATATTTTATAGCTAATTCTTTGTAGAAAACGTCGTGTCTTGCGCTGGTAAGACCATTGCTTCCCATACCGCCATTGTAATTGTCTTCGTAGGTGGTTTGTCCGGTAGAGGAAAGACCTACAATTACATTTCCGGCTTTAATCTTTGAGTTATCGATCACCTCATCGCGGCGCATTCTGCAAACCACAGTGCTATCTACAATAATGGTGCGAACCAGATCGCCAACATCTGCTGTTTCTCCACCAGTAGAAATGATGCTTATTCCCTGACTTCGGAGCGATTCCAATAATTCTTCCGTGCCATTGATGATAGCCGAAATGACCTCGGCCGGAACTAATCTTTTATTGCGACCAATAGAAGAACTGAGCAAAATATTTTGCGCAGCACCTACACAAAGTAAATCATCGAGATTCATCACCAGTGCATCTTGTGCAATACCTCTCCAAACATCTAGATCACCTGTTTCTTTCCAATAGATATATGCGAGAGAAGATTTGGTACCAGCACCATCGGCGTGCATCACAATGCAATGTTCATCGCTGCCGGTAAGATGATCAGGCACTATTTTACAAAAAGCTTTTGGGAATAGCCCCTTGTCAATGTTTCTAATGGCCGCATGTACATCTTCTTTTTGCGAAGAAACGCCACGTTGGTTATATCTAGATGAGTCGCTCATGTTAAAATAAAGAAGCCGCTTCATGACGAAGCGGCCTCAAAAATATCAAGTAGTTCGTTACTATTGTTTAGGAACGTAATTCGTATCTACGATTTTGAATACCGTTCTACGATTGAGCTGGTGAGCAATTTCTTGCTGATCAGCCGGAAGTTTCGTGATGTATGCTTCAGTAAGACTAGTATCAGCTTTAAATGGACCCGTAGCTTTCAACAGTTTGCGAGGGCTAGACTCACCCTTACCAGCAGCTTTTAGTCTTAGCGGGTCGATACCGCGACCAATCAAATAGTTCACGCAGGTTTCAGCACGTTTCTGTGAAAGTTTTTGGTTGTAATCGTCTTTACCCCGGAAGTCAGTATGTGATTCCAATTGAATCACAAACTTTGGATTCTGCAACATCAAGTCATACAGATAGTTGAGTGAATCAGAAGAATTTACTGTGTCATTTACCAATAGTATTGCCTGATCATACGGATATAATACCAAAGGCATAGGGTACTCCTTAGTTACAATAATTGGCTCTAGGAAATACTCGCGATAAAACTTGGTAGATTCTTTAAGTCCAATTGTAGAGAATGAGTCACCGGTACCGATGTAGGTATCTTTTGAAACGTCCACTTTGAATGATTTAGCAGGAAGAATTTGCTCTTTGGTCATGCTGAAACCACCATTTCCATCTGTAGTTATTGGATACTGCTTTCCGTCGCTATCTACTACCACCACGTTAGCATTGGCAATCGGGCTTCCAGTAGCTTCGTCGAATACTGTACCTATCAATTCGAATTCCAATGGAGGCTCAGAGAAATAGTAGATATCATCTTTTCCTTTTCCACCCGGACGGTTGGAAGTAAAGAAACCTGAATTCTTGGTGTCTTTGTCCAACACCATTGCGAAGTCGTCAGAAGAAGAGTTTATTGGGTAGTCCATTGCGGCAGGGGCCGAGAATGTCATTTCACCCGTCTTTTCTGCTTTGAATATATCAAGTCCACCCATTCCTAGGTGACCAGTTGAAGCGAAGTACAAAGTACCATCTTCAGCAACCCATGGGAACATCTCATCACCGGGTGTATTAACTCCGCCAAGATTTTTTGGAGTACCCCAAGTATCCGCTTTTTTATCATAAGTAACATACCACAGGTCTTTCCCACCTTTTCCACCACCCATGTCAGAAGCGAAAATGAGGTGTTTATCATCGGGTGTGAGGGCAGGGTGACCAACCATTGAGCTATCATCGGCAGCGCGGTCGATAACGTTCAAGGCAACTGCAGCTTGGTATTGTTGACCTTGCTTTTTGGAAGAATAAATATCACAGGCAAAACGATCTTTGTTATCGTATTCGCAGCGCGTAAAATACATGGTTTTGTAATCGCTGTCGTAAGCTGCAACACCTTCATGACTGGTAGTGTTTACAGTATTTCCAAGTGGTGTTGGTGCACCCCACTTGCCTTTTTTATCGCGCTCGGCAAGAAAAAGGTCCATAAAACTTTCGCCAGTCTTTGGGTCTGGAGTATTTCCAGTTGAAGCTTGACGAGAAGAACTGAATACAATCTCCTTGTCTGTTTTAGTGGAGTAGGTAAGGGTGTAATCGAAGAAAGGCGTATTCAGGTCAGCCACGTTATCTACTTTAAATTTGGTTTTAGGCTGAGCTTTCATTTCAGCAGCCTTTTCACAAGCACTGATATAGTTGTCCGCAGTGGTTTTGTTGCCACCATTATCCTTATATTTCTTGAATTGAACAATAGCATCATCCCACTTTTCCAATTCTTGAAGTGCTTTACCATAGTTTAAGTAAACTTCAGGATCGGTTTTGTGGTACTGAGCAGTGATAGACTTGGTGTACCATTCTAAAGACTTACTGTATTCTTTGGAGAGACGGAAACATTCGCCGATTTGATACAGCACTCTTCCCTTTTCTTCAATTCCTTTCACATTAACTTCGGCAGTTTGATAAAGCTGGGCGGCATCGATGTAGCCTCCGCTCGCAAACTCTTCATCGGCTTTCTTGGTGTATTTGCTTTGAGCAACTACAGTCATAGAAATAAAAAGGGCAACAGTAGCAAGAATAATTGGTCGCACTAATTTCATAAGGTTGGTTTTTGGATTCCTATTTTTTAACAGGTGACGAAAATAGACAATTCTGCTCTTTTGCCAAGTTTTGTTGAACGTAGTTTTCATCTTTTGATTGATTTGATTTCTGAAAGCAGGACTCGAATTGCTCATAAATTCCACAACAATGATCCATAAAATTAAATTTCAAGAGAGCTGAAATTGGGGTAAATTTATGTAAACCAGCAATATAACGCAAATTTTATTTGTACGTTAAGCCATTGTGAAAAGGATGTTTATAACCAATTACGGCTCAGAACAAACTCCTGATCAGTGAATGTCATTTCGAGCATTTATCTCACGTTGGCATTCAGATTAACAGAAAATGACTCCCTTTGAGTTGTCTAGTCCTCTTATCTCGTCCAAAGAAGTTCCCTCATCTTCGGCAATGGCCACATTTCGTCGTCTACCATCAACTCCAAGGCATCCGCATTATCGCGAACTCTATCCATAAGTGGTTTTACTTTAGAACAGAATAGCTCCGCAGCCTTCTCTGTATCGAGTTTATGGGCCTTATCCATCTCTTTATTCATGACTTCAAGGGTATCACTCATAATATTCACATGACGAGAAATATCTCGAATCAATGAAAGTTGGGTGCGGGTAGCTTCCTTCGCTTCGTTGGCCGGAAGAATTTCTTTCAGTCCCAAAACATTCTCTATCAATCGTGTCTGATATGCAATAACAGTGGGAATAATATGGTTCTGAGCCAAGTCGCTTGTAACGCGGGCTTCGATCTCCCGTCTGCGGGTGTAATTTTCTACTTCAATGTCATAGCGTGCATGAATTTCTTCTTTTGTAAGAACATTCATTTTCTCGAAAAGCTCTTGAACATCCTTACGTTTCCAGACTTTAAGGGCACTTGGGGTATCTTTCAAATTGCTCAGTCCGCGTTTGGCCGCCTCTTTCACCCACTCATCGCCATATCCATTTCCTTCAAATCTGATGGCTTTGCTAGATTTAATGACTTTCTGAAGTTCTTTTAAAATGGCCTCATCCTTATCGTCGCCTTTCGCGATGCGTGCATCTACATCTTTCTTAAATTGAATCAATCTACTGGCAACAATAGTATTCAATACAGTCATTGCATTGGCACAATTGGCAGATGATCCTACTGCTCGGAATTCAAATTTATTTCCAGTGAATGCAAAGGGAGATGTCCGATTTCTGTCAGTATTGTCGAGCAATACTTGTGGCAGTTTTCCGATGCTCAGCTTGAGTTCGGTTTTGTCTTGTGGAGTCATTTTTCCGGCCTTCACATTTTTCTCAATTTCATCGAGCATCGCAGATAGATGTTCACCGAGGAAAGTCGACATAATAGCAGGTGGCGCTTCGTTTGCTCCGAGTCTATGATCGTTTCCTACAGTAGCTATGCTAGCGCGCAGCACATCAGCATTTTCGTGAATGGCACCCACTGTATTGATAAAAAACGTAAGGAATTGCAAGTTGGTTTTTGGGTTTTTCCCAGGCTTCAACAAATTGACTCCGGTATTCGTACTGAGGGCCCAGTTGTTGTGTTTTCCGCTACCGTTGATTCCTTCAAATGGTTTTTCATGAAGTAAAACGCGGAAATTATGCTTACGAGCTACTTTTTCGAGCAGATCCATCAAAAGCTGATTGTGGTCGTTGGCCAAATTCGCTTCTTCAAACATCGGGGCCACCTCAAATTGGTTTGGAGCAACTTCATTGTGACGGGTCGTAACGGGTATTCCGAGCAAATGTGATTCATATTCAAACTCCTTCATAAAACCCATGGCTCTCTCAGGAATGGAACCAAAGTAATGGTCTTCGAGTTGTTGACCTTTCGCCGGACGATGACCAAAAAGTGCTCTGCCTGTCATGGCAATATCCGGACGCGCATTGTATAATGAGCTATCCACCAAAAAGTATTCTTGTTCCCATCCCAAAGTAGTCTGAACCTTCACCACGTCCTTATCGAAATACTGACACACACCCGTTGCGGCCGCATCTACCGCATGTAGGGCCTTTAGCAATGGCATTTTATAATCGAGGGCATGACTTGTATACGATATAAATATAGTAGGAATGCAAAGAGTGCTCCCTACGATAAAGGCGGGAGAGGAGGGATCCCATAGAGTATAACCACGAGCTTCAAAAGTATTTCTGATACCACCGCTTGGGAAAGAAGATGCATCGGGTTCTTGCTGAACCAACATAGTGCCTTCAAATTTCTCGAGTGCTCTACCATCTGCCAAAGGTTTGAAGAAGCTATCATGTTTTTCTGCCGTCGCTCCTGTAAGAGGCTGGAACCAGTGTGTGTAATGTGTCACACCTTTACTCATAGCCCACTCTTTCATCGCAGCCGCTATATGATCTGCGGTTTGCTGATCAATCATTTTACCTTCTTCAATGCATCCCAATAGTTTTGCGTAAATGTCATCGGTAAGGTACTCCCTCATTTTGTAGTAGTTGAACACATTGGATCCGAAGTACTCCGAAATCCTCCCTTTTGTTGGAATGTTCACTGCTTTTCTATCATTCAGCTCTGCCAGGGCTTGAAAACGTGTTGTTGACATAATGGAATCTTTTTTTGGGGGGGGTGTTGGAAAAAAAATGAATTTTCGGTTGCAAAGGTATCTGATGGAGGGGGGTGTAGAGCAAAAAGTTATCAAATTTCTGAAAAGTACTTCTATTTTGGATAGGCGACTTGGGACGATCGAATATGTCAGATAAAAATTGATTCTATCTTTACCCCATGGACAATAATGACATCTTTCGCAGGGTTCGATATATTTTCGATTACGACGACAATAAAATGATGAATCTCTTTCAAAGCGTCAATCTCATTGCTACTCGGGCACAAGTGAGCGATTGGCTTAAAAAGGAAGACGATGCCGATCATCTAGAAATTACAGATGTAGAGCTTGCCACCTTTTTAAATGCTGTGATCATAGATAAACGGGGAAAAAAGGAAGGGCCAGACCCGATTCCTGAGAGCAGACTTAACAACAATATTATTTTCCGAAAACTTAGAATTGCATTGAATTATAAAGATGAAGACATCCTCGGCGTGTTAGATTCTGTAGATATGAATATAAGCAAACATGAACTCAGTGCATTTTTCAGGAATCCTACTCAAGAGCAATTCCGACCGTGCAAAGACCAAATTCTTCGCAATTTTTTATTTGGTTTGCAGTTAAAGTTGAGGCCGGAACAGAAGAATACTTCGGAGAATTGATTTATATCACGGACCTAATTTTTTTTTGAACCTTAGATATTATGCCTCATCGAAATTTGAAATTAGGAATTCTATTTTTAGTGCTTCTTTCGATTTCAATTTATAGCTGTGAGGGTGACCAAGAGTTGAGATTTGTATTTACCGATTTGAGTGTAGAAAACACAACATCAGAGATGGGGATGCCCCATGTAAATTATGGAGACTCACTTTCCGGTAACTTATATGGTATACGAATGAATCTGTACCCTGAGGAAACCAGCAGAAAGGGAAGATACTTTGATCCCTTTGAAGCTCCAGCTATCGGAGGTAATGCGTTTAGATATATTTTTATTACGAGCAATAAAGACTTTGACGAGGAACATCCCGCTGGTACACTGTTGAATGGTGTTTTTATTATTTCTCGGGCAATTTCATTTATGGTGACTCTCTCAGGGATAGCTCTTCTGTGACCATTACCGCAAGTTTTCTCCCGGGCTTTCCTGAAAATCCGTTTCCTGATTATGCAGACTTTTTGTTGTGTCGTTATCCTACCAATAATACCGAACGAGTTTTTTATGTGCGTTTGGTTAAATATGATCTTACAGAGTTCAGCGATTCAACAACAAGTGTAAAATTGTACTGAGGATACCGCAACATAGGGGGTCAATTTGCCGGAATACTCCCATTTTAAGTGTGGGGTCATTTTCCCATATATATCATAGGAATAGGCCGCTTTTTGTTTGTTTCGACCACGGGTATCGGATACAGCTTTCGATTAAAATCTCAGATATGCATTCAACCCACAATTGCTTACTGCTTTAGAATGGCTAATATGCCGGGAGGTACATATGCATTTAACCCAGAATCCGCATTGGGATTCGCTATGAAGTCCTAAACCCCACAGATAGCAAGTGCTCTCGCAAGATTTTTTTTTGATGGTGTATATTCATACATCAAGAATAAAAATCGAGAAAGTGCTTGATTTCAAAGGGGGTTAGCGCTGCAATAGATTTCCAATGCGGATTCTGGGTTTAAGGAATACAGCTCAAATAATTTTTTCACGAAGGAATATGAGATATTCAATATTCCTGCTAAAGGTATGAGTTTCGGAATCAATTATAAGAAGTATTCCAATACGGAGTTCAAGTCGATGAAGAAAATAACGTTGTCCAACGTCACCCTATTCGCAGAATTTACCTATCTCAACCTAGAATGAAATGGAAAGACCATAACAAGAATGCTTTCAGTTCCCGAGTCTATTTCAACTTACCCAATTGAAAGGTCATATTATCTTATATAAGTGGGAGTTGCCGTTGGAATCTCAACACGATTCTACAAACGAAAATAGTTCGCTCACTTCTATTTTTCTTCAACCCTTAATATTGGATACATCCTCTCTTCCTCAAGCAAATATTCGAAAGCTTCGTAGTTCACAAGCCCAAGCATTGATCTTGGTTCAAATGCAATGGCAATAAGATTGGATTTTATTTGGCTAAGCGGAACGAAAAAATAGAATTGGGGATTCGCTAAATCGTAGTTGCGCAGTTTTTGCACATTGGCATCGGCAACATTCATTTCTTCAAGTGTATCGCGCTTTTCGCTATTTACTCTATAAACCGATATTTCGTGTTTTTTGTTTTCGGAGTAAAGGAAATAGTATAATCTGTGGCGATCCATGAATGCCTTAATTGTTTCATCATTGCCCGGTACCAGATAACCGAGCGGCCGGTCAACATCTTCGAGCACCTCTACTTTAGGATGAAATTGTTCGATCGGATAATCAGAAACTTGCTTCGTTGATACATCAAAAAGGGAAAGGCTAAGGTTGCTTCCATCTGCTACATGCTCCATCCTCAGGGCAATGCGCTCCTTAGATTTTAGAAGTCTTTTCCTCTCTTTCTTGACTAGCTTTTTTATTTCCTTCTGATTTTTATCGGCGAAATTTAGAAGAGACATCATCAATTCGAGTTGTCCTTTTGATCGGCGCTCAATCGATTCATGACTTGTACTTCCGTTCAATCCTTCAGCTATAAAAGAGAATGACCCATAGATTCCGAAACCATTTCTAGCATCGTCAATATCAATGGTACTGTAGCGCATTCTTTGATTCTCAGCAATGGATCCTACAATATATTCTGAAAAGGAAAAGCCGTTATCATTTAGATTTTGTTTCATGGTGGGCAGGAAATACTTACGCGAAAAATCCCGGATGTCTTTGCCAATATTTGGATTTGAGGGAAGACCCAGTTGCTCGTCGTAGTTTCTGATGAGTTTAAAAGTTGAGGTTGTGTCATCCCACGGGTAATATTCATGCACGTCCAAAGTGATATCTGGCAAATATCTGTCGTACAAATGGTGAATGGCTAAAGATTCATTTTGATCGATTAATAGATGATTTCGATTCAAGTCTACACCTAGGCCATTTCTTCGTTGGTCCAAGTCGGCTCCATCTGGATTGACTTGTGGAACTATAATAATATCCATCTTAGAAAGGAGCACATCTAGTTTACCGGCTCCGAAGTCTCTTATAAGCACCAACGCAGCTTCCTTGCCAGAGGCTTCGTTTCCGTGTTGTTGAGCAAAGATCATTACGCGCAACTTTTTGCTCAACACTTTCTTGTCTTTGGTGATAATGGCTGCTGTTATTTCTTTCCCTGCGGAAGTTGTGCCAATGATTTCGGTTCGAATACAGGAACTATTGTTTGCGACTTCGCCCAGAAAGGTAAAAACCTGAGTGCTCGATGACAACGAGGCGTATCCGGACTTCTCCAGGGGCGTTTGAAGGTTTTTTTGACCTAGGATGGGCTGCACAATAAAGAAGAAAGCAGCGGAAAGGATCAATAACGGGTGCAATGTCATTCGTTAAATTTTAGAGTAAACGTAAGGATCATTTATGATATTGACTTGATAGATAGAAGTGATTTCCAGTCAACAAAGGTTCTATGTTGGAGTTTCCTTCACTTTACTAAAGCGTGAATTCTGTAAGTTTTTAACGGAATCTTGTAACTCCTATGGAAAAGGCGCACACCATTTTTGCTCCATCAAATCCCTAGCCTTCGAATTGAGGTGTTGAGAATCATTTGATAAAATTTAAAGTAAAAAAAATGAAAACGTTAACTAAGTTATTTTTAGTGGTTCTGATTGCAATCACCGCTGTTTCTTGTCAAGACAAGGCCCAAACCGAAGCCGAAAAGGCAACCTCAGATTTTAATCAGTATGTCGATTCTATGAATCGTGCAAATCTGGATTACACAAATGAAAATTGGGCTTCAATTGAAACTGGCTATCGCATGAGAGCGGAGAAGGCAGAGGCGCAACTCGCCAAAATGAACGATTCTCAAAAGTCAAATTATGAGGCTAGTAAAAAGAAGTACGCTGACTTAAGCACAAGGTATAAAATGGAAATTGAAAAGAAATACCCCGTGATTGATTCACGTGTGGTACTTCGCAATTCACTTTTTGGTGAAGGAAGAGTAGGAGATGACATGTCCTTTGGTTTTGCCAATGCAGGAAATCTACTTTCCATTTACGACACTTTTTACAATGCACTACAGGCAAATAAAGATGTATATTCTCGTGAAGACTGGGATGAAATCAAAGTTCTCTATGAAGCACTTGATACCCGTAAAAATGAAGTAGAGAAAGAATTAGTTGGAAGCGACAATTCGAAAATTGCAAATTTGAAAGTTAAAATTGGCACTATGCTAGAACTCCAACGCCCAGGTTCGAAGGTGAAAGAAAATTCAGACGCCAAGAAG
>Ga0105044_10012254_pt1 | contig 11658 bp, 11 predicted proteins | sample MAT01_FD_78092 | JGI IMG/M metagenome (GOLD analysis project Ga0105044, IMG submission 78092) | Freshwater microbial communities from Lake Fryxell liftoff mats and glacier meltwater in Antarctica - MAT-01 | ecosystem: Environmental > Aquatic > Freshwater > Ice > Liftoff microbial mat | place...
CGTTCGGCGAGGGTCGTCACGGCCGCCACGGTATCCGCCGCCCGGTTCGGTGTGGTCACCCGCGCCCCGAGGCCGGCCGCCCGGCGGGCAGGCGGTGCGCCTCGGTCAGGGAGGTCTGGATCAACCCCGCACCGGCAAAGGAGCTGCAGTGCGCACGCGGAGATGCTGGACTGATGCGATGCGGCTGGACGTTCGCCTCGGTGATCTCGACCACGACGACGCGGTGCAACTCATCGACGCCCTGGACGCGGAGATCGCAGCTCGCTATGACGAGCCCGTCGCGAGCTACGTCCTCGCGCTCGGCCCTGACGAGGTGGCGCCGGGTCACGGCGCGCTCGCACTGGCACGGCTGGGCGATGAGGTGGTCGGATGCGGTGCCGTTCGTCTTATCGACGAAGACACGGCCGAGGTCAAGCGAATGTTCGTCGTTCCCGAGTTCCGCGGGCGGAACGCGGCTCGCGAGATCCTTGGCTTCCTCGAGGCGCAAGCGCGTGCGATGGGAGCGTCACGAGTCGTCCTCGAGACGGTCACTGATCCTCCTGCAGCGGTCGCCCTGTATCGCTCTGCCGGCTACGAGGAGATCCCGAGGTTCGGCCCGTACGCCGAGTCCGACGTCAGCTTCTGCATGGGCAAGTTCCTGTGACGTGGCGCTCGTGGATCGCAGGGATGAGGACCCCGCGTTCTGCGAGTACGGCGCACTCGACGGTTCGTTCCAAGGCGGCGCCGCTGCCACAACCAAGCGACACCGCTGCCCGCTCGACGCCGTCATGGCTTTCGAGTCACCGCGACGGGTCTGACCACCACGTCCCGGAGCGCTCGCGTGCACCCGACGTCCGACTCCGGCATCATTGGTCGGTGCCGGACCATCGGATCGCAATCGCCGCCCCCCGAGACCTCGTGGCGGTCGCACGGCTCATCGAGCGACGACCCGACCTCGCGACCAGCGATCTGACGGGCCAACAGCAGGCGATGTGGGCTCGGATGATGAGCACCGACGATCTCACCGTGTACCTCGCGTGGCACGGCTCCGACGCCGTCGGGACCACCGCGCTCCTCGTCATGCCACACATCACCTACGCCTGCCGGCCATCCGCCTTCATCGAGTCGATGTACGTGCGTGACGAACACCGTCGCCGTGGCGTAGCCCGAATGATGATCGAGCGGCTCCTCGGCGACGCGAGAGCCGCGGGGTGCAACAAGGTCCAGCTCCTCACGCACAAGCGGCACGAGCACGACGGCGCGCACGCGCTCTACCGCTCCATGGGCTTCGATGCCGAGGCGGAGGGCTTCCGCTTGTACCTCGACGCGTAGGTGCGCCAACGACACTCCGCCTGCGCACGCAACGCGTCGTGGTCGGGTGTGGAGAGCGGCAAGCGGACGCCTTTCACGAAGCCCCGGTCTGCGCCGTCGCGTGGGATGCGAGGCTCACCACGGTCACGGTGCCGCGTGGGGGCCCGGGCACGCGCCCCAGAGGCCGACGCCGCCGGCGCGGGCGGCGGTGACCTCCGCGGCGAAGGGCTCGGTGAACGCCGTGTTGGGGGCGATGGACAGGGCATCGGCCAAGCCTTCGCGGAGCATGACCTGGTTCACGAGGGCGCCGTCACCGGTGCGATGGAGGTAGACGAGGAGGCGGCCGTAGCGGTCGCGCGGCTCCTGGTCGAGCTCGAGGCGCACCGGGGTGTCGGGGGGCAGGAGGGCGGTGAGGCGGTCGGAGGCCTGCGGGCCGAAGCACTCGACCGGGGTGTCGGGCCGCTTGGTCTCGGGCGTGTCGATGCCGATGAGCCGGGCGCTCTCCTCGCGCCCGCCGACGGCGACCACGACCGTGTCACCGTCGACCACCCGCACCACCACGGCGTTGGGGCCGCTGGCCGCGCCCGGATCGGGCCCGGGGTTCGATGCCGCAGCGCACCCGCCGCCCAGCGCAGCTGCCAGGGTCACGAGGACCGCAACGATGACGGCGGGGGGTGCGCACCCGGCGTGGTCGGCCGCGCCGACAGGACGAACAGCGAGCATGGAGCACCTCGACGGTGGGGGCGGGCGGTGGCGGTGGCGGTGGGGTGGCCACGAGCGCAGCGTCCGAGTCCCGCCCACCCCCTCCGACCGTCACCCCGAAGGGCGGTACGCGGAGGCGGCAGGCGAGTCACACCCGGCGAGGTGACGACAGTCTGGCCCGCGCGACGGCGGGTGAAAAGCCGTGCATCGAGCCGGTTGTCGGAGGGCGAGGGTTCAGATGCGTTCGAGGATGGTGCCGGTGCCCAGGCCGCCGCCGCAGCACATGGTGATCAGCGCCGTGGACGTGTCGGTGCGGTGCAGTTCGTGCACGGCCTTGGTGACCAGCACCGAGCCGGTGGCGCCGAGTGGGTGGCCCAGCGCGATCGCGCCGCCGTTGGGGTTCACCCGCTCCATGTCGGGCTCGAACTCGCGGGCCCACGACAGCACGACCGACGCGAACGCCTCGTTGATCTCGACGACGTCGATGTCGTCGATGGTCATGCCCGTGCGCTCGAAGAGGTGGCGGGTGGCGTCGATCGGGCCGGTGAGCATCAGGACGGGATCGACCCCGACGAGGCAGGTGTCGACGACCTTGGCCAAGGGGGTGAGGCCGAGCGCGTCGGCCTTCTCGCGGCTCATGAGCAGCACGGCGGCGGCGCCGTCGGAGATCTGCGACGCCGAACCGGCGGTGTGCACGCCGTCCTCGCGGGCGACGGGCTTGAGCGTGCCGAGCTTCTCGAGCGTGGTCTCGCGGAGGCCTTCGTCGCGCGCCACGGTGTGGGTGGTGCCGGTGGGCTTGCCGTCGTCGTCGAGGTCCGGGGCGTCGATGCTGACGACCTGGCCGGCGAAGCGGTCCTCGGCCCAGGCCCGGGCGCCGCGCTCCTGCGACGCCAGACCGAACGCGTCGGTGTCGGCCCGGGTGATGCCCCACTTGTCGGCGATGCGCTCGGCGCCCTCGAACTGCGAGGTGAACTCGTACTTGGAGAAGTAGCTCTTGGGGACGGCCCGGCCGAACTCGCGGTTGGCCATGGTGGCGCCCATGGGCACGCGGCTCATGATCTCGACCCCGCAGGCGACGGCGATGTCGACGACGCCAGAGCCGATGAGCCCGGTGGCGAGGTTGACCGCCTGCTGGGACGAACCGCACTGGGTGTCGACCGTGGTGGCGGGGGTCTCGAGCGGGAGGCCGGCGGTGAGCCAGGCCGTGCGGGTGACGTTGAACGACTGCATGCCGACCTGGCCGACGCAGCCACCCACGACCTGGCCGATCTCGGCGGGGTTCACCCCCGACCGGGTGACCAATTCGGACAGCACACCACCCAGGAGGTCGGCGGAGTCCATGGTGGACAGGCCGCCTCCACGACGACCCACGGCGGAACGGACGGCTTCGACGATCACGACTTCAGTCATGTGCATGAGAATAGCGGCAGGTTCCGGACGGGGATCAGGCTGCGGTGGAGCGGGGGGACGGGGAGACCGGACGTGAGCCGGGGCGCCCGGCCTCGTCGGCGTGGTCGCCCCGGGCGGCCCGAAGGGCCGCGCGGGCCTGGGCCACGCCGCGCCGACCGACCGCACGGGTCGACTCGTCGAGCTGCCACTCGGGGTGGTCCGAGGTGTTCAGGAGACGGAGTTGACCGTGTGGGATCCGCGCCGTAGCGGTACGGGGTGCCTCGTGTTGCTGCTCAGCGTCCATGGATCGAGTATCCCCAGGTGGTATGACAGTGAGTGGCTGACAGGCTTCGGGCGCCCGCCCGAATCGGTCTCGAACGCCGTCCGGGCGATACAGGGTTCGCTCGGTGACCCGAGATCGCGGAGGTGTCCAGAGGTGCAGGACGTGGGGCGCGCAACCAACCGGCGGTCACGCGTCACCGACGCGGCGCTGGTCGGCGTCTCCGTGGTGGTGCTCGCGCTCGTGATCGTGCTGGCTCCGGTCACCGCACCGGCCCAGGTCATCACCGCCGTTCCCGGGGACACGATCGCGTCGGAGATGGCTGCTGGTCGGATCGTCTCGATCTCGCCCGACGGCGCTGTCCGCGAGATCGCCTCGGGCCTGCAGTCGCCCCGTGGCGTCGCCGTGCTCGTCGACGGCTCGATCCTCGTGGCCGAGACCGGCCGCAACCGCATCGTCGGCATCGGCGGCCGCTACCCCAGCGGCGAGCCGACCGAGGTGGCGTCGGTGCTCTACCCCGAGGGGATCTCGGTCGGACCCGACGGCACGGTGTACGTCACCCTGCTCGAACGGGGCGAGATGGGCCGCATCGATCTCGGGACCGGCGAGTACACCGCCATCGCCACCGGGCTCGAGGGCCCGGGCGACGTCGCCGCCCGTGGCTTCGCCATGTTCGTCACCGAGAGCGCCCCGGACGGCCGGGTCGTCACCCAGGTCGCGGCGGACGGCCGCACGGCCGAGTTCGCCGACGGCTTCACCCAGCCCGTGGGCCTGGCCTTCGGTCCTGGCCAGACCCTCTTCGTCGCCGACCTCGCCACGGACCGCATCGTGCGCGTCGACGCCCAGGGGAACACCACCGACTTCGCCGAGGTCGACGCGCCCGTCCACCTGGCGGTGGAACCGCACGTCCCGCTCGAGGGCGAGCCGTTCACGGTCGTCGTCACCGCGGCGGAGGGCGTCGTCCGCTTCGACTCCTCCGGCGAGCAGGTGGGTTCGTCGCCGCTCACCGGCGCCGCCGGCATCGCCACCGTGCCCGGGACGGGCGAAGGCGGCACGCCCGGCCCGACAGCTCCGACCACGGCGCCGACGCCATCGACCACCGTGCCCGACGCCACCATCGACACCCCGGTCGAGGTCACCCCCTCGGCCCCGGCGACGACCCGGCCTCCCCGGACCACCACCACCATCTCCGAGGCCGAGGGTGCGCCGTCGAGCACCTCGGGTGGGATCCTCGTCGCCTCGCTCGTCATCATCGCCCTGATCGTCGTGGGCGGCGTCGCGTTCGTCGCCATGCAGCGACCCAAGCGGGGCAACAAGTCGGGGTTCGAGGAGCGCTCGCTCGACACCAACACCGTCGCCCTGGCGTTCGGTGCGTGCGCCGCCGAGGAGGTCGAGCTCGCCGAGGCCGAGGGCGGGGTGGCATCGCTCGAGATCCAGAGCGAGGCGGCCGAGAAGCGCCTGGTCGTCGCGACCGAGCGCCTCCAGGAGGCACGGGACCACAGCGCCGCGGTCGGGCGCGAGGCCCGCGCCCGACCGGCCTCGAGCTTGGCCGCGCCGGCGCCCGAGCCCCGTGCGGCACCCGAGCCGCCGCCCCTGCGCCTCGAGGACCTCGAGCTCACCACCGCCGCCGGCCGAACCGCGCTCGACGCCTTCCTGCGCCGCGACATCGAAGGCGACGAGCTCGAAGAGATGTGGCAGGCCCTCGGCGAGGACCGTGCCATCGAGGCCGTGCGGTCCGCCCGCGCCGCCCAGGCCGAGCCCGCCGCCGATGCGGTGCCCGCCGTCGAGCCCGCCGATGCCGATGCCGATGCCGAGCCGGACCCCGAGACGCTCGCCGCCGCAGCCCTCGCCGAGGCGGAGGGCGACCTGGAGTTCGCCCGGGCCGAGATCGGCCGCCTGAGCGACCGCGAGGATGCGGCGCAGGAGCGGATCGTGATTGCCCGCCGCTCGCTCGAGGTCTGCCAGGACGCGCACCGGGCCGAGCTCGACGCCGAGGCGGCCACCGCAGCCGAGGCCCGCAAGGCGACGGCAGCATCCGACACCACGGCATCCGAGGCGGCGGCGCCCGCTCCTCCCGGCACCGGATCGGACTCGGGCGTCGTCGACCTCGATGGTGGTGGGCCACGAGCGGACGCGGGTCGACCGGTCGGGCCGGTCCGGCCACCGCTCACCGCCGACGCTGCGACGGTGGCCTCGCTGCGGCGCCCCCCAGCGGCTCCTGCGCCGGCCCCGGCACCCGACCCCATCTCGGTTGCGCCGGAGGCGGTCGTCGACGCGTCGAGCAACAACGACGCGCCGAGCGGCGACGACGGGGCCACCCCCACCGAGGCGCTGGCACGCCCCCGCGTGCGTCGCGCGGGCATGGCGCGGGGGCTGTTCGGTGGTGGGCGCGACGATGCCGGCAACGTGCGTTCGAGCCCGGCCACGTTCCCGTCGACGCCGGCTGACGCCGCCCCGGGGCCGGTGACCGATCCCGTACCGGACCCCCCACTCGCCGTCGACGATGCCGCCACCGTTGCGCCGATCCCCGCACCACCGGCTCCCGAACTCGAGCCGTCAACGGTCCAGGAGCCCGAGCCGTCAACGGTCCAGGAGCCCGAGCCCGAGCCCGAACCCGAGCCCGACCCGGACCCGGACCCGGACCCGCCGAGCCTGAGCGACCTCCTGCTCCACCCGCCGTCCGCGTCGTCGTCCGAGGCCAGCGAGCTGTCGGCGGCCCGGATCGACGAGGTCGATCTGGCCTGGGGTGAGCGGGGCCTGCCGAAGTTCCCGCAGGTGGCTGACGAGACCGGGCCGGCGTCCGCCGGTGCGGGTGGGCCCGACGATGAACCGCCCCGCCCGGACCTCAAGTTCCTCTGACCCGTCGGTCGGGCCTACCTGCCCCGGCGCGATCGCCGGCGTGGGGTCAACGAGGAGCGGAGGGGGCGACGAGCGCCCAGGGTCGCTCCTGCTCGACGACCCGGGCGAGGTCGAGGAGGGTGGCGTCGCTGTGGTGCCGACCCATGATCTGCATCCCGACGGGCAGGTCGTCGACGGCGCCCACCGGGACCGAGCACGACGGGTTGCCCACGATGTTGGCGGGGATCGTCAGGGCGCCGTTGTTCGAGGCTGCCTTCACGTCGATGCCCATGACGGCGCTCCCGTCCCCGCCGAGCTCCATGTTCAGGGTGACGTCGGCGGGATAGGCGACGTTGGGGTTGGTAGCGCACAGGACGATGTCGACCTGGTCGTAGATGGCTGCCATGGCCTCGTTGGCCCGGGTGCGGGCCGACTCGGCGGCGCCCGCCATCTCCAGGGTGAAGACCTGCTCGGCGAGCTTGAGGCCGAAGCCCATCTCCATGGTCATGTCGTCGACGCAGTCCGGCCAACGGGCGCCGAGCTCCTCGCGGAGCGTCACGAGGTTGGTCATGGCCCACTCGTAGCCGAGCGTCGGCAGGTCGACCGCGACGTCGTCGACCACGACCATGCCCGCGGCGGTGGCCAGGTGGCGGGCGGCCTCGTCGACCAGATCGGCGACCTCGGTGCGCACGGTGGCGTAGCCGCCGAGGTCGGGGAGGATGGCGACCCGCAGCCCGGCCAGGTCACGGCTGCCGAGATCGCGCTCCCAGCCCTCGATCTTCGGGAGGCTGTAGGGGTCCCGGCCGTCGTAGCCCGCGCACACGTCGTACCAGCGGGTGACGTCGCGCACCGAGCGGGCGAGGCAGCCGATCACCACGGTCAGCGGGGCGACGGTGGTGTGCGGGCCGCGAGGGATGCGTCCGGCGGTGCCCTTCATGCCGACGAGCCCGTTGAAGCCGGCGGGGATGCGGATCGAGCCGCCGCCGTCGCCGCCGGTGGCGATGGTGACCAGGCCGCCGGCGACGGCCGCCGCGCTGCCGCCCGATGAACCGCCGGCGGTTCGGGTCGGATCCCACGGGTTGCCGGTGATGCCGTGGAGCTTGGTGACCGACACGTTGAGGCCGCCGAACTCGCTGGCGGTGGTCTGGCCGACGAGCACCGATCCGCCGTCGCGCTCGAGGCGCTCGATCGCCGTCCCGGTGTGGTCGGCGATCTCGTCCTTGAACACGAGCGAGGCGCCGGTGTTCGGCCACCCGGCGACCTGATCGAGCTCCTTCACGCCGGTCGGTACCCCGCCGAACGCCTGGCTCACGTCGGCGCTCTTGGCCCGGTCGATGGCGCGCTCGCGGTCCACGAACGCGAACGCGTTGAGCTCGCTGTCGTCGATGGCGGCGAACGAGGCCTCGAGCTCCTCGACGGGCGAGCGTTCGCCCGTGCGGAACGCCTCGACGAGTGAGCAGGTGTCTCCGAGCCAGGGGGTGTCAGCCATGGTCGCGAGTCTGGCACATAACTGAGCGACGCTCACTTTGAGGGCGGTCCGAGCTCGTCACGGGCTCCCGTAGGATCGGCGCCCATGGATGCACGTGAGTGGCTCGGACTCGAACCGACGCACAACCCGAGGCGCTGGTACCTCCCCGTCGTGCCCGGCATCTCGACCGGCGGCGGGTTCCTGTTCGGCGGCTGCGGCCTCGGCGCCGCCATCTCCGCCATGGAAGGTGCCACCGGTCGGCCCGTCGTGTGGGCTACCGCCCAGTACCTGTCGTTCGCCCGCCCGGGCACGATCATGGACATCGACGTCACGGTCGCCGTCGACGGCCGCCAGACCACCCAGGCCCGCGCCACCGGTCACGTGGGCGGCACCGAGATCCTCACCGTCAACGCCGCGCTGGGCTCTCGTGACTTCCCCGAGGACGGCCAGTGGGCCGAGTGCCCCGAGGTCCCGCCGCCGGGCGACTGCCCGCCGCGCGAGTCGCGGTGGAACGTGGGCGACTCGATCCTGTCGCGACTCGATCAGCGATGGGCCGATCCCGGTGACGGTCGGGGTCGGTGCTCGGTGTGGACCCGCATGCCCGACCTGTTGAACGACGTGTCGGCACCGGCGCTCGCGGTGCTCGGCGACTACGTGCCGCTCGGCCTCGGCGCCACCCTCACCAACGAGATCACCTCGAACAGCCTCGACAACACGTTGCGGGTCGCCCGGACCGTCCCGACCGAGTGGGTGCTCGTCGACATCCGGGTCAACGTGGTGGCCAACGGGTTCGGCCACGGCTCGGTGTTCCTGTGGGCCGAGGACGGCACGCTGATGGCCACCGCCAGCCAGAGCGCGCTCGTGCGCCTGTGGCAGGGCGAGGGCTACCGCCCGGCCACAGCGGGCGGCAGCGACACCGACTCGGGCGATGGCGCCGGGACCTCCTCGGCCGAGGACACCCCGGGCGGGTAGCGGTTGGAGCTCCGGTAGCGTGCGCATCAGCGCCGCGCCTCGGCGGCGCCGAGCTCAGGGGGACCGATGCAGCGCTACGGCATGACCATTCCGTTCGACCGGGTTCCGCTGCATGCGCAGCGGGAGTGGATCGTCGAGCTGGAGGAGCTCGGCTACACCGACGTCTGGTCGTCGGAGGCCAACGGCGCCGACGCGTTCACGCCCCTGGCGCTCGCGTCCACCTGGGCGCCCTCGCTCCGGCTGGGCACGGCCATCGTGCCCGCCTACACGCGCGGTCCCGCCCTGTTCGCCCAGAGCGTCGCCTCCCTCGCTGACGCGGCGCCGGGTCGGTTCGTGCTCGGCATCGGGACGTCGTCGAACGTCATCGTCGAGCGCTGGAACGGCATCCCCTTCGACGAGCCCTACAAGAAGACCCGCGACATGGTGCGATTCCTGCGCGTGGCGCTCACCGGCGAGAAGGTCACCGAGACCTACGACACGTTCCAGGTCAAGGGCTTCCGCCTCGGTATCCGCCCCGAGCAGCCGGTGCCGATCCTCATCGCCGCGCTGCGCGAGGGCATGCTCAAGCTCGCCGGCCGCGAGGGCGACGGCGCCATCATCAACTGGCTGTCGGCCGACGACGTCGAGACGGTGGCGCCGGTCGTGCGCCAGTACGGCGAGGACAAGGAGATCGTGGCCCGCATCTTCGTGGCGCCGTCCGAGGACGCCGACACCGTGCGCATGGCGGGCAAGTTCGCCATCGCCGCGTACCTCACCGTGCCCGTCTACGCCGAGTTCCACCGCTGGCTCGGCCGGGGCGAGATGCTCCAGGGGCTGTGGGACAACTGGGACGCGGGCGATCGCGAGAAGGCGCTGGCGTGCATCCCCGACGAGCTGGTCGATCAGCTCATCGTCCACGGTTCGCCAGCCGACTGCCGCGCCCACATCCAGCGCTACATCGACAACGGCGTCACCACACCGGCGCTCGCCATCCTGCCCTTCCCCGGCATCGATCAGCGCCAGGCCCTGCGCGACCTCGCCCCCAACCAGTAGCCGGGCGCTCAGTCGGCCGTCCCGCGCTCGCCGCCCCACGCGTGTTCGGCCGCGTCGAAGTCGAAGCGACCGGGTTCGCTGAGCAGCGCGATCAGCTCGAGTCGCCGTTGCGTGTCGACGATCTCGCGCCGCGACGCGTCGATCGTGTCGCGCAGGGTGGTGGTTCCGAGGATCTCGGCTGCCTTGCGTGCGACATCACGGTCAACCTCGTCGGATGTCGTGGACATGGACGGAGGATATCGAGGTGACGGGCGCCGGTTCAACGGTCCGGACGCAGGCCGGCGATGACGATCTCGAGGTAGCGCTCGCGGATCTCGGTCGAGGTGCCGGCTGCTGGGGTGCCGACCACCAACGCCCACACGTCGAGGAGGCCGACGTCGTCGCGCACCACGCCGGCGGCCTGCGCAGCCCGCAGGAGCGAGTCGATGGCGGCGCTGGCGCGGCCCTCGGGCGTGTCCGGCCCGAGCGCACCGGTGGGCGGCTCGAGCATGGGTGAGAGGCCGAGGGTACGTGCGGCCTCCTTCACCGCCTGGTCGGTGGCGTGGCGGCGGGCGACGAGGCGGAAGAGGGCGAAGACCTCGGTGCCGGCGTCGGCGCCGGCGCCGACCCGCTCGGCGGCGGCCACGGCGTCGTCGGCGATCTGATCGATCGAGTCCCGCACGACCGCGTCGACGAGCGCCGCCTTGGTGGGGTGGTGGCGGTAGAGCGTACCGACGGCGACGCCGGCACGCGATGCGATGGCGTCCATCGACACCGACGAACCCTGAGCCGAGATCAGCTCACGGGCGGCCTCGAGGATGGCGACGTCGTTGCGGGCGGCATCGGAACGCATCTCCACAAGATGAACCTTGACTCAGGTTCGGCGCAAGGTGAAGATGGGTTCATCTTCCGGGGACGCTCGCACCGCGCCGAGTCGATCCACCACCCCACGCCCGACCCACCGCAGGAGCACCACCATGGCCGATCACTGGACCGCCGCCGACATCGGCGATCTCAGCGGACGCACCGCCGTCGTCACCGGGGCCAACGCCGGACTGGGGCTCGAGATCGCCCTCCAGCTCGCGGGCCACGGCGCCCGGGTCGTGATGGCGTGTCGCAACCAGACCAAGGCCGAGGCCGCGGCCACCGAGATCCGCGCCCGGGTCGGGTCCGACGCCGTCCTCGATGTCCGGCGCCTGGACCTGTCCGATCTCGCCTCGGTCCGCGCCCTCGCCGCCGAGCTGCTCGCTGAGGCGACGCCCCTCGACCTGCTCATCAACAACGCCGGTCTCATGGCCGTCGACCACGAGCTCACCGCCGACGGCTTCGAGATGCAGCTCGGGGTCAACCACCTCGGCCACTTCGTCCTCACCGCCGAGCTGCTGCCACTTCTGGTGACGACACCGGGCTCGCGCGTCGTGTCGATGGCGAGCATGGGCCATCGCGCCGGCTCGATGCACTTCGACGACCTCATGTTCGAGCGCCGCTACCACCGCTGGCCGCCCTACTTCCAGAGCAAGCTGGCCAACCTCCTGTTCACCACCGAGCTGCAGCGACGACTCGAATCGACGGGTGCCCAGACCGTTGCGCTCGCCGCCCACCCCGGTGGCGCGCACACCGACCTCGGCACCGAAGGCAGCGGCATCACCAACTGGCTCGGCGGAGCCTTCATGTGGATGGGCCAGGAACCCGACAAGGGGGCGCTGCC
>Ga0105044_10012258_pt1 | contig 11656 bp, 11 predicted proteins | sample MAT01_FD_78092 | JGI IMG/M metagenome (GOLD analysis project Ga0105044, IMG submission 78092) | Freshwater microbial communities from Lake Fryxell liftoff mats and glacier meltwater in Antarctica - MAT-01 | ecosystem: Environmental > Aquatic > Freshwater > Ice > Liftoff microbial mat | place...
AAAATTACTTCCTTACTGTTAGTTAATATGTTAGGGAATGAGTTAATTTCCTTAAGTGGAACAAACTTGAATACAGTTTCAATTAAAAACATTCCTTCAGGTGTATATTTCCTTTTAATCAAAAATGATTCTAATAACTTACAAACAATTCCAGTGAGGATTTTACGATGAATACAAATTTAAAGAGAATAATTTTTCTACCTTTCGTCATTTGTTTACTATTGTTTAGTTGCAATGAAACTTCAATAATAGAACCACAACCAGATATCAAAGGAGATTGTTCTGCGATTAGTGAGACAATAACTGATTCTATGGCAAGGAAATTATTAGGTACTTTACATCCTGTGAAGTATCCACTTTCTGCTTCATTGAAAGGTACATATCTTCTATACTCCGATTTTACGAGTGAAAATGTTTATCTTGTAAATACCAAAACTGGACAAAGAAAATATATTGATTTTCAATCTATGTTACCTTCAAACTTAAAGTTTGAATATTTTAATAACGCCGTTTTTTGTCCTTATGATGAAAATCTTTTTATGGTTTGCATTAGTGTAACCACAGACTCTAATGGAAATAATCAGAATGTTAAAACTATAAATCATATTTTTGTATATGATGTTGTACAAAATATTTTAAAATTAGTCACTCCAGCATTTGTGAGTAATTTGGGCAACAATTTTGGTTTGCAAACTTGGGTAGAAACTTCTTCTTTGAATAACAATAATGTTTTTTTAATTCCATTTGGAATTGTTAATTTAGAGTCTAATAATGTTGTTAAATCTGTATATATAAATAAACTTTTAAAAGTAAGTCCTAATGGAGAAGACTATATTTCTTCTGAACGAACTTATTATTCAGAAGGTTTGGAAACCATTCAGTATAAACTTAATAATATTATTTTAGATTTTGATACGAATTTCTGGACGGGTATACCAGAAGGATTACATTTTTCACAAAATGGAAAATTTATCCTTTTTACTACTAAAGTTATTCAAATAAAACCATTTGTTATAGATTTATATTATCCTGAAGCAAGACCACCAAAGGATACAATGCCATATTCTCAAAAGAGGTTTTTAGAAACCTTTATTGTTGATGTCGAAAAAACTAAATATTCAGGGAAGATGGTTTTACACAATATCATTCGATTTAGGCGTGATTTGTGTCTAACTGGAGTATTTTGGAATGCTCAATTCCTCACACCGAGTTCGTTTGTAATTTCATACCGTTATAACAATACAGAACTCCATCAATTACATGAGATTAGTATAGATGGAAAAATTCTCGGTCAAGTTACAATGTAGATAAAAAAATTTTAAAGCCCTTCAATTGGGCTTTCTTTTAGAATCAGCCCTCTCCCCAAAGGGGCGAGGGAGTTTTCTTTAATTGTAGAGACGCCCCAATTTAGGTGTTTTTTTTGAATTGGGAAATTTCCCCTCTCCCCAGCCCTCTCCCCAAAGGGGCGAGGGCGTTTTCTTTTGATGTAGAGACGCCTAATTTAGGTATTTTTTTTGAATTGGGAAATTTCCCCTCTCCCCAACCCTCTCCCTAAAGGGGCGAGGGAGTTTTCATTTGATGTAAAGACGCCCAAATTGGGTGTCCTTTTTTGTAAGATACAATTCACCTCCGTTGGAGGGGTGCCTGAAAGGCGGGGTGGTTTCTTTGTATTCTAAAGAGTAAATTCTATACGACAAATCTATCCTTGACCCAGTAAAACTATGTATTCTTTATAAAATATTTTGATAAACAACTATATATATGTATTTTTGTAATCACTTACTATTATAGTTGAATTTCGTAAAAACTAGTTGCTATTGTATAAACTACAATTTGATTAAAATTGCTGAATTTACTATTCATTCGAGTGTAATACATTGTTGATGACACATAGAACGTCATCATTTTCAAATAAAACTTACAACAATTTAAGGCATAAAAAATTATGAACGTAACAGTTGCGACACAACAAATTGGCGCTGCAAAATCAGATATCAATGTGATTTTTGTATTTTCTGATAAAAAAATATTTCAAGGTCAAACGAAAAGTATTTCTGAAACATTTCCAGAAACTTCAAACTATTTTCTTTCACAAAGCGACAAAGCAGGTAAAAAGTTTTCTCAAACAATTGTTTACACAGCTTCAAAATCTTGTAAAAGAGTTCTTATTGCAGGTTTAGGGGAAAAAGATAAATTGACCTTAGAGACAATTCGACGTTCCGTAGCAAAGGCAGTAAAAACTGCAATTGCTGAACGTGTAGAATCAGTTTCTTTTCATATCCCAACAAAAGAAGGTCTTTCTAACGGTGATATAGCCTTTGCAATTACTGAAGGTGCAATGCTTAATTCCTATAAATACGATAAATTTATTTCAACAAGAGATAAAGAAGATTCAATTGACAGAATCAAAACTATAACTATCTATAGTGAATCAGAAGAAATTGCAAAAGAAGCAACTGCAGAAGTTAAACAAGCTGTAGGAGTATGCGAAGGTGTATTAGTTGCAAGAGATTTAGCAAATGCTCCTGATAACGAGATTTATCCTGAAAGTTTAGCCGAGGCTACTGTTGAATTAGGCAAAAAATGTGGATTTACAGTAAAAGTATTAGACAAAAAAGCCATTGAAAAAGAAAAAATGGGTGGTTTAATAGGTGTTAACAAAGGATCTGAAAAACCTCCCGTATTCATTATTATGGAATACAAAGGTAAAGGAGCTAAAAAAGGTGAACAACCAATAGTATTAGTCGGAAAAGGAATTACTTTCGATACTGGTGGAATTTCATTGAAACCAGGTGAGGGTATGGCTGCTATGAAAATGGATATGCATGGTGCTGCATCTGTAATAGGAACAATGGTTGCAATTTCAAATGCAAGTCTTCCTATTCATGTGATTGGGTTAGTTCCTTCAACGGAGAATATGCCTTCAGGATCTGCAATTGTACCGGGCGATGTATTGATTCATCGTGGTGGCAAATCTTCAGAAATTGACAACACCGATGCAGAAGGTCGTTTGGTTTTAGCAGATGCCTTAGATTATGCAACAGATTTAAAACCACAAGCAATTATCGATTTAGCTACTTTAACTGGAGCTTGTGTGATTGCCTTAGGAAATGTAGCAACTGGAATGATGGGAACATCTGATTCCGTAAAACAAAAACTTTCTGCGGCAGGATATTTTTCAAATGAATATGTTTGGGAATTACCCTTATTCGAAGAATATGAAGAACAAATTAAATCAGATGTAGCAGATCTTAAAAATACTGGCGGCAGAGCGGCTGGTACAATTACAGCAGGTTTATTTTTGAAAAACTTTGTAAAAGATTGCCAATGGGTACACTTAGATATCGCTGGAACAGGAATGGTATCTAAAGAATCTGACTATATCCCCAAAGGTGGTACTGGCGTAGGAGTTCGTTTGTTATATAGAACACTTCGTAATTGGTAGAACACGAATAATTTAAAAAAATAACATATTTTTAGCCTTTCACACTCTTGAGAGGCTTTTTTGTTCAATAGGTTTCAACTTAAACGTCTACTGTACCAATATTTTACAAAAGCAATACAAGAATGCTCAACGAAGAATTACGGAAACAATTCGAAAAAGAAGCAATTCCACACATGGATGCTATCTACAACTATTCGTTACGAATGTGTAACGACCCCGATGAAGCAGAAGATTTAGTGCAGGAAACTTATTTAAAAGCGTATAGATTTTTTGATAAGTTTGAAATTGGAACTAATTGCAAAGCGTGGTTGTTTCGTATTTTAAAGAATACCTTTATAAACAAGTATCGCAAAGATTCTAAAGAACCTGAAAAAGTTGACTACGGTGCAGTAGAAGAGTTCTATGAACTTATTAGAGATACTAACAGTACATCTATAAATTTAGAAGATTCCATTTTTGAAAACCTTTTTGAAGATGAAGTATCTAATGCATTACAAAAACTTCCAGATGAATTTAGAACAGTTATTATATTATGCGATATTGAAGGACTCACGTACGAAGAAATTGCTGAATTCTTAGACTGTCCAATAGGAACTGTACGCTCACGGTTACACAGAGCCCGGAAAGTACTTGCTACTTCACTATTGGAATATGCTAAATCTAAGGGCTTTGCCAAAACTAACTAAATCTACTTTTTATTTTGATGTTTTAAACAAAACAGATTCCACCAATGAAACAGTTAAACACACAGTTGTTAGAATTGATAACCGCATCAGTTGATAAACAACTTTCACATTCAGAACAATCAAGCATTGACTCTCAGATAAAAGAATCTGAAGTGCTCTCCTTTTATAACAAAATTGAAATTGCCACAAAAAAGGCAGTTCAGTCAAGGCCTTTATTGAGGCATTCTACCCCACAAAATATACGTCAATCAATTTTTTTAGAACTTGATAAAATTGATTTAGATAATACTAATGAAAACACTCCAATTCCGGTTGTTCGAATTAAATCTTTTTCATATAACCCATTTTCAAATCCATTACGCTCAGTAGCATCATTTATATTTGTTCTACTGATTGGAATTGGAGTAACAAAATATTTAAATACCCAAGATCTAATTTCTTTTCAATCCGATAATAATTTTTGTACACAGTCGTTAGTAAATTATAGTTTGCTTAACTCAGGTTCAGCAGCAATAACTTTTAAGTCAAATAGTAGTGAAGAACTGAAAGGTTATTTTACATCTAAAAATGTTAATTTTCCTGTACAGCTACCGCTTATAGATGGTGAAATTCTTGGTGCAACAGTTTCTGAAATTAACTCTTGCATGGTAGTTACTGTTGTTTATAAAACTAAAGATAACAAACTTATTGCTATGTCAGAAATGAAATTGGATGGTGAAAAATCTCCACTTCCAATTAATGAAGGCATATTAACTACGGTCAATCAAGGTGGTTGGTATTGGGAACAGCTAAATAATAATACTTCATTTGTTGTTTGGAAAAAGAATGATGTACTTTGTGCAGTAGTTTCTGATTTGCCAGTTGACAAATTAGCAAAATTATTCTCATGGGAAAAAGTATGATGTTTCGATTAATTGTTCTGGCGAGTTCGATATTCTTTTATTTTGCAACAGAAGTATTTACAGCAGAAAAATCTCCTGAAAAGATTTCTACTTTTAATAAATCTGAAGCTGAAACTCCTTCCACGGTAGATATCCCTGTGTACACTATTTCAGAGGTTATACTTGGTGCTGAAGGTAAAGTCCCAGACTTTTCTTGGGTCGATGAAAACGGAGTAACTCTAAAATTTTCAGAAGTTTCAAAAAATAAAGTTGTGTTTTTAAACTTTTGGGCTACTTGGTGTGGACCTTGTAGAAGAGAAGTTCCTGACATCTGTGAACTTAAAAAAGAATTTCCTGAAAAAGATGTTGTGATTATTGGCGTTGCTTTAGACAAAGATGATGCAAATGGAAAAGCTATTGACAAAGTTAAAAAATTCATTAAAGATAGAAACGTAAATTACACAATAATTTTAGGAGATTTAGATTTAATTGATGCTTTTGGCTCAGACAAAATTCAATCTATCCCAACTACTTTTATTATTGATAAACAAGGTAATATTCCTGAAAATGCTATTATTGGTGCTAGATCGAAAGACCAATTTGGCAGTGCCATTAAAGAAAAAATGAATTAATATTCCCTAAAAATACTTACTTAAAAAGCTCTTTTGTTTTCCAAAAAGAGCTTTTTTAATTTAGAAGAAAATGTATAAAGAAACTGATTAATCTTCTAAGATTTCTTTTTCTTTCTTTGCTAAAATAACGTCAATATCTTTAATGTATTTATCAGTAAACTTTTGAATTTCGTCTTCACCACGTTTGCGATCATCTTCTGAAATATCCTTCGATTTTTCTAATTTTTTGAGATCTTCCATGTGGTCACGTCTTACATTTCTAACGGCAATTTTACTTTCTTCTGAGATTTTTTTACATTGTTTTACAAATTCTTTTCTACGTTCTTCTGTTAAAGGAGGAATTGGCACGCGAACTATATTCCCATCATTCGATGGATTTAAGCCTAAACCAGCAGACTGTATAGCTTTTTCAACTGGACCTAACATTGCTCGTTCCCAAGGTTGAACTATAAGTGTTTTAGCGTCAGGTGCAGAAACAGTTCCAATTTGAGAAAGAGGAGTCGGAGTTCCGTAATAATCTACTTTTACGGGGTCTAACAAACTTACTGATGCTCTCCCAGTCCGAACCTTTGAAAGTTGTTGTAGAAAGTGATCGACAACTTTCGCCATCGAATCTTTAGTTTCTTCAATTACTGTATTCATACGTATTCTATCTTTTAGTTTGGTAATGTTTAACGTAAATTGTATCGAATGTAGCGTCATTTAATTGTATAAATCCGTTATTTTTGCATTGTTAGAACAAAATACGTTACTTTTGTGTTGATTGTGTAATATAGAGTAAACAAAGAGAGAATGATTCATCATTTACGTGGAACTATAATAAATAAAAACACCAACGAAGTTGTAATTGAATGCAATGGAGTAGGGTATTTATTGAGTGCAAGTGTACGAACTATAGAACAATTACCTGAAATTGGGGCTGAAGCTATGTTGCTCACTATTTACCAACAACGTGAAGATATGGTGCAGATTTTTGGATTCTTTTCTGAAGATGAACGATCCACTTTTAAATTACTTACTTCTATTTCGGGAATTGGTGGAAAAATTGCAATTGGTATATTATCGGCAACTTCTGCTGAAGAAATGCAACGTGCAGTGTTAGAAAACAACCTTGTTTTTTTACAAAAATTGCCCGGAGTTGGTAAAAAAACTGCTGAACGTATTGTTATTGAACTTCGCGATAAAATGACATCTATTTCTGGTTCGTCTCCAATTACAAATCAGTTTTCTGCAATTCAAATTGAAGCGCTTACCGCCCTTCAGTCCTTGGGGTTTTCTAAGCTTGTAGCTGAAAAAAGTATTCGTTTGGCTTTAACAAACAATCCTTCGGTGAAAAATTCTGTTGAACAATTGATTAAACAAGCTTTACGCTTTTCAATGTCGTAAAAAATGAACTAAAATGAGCATAAAGTATGTTATTGATAATTCCACATATTGAACTGAGCGATGGTAAGAGTAACCTTCGTATTCAAGCTACTCCAGGGAAAGAACAATTGTACGAAAGTTTTTCGAATCACCCTCTTGAACTTGCGAAGCTTTGGCGGAGAGAAAATGCTAAAACATTACAAGTTACCGACAATGATTCGTTCAAATCAGGTGTAATCCAAAAACGTCAAATTCTTTTATTAGCACAATCTGTTGATATTCCCGTACAACTATTTTGCGAATTTCAATCCGTAGAAGAATGTGCGTATTTTCTCGAAAAAGGAATATATAGGGTAGTCATTGGTGAGTTAGCTTTGCAGGAACCAGAAGAAGTGAAAGCCCTACTAAAAGAATATACTTCTTCAAGAATTGTTTTTGGATTGCTTTCAAAAAATGAAAAGTTTTCATCTAAAAACACAGATTTTGTTATTTCTGATTTTGAATTTGAAAAAGAAATGTTTTCTTTAGGTGGACGAAGATTAATTTACACCGATTTAGATTCTTACGGAACTTTGTCTGGTCCGAATTATAGCCGAATTCAGAAAATGGCAGAACAATCACGTATGAAAATGACGGTAGGTGGGGGCATTGCAATGCCAGAACACCTTTGGAAGCTACAAGAAATTTCCAAAAATGTTATTGATTCTGTCATAATTGGTAAGGCTTTATACGAGAATAAATTCCCCTGTCAGAAGATTTGGAGACTCATAGAAGAAGAAATTGAACAAGAAATACACGAAGTTTCTTGATGGTATGCAAAAAAATCGTATTTTCGTAGTTGGTGGTGATAAAAAAGTTATTCGAGAACTAAAAGTAATTTCGAACGGAGCAAGTTAAGAATGCCTACAATATTTATAGACGGCGAACAAATTGAAGCAAAAGAAGGCCAAACGATTATCGAAGCGGCTCTTGAACATTCTCTTACTGTACCACATTTCTGTTGGCACCCTTCCTTATCAGTTGCGGGAAATTGTCGTATGTGTTTGGTGAATGTTGGTTTCCCAAGCCGTAACCCTGACGATGTAGATGCGAATGGGAATAGAACTATTAATTACCAACCTAAAGCAGCTATTGCTTGTGCAACTCCTGTTGCCGATGGTATGCATGTTAGTTTAACAGGTGAAAAATCTATTGAAGCGCAAGAAGCGGTTATGGAGTTTTTACTTATTAACCACCCACTTGATTGTCCTATTTGTGATGAAGCCGGGCAATGCAAATTGCAAGAATATGCTTTTAATCACTCAAAAGGGAAAAGCCGTTTCGACGAACGAAAAAATCATAAAGATAAAAGAGTTGAATGGGGTCCGACTATTATGTTCGATGGCGAACGTTGTATTTCTTGTTCCCGTTGTATTCGATATGCCGATGAAATTGCAAAACAGCCTGTGTTGACTTTTGTTCAACGTGGTGACCATGTTACTATTCAATTGTTTGAAAATACTCAATTTGATTCTCCATATTCTATGAATGTTATTGAGCTTTGCCCAGTTGGAGCTTTAACTTCTATTGATTTCCGTTTTAAAACACGTGTTTGGGAAATGAGTTTTACTGATTCTGTTTGCCCAGGTTGTTCACGTGGTTGCAATATGCAAATTGGTGTTCGTGATAACCAAATTTTACGTTTGGAACCAAAAACGAATATGGAAGTAAACGAATATTGGATGTGCGATTACGGTCGTTTAACCCAATATGATTCTGTTAATTCCAACAGAGTTTCTGAACCAATGGTTCGGAAAAATGGAACGTTAACTACTGTTACTTGGGATGAAGCAATTGCCGAAGCTGCAAAATTACTTTCTTCTGTTCCAACTAAAGATATTTCTTTGGTTGCTTCTTCTGAATCTACAAATGAAGATCATTTCGCATTAATGAAATTTGCAAGTTTACTTAATACAAGTTCTATAGATTATGTTTCTAAAGTTGATGTTACTTTTGGTGACGACTTCTTGAAACAAAACGATAAATCCTTTAATTCTTTTGGTTTAACTGCTTTGAAATCTAAAGGGTCCGGCAATACACAAGAAAATTTTTCTGTTAAAAAGACTCCTCTTCTCATTACGCTTGACGATACACTTTCGAAAGAATCGGTTTCCGATGCTGATGCGATTATAGTTTTTGCTTCTAACAAAACTGAAATTCTCGACAATGCTTCTGTTGTATTTCCTTTAAGTACTTTTGCTGAAGTTGAAGGAACTGTAATTAACTTCCAAAATAGAGTGCAACATTTTGAACCTGCCGTTGCAACAATTGAAAACCAGCGATTTATGGGAATGAAAATGTCTCGTTGGGATGCTATGGGTGCTTTTAATGACCGTTGGACACAAGGTGAAAAAAGAAATTCTCGTCAAGGGTGGTCAATTCTTCAATCACTTGCTTCGCAATTGGGTCAAGAATGGAATTATACTAAATCAGAAGAAGTTTTTGCTGAAATTGCAACTACTTATCCTGAATTTGGTATTATGAATTATTCGAACCTCGATGAATATCAGGGATTACTACTTGGTAAAACCGAATTACCTGAGAAAAAAACTATTGTGTATGAATCGCACACTATGAAACCAAATTGATAATCTAATTAAAACGCTTAGAAAAACAATATGTTAGAAATTATTACTACTGCCCCAGAATGGGTTATACAAATTGTCATTACGATTATTAAAATTGTTATCGTATTACATATAATGCTGCTTGGTGCTTCTGGTATGGTTTGGTTAGAACGGAAAGCTTCCGCTTGGATGCAATATAGAAGTGGTCCCAACAGAGTTGGTCCATTTGGTTTGTTGCAACCGTTTGCTGATGTTATAAAATTGGTATTCAAAGAAGACATTGTCCCCGACAATGCAAATAAAACCTATCATTTCCTTGCACCGTTGATTTCCATTTCGGTAGTCATATCGGTGTATGCCGTTCTTCCTTTTGGTGATTATATTACTATTGCAGGAAGAAATATTTCCTTAGCCGTTGCTCCTAATATGAATATTGGTTTACTCTATATTTTTGCAATGTCGTCCTTAGGAGTATACGGAATTACTTTAGCTGGGTGGGCTTCTAATAGTAAATATTCTCTCCTCGGTGGTTTGCGTTCTGCTGCCCAAATGATTTCGTATGAAATTTGTATGGGTGTTTCTATTATTGGTGTGATAATGATTTCTGGTACATTAGATTTGACTGAAATTGTGAACAAACAAGATGGAATGATGTGGAATGTATTCCTTCAACCTATTGGGTTTATTATTTTCTTAGTTGCTTCTTTTGCTGAAACTAATAGAGCTCCTTTCGATTTACCTGAAGCCGAACCAGAACTTGTTGGCGGTTACCATACTGAATATTCTGGAATGAAATTCGGAACGTTCTTTTTAGTGGAATATTCGCATATTATCCTTGCGTCGTCTATACTTACTGTTTTGTTTTTTGGTGGGTGGACTCTTCCTGTTAAATTAGAAGTTCTTCAAGGGTTGGGCATTCCTGCTTACCCTGGGTCGATATTAACGGTACTTCTTCAAGCAGGTTCTTTCTTTACTAAAATGGGATTCTTCTGTTTCTTTTTCGTTTGGGTTCGTTGGTCATTACCTCGTTTCCGTTACGATCAGCTAATGAATCTTGGGTGGAAAATTTTTCTACCGTTAGCCTTAGCGAATATCTTGTTAACAGGGATTGGCTTGGCTATTTATAATGCGTATTTCAGATAATATAATAAGGTCTTTTACTAATGGCAAATGTTACTAAAAATACTGAAGCACAACGTCTCACTTTTTGGGAAAAACTCTACCTTCCTGAAATTGCTCGTGGACTAGGACTTACTTTCAAAGCTATGTTCAAACCAAATATGACTCGTCAATATCCGGAAGAACGTTGGGAACCGGAAGGTTCGTACCGTGGAAGACCTGTTTTGGTTCTCGAAGAAGATGGCGAACGTTGTGTTGCTTGTGGACTTTGTTCCCTAGTTTGTCCGGCTTTAGCTATTGAAGTTCAAGCTGGTGAAACTGAAAAAGAGAAAGAACGTTTTCCAATATTGTTCGAAATCAATATGCTTCGATGTATCTATTGTGGTTTCTGCGAAGAAGTTTGCCCTGAAGAAGCTATTGTAATGTCTAAAGACTATGAATTAGTTTTTACTTCTCAAGAAGATGCGATTTATGGAAAAGATAAATTGTTAGTTCCTGTTGCTAAACTTCAAGACCGTTTAGAATTTCTACGTCAATATAAATAATTTCTTCTTATATTTCGAAAATCTCAGAGCCAACTTTTTCAGTGGCTCTTTTTTTTTGCCTACCATTATGCCATAATTAGTTATTTCCATGGCTTGTTAACGAAATTCCCATATATTCACCGTATAAAACAACTTCAAATTACCCTGTTCAATGTACTAATGAAGATTGGTGAAAATGAAGAATTTACATTTGAACCAAAGAACTTAACAATTCAAGAAAGAAAATCAGGCACTCTACGAGTACGATTTAGTCCCAAGACTGTTAAATGTGGAACCAACAGTAGGTAATTTTGGATTAGTGGTTACCATACACGGCAACCAAATTGAGATTGTAGCCGAAACCCGTGAACGAGGCAAATTTGATATTGAATTCTATT